>Ga0207695_10000640_pt1 | contig 69743 bp, 51 predicted proteins | sample KBSC54metaG_FD_184354 | JGI IMG/M metagenome (GOLD analysis project Ga0207695, IMG submission 184354) | Corn rhizosphere microbial communities from Kellogg Biological Station, Michigan, USA - KBS C5-4 metaG (SPAdes) (version 2) | ecosystem: Host-associated > Plants > Roots > Rhizosphere > Soil...
CTCGCCGGGTTGCTGTGGCCGAATCGTGTTCACTTTCGTTGTGGTCGTTCTGGTTCTTTCCGTTGCTCTCCACACTACCTCGCGGCAGCGCAGTTACTTCAAGTTCTCGGCTGGACAACGGCTCCAAACGGATGGGCTCTTGCATCCCACAGGATCGCGCTGCTTCGCAGCGCACTAGCTCCGGGCGACAGCCCGGAGATGGTACAGGTACCGGCCAGCCCTGGAGGGGCGTCGGAGCACTAGACGCAGCAAAAACGCACGGGCGATGTTCTGTGAAGAAGCGGCTTTTGTCGTTACGAACGCACAGGAATCCGACGCCCCATCCGGGGCTGCCCGCCCGTCTTCGGTTCTCCGGGCTATTCGCCCGGAGCTACTGTCCAACGGCCCTCCGGGCCTATATCGAGCGGAAGATCCCTATTTAAGCGCCATTCGCCCGGCAGGGTGTGCCGGAACTGATGCAGCGTGGATACAAACCAGATACTGATCTGCACAGGCGAATTCGCTCTAGTTTTCCTCCGCATGGAATGCTGCAGACACTATGCAGCAGCAGCTGTCGTCGCCGGCTTCTGCTCGGTCAACGCCAGCAACAGATCCGTCTTGGAGATGCTACCCAACAACCGCTGTCCGTTTCGTGAAGAAGTCACCGGCAGCCGCTCTCCGTCATGGTGTGAGAAGCGTTCCAGCGCCGTGGCCAGCGACGCTTCCGGGACGATCGTAGGAAATCCTTCCTGAAGAATATCCCGGGCAATGACTAACTGAGCGAGCTCGGGATCATTGAGATAACTCTTGATATCGTGGAGCGATATCACCCCGCGGAAAGTTTTCTCGTCGTCGATAACGTAAAGATAATTAAACCGGTTCCGGACAAAATTTTCCGCGATCTCCGTAAAGCGGGCATTCTCTCCGACAGCCACCGGATTGGCTCGCATGATATCCGCGACGGAGAGGGCGCCGAGTTCCTGCCGGAATGCGCCGAATCCTTTCCGCTTGAGTGACTCGCTATAAACCGAGTTCTTCTCAAATGCAGAACACGTATAGTGCGCCACTACGCAAGCCAGCATGAGTGGAAGGATGATATCATAGTCGAGCGTGAGCTCGAACAGGATGATGATGGCCATCAACGGGGCATGCGTCGTAGCCGAGAGGAAAGCGCCCATGCCGACGAGGGCAAACGCAGCGGGCACGAGCGGCGGGCCTGGCCAGATGCGTTGGACGAAATCGCAATAGAGCACCCCAAGGCAGGCCCCTGCAAAGAGCGTCGGAGTGAACACACCGCCGACCGCTCCCGAACCAAAGGTGGCCGCGGTCGCCAGCAGCTTGAAGACAAAGATGACGAGTAAAACTTGCCAGACCACATGCTCGTGCAGCACCTGATTGATGACACTGTAACCATTGCCACAGACCTGCGGATGCAGAATGGCCAGCGCACCGACCGTGAGACCACCAAGCGCAATCCGCAGATATACCGGCAGTGGGAGTTTTGAAAAGAGACGTTCACTTGCCCGAAGCAAGCGGAGGAACCAGGGCGCCACCAACCCGGCGAGCAGCCCGAGGAGGAAGTACGGCAGAATCTCCCAGTTCGAATGCAGGCGCACGCTGGGAATCTGGATCTCGTAAAGAGGAGAATCCCCCAGAAGGCGCCGGATGGTGAGAGTGGCCACCACTGAGGCAAAGACCAGCGGACCAAAGGTCTCCATGGCCAGCGATTGCAGGACGATCTCGGCGACAAACAAGGCGCCCCCGATCGGTGCATTATAAGCCGAAGCGATGCCGGCTGCCGCACCACAAGCCACGAGCAGCCGCAACTGCAGCGGAGGCATGCCCCGCCACCGCCCAAAGAGGGAAGCGAGAACCGCCGAGAGTTGAACGAGTGGACCCTCTCGCCCAATCGACGCCCCGGAAGCGATCGAAAACATCGCCGAAGCGCATTTCACCATGCTGGAGCGGAAAGAAACCACTCCATCGCCGAGCACGATAGCTTCCATGTAGTCCGTACTGCTTTTCCGCGCGAGCCGTGTCCCAAAATAGATGATCAGCCCGGCAATGATCCCGCCAAGGGCAGGGATGAGCAGCCGCTGCCACCAGAGCAGGTTCATGAAGCTCAGCACGTATCCGCCGGTTGTCTGACGGGTGAAAACCCAGTGGACGAAATCGGTCAGCTTACGGAATGCCACCGACGAAAGCGCCCCGGCAAATCCGATGACCCCAGCCCAGAAGAGGGTGACCTGTAGCTCGCTGAAGTGAAAGAGTTCGGCCAGCCACAGCCGGAGGCGCAACCTTGGCAGCAACCATTTACGCGGGGTTTGCTGCGGGTCTGCTTCCATGGGAAGATTCCTGCCCGGGCTTGTCTCAGATCCGCGGCACCGCTTTCAAGGCAGCGAGGAATTCCGCCGCAGTGCCTGCCTTCAACATCTGTTCCCGCACATTCGCCTGTTTGAGCCTCCGGGCGAGATCACCCACCAGACCGAGGTATTCCCTCACCATGTTCTTTGGCGTGCCGATGACGAAAATGAGGTGAACAGGATCCGATCCGTTGAATGAAACCCCATCCCGGCAGCGGCCCGCCGCCATCACGATTTGCTCGACCGTTCCAGTACGCGCGTGGGGAAAAGCGAGGCCGCTTCCCAGCGCCGTCGGGCTGAGCTGCTCCCGGGCAAGCACTTCCGACACAAAGGTCGGAAGATCGAGCATGTACGGGCAGGTGGTGAGCAGCGCGGAGGTTTCGGTGATCGCCTCCGCCTGGGCTCGGGATTTGAGGTCGAGCGCAATCCGATCGGACGTCAATACATCGAAAACGGAAAGTGACATTGAGAATTTGACTGTAAACAGGTCCGGCTACCGCCGCCAGTGTGGATTGATCCACTGACAGACTTCCGCGTTTCCGGCCTGAAATGGCTGGGTCGCCCGGACGATAAACGTCCGGGCGAAAGTCCTTATTCCTTCCCGTTGGCGTTCGCCGCATCGAGCTTCGCCTTCACGGCGGCTTCAATATCAGCGTAGAGCGCATCGTCCTTCTTCAACAGGTCCTTCGCGGCGTCACGCCCCTGAGCCAGTTGCGAGCCCTTGTAGCTGAGCCAGGAACCACGCTTCTCCACGATGCCCTGCTCCAGCGCCAGATCGAGAAGCGCTCCGGTGGACGAGATGCCCTCGTTGTACATGATGTCGAATTCCGCTTCGGTAAACGGCGGCGCCACCTTGTTCTTCACGATTTTAACCTTGGTGCGATTGCCCGTCACCGTGCCGTCGCTCTGCTTGATAGCGCCAATCCGCCGGATATCCACGCGCACGCTGGCGTAGAATTTCAGCGCCTTTCCGCCCGGAGTCGTCTCGGGATTGCCGAACATGACACCGATCTTTTCACGAATCTGGTTGGTAAAAATGCAGACCGTGCGGGCCTTGGAAATCAGTGAAGTCAGTTTCCGCAGAGCGGCGCTCATCAGGCGAGCCTGCGCGCCGACCGTGGTATCGCCGATCTCTCCCTCGAGTTCCGCCTTCGTCACGAGTGCGGCGACGGAGTCGATGACGATGACATCGAGCGCATTCGAACGGATAAGCGTTTCGCAGATTCGCAGCGCTTCTTCACCGGAACTCGGTTGGGAAACGAGCAGATCCTCGACATTGACGCCGAGTTTCTTTGCGTAGACCGGATCGAGCGCGTGCTCCACGTCAATGAAAGCTGCGAGACCGCCGCGCTTCTGGGCTTGGGCAACGACTGTCAGCGTCAGCGTGGTTTTACCGGAGCTTTCCGGGCCGAAAACTTCGACCACACGGCCGCGGGGAAAACCGCCGACCCCCAGAGCGCGATCGATGAGGATGTTGCCGGTGGGAATGGTCTCGACGTCCAGTTTGGTCGAGTCTCCCAGGCGCATGATGGCCCCCTCGCCGTAATCCTTGGCAATCTGCTGGATGGCGAGATCGAGATTCTTATTGCGGGCCGCCAGGACCTTGCTGTCTTCCGACTGAACTTCTGATTTTTGGGCCATAAATGGAAAAGGGCGGGAAACTACACCGAGGGAACGCATTTTCCACCGCGGTGCGAGCCGAAAATTCGGAAACTTGCAGCGCCTGGGGATCGGCCGGGATTTCCCCGAAGGACGTAAAAGGTCCGGTCGGGTAGCGGTTTTTTCTCGCCATTCCGCCATTGCAATTCCTGTATGAACGCAGCGTTATTGCTTCTGAGCGAACGGCGTCCGCGGGAAGACCGGCTCCCATCTGCGACCGGCCAGCCCACAGGCGTCTTTCCGACAAAACCCTTTCTCTCAATTTCATGGATCCGAATGCTTCAGCGGACGAAAGCACTTCTCCGCAAATCCCGGAAGAACCATCAACACCTCCTCCCACTGCCGCTCCGGCGGAGCCTGCCGGGGCCCCAGGCGCGGAGGAGCCCACTGAACCGGCGGCTGTCACCGAGGTGCCGGCGCCAGAAAGTGAAGCGCCTCAGCCTGAAGAACCTAAGGCTGTCGATGTCCCGGCGGCAGAGAACGAACCGCCTGTCGAAGCCACCGACACGACCGTCGAGCCGGCCGCCGACGGCGATCCGTTGACGGTGCTTGCCGATCAGGCGCTAAAAACCCGCCTTTCGCCAGCCGACGAAGAACGCACCGCCTCACTTTTGAAGACCGCCCTCCTGGAAGGCCGCAAAGGAGTCGAACACGCCGTGGCACAGCTCCCAAAGCTGCCGTGGGTGATCGGCGTGAACGGGGTCGCGGCCGCGTGGCCGGAAATGAAGACCACCTTCCGGGCGAGGCTCATCGGAGGGCTGGCCAAAGTCGATACAGACGCCGCGCGGCGCGTCCGGCTCAGCCTGGCCCGGGGCCTTTTCAAGCAGGACATCCCGGCGGCGATGAAGCTTGCAACCAGCGTCGCAAAGGAGATGCGGGAGAAGGAAACCGGCGCAGTCCATCCGAAGAATGCCCAAATCTTCGCCAACGTCCTCATCGGCCGAGCCAAGCCCTGGATCTCGCAGGTACCGCTCGCCGATTTGAAGCCCGCCGACGGAGATCTGCTCGTTCATTGCGCCGTCATGTCTGTCTTCGGTATGCCACACGCACCGGCGACTCAACTTGGAGTCATCAAATGGGCCGCGGCAGCCGAGCGGCTCGGGAAACTCCATCCCGCCGCACTGGAAGCCCTTATCAAAGGGGTCAGCCGCTGGAGCGCGAAGTGGCAGGGTGCTTTGCGGAAGGAAGTCGCCCAGCTCCCGGAAGAAATCCTCGCCGTGCTGAAGCCTCTGGCCGCTCCCGCTCCTGCTCCCACTGAGGCCAAATCGCCCGCACCCACTTCCGAAGGAAGTGAGGGAGAGGACGACACCGCGGAAGAGCCTGCAGATCGCGAAGACGAGGACGACGAAGGCAAGGATGAAGCTGACCGCGAGGAACAGGAGGACGAGGACGATCGCGAAGAGGATGATGAGGATGAAGACGCAGAGGAAGAAGAAGGTGAAGAGCGGAAGCCAAGGGGACAGCGGCCGCAGCCACCAAAGCAGCGGCCTGTCTACGAATCCAAAACCATGCCTTCGCAGCCGCAGCAGCGAAGGGGGGCCGCGAATTTCAATCTTTCCGAAACGCTGAAGCAAATCGAAGCGCATGTTGCCGGCTTGCGTTCGGAGTTGCAATCGACACAGGGCAAACTCCGGCAGCGCGAAGATGAGCTGCGCAAGCCGCGTCGCAATGCCCCGGAACGGGGAGCTGGAACGATCATCCCCGGCGAACCGACCCCGGAGGAACTCGCTCGGCTCAACCGGCAGCTCGAAATGCGTAACGTCGAGCTTCAGGAACAAATCCAGGAATTGCGGACCGACAGCGAGGATCGCGCCGCCAGCATGGCTGCCCCGGAAAGCACTGTTTCACCCGATGCCCAGCTCCGGGTCCTGCTCGCCTTCAAGCTCAAGGAAGACTTCGAGGACTTCGCCGCGCTTGAAAAAGAGGCGCCGGACATCGTCGTCCAGCAACACTATCGCACCGTCCTCCGCCACGTCTTCGAAGTGCTCCGCGGGGAAGGCGTGCACCTGGAGGAAGCGCCGGAGAGTCACTAAGTCGTTAGTAAGCCTGAAAGCGTTTTATGAAGTACTGCTTTTAGCGCCAACGGCGCGACTCCATACCAGCCTAGGGCGATAGCCCTAGGATTGGACAAAGAGCAGTAAGGGCTGTAAGCCCGTCCCATTTTCTGACACAAATTAGACGTGATAGAACGGGCCTTCAGCCCTCGATGTACTGATGCAACAGCCTGGGGCTTCGCCCCAGGCTGATATGAGGTCGCGCCGTTGGCGCTGCGAAGGCGAGCGATCTACCGGCTGCTCAAACTTCGCGGAATTCAGTGCACTTGCTCACTTCTGCTGTCGAACCGCATCCGCTTTTTGCTCCATATCTTTCGCAGTTTGTTCGCCGGCGGCTTGTGTCGCGTGAGCATCGGATTTCGCTTTCGCGCGCGTCGCATCGGCCTCTTTGTCGATCGCTTCGGCCCGGTCTTTGATCGCATCTTTGCGCTCTTGCTCGGCCTTATCACAACCGGCCAAAGCAAGCACCGCGACGAGGGGAAGAATGGGGATGATTTTCATATTGTTCAAAGGTGTGTACGCCCCCTGTTTCGGACGAAGTGCCTTTCGCGGTTTTAAATGGCCAGTCTGCGCTATTTCCATCAACGGCGGTTTCTTTACCCGATCGCACAAAACCGGGCCGCCTCGAGTTCATTCCAATCTCCAGAACACGACATAGGGCCGGCCCGCTCGATGCACATTTCTCGAAACCGTAAGCCGGACAGTCTGACCCTCCCGGACGGTGATCTTCTCACAAGCCCACTGATAGTAGGTGTCCTCCCCAAAATACCACGACACCAGGCCAGTAAGATAGTATTCGCCAGACGGCACGTGCCGGAACGCGAAGCTCCCATTTCCATCCGCCTTCGTCGCGCGGAGATATTTACGGAGGCGAGTGTCCGAGGAAGTCAGATTCTCTCCGTTCCGAATCTCGCGATCGACCATTTCGGTCGTGTAGGGTGTAACAGGAAGCAACGTAAGATCGGACCCGCTTCCCACATGCCTCTGTCCATCGTCTTCTCCACGGATGACGATTTGCCCCTCGACCGTTCCGGAACCGGAAGCGCTGTAACGAGCAAATTCCCGTTCATCGAAAGAAACCCCGCGCCTCGCCGGGATCCATGAAGCAGACGAAGACGATGATATCGACGCGAAGGCGATGATCGCAACCGCCAACAGCCAGCCTCTCATATCTGCTGCCCGGTAATCGGATCGTAATTCGGCGGTGGCGGCAGCGGAGGAGGCGGCGAGGGATCCGGGGCCGGAGAATCAGGAATTACCTCATTGGAACTATGCTTTTGCAGCCACTGGCCAAAGGTCTCGCCGCTCGCACACCCGGAAAAGAAAACGGCGGAGAAAAGCGCCAGCATCGCAATGTGACTTTGTCTCATGGCGAAAAACGTCGGCCCGCCGAGACAAGTTCGCCATACGGCGAAAGGAGAAGAGACCGCTGACCTGCAAAAAAGAAAAGGAGCGCCGGGAGGTTCGATTTCCTCCCGTGCGCTCCTCAATTCTTGCTGCCGTTATTTACCTACTTAGTCGCAGGCGGCGTCTGCGCAGCACTTGCATCCGGCTCCGCGGCCAGATCCTTGCGCTGCCACACGCGAATGTAATCGATCGTAAAGTCCGCCGGCAACTTTGCATCGTCGAGTGGTTCGTTATCCCATCCGCCGGATACCATATCGAGCATGATGTAGGACGGCACATTGGAAACACGCGGGCTCTCGTAGTGGAATATCTCTTTCCCGTTGCAGTAGTAGACAGCCGATCCTGGAGTCCAGAGCATACCGGCGGTAACGAAGCCCTCCGGATCCGGCTGAACATAGATCCTGTCCGAACCGATGCTCTTATGGTTCGCACCATACCCATCCCAGTGCATGGCGATGTTATATCGGCACGGTCCCCAGCCAGAGATGAACTCCATGATATCGAACTCCATCGCGCCGTTCCCCGTGTCCGACCGCTTCCACTTTTGCGCCTCACCGCGATCGGGCATGAGCCAGAAGGCCGGCCACAAGCCAGGGGCGGTCGGCACTTTCACACGCGCTTCCCAATAGCCATAACGCTGGGTCCATTTGCCGAGTGTATCCAGATAGCCGACCGCGTAGTCGGTTTCCTTTTGCTTCGGATCATCGGCCTGATGCCCAGTCTTCTTTTCGTAATGCAGCTTCACCGTGCCGCCGCCCAGCACGACATTCGCCTTGGAAAAGTGACTCGATTGATCCCAGTAGTTCGGCGAGGCCGAGATATTCCACTTCGCCGGATCGAGCGCGCTCTCGTTGAACTCTTCGTCAAACGTCTTTGTCCAGTCCCCTTCGACCGGAGGACGCTGCCCCAGCCACGCGGGCGCGCTGTAAGCAGGCCGGTCCGCCTTGATGGATTCCACGGTCAAAATGCCTTCGCCGCTTCCAGGCGCCGCCGACACGAGAACGGCGGAAACGTGATTGCTCGTAAATTCCGCTCCCGTTCCGGGCGCATGCTTCGCATCCGGCGGAAGGTTTTGCCAAACTTTGGGACTGATGAAGGAAGCGACGAGTTCCGCTTCCGCACCGGGAGCGAGCGGCGCTCCGGGCGTCGATTGGATCGGTCCGCCATTGCTCTCCACGCGCAGAGTTGGCGTGATCGGAGTAGTCCCTTCGTTCCGAACCCGGGCCTTTACCTCGAGCCCACTCGTCAGGCGCCAGCGACCCACGGCGGGTTTGATTCCCGCGGAGTGCGCGTCATTGCCGGCCGGGAAGACGACCTTCAGGCGCTGGTTGCCGGAAGCATCGACCAGGGAAGCGTGGGCTCCATGTTCGGCCAGGCATTTCGCTGGATCAAGCGGTGCCGCGCCTTTTCCGAGGAGGATGCCGTCCTTCGGCTCGATCCGAATCGTGTTGGGATCCACCGGCGGCTTTTCTCCTGCCGCCCCGGCGGCTTCAACCGCCTCGATGCGAAAGATTTCCGGCTCCTTCGTGGCTTTGCCGGCAAAGATCAGCAACTGGGCGATCGAGCTGCTCTTGATGGCCTTCCCGGGACGTCCGTAGGAGTAGCCAAAGATCACCTTGCCCGTGATGCTCTCACCCGGCTTCAGATAGAAAACCTCCGAGTCGTTATTCTCCCAGCCGCGCGAGTCGTCCACGCGCAGGCCGATGGACATCTTCTCCGTGCCGAGATTGGTGACTTTTGCCTGGATATGGCCAAAGGGGGAGAGATCCCACGATCCGCTTTCCGGTTTCAACGAGACTCCCGGAAACCCAGCCGGTCCCGGGGTAATATTCACGACCACACTGTGGTTATCGGGACCCTTTGTCACGGTCACCTGCGCCTTATTCCCGCCATCCACGCTGAAACGCGCCTCGCTTCCGGCAGCCGAGAGATCGACGAGCGGCCGCGGGGCAATCGCGCTGCCCGAAGGCTCCTCGGCCTTTGTCACCGACGCCGGCAGGAGCGCAAGCGCACTGCACAGCATCAGCGGCCATGGAAAATGTCTGCGGGGGGAAACGCGGGGATTTTCGTGGATGGTGGAGACGTATGACATGAAAACGTATGGATGAGGACCTCGGGCGTCCTCAAGAATTGGGTGGTTTTTGGTGAATTGGCGGCGAGACAGTACTCGCGAGCGGCCCGGAGTCTGCCAAATTCGGCTTGAGGGCGCATTTGACGATCGTGAAACTTTTGCACGCACCGCAATTCTTCCAGCAATGCCGGCATCATTCCTCGCCAAGACCCCGGAGCCACCGTACTACGCGGTTATTTTCACCTCGCAACGTACAAACGGCGATCGCGGTTACGAAAAGATGGCGGAGCGCATGGTGGCACTTGCCGCAAAGCAGCTCGGATTCCTTGGCGTAGAGAGTGTTCGCGACGAAAATGGCTTCGGCATCACCGTTTCATATTGGTCCAGCGAAGAAGCGATCGCCGCCTGGAAAGCGCATGCGGATCACAAACCGGTACAGGAAGCTGGAAAAGCGACCTGGTATGCGGACTACCAGGTCCGGGTCGCAAAGGTGGAACGCGCTTCCGGCAAACCGCAGAACACAGCGCTCGAACTCCACGACTCGACAGTCTTCGCCATTCAACAGCAAAACGGCACTGTCGCTGTGCATTTTTGCAGCGCCTATCTTCATCGACCAGGAGGCCGGCCAGGAATTGATCCGGGCTCCGGCTGGCTGCAGGAAGCACGTCTGGTTTTCGAAAATGCCTCCGTCACCGGCAATTTACCCGTCCTGCCGTGCGACATATTGGATGGCGTGATCACGGTCGATGGAAACGAGCACGAAAATACACTTCCCGTCCCTTTCGAAATCACCACTCCCGTTGAACTCCGGATCACGTTCGACGAGATACATTCGGCGATCATCACCGGTAAAGGAGGACGATTGGAGCTTTTGGGTGAGCCACGGTATATCGAGGATTTTCGCTGAAATAGAGTGTCGCAAGTGCAAGGCAGGTTGGCGTTCCCGCCTCCCGCTTTTTGGATTTCCGTGGATCGATCCATCGTGCATCATGCCCGCTCAGGACAGTCGAAAACTTCACAGCCACCATGAACTCATATACGGCGTCGAAATTACTCACCACTGATACTGAGCAATTGCGGCAACATTCGCTCACCCGGTGGATGTCGCGCGACCTGACCCAGGCCGCCGTGGACTTCTGCCGAAACCTGGGGCTTGTCCCGATCTATTGTGAGTGTTCTCCCGATCATTTGACGCGCTACATTTTTTGGCGTCCGCCCCAGGGTGCGGCCATGGAAGTCCGGACTGGACGTAACAAAGAAGGCTTCGAGGAATTCGACCGCACCAATCGGGAAAAGGACCGCCGACTCGTCTCTCTGCATATTAACGAGAGCGATATATATTCAGCTGTCTGGATTGCCTCAGCTCACTTTGAGACAGCGAAGGTATTCCTACTCGCTCACGGTATCACGGCAGCGGAAGTGATGGAAACCGAGGCGGACTAAGCTTGATAACTGTCACGTCCGACGACACCCCGGAAATCTCGTGCACTTTGCGACTCTATGAATAACTCCAATCAAATGCAGACAATGGCATTCGGGCTTCTCGGCGCTGCGGTTGGTGGAGCCGTGGGTTACTTCGTGTTCTTCTGGATCGCACGGCAGGGTTTTTATGCCCTGGTCCTTCCGCCGGGCCTGCTCGGATTGGCCGCGGGCCTTTGCGCCCGACAGCGGTCTATGCCTCTTGCGGTGATCTGCGGAGTGGCTGGTCTGCTACTCGGTCTTTTCATTGAGTGGCGTTTCGCGCCGTTTGTTGCTGACGCCAGACTGGGCTACTTCGTGACTCACATCCTCTCACTCAGGCCGATCACACTTATCATGCTCGCCTTGGGGACATTCTTAAGTTTCAGACTGGCTCTCGGGCGCGATCATAGTGGGGAATAAAGCGCACAGGTCTATTTCGAGATCCGCGGGTGACCTATACCGGCGGTCACCCAAATATGATTCGCGACTTATTTCTCGCCATTCTCGCACTGCCTTTATTTGTCGGACTGACACTATTGATTGCTTCTATCGATGATCTCCACAGAGAAGGATGGCGTTTTGAAGCGCATCCCTGGACGCTCATTTTAATAGCCGGACCTTAGCTCTCGTTACGATATTCATTTTGGTTCGGCATTTCGGGAGCAATCTCGCTTTTCACTGGAACTACGCCCTTGGACTCGCAAACCTTTGTCTTGCGTCGTTTCAGATCCTTAAAATCCTTTTGGTTGAGCCGGATCCCAATCTCTTTTCAATCTACGACTTTCTGCGCCGGACTCTCATCGCAAACTGCGCCATGGGATTTGGATTGATCTTCCTGGCTGCCGCAGTGCTTCAAGATGTCTTGCTCAGCAAAAGCTTCCCGGATCGTCGCCCGCTCAAATGACCGGTCTCCTTGTCGCCATCCATATCAGTCCATCCGCCTCCGTGCTGCCTTATTCCGTGGAGCGTGCCCGCGCTTTGGCAGGACGTGGTCTTGAGGGGGACCGCTATGCTTCGGGAGCCGGCACTTTTTCCGCAAATGCCGGAGAACGAGACGTCACTTTGATCGAAACAGAAGTCCTCGATGAATTCAGGCGCGATTACGGGCGCACGCTGAGCCCGGCTGAAACAAGGCGAAATCTCCTGACAAAGGGCATCCGCTTAAACCAATTGATCGGCCGCGAGTTTCTCATTGGAACGGTACCGATGCGCGGGCTTCGCCTGTGCGAGCCCTGCGCCCATTTGGCGCGACTGACCTCTGCCCCAGTGTTGCCCGGACTGATCCGGCGCGGCGGTATTTATGCCACAATCCTGCGGGACGGCGAACTTTTGGCAGGTGATTCGATCCGCCTAACATCCGAACAATCCTGAGGAAATTTATACCTGGCCGGCATGGCAAGCATCGAACGCGCGATCGCTCCACAATGTTTTCCCGGCGGGCAAAGCGTTGTTAAGGTAGCCAAAAAAGGCTAATGAAGTTAACGAACTGTCTTTTTCCTTCGTTTGGCGAATCGTCCTGAAAAGGATCGATGTAAGTAGAGGGCTCAAAACGAATCGCATTGATTCAATACTATATATTATTTAGCTTTTACGATTCCGACAACCCACACTCTGTCTGCGTAAAATCGGAATATCTATTCGGAAAACTGGTATAGCGAAACCTTCCTCTTTCCGGGAAGTCGCGGCAAAAGTCCGGCACCAACCAGCTATCAGAGCGAGCGACACTACCCTCCGCAATCGCGTCATGCACTAGCGATGCGAGTCTAGCCGCGCTGAAGTTGTATAGCACTCCCCGTCACGTTTCACACAGAACAGCCATATGCCTTCATTACCGCCTCGAATCGTACTCCACCACGTTGCCGCCGGAATGGGCCGGTCGCGTTATCGTTTAATCATCGCCGCCGCACTCGTGCTCACGAGCGCGGGATACCAGGGCTCCGCACTCGCCCAAGAAACCGGCTTCGGCGACTTTGGCGCCGTCAATGGCGCGACAGGCGCCATCGGCTACATCGGGGGAACCAGTTTCGAACTCACCGACGCCAACAATAGTGAAGCTTCAAGCGGCTTTGCCAATACCCTGCAAAGCGTCACGAACTTCAGCGTCTCGTTCACCTACACGGAACTGCAGGGGTCCACCGGCACCAGTCAGGCAGACGGCATCACCTTCGTCCTCCAAAACGATTCACGCGGTGTGACGGCGCTGGGCGGAACGGGCGGCAGCCTCGGTTACGGCGCAGGAGGCGGCGGCCTGATCGGGTCTAGCGTGGCGATCGAGCTCAACGCCTACTCCGGCCAGATTATCGGCACTTCTCTGGGTGTGAATGGGAGCGTAAACGCAAACTTCCTGCCAACCACTCCGCTGGATTTCACCGCCCACAATCCAGTCGGCGTCACGCTCAGTTACGACGGATCGACCTTGACCGAGAAACTCACGGACGCCACCGCTGGCACCAGTTATACGCGTTTCTGGACGGTCAATATCCCTGCGATGGTTGGTTCGAACACCGCGAGAATTGGCTTCACTGGTGGCACAGGCGGGTTCAACGCGGTTCAAACCGTGAGCAACTTCAGCTTCCAGCCAGGAACCGGCACTTCTCCAACCCCGGCGATCTTCAAACCGATCGCGGTCACCGGCTTTACGCAGGATATGATCGTGGAATCTACCGCTCCCGCCACCCAAGCTGGCGCTCGGGCAGCTGCCACGGCGAATCTCGACTCAGGAGCGACTAATACCGGCGGCGATACATGGTTCCAAAAGGGCTGGGACCCGGCCGCACCGAACGCCGGCCTTCCCCAAAGCGGTGTACCGTTCTTCGCCGAAAACGATTCAACCCATTCGTTCAGCCTCGCCTCTGCGACTGGCAATAACGCGGTGCTCATGAGTAGCACCACAGGCACCGCGACACTGTCCCTTCAGTCGCCACAGGCTTATTCGAAGCTCTCGTTCCTCGATGCTTCGGGAAATGGTCCGAATGGTTTCAACGTGGTCGTCCACCACGCCAATGGTGCGCCCGACGAAAGCTTCACCGGCCTCAGCGTTCCCGACTGGTTCAACAACAATTCAAATGCACTGACCGTCAACGGCCGCGCCGGGCTTGGCTCGGGGTCTTTCGATAACATCAACGGAAACAATCCGCGCATGTACGATCAAGACATCACCCTGGCGGATACCGTAGACCCGGTCACCGGCATCGATATCAGCTACGCCAGCGGAACGGGCAATACGTCGATCCTCGCCGTGAGTGGTGTTGCGGTTGTACCGGAGCCGGGCACCGTAGTTGCTTTAATGGGTGGCATGGGTGTCTGCTTTCTCTTCCGCCGCTCCTCCCGGAGCCGGATGGGATAAGTCAGCCGCCCGACTTATCCTTATCTCTTCCGAGTTAAAGATACTCGCATTAGCTCAACCTGAGCTAATGCGAGTTTCATCAGAACGGCCTTTGGGCCGTTCTTCTATTGTCACCCAACCATGGACTACTCCGAACCAACTTCCGTTCAGCAAGAGGTGGAAGCGATTGTGTCATCGCTTCGGGCAAAAGACCGCGACTACATTCGTCGCTTGCCCGAAGAAAAGCTGGAAACTCTCCAGCACACACTCGGACGCGCGCTGCGTAACGCGCTGCGCTCCAACGCCTATCCTCATCTCTTCACTTACTGTTACGATCAGGAAGATCCACAGAGCCGAAGCTTCGACTCACTCTCCCGGACGGCCACGCGCTTGATCTGGGAACATCTTCAGGGCGCGGCCAAAGTCGCCGCGAAGTAAGCCTGAATATGTGAATGGGGGGCCTACGAAAAGCACGAAAGGACAGAGCTTTGCAGAGCAACCGTAAGCTCTATGGATAGGTTGAAAATAATTACGCGCTTAAAGTTCATTGCGTAGACATTCTATCTCCGCCCTTAGGGTAAGGGACCTGACTTATATCCATGCTGCATCAGTTCCGGCACACCCTGCCGGGGTGCAGCCCTTCTTATTCGAAAACCGGGGGTGTTACCCCCGGCTACTTTCCATCAGCCCTGCCAGGCTGGATGAGTCCAGACGGCCAAACGGCTGCGTCAATTCTTAAACCACTCTAGGCACTCACTGGTACGACGTGGATCCGTCCATAGTCCGGCCAGGTGCCATCAGCCTCGCGCTTGGGCTGACTGAGAGTCGCGGCGAGATAGAGTTCCTGACCGCCGGAAGCGAAATGGGCGGCCGTGACACGTGATTTCGTATCCAGCGAAGCGGCGAGGTCTCCTTCGTTCGAAAACAGGGCGACATTCCATGTGCCTTGCGCCTGACGTCCGGCCATAAGGAAGGTCTTGCCATCGGGATGATGAGCAAGCGTCTCCATGAGACCGGAGCCAAATTGCCCATCACGGATCTTCGATTCCATCTTCGGCTCCGCCGCACGCCAGGACCACCGCTGCCAGGTCATCTTGCCATTTCCCGCCATCGGATCGGTCATCGGCCCCATGCCGCAGCAGAGCAACGTCTCGCCATCCGGCGCGAAGGCCACGCCGTAGATGCCGCCGCAATAGTGCGGGCTCTTGATGATGCCCCACGAAGTGAAGTCAGGGCTGGCAAACTTCGCCTTCTGCTGGCCGCTCGCCACCTCCCACACGCGCACTTCGCCCATCATATTCGCCGCTGCGAGATGCTGTCCATCCGGACTGAAGGCCGCGCAAAGCACCGGCGGCACATGTTCCAAAGCCTGAAGCAAAGCACCCGTATGGGCATCGTAAATCTTGACCGTGGGCTCGGCGGAGGACGCCGGCTCGTATTTCTCGCCACCCACCAGATATTGCCCGGTGACACTCGCCACGCGTGCACCATCGGGCGAAAGAGCCAGGCGCCACGACCAGAAATCATGCGCCTTCACGCGCCGGATTTCTTCCTTGGTCTCCACATTGTGCCAGATGAGCACGCCGTCGTAACCTCCGGAAATCAGGGTTTTGCCGTCCGGCAATAATACACAGCTCGAAGCAAAGCTCGCATGCGTCGCGGTAAACGGCGTCGAAGCGCCACTCGCCACCGTCACTTCAAAGACGCGGCCATCCATGCAAGCTGTGTAAAGCCGCGAACTATCCGCTGCGGCTGCCATCCCCAGGACGCCCGTGGGAAGATGAATATCGTGCGGTTTGTCGAGTTTCATGCCAGCACCTCCCGGATCACTTCAGCTTTGTCTTCCACCCGATGAAAGGTCGGCATCCCGGGTAAGTCGTACTCGGCGTAGGGATCGATCCCCAGTGCCGTGAAGATCGTGGCGAAGAGATTCTGCTCATTAAACGATTGCCCGTCGGGATCCACGCCATCCTTGTCCGTGCCTCCGACGACCACACCACGCTTCAATCCGCAACCCGTCATCATCATGCTCCACGCATTGGGATAGTGATCGCGCCCGCGCGCTGCGTTGAGCCACGGGGTGCGGCCGAATTCTCCCATTGCAACCACAAGCGTGTGCTCGAGCATCCCTCGATCTTCGAGATCGGTGATGAGACAATGCAGGATCCGATCGAGCTCCGGCACGAGCATCTGGTGGATCTCGTGCTGGAACACGTGGTTATCCCAGGGCATGCCGTTCGCCACCATCACGAAAGGCGCGCCTTGTTCCACGAGATTGCGCGCCATGAGCGTATGCAGGCCGAAAGTGCCGGGCCCATATCGCGCACGATCTTTTTCCGGAAGCTTGGCCAGATCGAAGAGATCCGCGCTGGCCATCAATCCCTTCACTTTTTCGAAGGTCGAGTTCTGCGCCGCAGCCGCCGGGCTGTGGTATTCGCTCTCGTACCTCCGGGCGAAGACACGGCGCAACGCATCGCGCGCTTCGCGTTCATCGGAAAGCGCATCCGCGGCACGACCGAGTTGCGTGAAAGTACCGCCAAGCCGCACGGGCGCGTGTTCCGGTCCGAGCCAGCCGCATAAGTCGCCGGCTTTGTATTCTTTGAATTCGTTGCCCTCGGGATTTGGGTCGAGAAGGATGAAATTCGGCAACTTCGTATCGAGCCGGCCCACTGCAGCAGATACCGCCGATCCCAACGTCGGCCTCGTAAACCCCGCGCGCTCGGGATTTCCACGCGTCAGGAGATTGATCGCCTGAAGATGCTCCGTCTGCTTCGTATGCATGCAGCGGACGATATTGAGCCGGTCCGCAACGCTCGCACACCGCGGCATAAGCGAGGAGAAATGAATGCCGGGGATCGCCGTGGGAATGCTGCCAAACGGGCCGCTCGAAGGCCGGCCGGGTTTCGGATCCCACGTCTCAAACTGGCTTGGCGCGCCGCAAAGCCACAGCAGAAGGACATTCTTCTGCGCCTTCCGCGTGGCCTCGGCAAAGACCGGATTGGTGAAAAGGCCGGTAAAACTCGCCATGGCGGCCACGCCCGAAGCGGCGAGTCCTTTCAGAAAGAGGCGGCGATGCAACACATGCTCATCGGGCGTGCAACAGCCGGGAGGAGGAGGAACTCGGTTCATCGTCAATGGTTGGTCAGGAATTCCGGCCCAGTCACAAGCGCCCAGAGGAGCTGGCCCATTGCTTCATCCGGATGATCGGTATGCGCGCTGAGATATTGCACGCCCTGGGCCAATTCATCCGCATCCGGCTGGCGAATCAGCGCGAGCCGGAACGCCTGGCGCACGCGCTCTTCCGGCGAAGGCAGAGCAGCAAGACGCGCCGCCGTGTCTGCAGGCGCGCCCTCACTTTCCGGCGCGGGCTTGAGCAAGGTCGCAAGTTGATCGTTGTTCGCCAGCAGCATGGCTTGCTGAATGGAAGCGCGCTGCACCCGAGGCAGGACATCCGGAAATGCATCAACAAAGGCCCGCTGCAAGGCTGGCTCCTCAGACGTCCGCCCGCTGGCGATGAGCACCGACCGGGCAATCGCCTCGGCGGTGAGTGGCTTTTCCGCGCCCGCCGCAAAAGCTTCCGGATCGGGCCGCGCATCTCCACTCGGCACCGAGAGGGCGTATCCGCGGCTCAACACGATGGAGTGCACCAGCCGTCGCATGTCGTAGCCATGGCCCTCGAAATCCTTGGCCAGCCAGTCGAGCAATTCCGGATGGCTGGGCGGATGCTTGGAATTCATCTCATCCACCGGATGCACGATCCCGCGCCCCATGAGAATGGCCCACGTATAGTTGACGAATGACCGCGCAAGCAGCGGGTTGCCCTTCGTCGCAGCATCGGCCAACGCTTCACGACGGGAATATTTCGGCACCTTCACCGCGGCATTGGGATCGACGTAACCTTCCGGAGGATCGTCCACTTTTACGTCCGCGGCAGGCCGGTTTTCTTCGATCGTCCGGCCCGTGAGCATGGTCATGACCGCCGGTTGCGATTCCTTTTTGAGATTCGTGAAATTCACGAACCCGCCTACCGCCGATTCCCCCACTGCCGGTGTGCTCTTTTCCGTGTTCTTGCTTCGGTTGAACGCGGTCACAAGGCCCCAGTAGTGCCCCTGCTTGATCTCCCGGGCCAGCGGATGATCGTGACACTGCGCGCAACTCACTCGTGTGCCGTAGATAATCGGCGCGAGCGCTTCCGCCATTTGCTGGTAATCGTTCTTCCGTTCGTAAAGGAACCAGAGCGAGCCCTTGTCTTCCGGCTTTTCCTGCCGCGCCACGATCATCGCCCGTACCACTTCATTCCATGGGCGATTCTCTTTGAAGGCGGTCTCGAGAAAATTGAACCAGCCATTGTCCTTCCGGCGCTGATCCCGGCGTCCCGCCGACCGGCCCATGAGCAGCACATCCCAGATCTCACGGAAATTGCGCGCGTATTCATCGGTCGCGAGCAGCCGGTCGACCAGCGCCTCCCGCTTTTGCAGCGCTGCGTCTGCGACAAAGGCATCCACTTCCTCCGGTTTCGGAATTCGCCCGATCAGATCGAGATACACGCGGCGGACAAAGGCCAGATCATCACAAGGCGCCGCCGGCTGGACGTCACGGTCGTGCCAGCCCTCCTCCAAAAAGTAATCGATCGCCGCGGTTGGCGTGAGGTCCGCAATCATCGCCTTGTCCGCTGCGGACTTCTCCTTCGGCGGTTCACCGAGCGCCACGATCCAATTCCGCAACTGGCTGATCTCCCTCGCCGAGAGCTGCTTTTTCGGGGGCATATGCGGATCGGCATCCGCCACCAGCGCTTCCATCAGCGAACTCTCGTCGGGCTTGCCCGGTTTTACCACTGCCCCGTCTTCATTGCCTTTCAGGACCGCCTCCACCGAATCAAGGGCCAGCCCGCTCTTCTGTTTCAGCGGCCCGTGACATTTCACGCAATTCTCGTCCAACATCGGCCCCACCGTCTTCCGCCAAAGCATGCCGGCATCCGCCCCGCGCGTCAGAGGCGCAAGGAGCAGCAGGCTGGCAAAGGCGGTGAAAAGTGGGCGCATTGGTGCACAAGAAGAATCTCGCAAAGCGCGAGACCTTAGAAGCCGGAAAGAAACGATATCACGCTGCCAAAATGTGCGAGATGTGCCACGCCTAAGAAGGTCATCGCTTACGCTTCTCAGCGCGCCATCTCCGGATGAACTTTGATCAGCGCCTGCCGGACAGCCTCGGCCTCGGCGTTACGCCCTTGCTCCACGAAAATCGCTCGCAGCATCTGATAAGGTTCCACCGGCGCCGGATCGAGTTGAATCGCCCGGGTGAAATCGGTGATCGCCTCATCCGTTTTGCCCTCGCGGGCCTGAAGACGTCCCATGGCGATGTAACTCGGGGCGTAAGTCGGATGAAGGGAAATCGACCAGTTGTAATCATCCATGGCTTCTTTGGAATTGCCGAGATCGGCTTCCACATTGCCCAGATTCATCCAAAGGGACGGCGCGTTGGGTTCGATCCGGACGCTCTCGCGAAAACAGCGCCGGGCTTCGGCCAAGTTTCCTCTCTCATGCCAGGCTCCGCCGAGATTGATATATGCGATGAGGCTGTCGTGCGTCACTTTGATCGCCTGCGAAAATACATCGACGCTGTTTCGATACGCCTGAACCTGTTGCATGGCGCAAATGGTTAGCAACGCGACTGCACCAACCGCCGCAAGTCCGGCGAGGCGAACTCTCTCTCGCAAAAGATCGGCCACGCCCCACACTACGATGATCAGGATTCCCTGGATCGCTGGATACATATACCGGTCCCCCATCGCCTGATATCCGATCTGCACGAGCCCGATCACCGGTCCCAGCACGATGCCAAACCAAAACCACCCCGCCAGTACATATGGCCTTCGGCGCGCCAACGCTACAGCCCCGAGCGTGATCGCAACCAGGATCAACGTCGAAATAACAATCCTCCAAAGCGGCAACAAAGCTCCGGGATGGGGATAAATGATCGCGAGATCGCTCGGCCAGAATACGCGGCGGAGATAAGTTACATACGATACGAGCGCATTTCCCAGGCGCACCGGGAAGGAGTAAGCGTTGAATTTACCGAACGCCCCTGCATCCGCCTGACTGGTCACCGCCAGGACCGATGCACCGATCGCAAAAAGGAGCAGCGGCACTTTCTCCGCGACCAATCTCACACACTCCTGCGGCTTGCCCCACGCCTTCGCCCACCGGTCCAATGGCCACCAATCGAGCACCAGGAGAACGAGCGGAATTGATACTCCCATCGGCTTGGCCATCAGCGCCGCCCCAAACGCCGCGAGAAGCAGAAGATACCGCGGCAATCCCGGCCTTCGGACAAAATGAGCGTACGCCAGCAGCGTGACAAAAAAGAAGGTTCCCGAGAGTAAATCCTTCCGCGCCGCCATCCAGCACACCGGCTGAATGTTCAACGGATGAACGAGGAAAAGCAGCGCCACCACCGCCGACCGCTCCCATCTGCCGGTCAACCGGTACAGCGCAAACGCCAGCAGGACGGAATTCAGCAGATGAATGAGCGCGCTGGAGACGTGAAAAGCCCCCGCATCCATCCCGAAACACTGCGCATCGAGAAGCCGCGAGAGCAGCGTGACCGGCTCCCAATACTCCGCCCGATTCGAAAACTCGGTCAGATTCGCCAGAAACGCCCACTCGATGCTGTGCCACGTCAGGCCATGGCGGAGCCACGGATTGTTCGAGACGAAAAGGTCGTCGTCGAGATTGAGAAATTCGAAATGGCGGACGGGGGCGTACACCAGGATGCCAAGCATGACGGCTAGCAGGAGAAAAGGCAGCATGCCTACTCGACGCCATGTCAGTGGCGAGGGCTGCAGAGCCGCGAGGGCCTTCGATTTGGTGGAAGAAACTTCGTTCTGGGTCATGTGCTCCGGCTGAATGACAAATCGGTGCACCTCATCCTATTTTGCAACCACTCAATCCAGCGGAATTATTTCGTCTTCGGCACGCCGCTCCGGTCACAAGTTCCTTGGGGGTGTTTGCCTTCCCCGCCAGCCCAATTAATCATTGCGGGGTCCCTGGTACAGAAGAGCGCCGAGCCTAGTAGAACTACGAGGTTAAGTCGATTGCCGGACGAAACCGTTTCGCTCATGGATTCCTGCCGTGACGGACGCAACGACGTCTCAAGAAGCGGCTTTCGGCATGCAGAACAAACCGGAAATGAGCGAATTCCGTTCGAAGATTTTGGATTTCGCCTTGCCGGGTCATGCCATCCACGCCGCCGTCGCAGACTTTTAGACAGAAGAAGCCGGAGAATTCCCATGAATACGCGTTTCAGATACACCCTTCCCGTCCTTGCGCTCGCCACTCTGCCACTTTGGCCATCACACGCCTTCGCGGCCGCCTTGTACGAGGGAGACTTCGGTAGTGGAAAGATCTACTCGTTCGATACGGACACGGGCGCACGCACCACGTTCGCCAGCGGTTTGAGCCAGTGCATGGGTTTGGCGTTCGACCAAAGCGGCAACTTGTTCGAGCTGGACTACGGCAGCACGAATATTTACAAGTTTACCCCCGGCGGGAGCCGCACGACCTTCGCCACTGGTTTGGGCTACGCTGAAGGGATGGCCTTTGATAGCAGCGGAAACCTGTTCCTGGCGGAAGGGTCTTCGGGAAACTTATATAAATATGCCCCCAACGGAAGCCGCACCACCTTTGCGACCGGCTTGAACAACCCGAAAGGCCTCGCTTTCAGCCTCAACGGTACTTTGTATGCGGCGGATTCCAACACGGGTAACATTTACCAATATACGGCGGGAGGGACCAGGAGCACTTTTGTGAACATCGGCAATCCGACCTGCTTGGCGTTCGACAGCAAAGGCAACCTGTTTGAAACCGACGAAGCAGCGGGCCTTGTCCAGGAGTTTGTCAATACCGGCGGCGGAGTTCTTTCAACCACGCCCCTCACGATTGCCTCCGGCATTTTTTACGCCGATGGACTGGCCTTCGATGGCAACGGAGACCTCTTTGTCACGGACGGGAATCCTAGCGGGCATATCTATGAGTTTGCTAATATTGGCGGCGTTCTCTCGTCGAGGACCACGTTCGCAACCGGTGTGAACATTCCGTTCGACCTGGCAATCCGAGTGGTCCCGGAGCCTTCTTCCTGGATGCTGACCGGAATGGGGGCGGGCTGCGCAATGCTATTCCGCCGCCGCCGCGCTTGATTGATCAATTTGCGTCCTGGGCACCGCGTCACTCAATTGCGATAACGTCAGATCGTTCGGTGGAGACCACGGGCGCGCGTTTAACGCATCCACATCGCCAGTGTCAATAGCGAGGACCGACCCAGGACCGACCCTTTTCCATTAAGCTACTTCTTTCCCCATTGTAAGTGTACTTCAAATGGCTTGCTTTCCTTCAGATCGTTTTCCTTCAGAACAAAACGACCCGCGCTGACAGGAGCTAAATCTCCGAATCTCGTATCCGAAGTCATAAAGTACGCTTCATACTCGCCTGGTCCGATTCGATTAATAACTGCAGATAGAGTCGTGTCGCCACGATCCAGCGAGGACCACCAGCGCAAACCAGGTACTTGCCTGCCATTTTCGTCAATGCGGCGGATTACGAGGAAGGAAGCGCCACCCGGTTGAGTCCTTGGCACCTTTTGCCCTAACTCCTCGACCGTGACGATCAGCAAACCTGAAGGAATTGCTAGATTAACAATATTCCAATCATCGTCTTTCAATTGAACTTCCGTTCTGAAAAAGCAGTCACCCGTGCTGTAGACTACGTCTGGCCAAGCTGTCAGCACATAATCACCCGGCTCAAGATGGTGAAATATAATCCGTCCGTTATCAGGATCAACAGTTTCTTGTTTTTGATAGACCTCGAACGTCTTTTTATTGACCAACACGAGATTGAGTTCTCCGACGTAACCCTTAATCCTGAACTCAGCGGTTGTGGCAGCAACTGCCAACGCACTGAGAAGAATGAATGTGACTGTCGCGAGGAAGGTTTTTATCTTCATTCTGAATTCCTACATTTAAATCGAACCATGGTTCCAGGGGTCGGCACCTCGGGAACCGGCATCTGATTTGGCGCCAGGTTGGAAAATGAACCGGGAGGATAATTCCCAACAGCGTCGTTTCGACTATAGATAGCTAGAAGGTCACGTGCGCGACCAAGAATTTGCCCAACAGTGAGAAATCCTTCAAGGCGGTGTTTTCCAGTTTCAAAGCGCGCAGTGATCTCTTTACACTGACATTTACAATTTTCGGCCATCGCGTCAGCTTCACGTAAGGTTGCCCACCAGTTCCCTTTTAGCAAGGTAATATATCCAATAGCCTCACTTAATTCCAGTTGCAGCTCGTGAGCTTTTACCTCATCCCGGGTGGGATCCCGGTAAACCCAAATGCCTCCGTAGCCTGGTTTTAGCAACGGCGGAACCGGATAGCCGAAATTATTGAATCCATCATTTTGGGGCCGAGGAGGGGGCCAGGTCGGAAAACCAATACCGATCCTATCCTCTTGCCAGTTCCAGTAGCCATAAAGGATAGACCTGTCATCACTTGGCGGTTGGCTCGTCGACTCATTTCTTTGATAGGCATTTTTGCCGTCGATGCTACAGGCCAAACCGGAACCGCGACTACAGGCGTCACTGTTTTTTCGAAAATCCCTCAGCCAGTCAAACATCTCAGTATTATGGGCGTGCATGAAGACCACGGAACATCTGTACAATCCGCAAACATCGACGCTATTAATCGATGCATTTCCGAGGAATCCATAAATATTTGAGCCTCCAAATTCCCAGATTGGATCTCGGGACAGCCACTTTGCCCGCATCGGTTCATAATAGCGGTATCCATAGTACACAAGCGCAGACTCTTCGTCCGTGAACTTTGTACTCCAGCGGAAAGGATTAAATCCAGCCATCGTTCCAGTTGCTCTGAGTGGTTCTCCGAAAGGCCCATACTCGTAGACGCAGTTATTCCCGTTACCAAAGAGGTCAAATAAGGCGGCCACGTTACCATTGCCGTCGGCTAGGCACGCCCAGTTCGAAATTTTGCTATTCTCAAACAGTAGCCCGCCAGCCCCCCCCGCCCCGGCCATCGTCCCACTTAGATCAAGCCCCCAAGCATAGGTGCGGAGGAGGGCGTTACTGTTGAGAACGTCCAATTCACCCACCAGGTTCCATCCGTCATAAAGGAAAAGCAGAGACTTCGTTGCCGTGGCTGCAAAATTACCGCCTTGGTCCGCCACGAACACGTTCTTCTGAATACGGCGATGCTTGTAATCGTACGTAAATGTCAACCGCAGGCGTGGCACACTCGACGCCAGATCGCTTCGTGTCTCAATTTCTATAAGTTCGTTCTCACCGTTCCACGTGTAGTTCCAATGCCCGTCCTGCGTGAGGTTGCCATCTTCGTCATACGAGAAGCTTTCCGGAGTTTGAGGCAGGAACACGTTTCGCGTTTCCCGCTCGATCACATCCTCACCGTTTGGTCCGGCGTTGTTCTTCACGCCAACCACCTGAACCTGGCTTGCGGACGCTTGCGAGGAATTACTAATGCTCACTCCGTCGTAGAAGAGTGGTCCTTGACGCACGGCGCTCTGCCCGTTTACGCTAATCGTCGTATTCGTCGAGGTGCTGCCCAACACGTCCACCATGCCGGGTACGTCACGGCTCACATACTGATTGAGCAGATTCGCCGAGTAGCTCGCCGTCCTGTTATTGACAGTCGTACTCGTCCGATTGCCGATCGTGTCAAACGTGTAACCGTATTGCGCGCCAGTGATTGCGGTTCCGTCGGCGAGGCTCTTCTGCCCGCTCTGGACCTGCCCCAGACCGTCATATCCGTAGCTCCAATAGCTGCCATCCGCCGAGGTCTGCGTCTTGCGCTGGTTGGCAGAATCGTAATCATACGCTACTGCGTTCATCGGAGAGGATTGACCCGCAGGGGTGTGGCCGACCGAGGTCAACCGGTTGAGGTGATCGTATTGCTTGGTCGTCGTTAACACGCCCTGCGCGTTGACCGCGTAAGCGATCGTATTGACGAGGGCTCCGTCGTCGGGCTCATACCCATAGGCCGCCGAATTCGCTCCGCTGGTGACGAGCGCGAGCCGTGATACGCCATCGTAGGCGTAGCCCGTCGACACAAGATTTACATTACCGTTTTCGAGTGACACAAGATTGCGTCGAAGGAGGGAATCGTATCCACGCACGACATGCATGCCGGCAAAGATACCACCAGGATCGAGTGCGTCATCCTTAATCTGGCCATCTGCCGTGTAGGAAATTATCCGTGTGCCAGCCGCATCGGTGACCGTCTGGGACCCGCCCACGCGGTCGCGCGTGATCGTGACCGCTTGTGTTCCGTCGCTGTAGCTCGTGCCGCTAGTCATCCCCGCGTTGTCGTAGGCGTACGAGGTGGTCACTCCTCGCGCCCAGGTGAGAGTCTGCACCCTTCCAGCAGCGCTATACGTGTATTGCGGTCCCTTTTGATCGGCGTACAATTTCTGCGTTAGCCGCCCGGAACTACTGTCGTACACCCACTTGGTCACTGCCGGGGTACCGGGATAGTTTTGCCAAGTCGTGAGGGTCGTCATGCGGCCTTGCGCATCATAGCCATAGCTAACCGGGTATTCGCGTCCGCCATATTGATTGGAAAGTGCACCCATAAACGTGTAAAGATAGTTCACAACCGCTCCATCCGGCTCGGTCTCAGTGTCTTTCTTGCCGTTCGCCCCATAATGGTAGCGTGTCGTCTGCGCGGGATGCACTGCATCCGGAACCGGCGTGGTCAAGGAACCCACCGTATCGTCGCTGTTATTAGCGTAGGTGGTCGTTCCGTTGCGGACGTCGGTCACGGTTTGCAGGCGGTTGTGCGAGTCATAGCCAAACGTTCGTTTCTGAATGATCGCACCGTCCGCCGCGCTTCGACTCTGGCTCAGCCTGAGCCCGTCCTGACTCACCTGCGAACTGGTGGAATTATCCGGATAAGTGGTGAGCGAATCCACCTCGCCACCGCCCGGCCACGACTGAGTCATAACCGTGGTGAGACCATACTTGGTTCTCCAATGCTGCCGTCCGCTGGGAGTCATGTCATCGACCAGAACCGTCGTGGGGGTACCGCTGTTCTTAGTCTGCCATTGCTGGATCGTAATGCGCTCGACAGGTGTGCCGCCGGGCCCGGCAGCGACGGTTTGAACGGTACTTGTAATGAGATCCGTACCGCCAAGGTCGATTTGACCATTGCGATCCATGTCAATGGCCTGCATGGTCAGCTCGCCCCTGGAATTGTACGCATAGAGCGTCATAAGACCATCGGGATCGACCGTGCTGGCGAGTTGGCCGAGACTGTTGTAGAAGGAGTCGGTCGCAGCCGTTCCTCCGACAGCGACCTCACGGGGCGTGACGGTGCGAACGACACGGCTCATCATGTCGGTATACGTCTTGGTCCATTCGCCCGTGTCGTTGCCATTCACGTCGAGACAGATCTTCTGCGTCGTCCGGCAATTGATGGTCGTGCCGTTGCGCGAGAGAGTTTCAGTTCCGTACACATACCGGTAAGGCGCGACCGCTGTGCCGGTCAGGCTATTCAGGGTTCCGTCTTGGAAGTACGTCTCCATCCTTATGCCGCCGTCGGGATTTATTGTGACGACAATCCGATGCCCGCTCCCGTCGTAACTTTCGCTAATACCAGTCACGAGCCGAACCGTTCCATTATTGCTCGGCGGTTGGGTGGCTTGCGTCAGACGCCCAGCCATGTCGTATTGCGCGGTGGAAATCACAATCAACGAATCATCCGAACCTTGTCGATCGGTTTCCAGCAGACGCCCTTCTGGATCTAATTTCGATAGGGTCGTCATATTGGCATGATTCTCCGAATTTTCGCGATTCAAATCATCGTAGCCTATCATCGTAACTGATCCGGTTCGATCTGTATACTTGGTGGGTCCGCAGCAACCTTCTTCTATACTTTCGGTGGAACCATCGTCGTACAGAGACGACACCGGCCGACCATACACGTCAAAAGCCGTGGTGGTGTTTGAAACGAGCAGCAATCCCGATGCAATATCATCCGTCTCCGCAAAAATTACTGCGCCCGATTCGTTCTTCACCTTGGTCGTCCTTGTCCCGTCAACTATTGCAGTCGTCTGAGCGTTTGCGGCGCCTGTCGAAGTCACTGTCGTTTCGGTTTTTGCGATGGAATCACGAGAGTAGCTATAGATTGTTGCCGTGCCATCTAGATTGAGCGCACTCTGCGGCCTTCCCACAGCGAAAGTTCCTGTGCTGCAATCTTTTTTAACGGTTACCAAATTGGTCGGATCATTCCATGCGGCCCCGGCAACAGTACACTCGATTCTCGTTGTGCTGAATGTTGAATATGATTCGTAACGCCTCGCTATTTCGGCACCCAAATAGGTCTCAACGCGGGTTAGGTCTGGGGTGGTGTGCCCGTAGATGACAGCTGTGACATTGTTTAGGTTGTCGGCTGATGCGAAAGCGCTATCTCCAACCTGAGTCACTCGTTTGATCCGCCTCCCATAGGCGTCATAATCGTACGTTATCCAATGCCCCGACGGCTGTTGCAAAGTGGAATAGACGTGCCCGTAACGTCCAGGCTGTGAAGAGTCGGTATAGTATGCGTAAACCGTGGAAAGAGCAACGCCATGTGGATCGAGGTTATCTCCCTGCGGGTCGACGATATCGGCAATTTTTTCCACGCCCCAGGCGAACGACTGAAAAACACTTTGGTGCACGGACACAAGATGATTGTTACCATCGTAAACCCAACGGTTTTCAGTACGAATGGTACGAGTCGGATCCCATGAGATGGCAAGTACGTCGCGCCGGATTCCATTACCCGTCGTCATTTGCCAAATGCCGGCATCGGCAAAGGTTGCATCGGGCCAAAAATAGTAGCTTGTTCGTTCGGTACGACCCGCGTCCGTGACGTCGATCGTAATGGAATTAATATCCGGCGTCACGCCATCCGATTGGGTTCCATTCTGGATGACAACGACCCGATAGGGAGATCCGCTCATCGCATATGTTCCATTGGCTTGCTTTGCTCCTTGGGCAGAACGGGAATATTGGTCGAGTTCCAGGCAATTTCCGGACAGAGTGACGAAATTCACCACTGATCCACTGGTTAAAACCTGCAGCGGGAGGTTATTTGCACCTCGAACGACGGTTGCGGTGTAATCCAAATTCAACCGTATCCTGCCGGACGTGCAAGTTACAGCAGTGGGAGTCGTTGCATCCAACGTCAACGTGCTGCCGCTCATTCCGTATCGGTCCCGGCCCAAACCCATTCGCCAATGAACGCCAGGCTGCCCCCACCCGCTAGCCCCACCCAAACCACCACCTCCTCCGCCAACTCCGCCGCTCGCCGCACCATTTCCAACCTCGTCCAAACCACCAACGGCATCTGATTCGCTACAAAAATTGCCTTCGCACCCGGAACAGGTATCGAAGTAGGCGTCCGGAAACCCGGAAATCATGGCACAGATATAATTGAATTTCCAACTCCAACTGCCGCAAGCAGAAACGGGGGCTTTTGGGGCTTCCGTACCAAACGTTTTTGACGTATAAGCCAAAGTATCTGTCTTGGAAGGTGGATCAGAACCAACGTTCCCGCCTGCATCATGCCAGACCCCATCAACTGGCAAGGGAGGATTTGCGGGAACGGAATCCGTCGGAAGAAGGGTTGTGAGAAGGGCGTAGAATTCGATACTTGGCTGAAGGAAGTTTTTGAACTCGACGCGACACGCCCCTTTCCGCGCAAATAAAGCAGTATCTGCAGTGGTGATAGTGACGGAGGCGGTCGGCGGTGCAAATGAATGCACCACCGTAGCGAACGGCAAATATCCGTAGGCGCTGCTCCACCCTCTGGCGCTGAAATCGGCGTATGCAAAAGGATCTCCGTCACCACATTCCAACTCGGTTACGGTAGCGGGATCCAAGCCAAATCCCCCTGTCCCAAATCGGTCGCCGCCAAGATTCGCGCTCCCTTTGGCGTTTGTAAATGTAACCTTCATCAAGGGGACGATCTCATTTAACCACGCAATGTATTCGTGCGTGGACGCATTTGGTCCTGGATACGGGCACTGCGTGCTCAATGCGCCGGGAATATTAGCCGGAATAAATCTTCCCGTATTTGCATCGATGCCAGATGTGGTTCCCTGAATTTCGGCTGCCGATGTAAAAAAATACGGCAACATTTCGTTGCAAAGGTTCACCAGATCCACGACGAGGGTGTTTAATTCGTCGGGATACTGGGCAAACTCCGCTGAATAGAACCCATCGTATGGCAGGTACCCAGGCGCTGCGCCAAGATATGCGGGACAGCCGGTGCCATCCGACCAGCGAGCAGGAAATATGTGAGCCCGCGTATCACCTCCATCGCTATACCAGGCGCAATACCTCATTTGCACCGCCCGCTGCAGCGCTTCAAACGAGGCGCCATTTGTCTGGCCAAAAGCACAGTGGGCCACCAACAAAACCAGAATGGAGATGAATTTTTTCACAAGATAGAAGGATCAAAAAGGGAAGAAAACCGGCCGACCGAACGGATCACTTAGCCGGGGCGAAAACCTGCAGATTAACGGAGCCCCCATCGCTTTGAACGATATATCCGACCTGCGAATTGCGGCCCGGGATAGAATTCAGAGGATCGGCATTTCCGGTCGGAATGATCGAGACAGAGATACAAACCGGAGCGCTTGAGGCCCCGGAATTATCCACGGCAATTGCCTTGATCGCATAGCTCGCCGCGGCTGCTCCGGCCCAGGCAAACGTGAAGGGCGCACTGGTGGCTGAACCGAGCAAGCTGCCATTCGCGTAGAAATCGACATGGGCCACTGTGCCATCGGCATCCGTCGCCGTGGCGGTCAAGGTGACGGAACTGGGGACAGTAAAGGTTCCCGCAGCCTGCAACAGCGTGACAATGGGCGGTTGATTTCCGTCACTTCCTCCCCCACCACCACTTCCGCCATTCCCGCCGTTGCCTGAGCCGCCCGGAGGGGTTTGCATGCCATTGAAGTACTTGGCGTTGAAGTAATTCAAGACGGCGGCTCGCTCGTTCGTGCTCAGCACCCGATTGTAGACGATGAGTTCGGCGATATCCCCGGTGAAGCCGCTCCCGAAATTATTCCGCCCGAGCAGCGGGGTGCTCGTGAATTCCACGGTATTGGCGCTCGTCTCGAACACGGGTGCACCATCCATCCAGCTTTGCCATGATCCGGACTGGCTGCTCACGTTGTAGACATGGAATTGCGTAAGATCGACTGGGGGCGTGCCTTCGCTGATCTGCGCCGTCGTCCCAAACTCATCGTAGAGCAGTCCGTCCTGCCAGGGATAGTAGGCGTAATGGCCGCCGCTACCGAAGGCCCAAAGCCCACCCTCGCCGGCGCTCGAAGCGCGCAGCACGATGAGCGCTTCCCCGGCGGTCGCTCCGGACATGACATTGGGGAGGTCGAAGTACTGTCCGGCATCTCCCTGGAAATGGATGACCGGTTTGCCATTCAAAGTATTGGCCACGACGGTTGGCCGATTTCCAAAGAGGGTTTGCGCATCGCCACCATTGCCGCTGCCGTCTTCCCAATAACCCAGGGGCGTTTCTGCAGCGCTATCGGCGGTCAACCAAAGCGCGAGACCGGTCCCCGGAAAAGCACCGCCGACCGGCAGGGTTCGATTTACCGTCACGGCGGCACTGGCCGTGCCCGCCCCGGCACCATCGATAGCTTGCACGATATAGGAATAGCTGCCGTTTGCGTCCAGCGCCGTATCGATATAAGTCCCTCCGCTCGGAATGGTGGCGACAATGCTCCATCCACCCGAACCTTCCTGGCGCCACACCTGATAGTCGACATGATATCCCGAGGTCTGGGTGTTCCAGGTCACGAGCGTGGTCGTTGAGTTCAGGGCCACGGCCTGCAGGCCTGTGGGCGTGACCGGAACCGGAACCAGGGCATACTTGTGATCGAGATAGCTGAGAACCGCGCTCCGCTCGGTATCGGTCAAAGCTCGATTGTAGACGACGACTTCGGCAATGTCTCCGCTGAAGAACGTTCCCATTCCATCGACGCCGAGTGTGGGGGCAGGATTGAAGCCAACGGTATTCTCGACGCTCTTGCTCAACGGTACGCCATCGATCCAGCTTTGCCACAGATTGGCCTGACTGGAAACCTCATACACGTGGTACTGGGTGATATCCTGCGCGGGCAAGGCTCCGCCATGGAGCACGGTGCTTCCGAAATCATCGAAGATACTCCCGTCCAGCCAGGGATACTCGGCGAGATAGCCGGCGCTTCCGAAATTCCACAGCCCGTTATCGTCGGTGGTGGTCGCAGTCTTGAGAACGATCAGGACTTCGCCGGCAGAGGCGCCTGCGAAAAGATCCGGAAGATCGAGGAACTGACCGGATGCCGCCGTGAAATCCACCACCGGTTTGCCGTTGAGCGAATTGGAGAGCAAGGCCGGTGCGTTGCCCGCCGGAGATTTCACCGCATCGTGGCCCAGCCCGCTGTAGTCTGCCCAGCGGGTCAAAGACGACCCATAGGCACCGTCGCCCATCAGCCAGAGTTGCATCCCCGAAACCGGAATGGCGCCGCCCTCACCCATTGGCACAGAGGTTTGGCAGGGATCGGAAAACGCGCTCGAGCCTCCATTTGTAGTCGCGCAGACCCGGTAGAAATAGGTCAGGGAAGAATTCAGCCCAACATCGATATAAGTCGTTGCCCCGTCGACGACCGCGATTGGCGCATAAGTTCCACCGCTTCCCGTCTTCCGCTGCACGGTAAAGGTGACATTGGGATCCATCCCTGCCCACGACCATACAATCTGACAATCGTTGGGACCGATTTGCTCGGCCACCAGGTTTGTCGGCACCGACATCACCACACCGACTCCGTATTTTTGAGAGAAATAGGAATTCACTGCTGACCGCTCATTGGCCGTCAACGTCCGGTTAAAGATCATCAGTTCGGAGATATCGCCTGTAAAGAAATTGCCATTGAAGTTCTTTCCGAGGAGTGGTCCGGCCACAAACGTGACCGAGTTTGTCGAGCTGGTGAACAGCGAATTCCCGTCGAACCAAGTCTGCCACAAACCCGCCTGGCTGCTGACGTCGTAGACGTGAAATTGCGTCAGGTCGCCCGCCGGTATGCCCTCAGCATATTCCGTGGAACTCCCGAAATCATCAAAAAGCCCGCCATTCGAACCGGGATAGAAAGCACCGAAACCACCGGCGCCAATTTTCCAAATCCCATTGAAGCCACTGGACACGCCGCTTCGCACCACCACCACAGCCTCCGCCGCTGAGGCGCCGGAGAGGAAACTGGGCAGCGCAAGCTGCTGGGCGCCGGAGAAATGCACAAACGGCTTCTGGCCCGGATTTTGGGTGACACTAGGCTGCAGGGACGGCGTGCCTTGGTTCGCATCGTTCTGATTGCCGCTAAGGTCCGGCCAGTGCCCCACTAAAGTTTCGGCGAGGCCATCGGCCGATAGCCAAAGCGACAAGCCGGAAGTGGGAAAGACACCCGAGCCGGTCGGTAAGGGCAGAGCGACTGGCCCCACGATCGGACTCACGCCGCCGGCATTGGCCGCCTGGACTTCATACGCGTAACTCCCGCTTGGATCGAGTCCCGTATCGATGAATGTATTTCCGTTGGTAACTGTGGCGACTGGCGCCCAGGCCCCACCATTCTCCTGACGCGACACTGTAAATGCGATAGCCGAATTGGTGATCGGAGACTGCCAGGTCACCAAAGCGGTGCCCGAACCAAGGACACCAGCCTGCAAGCCTGTTGGCGCTGCCGGAGCCGGCACCAAGGCATAACGGGTGTTCAGGTTTTGCAACACACTCAACCGTTCTGCATCGGTCAGAACGCGGTTGAAGAGCAGGACCTCGGCGATGTCGCCGGAAAAGAAAGATCCGCTACTGGGGTTGGATCCAAGGGTCGGAGTTGTGGAAAACGCCACGGTATTGCCCTTACTTTCGAGAATGGGCACCCCATCGAGCCAGCCTTGCCAGAGACCGGATTGGCTGGCTGCCTCATAGACATGGAACTGAGTCAGGTCCTGGGGCGGGACACCTGCGCCGTACTGCACATTGGTCCCGAAATCGTCGACGATCGCGCCGCCGGATCCCGGGTAATAGCCACCTCCTCCGCTGGTTCCAAATCTCCACAGTCCATTGGCACCACTGGAAACCGCACTACGCAGGACGATCATGGCATCGCCCGCCGTCGCTCCCGAAAAAAGATTGGGCAACGGCAGCGTCTGACTGCCGGTAAAATGAACGACGTTGCTTCCATTGGGACCATTCGAGGCGACGGATGGGGACGCCGGCACCGAAGTCTGCGTCGCGCCGTTCCCATTGCCGCTCAGGTCCGGCCAATTGCTCACGGCGCCGGGCGGCAATGTATCGGCGATCAGCCAGCTCTTCAACCCATTCAGAGGCACGGATCCTCCGACTGCCGGCGCGCTCTCGAAGGAAGTCGCGCTCGCGCCTGCATAATTCACCGCATACACCCGATAGAAATAATCCTGGCTGTCATCCACGCCGGTATCGACATAACTCGACGCATTGCCTGAAACCGTTGCCACAACCTGATAAGTGCCTCCGACGCCGGACTTTCGCTCGATGACGAAAGACAATCCACCACCGGTTTGAGGAGACCAATAGATCAGATTTTCGCTATTATTTACGGCGACGACACCCACTCCCGACGGTATCGCGGGTATGCCAAAAAGCGCATACTTCCGGCCCAGATAACTCAGCATGCTCTGGCGCTCTCCGGCACTCAGAGCCCGATTGAAGGCCACGACTTCGGCGATGTCTCCAGAGAGGCACACGCCATCGTTATTCTTGCCCAGCAGAGGCGCCGCGCTGAAAGCGACGGAATTGGTGCCCGAATTGTACATCTGGGCTCCGTCAATCCAGCTCTGCCATGACCCAGCCTGGCTGCTGACTTCATAAATATGGAATTTCGTTACGTCCTGCGCAGGCGCCCCCTGAGTATAGCGCGTGGAGCTGGCGAAGCCGTCGTAAAGCTGGCCATCGGAATAACTGTAGTAATCTCCTCCACTCGTTCCAAAACGCCAGAGACCGCTGGCGGTCGTCGCACTCGTGGCGCGCACCACAATCACGATCTCAGCCGCCGAAGAGCCGGACAGACAGTTTGGCAGGTTCAAATACTGTTGTCCGGTAAAGTGCAACACCGGCTTGCCGTTCAGAATATTGGCATTGAGAACCGGCTTGCTCGCGTAAGTGTTTTGAAACGCGTCGTTCGCATTTCCGCTGTAGTCGGGCCAATACCCCACGGGACCCTCCGGGGCGCCGTTGGCCATCATCCAGAGAGCCATCCCGCTCGTCGGAACCGCCCCCCCCTCCAGCATCGGAATTGTCACGCCGACGTCAGCCGAGTACCCACTCGGGCCACTCGCATTCACGGCGTACATATGATAGTAATACTGCTGGCTGTTGTCGACCCCGGTATCCAGATAGGTATCCGTCCCGGAAATCACGGCAAGCTGGGCGTACGTCCCGGATGTTCCCGTCTTTCGCTCGATGACGAAGGACTCTGCGGCACCGGTCGCCTGCCAGTTCCAGGTCACCCGGTTTTCCGTTGAGCTCTGCGCCTCGACATACAGTCCGGTGGGTGCGGCGGGCAAAGAGAGCAAGGCGTACTTTTGTGTGAGATAAGAAAGCGACTGCTGCCGCTCCGACGCACTCAGCGCCCGATTGTAAACAACGATCTCCGCGATATCGCCGGAGAAGTTAACCCCGTCGGCATTGTGCCCGAGCAGCGGCGCGGTAGTAAAACCCACCGTATTCGCGCTTGATTTATAGAGCGGGACTCCGTCGATCCAGCTTTCCCAGGAACCGGCTTGGCTGCAAACCTCGTAGACGTGAAATTGGGTAATATCCTGGGAAGGGCGACCCTCTGCATATCGGACAGCGCTTCCAAATCCATCATAAAGCGTTCCGTCCGTATAGCTGTAATAATCCCCGGAGCCGGACGAACCGAACCTCCAAATCCCGCTGGCATTGGTCGCACTCGTCGCCCGGACAACAACCAACACCTCCGTGGCAGAGCCTGAGAGGAAATTGGGCAGCGTCAACCATTGCGCGCCCGAAAAATGAATCACCGGCTTGCTGTTCAGGATGCTAGCCGTGACCGAAGGCTGGTTCGACGCGGTCGATTGAGTCGCATTGTTTCCCACGCCGCTTTGGTCTGCCCATGCACTGACCGTACTCCCATTTAGAGTCAGTCCCGTATCCGCGGAAAGCCAAAGCTTCAGACCGCTACTCGGCAGTGACGTCTGACAATAGGCCGGCGAAATCGACCACTGCACTAATATCAACGCAAGCAGGTGCACGATGCATCGTGCACCAAGAGGAAAGCGGCGTCCGAGCAGCGATATTTGCGCCCACAATTTCGCCCAAGGGAAAGTGTTCATGAGACTAAAATAAATTTGTCTAAAACGGGAGGAAATGGCTTGGGAAAGCCAGTAATTCATCAAACATATATCCAGCGCCACTTACCGGCGCGAACCAATGAAAAAGATCATTCAAGAATGGCAGCAGTTGTATCTACCCACATTCGAAAGGCAAGATAAAACCTGCATCTCTTGCTTTTTTAAACCCACGGGGACACTTACCCGAAATACAAAGAAATACCGATTTGCAAAATGCAACTTTGGTAAGTGCATTTTTAGTCAAGTTACATGTAATTCATATTTGTAATACTGCGGCGTACTTGCATCCTAAGGCATGGCTAATCGTCGCCGGCCGACTGATTCAGTATCGACTAAGAATGATATGACGCCGGCTGCCATATAGCCGGGAGACTATGCGCCAAAGTGCATAGAAAAGTCCCCTACGAGTAAAAACGACGGCGCGACCGCAAAAAATACGCATTCGCATCGGACCGGGACCTCTCCTTCCTCTCCAGCGATGCTGGGCAAGGATCGCGATGAGCAAATCGCCGGGACTGATCCATATCGCGACCCAAACCGGCCCCATTTTCTTTTCTTCCCACGACGCAAATGTTGCTGAACACTTCCCGCGCTTTTTAGCCGACCGTGCGCCTCGCCTCTCTTTTCTCCCGTTATCCCATCGTATCGCAGACCTTCTGTGATACGGAAATGCTCGCCCTCGAACGGATGGGGGTGGAGTTGGAGATCTACTCCATCTATCCGCCACCCACGAGCTTCCGGCACGGCCACGCCTCGCGCCTCAAAGCGGAGATCCACTACGCACCGCCGGCGCAGATCCTCAAGCTCGGCGAAATGAAGGCGAAGAAGGAAGGCCGGTGGCCGGTGGCCTTCATCGCGGAGCAGGAGCGGAAGTATGGCCCGGCCTACAAACCGGAATTGCGGGCGCGCAATGCGCTCTATTTCGCCGATCTCTTCGCGGCGCGCGGGATCACTCATTTCCATGTGCACTTCGCCAACCGCGCCGCGCACACCGCTGTCTACATCAAGAAGATCAGCGGCATTCCCTTCTCCATGTCCACGCATGGGCAGGACTTCATGGTGGATCTTGGGAACGACGATCTGCTGCGTGAGATCTGCCGCGAGGCGGAGTTCGTGGCCAATGAAACGGAATACTCGAAAGGCGTCGTCGCAGGGTTGTGTCCGGATTCCGCGGCGAAGATGCACCGCGTTTTCAACGGGATGGATCTCGCGAATTTCCCAGCGCCGACGGCGACGACTTGCAATCCGGTCCCGAAGATCATCAGCACCGGGCGGCTCATCGAGTTCAAGGGATTCCACTATCTCATTTCCGCTTGCGCCAAACTTCACTCTCGAGGGCTTGATTTTACCTGCGACATCATCGGCGAAGGCCCTTGGAGGTCGCAGCTTCAGGCGCAGATCGAAGAATCCAAATTGCAGGGCAAAGTGCGGCTCACTGGTTCCCTGCCTCAGGAGGAAGTGTTTTCTGCGCTGCGCAACTGCGATATTTTCACCCTCGCCTGCATCGTCGATCAGAAAGGCGCCAGCGATGTTTTTCCGACAGTGATTCTCGAGGCGATGGCCTCGGCAAAGCCGGTCGTGTCGACAAAGCTCGCGGGTGTGCCCGAACAAATACTGGACGATCGGACGGGACTTCTCGTCGATCCAGGCGATGAGACGGCGCTTGCCGATGCGCTCGAGCGGCTGCTCAAAAATGCCGATCTGCGCCGCATTTTTGGACAAAGCGGACGTGAACGGCTGGAGAAGGAATTCGCCGTCGAGCACACGGTGCTCCCGCTGCAAGCGTTGTTCGAGCAATACGTCAAACCAAACTCCGCGCCATCGCGCAGTGAGGCGGGCCTGGCCTGTCTCCTTTCGGAGTGGCCGGTGGGCGGCGAAGTGGAAAATGAACTCAGCCAGATCTGCGCTGCGCAAAAAGGCGGGCGCATTTATGTGACCCACGCCGGAAACGCGGCACCGTCCGAACCATCCCGCCAGCTTCTCGGCCAATGTGAATTCCTTCCCGACGGCATGGTGCTGGAAGGTGAATGGCAACAGGAGCGGGATCTCGCTCGAAGGATGGAAACGTGGCGCGTGGAACTCGGCCAAAAGCTTTCCTCCGAGACCTTTCTCCGCAATGCGCGTTATGCCCTTTATCTTCGCAGGTGGATCGAACGCGACGGCATCCGGCACATTCACGCAACGGGTGCTGAAGAGCTGCTCACGGGCTGGATCCTGCGCCGGCTTAGCCAAGTGACTCTGAGCGTCAGTCTCGCTGAGGATACTTCGCTGCCAGCAAGCGTTACGGCCCAACTTGCCCGCGAATGCGCGGGCATCCGGGTCATCGGGAAGAATCCTGACCTGCTGGCCTTGCTCGCCAAGAATCCCAACGCAGGTGGTGTGCTTCAGGAGAAACGCAAGTTCTCACGCGCCGTCGAACCGGAATGGCTGGAGAAGCTGCGTAGCTGGAGCGCCAGGGTCTGAAAACGGATTTTGAATTTAGTGAGCTCGCCGCGTGGCGTCTTAAATGGTTGCGCATTATCGGCACGCAGGTGAGTGGAGCGGCAGGCGGCGCGACGCGTCGGTGGAACGCGTCATCCCCTAAGTAAGCCACAACTCAAGATCACTCCTCGGGAGGATTAGTTTCCGCTGGAAGCTCCAAAGTAAATGTGGCTCCGCACCCATAGCCTTCGCTGGACGCAGTAAGTGAACCGCCCATTTCCCGCGCGGCCAGCGCCCCACTATGGAGCCCGAAGCCATGGCCATCCCTCCGGGTCGTGAAACCGTAGCCAAAGATCCTGGTGAGGTTTGCGGGTGAAATGCCAATGCCGTTATCCGCGACGGCGATCCGCACATACTCCTCGCCCTCTGGAGCAATAGTGACGGTAATCTGCTTGTCCACCTGCCGGGTATCATCGAGCGCGTATCTGGCATTGCGCATCACATTGGTCAGGATCTGCAAAACCTTGTGCCGGTCCACATGCACAAGAGGCGCCGGCTGATAGCAACGACGCATCGTCACTCCGTGGCGCTCGAACTCGCCGACATTCAAGGCAATGGCATCCTCCACGAGCGTTTCCGCCGACAGATCTTCGAATACGCTACTGACCTTTGCGTAACTCTGTTGCATGGCGATGATACTCTTGATGTGATCAAGATTGCGGCTGAGCTGATCAACTTCCTGAAGAAGCTCTCCGTTTTCCGCCACGAGATGTTCGCCAAGGTTGACGAGATATCTCGGGAGCTTTTTCCCGCCGGGATCCTGAGTCAGGTAAGTGGCGAGATCCCCATTCCGCTCGCAAAGCAGGGTCGCCGCCTCACCGAGCTTTGGCGTCTTGGAACGCCGCAGCTTTTCCAGCACGAGACAAACGGAGACATTCAAGCTATTGAGCACATTTCCCACGTTGTGCAGCACACCGGTCGCCACCTCGGCCATCCCGGCGAGGCGCGATGATTCGATCAGCTTTTGCTGGGAAATCCGCAGCGCTTCCTCCGCCTCGAGGTGGGCAGTCATGTCCCGGGCAATCGTCGAGAAATACTCCACGGCGCCGTTTGCGTTCTTATGAGCGATAATGACCTGCGATACATGGACTTCCTGGCCTTCGCGATGCACGAGAGCCGTTTCGCCTGCCCAGGCTCCGCTGTGAATCGCTCCGGGAATGCCTTCTGTGGAAACGATCCGCGCCGCCCAACGCGGATGAACATCCGTGACTCTCATGGCGGATATATCCGCATCGTTGCGAAGCCCGATCATCCGCCGGGCCGCACGGTTCAGGTATAGCATCTGCCCCGTCACGCTGGAGCTGGCCACGAAATCGGGAGTGGCTTCCAGGATCGCCGTGAGCCGCGCCTGCGCCTCCTCCGCGCTTTTCCGCTCGGCAATTTCGTGACGCAGGGTCCTTACCTGTCTCTTGAGCTCCTGTTGCGCAACCTGTAACGCACTATCCTGCGCCTGGATCTGCGTGAGCATTTGGTTGAAAGCCTCAGTCAGAATGCCGAGCTCTCTTCCTTCGGAGTCTCGCGCCCGGACGGTATAATCCTTATCGAGCGCAATCCTCTGGGCCACGCCAGCGAGCCGAAGGACGGGATCGGCAATGACGCCCTGAAACCGTTTGGAAAGCAGGTACGCGAGTAACAATGAGGCGGCCAATACGAGCGCGAAAATGCCGCTATATAAGGTCACGAGCTCGTCGTAAACCCCGGTAAAACCCGCTTCAAACGCAAGATAGCCAAGCGGCCGGCCATCCTGCATGACCAGTTTCACAAGCATCGCTCGATCACCCTCGAAAACTATCTCCGGGGAGTGGGCCAACTGTTGAGTTTCGCCGGCGGGTTTTCCAATATGCGCCAGCCGTCTGCCATCAATCGAGTAGAGCGAGGCGGATGTTACTTGAGGAACCGCCTTGAGTTCCGAGAGGCCACGAAGAGCGGCTACGGAATCCTCGCTCTGCAAGGCCGCGGCACTGCTATTTGCGACTATCGTAGCGAGCATTTCAAGCTGGTGCGTGAAGTTTCGCTTGATGGCGAAAACTTGAAAACCAAAGAGAACCGTGCACGCCAGCAGCAGGACGATGCTGGAGGTCAGCAGGATGACAGTCGTCACCTGCTGCTGGATCGGGCGATGGCGCAGTGGTTGCATAGCATGTATGAGGGAAGGGGGCGCTTTCACCTCGTCGGACGTGGACCGGCTTTTGCCAGTCACGCAGCCGACGCCATGCCTGATACACCGGCTCCAAGAGCGGCGAGACGGCTCCGGAGAATCATCGTTGTCACCTTCGCGAAGAGGACGGCCAGGTTATAAGGCTTCGCGAGGAAGGTGTAGTTGCCCGGCGGAAGTTCTTCGAGCCGCTCCTTCGCGCTGATGAGGCCGCTCAGGAAAAGAACCGGTGTGTCCTTGTGATGAGGCATCTTGCGCAGTTGCTCGTACACTTCGAACCCATCCATTTGCGGCATATCGACGTCGAGGATGATCAAATCCGCGGCCAGATTTTTGAGCTGCGCAAGGGCGACTTCCGGTTTCACCGAATAGTTGGCTTGGAAGCCGTGTTTCTCTGACGCCATCACGAGGCACTCACAATTGTCCACGTCGTCGTCGACCGCGTAAATCATCACGCCGGAAGCATCCATTGCAGCCTCAACATCCGGCCCCAATGCCGCAAGGTCCGCCAGGACCGCGATCGTTTCCGAGAGACACGGCAAAGTTGCGTGCACCTTTGCCGGCGTCTTGCACAGCCATTGAGTCACTTCCGCGCATGACCGGCTCCCGCGATGGAAGGCGGACAAACCGCTGGCGATGGCGCGCTCATCACACTTGTGAAGATCGGCGTCGAGATTTTCCAGGAGGCCACGATTCGATTGTTCGCGGATCAGGTAATCGAGATCCGCGGCGAGCGCCGCGGCGACGGTGACGGCTTCTCCAAAGGCAAAAGGTTTCGGAGACGGAGGGACGATTTCGATCTGGATCGAGGCATTCGCCGGATCGCCAGTTTGACTTTCTTCGTCCGCCAATTCGTTTTCGTCCGCCAGCATACCTTCCGGCTGCGATTGCAGCGCCATGATCTGCGCCTCCAGCATCAGCCGCTCCTCCCTGGATTGCCGCCGCATGGCCTCGATCTCATCTTTCAACGCTTTCACTTGAGACTGGATCTTTACGACATTGCCCACGGCGGCATCGCGCGTGCGGGTCGCGGCAGCGGCCTGTTCACCGAGTTCGGCCACTCTTTTATTCTGCTGCGCCTTGAAGCGCTCAACGGCCTTCTCCATCTCCACAAGCCTCGCTTCCGCTTCGTTCAGCCGCACCAGCGCCTCCTCGTTCGCAAGGTTTCTGGCTCTTTCGGTCTCCAATTCTTCGCGAAGGCGATCGCGCTCCTCGCTTAGGCCGACAATTTGCCGGTACGCGTCTTCCAGTTCGGCCGTCGTCCGGTCATCCAGGTCAACCAGCGTCAGCTTCGGCCGATCGAGTTTGACGATATTTGGCCGCGCCAATTCCGCTTTCGGACTGGATTCCTCGATCCGATTTTGGCCGGGATGCTCAGAACTTCGGCGCGCCAGTTCACATTCTTCACTCAGTTCCGCGATTCGTTCCTCCGCGGCTGCGAGTTTCGCGGCCAGTTCATGGGAATGCGCGACGACCGTGTCGCGAGCCTGCCTGATCGAGCGAATCGACCGTTCCGCGTCGGCCAGTTTTGCCATAACGTTCGCCGGTGTATTCGGTGCACTATCCAGTGGATTTTGGGTGGCCATAGGGGGTGTTATATTTTGCGAATTCAGTTTCGCACTAAGCACTCTATCCCGGCTTGTGATGAAATACATTGGGGATGGAATTGGTCCTTTTCTAGGCTGATTGCCTAGGAAACCTAGGGAAGGAAAGTGGCGGTCGAGCTCGTCGAAGAAAAACGGGGACGGACGCTCCATTTGCCCATTTTCCTACAACGGAACACATGCGACCGAGGCTTAAACCTCACGAACCAATCGGCCGCGAACACAAAGTTCGCCGACCCATGATACGCAGTACCATCTACTGGAAATGCCTAGAGAGATCTAGGGCGGCAAACTCTCATCGCATGCATTTTGCCCTTATCGCACTGAGGCGAGTATATGCGAACCATACGCACCCTACCTGTGACGATTCTTATTGCGCTCAATTACCGCTTGTTTGTTTTAACTAACAAACCAACAGTCGAGTCATGTTTGACCACCCCACCATCCTGTTATTGGAGGATTGCCCCGTGACTGGGGTTCTCCTGGAACGGATTATACTAACCCATTTGCCCGACTGCCGGCCGGTTTGGGCACGGAGCCTGGCCGAAGCGCGCGAGTTGGCGGATGGGCTGTGTATCGATCTATTTATTTTGGATATTTGTCTACCCGATGGATCCGGTTTGGATTTCCTGTGGGAAATCACGACGTCAAATCCAGCGGCCCGCGCCATCGTGCTTTCATCCAGCACGGAACCGGAACACGAGGTGCAGTCCATGGCGCTCGGAGTACTTCAGTTCCTCAAAAAGCCGGTGCCCTCCGAGGTTCTGACCGGCTTCCTCGACGAAATGTTCGCGACCGGAGAAGCGGAAACGGAAGAGACGTTTTGTGCCTCTTTCAAACATCTGACGATTCTCGATATCATCCAGCTCAAATGTCTCTCCGCCGCGACCACGGTGATGGAGGTGTCTTCCGGCAAGCAAATGGGCCGGCTGCATTTTCGCGAGGGCAATATCGTCCACGCCGAAACGGAGGAATCGGCAGGCGTCCCGGCCCTGCGCTCCATGTTTAGCTGGCGGAAGGGCCTTGCGCGGGAAGTGCCGATTGATTCGTGTACTCCGGAAACCATCCACTGCCCGTGGGAAGCTCTGTTGATGGAAATGGCCCAGGCTATCGATGAGCATGTCTAAGTGAAGGCTTGCGGCGGCGCGCGTCCACCGTTGAATATTGGTCTTGGTGTTGGGAGTCGGCAGTTTTCCAGGAGCCGACGTCTCGTAGACAACGTTCGACCTGAAAACGGATTTTGGTTTGCGACGACGGTGACCAAACCACAAGCGCGTAGCATCGCATTGGGTTGCGTGCAGATGGCGCGACCTTGGACTGCGGGGTAAGCCTCAGGCGCAACACCACCATCAGATTGCGGCAGGTCTGCGGGAAGGGCGTGGTGGTGTCGACGTACCATTCACAAATGGACGTCTTTTTGTTCTCGAAGACGCACTTCGCAGAATCCTGCGCTTCGACACCGTCATCCACCACCGTTCACTCCCGCAGACCTTTCCCATCCGATGGCGGTGTTGCGCCTGAGGCTTAACTCCGCAGTCCAAGGTCTAGCTTACGAACATCCTGATGCAAGGGAGTGTCTCCCTCTCGATCGCCCCTTAAAATCCGTTTTCGGGTTCAACGTTCAACGAAGGCGCACACCATTATCCTATCTTGATCGCCCCGCTATCCAGCTACTTTGGAACGCGGAATTTGAATCCTTCAAAGTTGAACGTTGAGCGTTGAACGTTTCTCAACCAGGGATCATGCATTGCCACCCGCTCTTCCACCCACGGGGCTATTTCCCAAGATACTTCACCACCGCTTCCGTGCGCGACTGCACGTGGAGCTTGCCATAAATAGCGTGCAGATGGCCATGCACCGTACTCCGGCTAATCCCGAGTTGATCCGCAATCTGTTTGTAAGGCAACCCCTTCGCCAGCAAGGCAAGGATCTCCTGCTCACGCTTCGTCAAGGAATCCACTTCCGCAACAGGCTGCTCGATCCGATGAAAGTGCATGACCACTTTGCGGGCAATCTGCATGGACATCGGTGAACCACCCCGGTGAACCTCTTCGATGGCTTCCAGCAATTCTGCGGTGGGAGCACGCTTCAGCAAATAGCCGCTCGCGCCGGCTCGCAATGAGTTAAAGATCATCTCGCTATCGTCATAAGTCGTGAGCATCACGAACTGAAGTTCCGGATGCGCCCGCTTGAGCTTCCCGACCGCCTCAATTCCAGTCCGGCCGGAGAGATTGATATCCATCAAAACCACATCCGGCAGCAGGCTTGGAATCTCCCGTTCGGCCTCCTCCGCGCTGGCGTAGGAGCCGAGGCAGACAATCTCTGGCGAGTGCCGCAGTAACTTTACGAAACCTTCGCGTGTGGCACGGTCGTCTTCGACAATCGATACACGGATCATAGCTGGTGAGGTTCATCTACGCCGTGTTGTTTCGGAGGGGCAACCCCAAAAGAGTCCATGGGCCACCCATGGGAACCACGAGCCAGCAAAGCTGGGGAACCTCAAGCGATCGATCAAAGGCCGAAAAACCGACCTTCCTTTCACCATCGGCTTCGTCTTCGTCTCAACGATATTTGTTGAAGACGAAGACAAAACGACATCCGCTCCGGAGCTTATTCCTCGTGAATGCTCACTTGGCTGATCTTCTGCGTGCTGGTGGAATGATTGGTATGTGAAGTCGCGGCGACCCCGACATAGATCTGCCCTTTCACCGGGAGCTGCAATGGGTCGCCAAGACCTGTCCAGGCGAATCCATCGTACGAATAAAACGCGGTGAAAGTTTCACCGTCCCTCTTTAGCTTCAGCCAACATGGAAGGGTAACGGAGGGCTCCGTCGTCGACGTCGTGTCCGCATGCGGATCTTTCCGAATCTGGAATGCTACCCCATTGCCTGGCGTGGCCCGCACGTAAACGTTTCGGGAATCGGACGCCAGGTTCTCCCGGAACATGAGTCCACACTTGGACCTTGCGTCGACCTGCTCAATCGCTTCCACGTAAGCCACGATCTCGCCATTCCCGGCCATTGGCCGATACAGGTACCGGCAGGCATCGAGTTCTTTCGCGATATCCGATCCTCCCGCCACAATCGTGTAAAGGCCTGTCGCATCGTCCACAGACGAGGACGAGACGTTGGTCTCACCAATATTTTTCCCGAGGAAGTTCGGCACCGAGGCCTTGAAATTCGGGGCAAACAGATCGGGAATGGCTCCCTCCTGCGGGCCGTCGAGCTGGAACTCAAAGATACGCGTGCCGATTTCGTTAATGGGGGCGTTCTGGGCTTCCGTACCCTGGATTCCCTTTGTCACAAGGAGCCGCAGATAACGGCTGGAAAACGACGGAATGGAGCGAACCGTCACATCCGAGCTTTCGCCGGTGACCTTGTCGACATCCGTCCACTGATTGCCATCCTTGCTCTGTTGCAGCGAAAATTCAGCCGCATTGAGCTTCAGCTCCTGCGGGCCGCTATGCGCGTGCCGTACTACCCAACGATTGATCGTCTGTGCTTTTCCGAGGTCGACGCTGAGCCACTGTGTGCCCGGCTGTACGGTGCACCATTTCGTCTTGTTATCTCCATCCACCGCATACCTCGCCCCAAAGTCCTGATAAGTGGAACTCGCTGTCGCTGTCGCATCGCGAGTGAAGCTTTCATGGCCGCCGGAGATAAGCGTGGGCAACGCCTCCGCGTACTCCATCCGCAGGGTTGCAGCCCCGCTCAACAGGCGTGCTCCATCCTCCTTGTGTCCGATGAGCAATGCATAAACGCCGGCGAGCCAGGCGCGCTTGGCGGCCTGCCGTGGATCGCGCTCTGCCCTGGCCAGAGCCTTCGCCAGTTCAAAGACGCTCGCCGGAGCCAATGACTTCCACTCAAATGTTTCGCCGGTCTTCGTGTGATACACCGTTCCCGTGAAGCTCCCATTGCTGCCTTTGATCTCAGTGCCATCGATCTTTTTCAGGGGTACGGGAAGGCCGCGTGTTTCGACATCCGCAGCGAGCGTCACCTGGAATTCGGATAGCCATTTCACCTTCTGAATCAATGACCATTTATCCTGGACACCAGTTGGGTCATCGGTACCCACTTTCTTGAGGATTTCGAGAGCCTCAGCGTAGTTACCGGTAAGACACTTCGCGCTGACCAGCGAACGAACTTCATCCAGCCGTTGCATCTGCGCGCGATTGATCTCCCTGGGTGGTTCCTCCGCTCGCTTCACGGGAGCGGTGGTGGTGGTAGTAGTAGTGGTAGTGGTAGTGGCGGACGCAACGGGCGCACTGCTTGCCGGTGCACCATTTACGGATACGCCGCTCAGCAACTCATCAATCCGGTACGACAGCCGGCGGCCACGCCGGAATTCGTTCTTGATCTTCGCCAGTTCACCTTTCACCCGCGCAAGGTCGGCCGGTGTTTTCACTTTGCTCACCAATGTCTGAGCGCCGTGAAAATCAGTAATGTCCGCTACGTAATCACTCGCCAACGGCTTGTATTTCGAGACCCATACCCACTCGCCATCGGGCAAGGTTGACGAGTATTCCCGGAAAAACGTGCCGGCATTGTCGTAGTCGCCCAGCGCCCAATCTTTCAGACCCAGGACGAAAAAGGCGAAGGCGCCGTAGTCTGTTCGCGAAAATTCCGTCGCTTCAGCGACCGCGATCGAACGGTTCTGCGAAGCAAGCGCGCTCAGCTTTTGGAAGAAACTCGCCAGCTTCTGACCAGCCGGGTCCGTCGCTGTATAAGGATGGGCATCCAGCCCTTCGAAGGCTTCATGCGCTTCCCCCGGATGATCGGCCAGAAACTCGCTCAACCCTTCATGCAGGTAGCACCATTGGAGAAGCGGAGAAGGCGTGCTCTGGTCCTGCGTCAATGCGCGGAATCCTTGCGCCGCCATTTCACCCTTGCCATCGATCAGGAGCTGGCGGGCCGCGTCGTATTGCGAGGAGTGCCGGCTGTCCGCACCCACGGAACTACTCGACGCTGTCTTGTGCTCGTCGACTTGCTTTCCCTTCTTATTTCCGAAGAGGAAGTACGCCCCGACGAACAGAATGCACACGCCAATCATGCCGAAGGTCACGTAACTCCATTTCTTCTGATCTTCTTCGGTTTCGAGAATCACCCGCTTCTTGCTCGAAGCACCGCTTCCCTGCTGCATCAACTCATTCCGAGCGTATTCCAGATGTTCGATGAGTTCATCGTAATTCTGGTACCGTTCATCCGGATTCTTCAGCAGCGTCCGGTTAATGACAAAGGCCGTGGAGCCCGAGACCCACGGAGCGAAGGCCTGCAGACTTACCGCCTGGCTCTTGAGGTGTTTCATTGCCACCATCGTGGCGTCTTCCGCTTCGAATGGCGGACGTCCGGCCAGCGCGTGGAAAAGCGTCGCACCCAGTGAATAAATATCGCTTCGAAGATCTTCCGGCTGCTCATCCAGTTTTTCCGGAGCCACATAGTAAGGCGTGCCCCAGATTTCGGATCCAACCGCCTCAGCCGCCTCCCGCTCCAGCATGGCCAGACCGAAGTCCACCACCTTCGCGGTATGGGCATCCGCAAAAAGAATATTACCCGGCTTCACGTCCCGGTGAATCAGACCGGCCTGCCAGGCAGCCTTCAAGCCGCTCGCAACCTGGATCGCCGTCTCCAGCACCTGGGCTTCGGCGATGCGTCCCTGCAACCGGATCAGGTCATCCAGCGTTCCTTTATCCGCGAGTTCCATCGCGATGTAGAATCGGCCGTGATCGCTGCCCGTTGTGAAAACCTTGACGACGTGCGGATGATTGATCGAGGCGGTGATCATGGCCTCGGTTTCGAGCTGGGTGAGCATCACCTTGCTCATCCGATCCTTGCGCAGAACTTTCAGAGCAACTGGCCGGTCCAACCCGGTATCGATCGCCCGGTACACCACACCCATACCACCGCGTCCGGCAACGGAAAGCAGCCGATATGGCCCCATCTGTTCGCGTACCACAAAATCCTTGCCGCAATGCTGGCAGGCAGCATTTCCAAGCGGATCTTGTCCCGTGACGTCAGTGTCGCAATTGCAACTGGGACAGTTTTGAAAGAGCGGGCCGCTCTCTGTCGTCACATGATGCGGGGTGTCAAAATCGGAAGCAGACATACAATCGTTGAAGTTACTTGCGGGTGGTGAAGGACCGAGGGGAAAGAGCAGTTTGCATGCGTTTCAGAATAAAAACAAGCGATCCCAACCGTCATACCATACAAAAAAAATGTAAGTCGCTCCGATTCAAGCACCACACAAAAATCATTTAAAACCTTAACACAACTTTACACATTTTTAACTCGAGGTTATTAACATTTCTGAGAGCGAGGAGTATCAGACCTGACGGGTGCCTATACGAAAGAAGCAAAAAATCTTCGAATATTTTTCTCATGTTCGGATTAATCTCCGGCTCGGCGTCTCGACAGCGATTTAACCCACAAGCGGCAGTGGTATTTTTTCGGCTCTTCGCATCAACGGTACGGAATGCGTCTATAAGAAGAATCAGGCATAGAGCACCTGATCTACTAACTCTTTTACAATCCGTATCTTCAATTGATACGAACGTTCGCCGTTGATTGCAGTTATCGGTATTTCCCCCAATGCGTATTTGTCTGTAGGATCTGACCGCGCAAATAGGGTGCGCTAGGAAAGCGGTACTGACGTTCCCGGTTCAGTTGCTCGCCGGCCTCTCCACCCGTGCAAAACGTCCACCGGCGCCCCCGAGAAAGCCACTCGCCAATCCGCCCTGACTGGTGTTGACTGGGGACTTTTCCCGATGGACCGCAACTCCCGGCGGCCCATTCGTTTGCTCCAAATCCCATGACCAAAAAGGCCATCATTCTCGCAGGAGGCGCCGGCACCAGGCTGTATCCGCTCACCCGGGTCGCCTGCAAACAGCTTCTGCCAGTGTACGACAAGCCGATGATCTACTATCCGCTGGCGACGCTCATGCTGGGCGGGATCCAGGAAGTGCTGATCATTTCGACCCCGAAGGACCTTCCACAGTTCCGCGATCTTCTGGGAGACGGCACCCGGCTCGGCATGCGCTTCGAATACGCGGAGCAGGAAAAACCCGCCGGCATCGCCCAGGCCTTCCTCATCGGTGCGGATTTCATCGCGGGCGACCCCGTCTGCCTCATTCTTGGGGACAATATTTTCTACGGAAATCTGGATTTCTTCCGTGAAGCGCTCCGGTTTGAACGCGGGGCCTGCATCTTTGGCTACGCGGTGCGGGACCCCGAGCGGTACGGCGTCGTCGAATTCGGTGCGGATGGAAAAGCGATCTCGCTGGAGGAAAAGCCGAAGCAGCCAAAGAGCGCTTATGCCGTCCCGGGACTTTACGTCTACGACAAACAGGTCGTGGAAATCTGCCGCAACCTGAAACCAAGCGCGCGCGGCGAATTGGAGATCACCGACGTGAATCTCGAATATCTCTACCGTGGGGATCTGCATGTCCGTGTGCTCGGACGGGGAATGGCGTGGCTGGATACAGGCACGCAAGCGAGCCTCCTTGAAGCATCGAACTATATTTCCGCGATCGAAAACCGCACGGGACTGAAGGTTGCATGTCTGGAAGAGATTGCCTTCAATCAGGGGTTCATCGACCCAACGAAACTGGATGCCGTCATCGCGGACCTGCCGAAAAATGACTATCGCGAATACCTTCAAATGGTGCGAAGTGAAGGGCCTGTTTTTCCCGGGGCTTATCGTCCGCCGATCTAAGCCCGAACTGTCATGACGAATACTGAAACCACTCCCAATCCGCAGTCCGGCCCTGAATCCAAAGTGAAAGCAGCGGTAGCGCCAGACTGCGCTCCCGCGGTTGGCCGTTCCCGGTTGGAGATGGTCCGCTCTCTCGCGCAACGATGGGACGTCTGGCTAGCGGTGCTCGTGGTTTTCGCCATCTGCTGGTTCGCGAGCTATGTCCGCTACAGTATCAGCTTCAAGGACGAAGGCGGCACGGTTGCACTGATCGCCAAGCGCATGCTGACCGGGGAACGGCCCTTTCTGGATATCGTTCCGGGATACAACGTGATGTGGTTTTATCCCGTCGTCGGGCTCTTCAAGCTCTTCGGCGTCAGCTTCGTCCTCCTTCGCGGTTACTGCTTCTTTCTTTCGACGATCACAGCCGTTTTGGGATTCCTCACCGTGGAAAGGATCACCCGGCGTCCCTGGCTGGCCTTTCTCGTCGGTCTGCTCCTCGTGCTTGTGCCCGGGATGACCTTCAAGAATTACAATCCGCTCGTCGCGGTGGCGAACTGCTTTTGCCTCGCGCATTTCGCGCTCGCCGGATTTCCGCTCAGCAGACGGCCGGAATCGGGTTCGCCTGAGGGGCGTTTTCGGTTTTCCTGGGGTTGGCTGGTCAGTGGCGCGGTTGTCCTCGGGCTCACCTTGCTCATCCGCATCGATATCGGGATGTTCTTCACCATCCTGTGGCTTGGAGCCTTTGCTTTGCTGGCGTTTCGCCGTGAAAACAAGCCTGCTGTTCAGCTGGTCTGCGCGCCGCTGGTTCTGATTGGAACAGTGGCCGCTGTTCATTTCCCGGTTTGGCTGGATGCGAGCCATCGCGGATTCGCTCCGCAATTCACCGCGCAATATTTTTCGTGGCCCAAGAGCATCTACCTGTCGATCACGGACCGCTTCAGTGCGAAAGCCACGCCGTCTTTGCCGAAAGTATCGACGCCACCCGCGAATACCGCGCTCAATGCGGAATCGCGCCAGCCAGTGCCGGCAACTGCGCGGCAGGCGCCCTCGTGGAACAAGGGGCTGACAGCCTCATGGGCCAAAGCGAAAACTGCGGATGAACGAGAACTTTTCCTCCTCCTTTATTTCCCATTTGTGATGCTCGTGCCGCTTTCGATTTGGGCGGTTATCCGGTTTTTCCGGTCTGGCGCTGATTCCGAAAAAGCGCATCGCTCCCTCGCGGCTTTGCTCATCCTTGGCGGCGCTTTTACCGTTTTGCCGCAGTATCTCTTTTTCCGTCCTGACGCGCCGCACCTTTCGGAATTCTCGCCCAGTTATTGGGTCGCGGTCGTTTCGGCACTGTTCCTCCTTGGCGTGTTCCAGGGATCGCGGCTCGATTTCCGCCTCACACCCGCATACCTGCTGGTTCTGTTTCTTCTGGCTCAGGTCGTCGTGTTTCTCCACTGCATGCTGCCAAAGCGCTGGGTCGGCACAATCGCTGCACGGCTTGAGTTTGAGACGGGCGGTAAACATGGATGGCTCACGACGCATCGCACGCAGCTTTTCCACGGTGCCAATGGCACGAATATCTACGTAACGAAACGGGAATACGATGACCTCACCGCGCTAGTGAAAGTCATCCAGCAGCACTCCGCACCAAATGAGTACCTGGTCGCGTATCCCTATCATCCGGCGGTCAATATTATCGCCGACCGCCCGACTTACGAAAAGAACGTCTACGTCGATAACGCCACGCACTCAAAGAACTGGGAAGCAGAAGCGATTGCCCGCATTGAACAATTCAAGCCGGCCGTGATCATCATCAGCCCGTGGGAGACCAATGACACGCCGGAATCGCGTTTCAGTGTGTGGGCGGCCCGCACCGAGGCGTGGGTCCAGGCCCATTACGACTATCAGGGCGTGTTTATGAAGAACGAGCAGTTCGACGTCTACACGCGCAAAAATGCTGCACCAGCACCGGCAACACCTCCCGCTTCCGAGCCCGCACCTACGGCAGCCGCAGCAGCCCAGTGATGGATTTTCGGCGGCTGTTTGTCCCAGCCTGCCGCCCTCAACCTACTGCTTCTCGTACTCGCCCTTCCCGACCTTCTTCAAGACCGTAAAACCAGCGCTCTTTGCGTCCGATACGGAGAGCGGTTTCGCGACCTTCGGAGTATTGAATGTGGAGAAGACCTTGCGGACCGCTTTTTTGCAGAGCGGACATTTCTCGAGCGGTTCACGATCCATGGGGCGGTTCAAGGTGAACCGTCCACCACAGACTTTGCAGTCACCCTCGCACACTTCGTATTCGTAGGTTGGCATCTTTCGGCAATGTAGCGCTTTTCCCGCGCTGCGGAAACAGGAGAACTCGAGAACCGGTCTCGCTACTCCGCCAGGTAGTGCTGCCAATCTTCTGGCAGCGGCGCACGCTCGACGGAATCAGCAATCCGGCCTTCGAACGCCGGATTGAAGCTCGTGCTCGTACCATAGACCATGATGCCATCCTGCGCTCCCTCCACCCGCAAGGCGTGGGCCACTCCGGATGGAATGACCACGCCGGCATTGTTCGGCCCACGACGATCATCTCCTTCGATGATGAAGCGCATGACGCGACGCTCCATCCCCGCGCGCTCATCCACAAGGAGCATTTCCACACCACCCTGCACGAAGAACATCACATCCCACTGCTCGCGATCGTAGGGACGCAACGCATAGTTCGCAGGTTCATCGATGAAAAGGCGCCGAAACCATTGCTCCGCCGTAACACCTTCGGGAATGTGCGGCGGATGGATGTGAAACCCTTTCGCGGTGTTCGCAAACATCCGGGCAGTCGCCCACTGCTTCGGCCAGAAACCGATCTGCGCGAGAATCCCCTCTTCCTTCCGCGCAAATTCACCGAAAAAGCCGCGATGCCGCTGCGGAAACACGCGCCGCGCAATGAACTCAACTCCGGGAATCCACGCGGACGCGATCTTTGAACGATCCGCGGCGATTAATTCCCCAACCTCCACTCCGGTCGAGGCAAGGCGCTCTGGGAGTGATTTGGCGGAATAGTCGCGTTGCGTCAGGGCGTCGCGCGCGGCGGGTTGGAGACCGTTCCAAAGATCAGACATGGCGTGAAAGGGAAGAAGTGTGAAAGTGCAGGAAATCCACCCCGTGGGCCAACATGCAATTCAAAAGGGTATCGCTCACGAAATAGACGAAAGCACGAAGAGGAATCTCTAGTCCATCATCCCTCTGCAGCCGCTCGAAGGACCGCGTCATATTGGTCAACAATGGCGCCGAGTTCGAATTCGCGCGCTTTTTCCCAGCTCGCCTCACGCATCGCCGCGAGCAAGCGCCCATCCATACAAAGCAGCCGGAGCTTGTCCGCAAACGCTTCCGCGTCATTTACTGGAACCAGAAATCCGTTCTTCCCGTTTTCCACCACGTCCAGCAGCCCGGGAATATCGCTCGCCGCAATCGCCAGGCCTCGGCGCAGTGCTTCGATTGCCGCCACCGGCATCCCTTCCGACTGAGATGGCATGCAGAGCACATCTGTTTTTCCCAGGATTGCATCTACTTCCGGCCCCTTTAGCCACCCGGTGCAAACAATTCGGTCCGGCAAGCCGTGCTGGGCAATTCGTTCGAGGACTTTCGGCATCACCGGTCCGTCGCCAATCATGGTCAACTTCCACGGCAGATCTTTTAGCCGGGCAAAAACGTCGATCAGGAAATCGGGATTCTTCTGCGGATTGAATCGTCCAAGAAAAACAAAGTGCCGCTCCGAACCGGCAACTGGAGCAGGCGCCTGAAACCCATTCAGTTCAACGCCGTTGAGAATTCTTGTGACTGGACGGCGATACGCCTGCTCGGCCAAGCCCTGCACAAACGAGCTGACCGCCGTCGCTTCCGATGCTCGTTGCCAGACTTGCCCGGCAATCGGCCCAATCACCTGAAAAAGCCGGTCCGTTTGCTCCGGCACCCCTCCGGGAACATCGCCGAGATGAGCGGTGAGCACATAGGGAGTGCCAGTCAGCAACCGGGCCATCCAAGCCAGAATGCCCGTGGGCATGGCGAAATGCACATGGATCACATCAGGCTTCCAGGTAGCAATGTGCCGCAAAACGGGAACGAAACTCGTCACCAAGTACATCCCCATCTCCACCACACTGCATGTGTCGGGAACCTTCCGTCCGCTCGCGGTGCGGCAGACTTCGACGCCGTTAACGTTTTCGTAAATCGAACTCCAGCCGAGCGCCGCTGTCTGTACGCGCACTGCATGGCTGCGGGCCACGAGTTTCTCGGCGACATTTTGCGCCACGCGGCCGCCGCCACCTCCGATCGGCGGATATTCGTAGCAAAGAACAAGGATCTTCACGGCGTCGCGGAAACCAGCGGTGCAACCGGGGCCTGAGTGGAAGCTTCACGCGCGCCCCATTTTTCCAGCAGCCAGCAGCACCAGAGAAACAGCCGCTCGTCCGAACGATTGCCGAAATGTCTCGCGAGCTTCTCTTCCACAAAACGGCGGGACAAAGGCGCCGGCAGTTTTTCCAGATCGAAGGCAAACCGGCGTTCACGCAGCCAGCGCCCGATCGGCATGCCGAAACCTTTTTTGGGGCGATGTACGATCTCGCGCGGCAAAAGGGGTTCGAGGGCTCGCTTGAGAATCCATTTGGTCTGGCCATCCCGCAGCTTGAGTTGCCACGGGATCCGGCGCGCCAGATTGGCGAAATCGATATCGAGAAAAGGCGAGCGCGCTTCCAGTGAGCAGAGCATCGAGGCCCGATCCACCTTCGCGAGAATATCGTCCTGGAGATAAAGGTTCGTCCAAAACTGGAGTGAACGATCCATGTGGTTCGGCTGCCGGCAACGATCCCACGCTTCGATCGCTTCGGAATAGATCTCTTCCACGCTGGAAGGGCCGTCGAAGAGAGCCGGGAATTCGCGAGGTTCGGCAGCTCCCATCCAGACGGCGTTCCAAAGCGGAGCCGGATAACTCAAGCCAGAGAGCGTTCGCTTGATCTTGAAATCGAAGCTGATGTTCGCGTGACTCACCGGAAGGCGCGCTGCCAGAGCCCGGATCGCTCCATGCACCGGACGAGGAACTACCTTTGTATAAACTTGTGCCAAGCGCAGCGCCCGGAAGGGATCGTACCCGGCAAATAACTCATCGCCACCGTCGCCACCCAGCGCCACCGTGACGCGTTTCCGGGTGAAGCGGGAAAGGAGAAACGTGGGCAACAGCGAACCGTCGCCGAGCGGTTCATCCAGTCGGGAAACGATATCCGGCAGCAGTTCGACTGATTTGTCGAGATCCAGAACGTCGTGGTGATGAACCGTGCCGAGCTCTTTCGCCATGAGCCGGGCAAAGGCGGACTCATCAAAAGTCGGATCGCTGAAACCGATCGAGAACGTGTTGAGATTTCCCGCCGGAACGTGCTTCGCCGCCAGCGCGGCAATCGCTGAGGAATCGATTCCCCCGCTGAGAAAAACACCCAGCGGCACATCGGACATCAGGCGCCGCTTCACTGCCGCTTCGAGCAGATGGCGAATCTCTTCGCACAAACCAGACAGCGCATGGTCGTCGGCATGCGCCAGCTTTTCATCAGGCTCGAGCACAAATTCCCACCAGCGCCACACACGCAAATCCCGCTCCGTCAGATCATAGGAAAACGAATGCCCACCCGGCAGCTTCCACACGCGCTCGTAAATGGAACGCGGCGCGGGGACATAACAATAGGCGAAGTATTTGCGCAGCGAGAGAGGGGAAAGACTTCTCGGCGAGAGAGGATGCCGAAGCAAAGCGGGCAATTCACTGGCGAAGCCGAATGTTCCGCTTTCGTGAAAGTAATAGAGCGGCTTTTTCCCGAACCGATCGCGTGAACCAAAAAGCCGATGCCGCGCGCGATCAAAGATCACGAACGCCCACATTCCATTCAGTCGCTCGACAAATGAGTCACCCAGGACCCGATACGCATGCAACAGCACCTCGGTATCGGAATGGTCCGTGAGAAACTCGCAGCCACGCGCCTTCAGTTCCGCACGCAGTTCCTGGTGATTATAGATCTCGCCATTGAAGATGACCCCGATCTGCCCATCCGCCGTCCACATGGGTTGAATGCCGCCCTCCAGGTCGACGATGGAAAGCCGCCGGTGGCCGAGGAAAACGGCTTCCTTTTCATCGGTCCAATAACCTCCGGCATCCGGACCGCGATGGCGGATGGCATCGGCCATCCGCTGCAACACGCCGAGGTCACCCGATCCGGCAAAACCGGCTATTCCACACATGGCGCGAGAGGTTTTTCAGGTTGGCTGCGACAGACGATCATCGATCACGCAGAGGAAGCAGGACGGTCACGGATGCAGCGGTGGCAGTATGGCTCTGTCCGGTATTCTGCACCACAGGCTTCGGCATTTCGAAGTTTCGCGTCGCGCGGATGAGATACACGGCTTTGCCTTGCGATTCGAAAAAGGTACGCGTGATCATCTCCGCAAGCAGGCCCATGAAGATGCACATCACTCCGGCCACCAAGGTCAGCACCGAAAGCAGCAGCAGCGGATTCTTGATGAAAGATTCGCCCTCCACGAATTTCCGCCAGAGCGCAAAAGTGCCACTGAGAAAGCCGACGAGCAGCGAAGTGAACCCGGCAAAGCCAAAGAGGTACATCGGCTTTTGCTGATACCGATCCAGGAACTTCACGACCATCAGGTCGAAGAGGACTTTAAGGACCCGTTCCAGCCCATATTTTGAAGTGCCGCTGGTCCGCGCGTAGTGGCGCACCTCCACTTCCGTAATCTTCGCGCCATGCCAGCGGGCATAAATGGGGAGAAAGCGGTGCATCTCGCCATACAGCCGAACGCCCTCCAGCACATCCCGGCGGTAGACCTTTAGCGAGCAGCCGAAATCATGCAGCCGCACACCGGAAACAAAAGAAATGAGCCGGTTGGCCATGATGCTCGGCAGATTTCGCCGGAGCGCATTGTCCTTGCGATCCTTTCTCCAACCGGAAACGACGTCGTACCCTTCCTCGATCTTCGCCAGCATCGCCGGAATATCGTCCGGATCATTCTGCAGATCGCCATCCATGGGAATGATGATGTCCCCGCGAGCATGATCGAAACCGGCCATCATCGCCGCCGTCTGCCCCATGTTACGCCGGAAATGGATGACCTTTACCTGGGAGTCTTTGGCGGCAAGTTCATCCAGCAACTCCTCGCTGCCATCGGACGATCCGTCATTGACCAGGATCATTTCCCAAGGTTGTCCGATCTTCACCATGGCAGCCCGCACCCGCTCGTAGAGAGCGGGCAGGTTTCCGGCTTCGTTGCAAATGGGGACGGTGACAGAAATCATCGTTCAGCCACGCAAGGTATGCGCGTGATTAAACCTGTCGATGAAATCTCTCCGCAGAGAAGAATCGTGCGTTGCAATATCGTGCCGTTGCAGTGCCATTGCGTTTTCGTTCACCTGGGTTTCACTTGCCTCCGGGCGGATTTGAGCGAAAATCCGCGCCGCTATGTACAAGCATGTTGCCCTGGTGGTTTTGATTTTTTTCGGATTTTGCCGGTTCGTTTGCGCCGATACCCCGGCACCAGAAGCCAGTGACGCGGACGCGCATCTGAAAAAGATCGCAGACAGCCTTCACTATCAGCAAGGCGAGATCAACCTCCGCAGCGGGCTGGCCAAACTCAGCGTCCCAAGCAATTTCCGGTATCTGGATCGGAATGATACGCAGACGGTTCTGACGAAACTCTGGGGCAATCCTCCGAGCAGTTCCTCCAATCTTCTCGGCATGCTCGTCCCAGCGGAAATCAGCCCGGCCGATCAAAACTCGTGGGCGATCGTCATCTCGTATGACGAGGACGGCTACGTCAAAGACACCGACGCCGCCAAACTCGACTACAGCGACGTGCTCAAGAAGATGCAGGAGGCGGTGCACGAGTCGAATACGGAGCGGACAAAGCAGGGCTATTCGACGATCGAACTCGTGGGCTGGGCAACGCCGCCAAAGTACGATGCCGCTTCGCATAAGATGTACTGGGCAAAGGAACTGGCCTTCGGCGACTCGGCCGAGCACACCTTGAACTACAACATTCGCATGCTCGGCCGGCGCGGAGTGCTGGTCCTCAACGCGGTTTCGGCGATGGATCGGCTGCAGGAAATCGAAGGCGCCACGCCGGCGATTCTCGGCATGGTGGATTTCCAGGAAGGCCACCGTTATGTCGATTTCAATCCCTCCACCGACAAGGTTGCCACGTACGGGCTCGCCGCGCTCGTCGCCGGCGGCGTCCTCGCAAAGGCCGGTTTCTTCAAGGTGTTGATCGCGGGAATTCTCGCACTGAAAAAGTTCGTCATTATCGCGGTCGTGGCGGTGGGTACAGCCGTGAAGAAGTTGTTCGCGAAGATCACTGGAAAGCGTGATCTGCCTTCGGCGTAAGCGCTCAGCAGAGAGGCTCCACTCATGGCGGCGGAATTCTCCGCCGCTCTCATCCTTCTTATCTGTTCCTTCATCTCATGGAGACCACAAGTACCACCTCCTAAAAAGAACGATGGGGTGGCTGACGGGATTCGAACCCGCAACAACCAGAACCACAATCTGGGGCTCTACCATTGAGCTACAGCCACCATCGGGAGGTGCGTACGGTATCAGGGTTTTGCGGTTTGCCAAATAGATTTTCCCGGACCCGCTCACTTCCCTGAAAATGCTTCGGGGGCGTTCTCCTTCGGAATGTGCCGGCATGCGTCGATCCAGGGAGTTCCTTCCGGGCGAGCCCATTTCACGGCGTTCCGTAAAACCTGCTTCACATTGGGGTCGTGGTAGATCGGGTATATTTCGTGTCCGGGGCTGAAATAGAAGATCTTGCCTGCACCGCGGCGCCAGGTGCATCCGGACCGGAATACTTCGCCACCGGCGTACCACGAGATAAACACCTGCTCGTCCGGAGCCGGAATTGCGAAGGGTTCGCCATACATTTCGCTCTGCGGCAACTCGAAGGATGGAGGCAGGCCAGCGGCGATCGGGTGTCCGGGCTGGCAAACCCAGACGCGCTCCTTTTCATCGGCCACCCGCCAGTTAAGGGAACAACTTGTTCCCATGAGCCGCTTGAAGATTTTCGAATAGTGGGCGGAATGAAGAACGACGAGTCCCATACCCTGCCAGACTCGTGCAATCACGCGCTCCACAACCTCGTCCGCGACCGCCGCATGCGCCTTGTGTCCCCACCAAATGAGGACATCGGTCTGCGACAAAGTTTCCTCCGAAAGTCCATGCGACGGATCTTGCAACGTCACGCATCCCGCCTCGATTTCCGGTGTTTCCCTGAGGCTGTCGGCGATGCATCGGTGCATGCCGTCGGGATAATGTTGCCGTACCGGCGGATCGGTTTGTTCGTGGATATTTTCACCCCAGACGGTCGCGCGAATGGCAGGCATCATTTGCCACCAGCATGACAGGCCCGCGGGATTTTGAGAACTGTTCACGAGACGGCCACAATCTGAAACCGCCTCGAAAACTCTATGTGCCCCTGAGAGGGCAACACCAAACCAACAAGTAAAATCCCTATGAAAACAACATCTATCAGCCGTTTCGGGGCAGCTTTGGTTTTCGGCGCCTTGGCCTCTTTCGGGTCGATCGCACTTGCCGATACCATCGTGACCTCCTCCGGAACCATTAGTGAATTCGGCCCGGAGGCGCTCGTCATCCGCACCGAGACTTCAGCGCCACCAATTCGTTATGTGGTAAACAAGGAAGTTACCTACGTGGACGATACAGGCGCTCCCGTCGCTGTCGACGTGGTGAAGTCCGGTCTGCCGGTCTCCGTGGACTACGTGAAGGACGGCGACCGCATGGTCGTCCGTAAGGTCATCGTGCATCGGCACGTTGAGCACACGGCGCCAGTCGTGGAGGAGCACAGGACTGTTACCACGGCTCCGGTGATCGAAGAGCACAAAACAACCACGACCACGACGACCACTAAGTAAGCAACTCATGTGAGCATCGCCGGCAAGCCGCTGGCCCCACCAGAACTCCGCGTGGCAGGTCATCCTCCCGCGGAGTTTTTCTTTCCGAGGGGAAGAGAAATGTGGCCAGAGGTGCACTCGACCGTCTCCCTGCTCTCGAAAATACAGATGAAGCGGCTGGTGACGCTGCAGACCAGCCGGTACAAATGTTTAACCTATGCAAGCACACGACCCAATGTTTGAGACAAGCACCGGCGAAGAAGCTGAAAACGTGATCGGCCGGACAGAACAATATGCAAGGGAGGAACCACTGAAAGCAGTCAGCGCGGCCTTCGCTGCGGGACTGTTTCTCACCCTGCTGCCGGTGGGATCCATTTTTGTGGCGCTGATCCGGCTCGTGCTCACGCTCCTGCGCCCTGCCCTGCTCATCTTGGGAGCCATTAAACTCTACGAGGAAATTGACCGCCACCAAAACCGTTGAGCGGCCCAAATTACCATGAACTCAACCATGCCCATGGAAACCGAAGAAATCACTCAGGAAGCCAAACGCACCTTGCGTCAGGCCGGCAGCTATGTCCGGGAAAACCCGGTACCCACCATCATCGGAGCCCTCGCCGTCGGCTTTGCCGTCGGCTTGCTCGTTCGCTCCATGGAAGAAGAAAGTCGTGCGGAAGTGCTGCGCGGCAAACTGGACGATGCCGAAGACTATCTTCGCTCCGTCATTGGACCACTCGCGAAGAGGTCGAAGAGAGCGTATGCGAAATCGGCTGAGGCCGTCCGCGACGCCGTGGAACGCGCCCGCGATATCGAGGTCGAAGATTACACCGATCCCATGATCGGGTGGTGGCAGCGGCTCTGGAAGAAGATCTGACTGCTTTGCAATTTGGTGGTTGCGCCCGGCCGGCGCGATCTTGCCTAACAATGAGAGGCGCGGATTTCTCCGCGCCTCTCTATGTTATAAAAATGATTGCGGTTTCTGACGGAATTCGCGGCCGGCGGCGTTAGTCCTTCCGATGAAATAGCGCCTGGACATCCGTCGGGTCCAGATCGCTGAGATCCAGAGCGGCTCCTGGGCCGCGCTGGCTAGCTTCATTGATCCGTTCGGCAATGGATCGCACCGCGGGCGCGGCGTAATACTTCATGGAGCCGACGGTCAGATGAGTGGGAAAGACGATCACAAGGAGGCTGTTTTCGTCGATGTTGACCATGAGGGTGGAATAGCTTTCACCCTGCTGGTACATGCTCGAGAAATTGCTCTCATTCACCAGGCTCGCCATGAATTGAACCGCATTGTACGCGTTCGATCCGAGCGTGGCAAAAGTTGTGGTGTCGATCTGCTCAGGGTTCCCGCATTGGTGAATGAGGTACCCGGCTTTTTCAACGAGCAACGCGATGTTCGCTTCACTTTTGCGAAGGAGCTCACGGAGAACTGCGTCGATGAGGTCGATGTCTTCTTGTTGAAGTTGGGGAAACTGGCCCATGGGTGGCTGGATTACGTTTTTCGAGAATCAGCGGGCGGCGCGTACGCCGTCATTGAGGAATTTGTGGAGCAACATGCGGGTGATCATGTTCAGGGTTTCGAAAACTCCTTCACACTTCGAGGCGCTTGCTTCAAAGCAGGGAACATGCACATCGCGGTTGTTTAAGACATATTCTAAGTACTCGACCGGGGCGGCATCGGGCAGATCTCGCTTATTGTACTGCATCACATACGGGATGTCATCGAGATTCAAGTTCAGGGTTTTGAGGTTCTCCTCCAGGTGTCGGAAAGTTTCGATGTTTTCTTCCATCTTTTCATACTGCGAATCCGCCACGAATACGATGCCGTCTACACCGCGAAGAACGATCTGCCGGGTTGCATTATAAATGACCTGTCCGGGAACAGTGAACAAAGCGAACTTCGTTTTGAAGCCTTTGATCGCCACCGCTTCCAGCGGGAAGAAATCGAAGAACAAAGTCCGGTCCGAACTCGTCGCCAGGGAGGTCATTTTCCCTTTCGAAGAAGCATTTGGCACCTGCACGTTGGCGTGCACCTGCTCGAGGTTCGTCGTCTTGCCGCTCTTGGCGGGACCGTAGTAAACGATCTTGACCTGAAGCTCTCTGGTAGCCTGGTTGATGATAGCCATGAATCGGTAATCTGAAGAAGAGGGATTATTTTGAGGTTTGCCGCGCGAGTTGGTCCGCAATCAAGCGCAAGCCTTCCCAAGGCAGCGATTCGCCCGGCTTGCCAAGGATTCCGAGATAAACTTCCCCAAGCCGGTATGCCTGGAAATGCGCATTGTGCATGGTGAAAAGCAGCTCGTCGATCTCGCCGAGCTTCATTTCTGCCGCGTAGTTATTCAGGCGGGCGAACATTTGGGGAAGGAAAGCGGCGACCGTATCTCCCTTCACTTCATCCGGCAACTCCGCAGCGACCAGCAAGCCTTCGTGCAATCCAATAACCGCGCCCTTTACTCCGGGCAACGTGGTCGACGCTTTGAGCAGATCCAGCGGTGTCCAGTGCACCTTTTCCGGACAGCCGAGGATTTCCGCGATGGATTTCGGACTGTGGAGGTCCGACGAAATCGGAGCGTGCCCTTCAACTACCGCAGGTGCTGCGGGTTCGGCAACAGGCGCAGCAACCTCGGCTCTCGCCGGAGCAAAGATCGTTTCCGGGATAGCTTCGGACTCGGGTTCCGGCTCCGGTTCAACGGCAGGCGGCTCAAGAACTGGAGCCACCAAAGACATCGGAGCAGGAATCGACGCAGGTGCGGAAGTGGCCACCGGATCGGGCTCGGGCTCCGGCTCCGCGACGGGAGCTGGCGCGGGCGCGGGAGCCGAGGCGGGTCTCGCTGGCTCGCCTCCGGAAAAGAGCGCGGGAATGCTCTCGTCCATCTGGAACTTTTTCCGCGACGGCGTTGCCGGGCGCTGATGCGCCAGAAATGCTGGAGCAACCACCTTCAGTGGCAGGAGGAGTTCCGTGGCTTCTCTCGCTTGTGTTGCAAAATCGGCTGGTGGATTCATCCACGAGCGAATCTGTCCCCACGAGAAGGCCACTTTGCCTTTGGCAACTCCTGCCGTGACGAGGGAAACGGGCAACGAGACGGTCGCACCTTCCATTGAGAGGGCTTCGCTGCGAATGGGTTCCGGCCAAGCCTCGCAAACGGATGAGAGTGGGAGCACGAGAGGCGCTTGTTCCGCGGCAGCGGGCGCGACCTTCGCAGTGGGAATCGCCGCCGCCTGCGGAGACGCGGCGGCACGCGGCACTGCCCGAGGGACGGCCTGCGGAGCCGGGGCCATGCCATTGTCCATCGGAGGCTTGAGCGCTCTCGGAATCTGGGGCACCTGCGGTGGCGGAGCCATCTCGGCTTCCGGCTCCGACTCGGACTCCGTCGGAACACCAGGTGAGATCACATAGGGATTCTCGCGATCACTGAAAAGCTCAGGGGCATCCGACGGAAGATCCACCCGCCGTTGATTTTGCCGCCGCAAGCCCTGAGGCTTCACATGACGGAACACTTCCTGGAGCGGAATCTCCACCATGCGCTTGTCTTCCATGCGCGCCTGCGCAAACACTCCGGCGGGCGCCTGACGATACAAGCTCGCCAGCGACATTTTCACCGACCCGCTTGGAAGCTGCTTATGGATGGTTGCTATAGGCAAAGCCACCGTGACCGACGGATCCGGGACATGAACGACATTCCGCCGAAGATCTTCCGGAAGCTTCGTCAGAATCGCGGCGAGTGAAAGATGCGCAACTTCGACCTGGGGCCTCGGCTGATTCACATTCACATCCGCGTGCGGAGACGCCGCCACTGCCCGGGGCATAACCACCCTGGGCGCCAAAGGCTGCTTCGGCTCCGATTTGCCAAAAATTTTCTTGAAGATGGAAAGCATTGGTGGGGGCGGGTCTTATTCGTTCTTTGCGAGTTTGAGACTTAGCAGGCGGAATGCCAGTTTGTGAATTTGAGAAATTTAGGTGGAAGGTTTCGTGTTTTCTGGCGCGTCTCGTGCTAAAGCTTCGGTCCCGCTATGCACGACCTCCCTATTTTTTGCGGAACCTGCCAGAGTTCTGAGCGCCGTCAACCACGCGCTTCCTTCTGATTTCTATGTCTGCACGACAGAAAATTCTCATCCTCGACGACGAGCACGATATCCTCGAAATTTACCAGGAGATTCTCGCTCGTTTGCCCAGCCAGCCGGAAATTCACACGGCGGACAACGGTGCGCGTGCCCTGGCTCTCTTGGAATCGGAGCCATTCTCACTTTTGCTAGTAGATTTGCGCATGCCACAGATGGATGGTTTTCAAGTTTTAGCCATCGTGCGCAGAAAATTTCCGGCACTCCGGGTGGTTGTGATCACCGCCGCGGAAGATGAACAGTTCCGCGCCCGCGCCTACGCCATGGGGGTCGATCTCTACGTCGAAAAACCGAAGACGGGCAAAGAGATCATCAATTTCGTCGACTGCATCGAATCGCTTTTGGAAAAGGAAACCCAGGGAGGTTTTCGCGGGGTTCAGAGCAAAACGCTGGTGGATATCATCCAGCTCGAATGCCTCACCCAGAGTTCGGTGATTCTCAGGATCACCAGTGCGTCCGGGGATGGACGGATCTGGATCCTCAAGGGGGACATCATCGATTCGGCCACGGGCGACACGCTCGGAAAAGAGGCGTTCCTCGAGATGTTGAGCTGGAAGGCGGGGAATTTCGAAATCCTCCCGAACGACATGCCACGTCCGCGCACGATCTTCTCTTCGTACGAGAGCCTGCTCATGGAAACGGCGCAGACTCTGGACGAATCGGGGCTCACCGTCGCGGGCACCCCTGCAGCTGGTCTCGCTTCGTTTTCCCGTTTCAAAGGCGTGCAATTTGTGGTCGCCGTCGACGCTACGGACAAATCCAGCCAGGAACATTGGGGGTGCGAGGATCCCGATCGCATGGCGGAATGGATTCAAAAGAATGCATATGCACTGCGTGCACTGGGCGAGAAATTGGAGGCCGGCGAACTGACCGACATCGAAGGACTTGGCCCGCAACGCCATCTTGCTGTACTGGTGGGCGACGACGAATATCTCGGCGTCGGCTTCACCCGCTCGGCATTACTACCCCACATCCGCGAAACCATGAAACAGATTGAAGCAAAATGGGCGTCCTGAAACCTTTCTCGCGCGAGCACAAGCCCGCCAAGGTGGAACGGCTCCCCAGTGGATGCTTCACTCTCCATCGTGGCGGAGAATTGGCTGCCTCCACACTGCCAGGCAGCTTTCCTTACGACAAGATGATGGAGATCGGCCGGCTGGTCATCGAAGCATTTCGCTCCGCCCAGTCCGCCAACCTGATGCTGACCGATCTTCACATCCGGTACAGTGGCATGACCATCAGTGCCCGCGATCTGCGCGGAGGCGCATTGATTTTCCTGTCTCCAGCCACTCTACTCCTCCCCAATCGTCTCATCACTCCGAACATGCATTATAAGACCCTCGACGAGTTCATTCTCCACCTCGAGAACTACATTGAGTGCTGGAAGCAGTTCAATCACTACGTGAATCTCGCCCGGGACAAAAAGTTCTCGCGGGACGATGAGAACCAATTCCTCGAAATCAAAAGCGTGATCGCGCAGGGCCTGGAGGCCATTCTCTCTTCGACCGATAACAAAAGCGGGCCGAAAAAAGAAGAGGTCCACCAGCTTTTCGCCAACGCTCCTTCCCTTCGTTATCTCGCGGACATGCCGGACGCCGTCCACTCGGTCGAAAGCCAGTGGCATAAGATTTACCTCGGCCTGCAAAGTCTCCTCGGCCAGCTCAAGGTCCAGCAGAACAAGCAGGAAAAGGGCACCGGTTGGAGTTTGTTCGGGAAGAAATAACCCGGACTCGTCGCGCGAAATCGTTCGCGACAAAAGAAGAGGAATTCCCGTGACGAGGCCGGCATGAAAATCCCGGAGCTGCGGCCTCGTGCTCCAATGGCGGGCTTGGCGATTGCCGCGGCAGTTGGAGTGGCGTTGGCGGATCATTGGGCCACTCCGCCGCTTTGGGATCTCGTTGGGCTGGTCGTTTTGGCCATCCTCTTGGTTCGTCGCCCGACGACAATTGCCTGCTGGCTGTGGGTGGCGGCCGCATTCTTCATCCTGCATGCGGCGCGATCCGGAAGCGAAGCACGCATGCTTTCGGATCTGTTCACTAACGGTCCTCGCGTGGTGCGAATTGTCGGCGTCGTCTCGGATGAACCGCAGAAGCCGAAGAAATGGTCGCAATACACAACCTGCCATTTCCCGCTGCAACTGGAGAGCATCGAAATCGGAGGCGCTTCCGTTCTAAGCAGCGCTTGCCTGCAGATCCACTGGAATGGGCCGGCACCCGAATACGGAGACCGCGTGAGCGTTCTCGGTTCGGCATCCAATCTCACTCCGCCCCGCAACCCAGGGGAATTCGACAACGCGGAGTATCAGCGGCGGCACGGATTCTATGATGAGGTCAGGGCGCGATACGCAGCCGATTGCAAAATCCTCGAACACGATCGCGGCAGCCTGATCTGGAAAACTGCCTTGGCCTGCCGCGAGTGGATCCGGCAGCAACTCACGCGCGACCTGGAAGATTCGCCGCAAGTCAGCGGACTGGTCACCAGCCTCGTCCTTGGCATGCGCAACGACACCCCGGATGATTTGCGGGCGCTCTTTCAAGAGACCGGCACCGTGCATCTCTTTGCAGTGAGTGGACTAACTGTGGCGATGCTTACGCTGTTTCTCGTGCAGCTCACGAAGATGCTCGGTATTCCGCGGGGGCTCTCTGTTATCTGCATCGTGTTACTTCTCTGCGGTTATGCATTTGTGACCGGACTGGCGACGAGCACGGTTCGCGCGACGATCATGGCATCTGTCTTACTGGCAGGCACTTTGTTCGACCGGCCCGCCGTCACTTACAATAGTTTCGGGGCAGCAGCGCTTCTCATTTTGTGCTTCGACACGAATCAGCTTTTCCTCACCGGTTTCCAGTTTTCCTTTGGAGTCGTTTTCTTTGTGATCTGGCTAACCGATAAGGTCAAGCGCCGCATTGATCCGCTGGGCCAGCCGGACTCCTTTCTCCCGCGAACGTTATGGACACGCTCGCAACGTGCACAGTCGTGGGTATGGGGCAAAGTCTCCGAGGGCGTTTCCGTCTCGCTCGTGGCGTGGATCGGCTCGCTTCCGTTCAGCGCGGGTTATTTCCATCTGTTCTCGCCGGGGTCGGTCATCGCCAATCTTTTGGCGGTGCCACTATCCTTTGTCGTTCTCGGATTGGGCACAGCCTCTGCCCTGGCGGCGTTGATCTCGCCGATGCTTGCCGTGCTCATTAACAATGCAAACTGGCTGGCAGCCCAAATGCTCCTATGGGTCTTGCAAACGTTTGCTCAGCTTCCGTGCAGTTATGCCTATGTCGGTCGCATGGAGTATCCGATCAGGCACCGCTGTGAAGTCACAGCTCTCGATGTCGGCGCCGGCGGGGCGATTCATATCCGAACCGATTCGAAAGATTGGCTGATCGATTGCGGCCATGGCTATGAATACGACCACATCGTGCTGCCCTATCTGCGCTCACGCGGAGTCAATCGCCTGGATGGTTTGATCCTTACGGTCGGCAACGTCCAACACATTGGTGGCGCCATCTCGACGCTCACCGATTTACGGCCCGAGGTTATCGCTGAGTCGCCGCTCAAGGATCGATCGACCGCGCGGCGCGATTTCAACAAGGCCCTGGCCGATCGGAATCTCGGGAAACGAATTGTCCAGGGCGGTGACATCATCCGGCTTTCGCCAGGCGCTTCGTTGCAGATGCTTTATCCGCCCGTCGGCATTCAACGGCCCTCCGCGGAAGACAAGGCGCTCGTGATGATGCTCCGAACGGAAGGCACGCGGATCCTGTTCATGTCCTCGAGTGGATATTTCACAGAACAGTGGCTCCTGCAGAATGGAGCCGATATCCGGGCGGATATTCTGGTGAAGGCGCAACACAGCAAAGATCTCTCGGCGACGCCGGACTTCATCGCGCGAGTCCATCCTCAAGTGATCGTCTGTCCGGCTCCACCTCGTGTGAGTGCGCAGGATTCTGAAACCCGGGATGTGTTACCGGCAAAAGCCGACATCGAAACCTTCCGTCAGGACCAGACTGGCGCTGTTTCGATCATCCTCCACGACAGAGAAATCCGCATCGACGGATTCCTGAATCATCAAACCTTCTTCAGTCGCGCCCGGTAGATTGGCAGACCTTGCGCGATGAACCGGCGCTCGAAATTGGTGATCGGGTAATCCGGATCATCGGGCCAATCGATCCGTTGAAAGCCAAGCGCGCGATCGAAAACTTTCTCCATCCATTGGAAATAAGGAAGATCGTCCGTTTTCACGCGGAGCTCGCCCGTAGGGGTGAGCACCGCATGCAGCGCCGCCATGAACTCGTCCTGGATGAGGCGCCGCGGCTGATGATGCCGCTTCGGCCACGGGTCAGGAAAACCGACATGCGCGACAGCAATCGATTCCAGCGGCAAAAGGTGTTTCAAGGTCCACGCGCTCTCCAAACGGAGGACCCGAAGGTTCGCCATTTCGTGCCGGGCAACCGCGCGGCAAACTTTTTCGACGCGGCCAAGCAGCCGTTCGGTTCCGAGATAATTCCGTTCCGGATGCCGGCGCGCCATTTCCAAAATAAAAGCGCCCTCGCCGCAACCGATGTCCATTTCCATGGGGGCTTCGCGTTCGAAAATGTCCGGTAAACGCGCCCGATTGAAATAATCGGGCGGTGTCCAACGCGCTCGCTCCGCGGCGGCGAGGAAGTCGGCGTGGTTATGGCGGATCTCGTCTGGCGTCATCAAATCGCCCATCTTCGATCAAGCTTCCCCATGCTCGCAAGTGGAAAGGCCACTACTTCCATGCGTAGTGATCCAAACCATAGATCAAGGCGCTGCCGATAAACCCACACACGCCGACGAGTACGGCTCCGACGAACAGCGCGACGCGGAAATGCTTTCGGTCGAGCCTGCCGGTGTCCTCGTCGCAGAAAAATGAAGCGCCGGCGCAGACAACCGCCCACACGGCAGTCGACGTCCCCAACCATCGATGCCACCACAGGAGCGCCCAAGGTGCTTTGTTATAACTCGAAAAATATGCATTCACCCATCCCGATGTCGCCGCTCCCACGGCACCCAGGGCAGCGATGATGATGAGAAAGCGGACGGTCTGGTTCCATGCGGGCCTCCGAGTCACAAAACCCAATGCTTCAGCGAGTACCGCAACGAACATCAAGGCCACGGGAAAGTGGGTGGTCACCGGATGAAACTGTCCCGCCCAGCGAAGCAGATGCCGGCCGAGCGGTTCCGGTGGTTTCGCCGCAACGGCTGGACGCACCGCAGACTCTCCATTTTTCGCTCCGGGCAAATCACCCGGCGCGCCGACCTCGATCCAGCGTTTCACCTGCGCCTTCTCTTCCGGAGTCAACGGCGGTACGTTCGCATCTTCTCCCGGCATTTCGTCGTCTTCGACGAGACTATATAGATCAGATTTTTCCGGTTTTCCCGGCACCACGTAATCCGGATTTGCCGCCACACGTTTAAGATCGAGAACGTAGCCAAATTTCCCCTTCGGACGCGGCAGCTCCGGCCCGTGGCAATCCACACATTTCGCCTCGAAAATATCGTGAACCTGTTGAGCGAGTTTGAGCGGATCCTCCTTCGGCGCCGGCTCAGCCGCGCGAACCCAAACCGCCGCGGCGAACAAAATCAGCAGTGCGCGGCAGAGGGGAGGTATCATCAAACGGATAGGAATATGGCGTACAGAATGGAAAGCAGATCGTGGGTGGATTCTTAGCGTCGAACCGATGCTCTCGCAACAACGAGCAGGGCTGGCGGTGGACACGAAACGGATCTTGGGAAATTTGAGGGGAGGCTGGCGAACGGCGCTGCCCGGAGGGAAGGCGCGCTTGTTCATCCCGCGGATGGGACCCAATAGGACAGATGGGACGGATGGGACTTATGGGCTGGTAGCGGACGAGCGAAAACTCGGAAGACAGTGAGCCGGGGCGGAATCTTGCCGAGAGACGTCCGATTTTCATCTCCCATAGGTCCTATGAGTCCCATGGGTCCCATTGGGTCCCATCCGCGGGATGTAAAACCCGCCGTT
>Ga0207695_10000641_pt1 | contig 69705 bp, 71 predicted proteins | sample KBSC54metaG_FD_184354 | JGI IMG/M metagenome (GOLD analysis project Ga0207695, IMG submission 184354) | Corn rhizosphere microbial communities from Kellogg Biological Station, Michigan, USA - KBS C5-4 metaG (SPAdes) (version 2) | ecosystem: Host-associated > Plants > Roots > Rhizosphere > Soil...
CGCCCGAAAATCCTCCCCGATCCTCAAGCTCGCCAACTGGAAATGCAGCGCCGGTTTTCCAACTGGCGGCAACACGGACGGTGAGCAGGACGGCGTCATAGCCAAGGCTAGCGAGCCGGAACGGAGGCTTGCCATATCGTGCCTGATATTTGACCGCCAGTTGACGATAAAGATCGTCAGCTACGCTTGCATACCAGGCGCCTCGCAGCGAGGGTGAGCGCGCGATCAGGCTGTCGGCGTTCCACAATTCGGTGCCCAGGATCCGCGCCTGCGACGAGCTGCCCTTGCGGATGACAGGACCGGCGGTGATTGCAATCCGTCCGCCATCGGCGATCAGAACCGCCTCGTAATTCTGCCCGATGCCGACAGCTTTGGCGGCAGTCGTCACGGAAGCGGCGTCGCGATCATAGCTCTTCATCGACACCACTTTACCGCCGGCCGCTTCCACGCTGCGCAGAAAAATGCTGGAGGCGTTGCGGCCGTAAAGGCCGGTGGGCATCAGCCCTGCGAATTTCGTGATGCCGCGCGAAGCAGCATAATCCACCACTCGGCGGACGGCCTGGTCAGGCGAAAAGCCCATGACGAACACGCCATTGCCGGCAATGCTCGAGTCGTTGGAAAAGCTGACGATCGGCGCTCCGGCGCGTGCGGCAACCGGGGCAATGGCCCGCACATCGGTAGCAAGCAGCGGCCCCAGAAACAAACGGTTGCCCTCGGCGACCGCCCGTTCGGCCGCCGGGATCGCTCCAGCGCCGGTATCGTAAATCGTCATCCGGATATTTTTTCCGCCGCTGTCGATCAGCGCGAGATTGGCTGCGTTCGCGATGGATTGACCGACCGCCGCGTTCGGCCCGGTCAGCGGGACGAGCAGCGCAACGCGATTTCGCGTCTGGTCTGTGGGCAGGGCAGACGTGATCGGAGCGGAAGGCGTCTTGGGCGGCGGCGCGGGCGCACGCCCCTTCGGGATCACCGTCTGGCAACCAGCCAGCATGAGCGCCGTCATCAATCCTGCGGCACGCAACCACTTACGCCTCGGTTGCGACACAACCCACGCCTCTGCCATGACATCCACCTTATGAGAGAAACTAACGACTCCGGTCTGGTTCCCGGCCTCTACATCGTCGCCACGCCGATCGGCAACTTGTCCGATCTGTCGCCGCGCGCCGCGTCGGTGCTCGCAAACGCCGATCTGATCGCAGTCGAGGATAGCCGGGTGACGGCCAAATTGCTGCGCCACATCGGTGTCAAACGCCCAATGATTCCCTATCACGACCATAACGCGGAACAGGTGCGACCGCGGCTAATGGCAGAGCTGCCCCACAAAGCGATCGCGCTGGTATCGGATGCAGGGACGCCGCTCATTTCCGATCCGGGCTATAAGCTGGTGCGCGAAGCACGCGCCGCTGGCCATAACGTCACCACCATTCCCGGCCCCTGCGCCGCGATTGCCGGACTGACGCTTGCCGGCCTTCCCAGCGATCGCTTTCTTTTCGCCGGCTTCCTGCCGGCTAAAGAAAAGGCACGGAAGGACACGATCGCCGACTTCGCCGCCATCAAGGCATCTTTGATCTTCTACGAATCCGGGCCTCGCCTGGCTGCCACGCTCACCGCGCTCTTTCAAACGCTTGGCAACAGGGAAGCCGCCGTCGCGCGCGAGATCAGCAAGGCCTATGAGGAAACGGTGACGGGGACGCTGGAAAGCCTGGCCCACCGCTATGTCGACACCCCACCCAAAGGCGAGATCGTGATCATCGTTGCGCCTCCGTCCGAGTCCCGCTTAGCCCCGGCGAGCGATGCCGATGCCATGCTCACTGAAGCGCTTCTTCGCTTGCCGGCGGCAAAGGCCGCGGCCGAGGTTTCCAAGGCGACTGGTCTACCCCGCGCCGTGCTTTACGATCGCGCCGTGCAGATGAAGAACTCCCGTGAGAAAGGTTGAAGCGGAGCGTCGCGGCCGCCGCGCCGAACGGCTCGCGGGATGGTGGCTGCGGCTGCATGGCTGGCAGATCCTAGCCAACCGAGCACGCACCGCGGTTGGCGAAATCGACCTGGTGGCAAGGCGCGGCCGCGTGATCGCGTTCATCGAAGTCAAGGCGCGCGCAACCCAGGACGATCTGGCGATCGCGATCGATCACCGCCGGCTGCGACGAGTAGCCCGTGCCGCCGAACTGCTGGCGCCACGCTATGCTCGAAATGGCGAGGATGTGCGGATCGACGTGATGCTGATGGCCCCGCGCCGGTTTCCTCAGCATCTGAAAAACGTCTGGCATGGGTGACAATTGATGAGTGGCATCTTAGGTGCGTGATCAGGAGATCGCCTATGCCGCTCAATGTCGCCGTTCAGATGGACCCGATCGAAACCATCAACGTCGCGGGTGATTCAACCTTTGCGATCATGCTGGGAGCACAGGCGCGCGGCCACCGGTTATGGCACTACGAAGCCGGCGATCTCAGCTACCGCGACGGCCGCGTTTCCGCTCCGGCGCGCGAGATCATGGTTCAGCGCGTAGAGAAGGACCATTACCGCTTCGGCGAGGCAAAAACGCTGGATCTTGCCAAAGATGTCGACGTCATCCTGATGCGCCAGGACCCCCCTTTTGACCTCGCCTATATCACCGCCACGCACCTGCTCGAACGCGTCGCCGCCCGAACGCTGGTCGTGAACGATCCGGCATCGGTACGCAACGCGCCCGAAAAGCTGTTCGTGCTGGACTATGCCCGGTTCATGCCGCCCACGATGATCACCCGCAGGCTCGAAGAGGCGCGTGCTTTCCATGCCGAGCATGGCGAGGTGGTGGTGAAGCCGCTCTACGGAAATGCAGGCTCCGCGGTGTTCCATGTCGGCCGCAACGACGCGAACCTTGCTGCGCTCACTGAGCTGTTCGGCCAGGTGTGGCGTGAGCCCTTCATGGTGCAGGCCTTTCTTCCGGATGTCGCCAAGGGCGACAAGCGGATCGTGCTGGTGGACGGAAAGGTTGCAGGCGCGATCAATCGCTTGCCCAAAGAGGGAGAGATCCGCTCCAACCTAGCCGCAGGTGGACGCGCTGAAGCCACCGCGCTTTCCGACCGGGAGGCAGAGATTTGCGAGGCGCTCGGCCCGGAATTGGCGCGGCGAGGGCTTCTGTTCGTCGGCATCGACGTCATCGGCGGCTATCTTACGGAGATCAACGTCACGTCGCCGACCGGTATTGTCGCGATCGACCGCTTCAACGGCACCGACACGCCTGCTTTGATCTGGGACGCTATAGAGGCGAAGCTGGCGGGAGCTTAGGCCCGCGCCGCCGAGCTTCGTTGCTGTCTGTTGTGCAGGTCGATCAAAGTAGCGATCCTTTCTGCCGGCATGGCGCGGTCAAACAACCAGCCCTGAAGCTGATCGCACCCCGCCACCCGCATCAGATCCGCCTGACCGTTAGTCTCCACCCCCTCGGCCGCCACCTGCATTTTGAGTGCGCGCGCCATGGCAACGCTAGCCTGCAGCAATGCGCGCGCTGCTTCGCTATTCTCCGCGTCGGTCACCAGCGATCGATCGAGTTTCAGCTTGTCGAAGGAAAACTGACGGAGAAAACCAATCGATGCATAGCCCGTCCCGAAATCGTCGAGCGCGATGCTGATGCCGAGTTCATGGAGCCCTTGCAGAACGAACCCGGCGGTTTCGGGATCGGATACCAGGTAAGTTTCCGTGATTTCAAGCTCCAGCCGAGCGGGAGGGAAATCGGTTTCCTCCAAAATCGCTTTCACATTGCACGCAAAATCGGGATTGCGCAGTTGAGCAGCCGAGATGTTCACGGCCACGCGCACGCCGTCCCATGCGCGGGTATCAGTACACGCCTTCTTTAAAATGTAGAGACCTAGCGGATCGATCAGCCCACTTTCCTCCGCGACTGGGATGAAATCGGCCGGGTCGATTTCTCCTAATGTGGGGCTGCTCCAACGCAGCAGCGCCTCCACGCAGTTGACCGAACCATCTGCAGCATCGAACACAGGCTGGTAGACGAGGCGAAACTGATCGTTCGCAAGCGCCTCGCGCATTTCCGTCTCGATAATGTGGACGCGCGCTTGCCGATGATCCAGCATTGCGTCGAACTGGCAGACACGCATTTTTCCTGCACGCTTCGCAGCATACATCGCAACGTCGGCGCGCCGGAGCATCTCGCCGGCATCGGCTTCTTCCCCGCAGGCTTGCGTCAACCCGATGCTGGCGCCAATCATCACGGTGCGCTCGCCCACGCGGAAGGGAACGCTCATCTTGTCGAGAATGTCGTCAGCCAGCTGCTTCACATTCCGCCAGGCAGTGGCGCCGGACAGCACGAAGGCAAATTCATCTCCGCCAAGCCGCGCCACGAAGCCGCGATCGCCCACCAATCCGACCAGCATCTCCGCGCAGCTTACAATCAAACGATCGCCAATGGCATGGCCGTAATTGTCATTGATGAACTTGAACCCATCGAGATCAAGCAGGCAGAGCGCGACGGTCTGCTGGGTGGCCAGCCGCCGCTTCAGCTCTGCGCGCAGCGCGCGACGATTTGGCAGCTCGCTGAGGCTGTCGATCAGGGCCAATCGGGACAATTCATCGATCGAGCGCGCACCCTGCCGCGTGATCAGCATGGTCAGCACGATCGCCACGATCATCGCTACGAAGATCGGCGGCAAAGCCCGCTTGAGCGCAGTCATGCCGGGGCTCTGCAAATCCCAGCGAAGATAAGCCACCACACGGCCATGAACGTCGCTAACCGGAATTGAGATATCACCTTCCGCATTTGGCACGATGCGCAAATGGCTGATGATCAGGCTCTTGCTCGTCTCGGCAAGCAGCGCGCGATCGAGCCGATCGATGAAGACGAGCCGATAGCGCTGGCCAGAGGGCGGAGGCTTGAGCGTAGAATTTTTGGAGGTGGGCACGATGTCGGCTACGCCGATCAGGGCCAGCTCGCCAGGAAGCGCAAGGATGTCCCCCACTCCGCCGCCATGGTGCCGCGGTCGCTTCGACAGGATATCGATCGCGTCGGCAAGGCTACGGGCGAGCGGCTTGGTATCGGGCCGACCGTCGCGCATGCCGATCAGCACATGGCCTTGAGGATCGATGACATAGGCCCCGTCATAATTGGTGCCGTCTCCGGTTGAATCGCCCCATGCCCGCCGCAGGAAATTCAAATCCGGGACTGGCCGATATACCGCCGCCGCCGCATCGTCCCAATAAGCGTTATCGCTGGCAATACCGGCGATCCTATGCACATGGCCGCGCATGGCAGCGCGAAGCGCGAGGCTGGTCCGCTCGGCATCAATGGCGTTGGTTTCGCGCGCAGTGTGAATCAGGCTAAAGATCTGCACGAGCACGAACAGGCTCAGCAGCGCTGCAACCGGCACCAAGACACGGAAATTCCTGCCAATGGAACGCAACATTCTCTCCCAGCTTCCCAAGGCATTGACAGCAAAGGGTTTCGGAGCCGTAAACTTCTGGAACTTTGGCAGAATCCTTCGGGCTTACCCTCCCGATCGGGGGTGCGCGGAACGGTAAACGTCCAGCAAATGTGCAGCGTCGACGGCCGTATAGATTTGCGTTGAGGACAAGCTCGCATGGCCGAGCAATTCCTGCAGCGAACGCAAGTCGGCGCCCCTCCCCAACAAATGGGTAGCGAAGCTATGCCTCAGCGCATGCGGCGTGGTCCGACCGCTCAGGCCAAGACGCGTGCGAGCTCCGCGGACGGCGCGGCGGACAAGGTCGGCCGAGAGCGCGCCGCCCCGCTCTCCGCGAAACAAAGGCAAGTCACGCGCCGCCGGCCATGGGCAGAGCTTCACATAATCCGCGATCGCCTGTGCCACCGGTGCAATGATCGGCACGATCCGCGTCTTGCCCCGCTTTCCCGTGACGCTGATCGCCGCCCCGATCGGCAGGATCGCACCCGTCAGCGCAACGGCTTCGCCAACGCGTAAGCCCGCGCCGTAGAGCAGCAGAAGGATGGCGAGATCGCGCGCCGCCACCCAGGGGAGGTCGCGAGCTTCGGCGGCATCTTGCGCCACAGCGAGAGCATCGGCAGGAGCGATGGGCCGCGGAACCCCGCGCTTTACCCTCGGGCCCTTGATGGGGGGAATGCTCCCACCTTCGCCCTGCGCAAGCGCATACGAGAGGAATGCACGCACAGCAGAAAGTTCGCGAGCCGCCGAAGCATTGCCCAGGCCGCCTTTGCGACGTTCGGCGAGATAGGCGCGAAGTTCGGCAGTTCCAACAGAACCCAACTCGTTCCCGCCTATGAGCGCAGCGCGGTGGTAGCCCAAAAAGCCGACAAGACGATGCGCGGTAGCGACATAGGCGCGGATGGTATGCTCGGATCGGCGCCGATCACGTCGAAGATGCTGCGCCCATTCAGCCGCAATACGGCTTGCCGGGTGCTCTGGAAGGTACGCAGGGGGATCTAGCTCAGCAGCCACCGCCCCATCATGCGCGAAAGCATCGCGCCGAGAAAGACCAGAAGCTCCGATCCGTGACGCGTTTCAAAACCCTGCGGCTGGCGTTGGCCGAGCGCCAGCAGCCCGGACGGCAAAGGCGCCGGATTATCCAGCCGGATCAGCGCCTCGGCGCGGATCAGATCGGCAGCGGGTCCGAACAGCGGGTGCCCTCGCTCGCATCCGCGAAGAACGACGCCGTCAATATCGGCTATCGACCTTTCGATCAGCCGGGCATCCACGAACTGCATGCCGGAAAGATCGGCCCGCAAGCCGCGATCGTCGGCGATCAGCGCGATCGAGACGGCGTCAAGCTTGAGCAGGTCAGGCCACAATTGGGTAACGATGTGGATCAGATGATCCAGCCCCTCGGCATCGACCGCAGCCAGCACCGCCGCGTGGATCGAGGCGACCGCTCCGGAATGCCCGCGCGCGAAGGCGATGAGATCCTGATTGGCCTCCTCAACCTCGGCCACTCGCTTGCGCAACGAGGCGATGCCGCGGCTCTCAAAATCGATCACCTTGCCCATAAGTGCATGTTGTACATGAGGTTGGTTAAAAGAACATGCGCAAATATGCGCTGCGATTTGCAGTTGGCCTCGCGATCGTCCTTGCCCTATTTGCCGCGTCATGACCGAACCAGTGACGATTATCGGCGGCGGGCTGGCAGGATCGGAGGCCGCATGGCAGCTCGCGCAGGCGGGCGTGCCGGTGCAGCTGTTCGAGATGCGCGGCGGCGGCGAAATGACGCCAGCACACCAGACCGATCAGCTTGCGGAACTGGTGTGCTCCAACAGCTTCCGGTCCGACGATGCTGCGAGCAATGCGGTGGGCCTGCTCCATGCCGAGATGCGAACGCTGGGATCGCTCATTCTGCGCGAAGCCGATGTTCACCGCGTGCCGGCAGGATCGGCGCTTGCGGTCGATCGCGAGGGATTTGCTGCGGCCATTACTGCGGCCATTTCAGCCCACCCGCTGATCGAGCTCGTGCGAAAGCGCGTCGACACTCTTCCCGCCAGCGGTCCGACCATCGTCGCGACGGGGCCGCTCACTGCGGAAGGGCTCGCCGCTTCGATAGCAGAGCTCACCGGCAGCGAGCATCTGGCATTCTTCGATGCAATCGCGCCGATCGTCCATCGCGGCAGCATCGACTTCAACGTCGCATGGTTCCAGTCGCGCTGGAACAAGGGCGACGGCAAGGACTATATCAATTGCCCGCTGGATAAGGCCCAGTATCTCGCCTTTCACGAAGCTCTACTCGCCGGCGAGAAGTCCGAATTCAAGGAGTGGGAGAAGAACACGCCATATTTCGACGGCTGCATGCCGATCGAAGTGATGGCAGAACGCGGTGTCGACACGCTCCGCCACGGCCCGATGAAACCGGTCGGGTTGGACGATCCGCGCACGGGCCGCTGGCCTTATGCCGTAGTCCAGCTGCGGCAGGACAATCGCCAGGGCACATTGTGGAACATCGTCGGCTTTCAAACGAAGCTCAAGCATGGCGAGCAGGTGCGCCTCTTTCGTACCATACCAGGGCTTGAACAGGCCGAGTTCGCGCGGCTTGGTGGCCTCCACCGCAACGCCTTCATCCGGGCACCCGAGCTGCTTGATGCCACGCTCAGGCTCAAGAACGCACCGCACATCCGTTTCGCGGGGCAAATCACCGGCTGCGAGGGTTATGTAGAGTCCGCCGCAATCGGTCTGCTCGCGGGCCGCTTCCTCGCCGCCGAGTTGCACGGCGAACCGCGTTCCCCTCCCCCGCCCGAAACTGCGCTGGGGGCGCTGCTCGGGCACATCACCGGCAATGCCGAAGCCGAGACCTATCAGCCGATGAACGTCAATTTCGGCCTGTTTCCTCCAGTGAGCGAGCGATTGCGCAAGGCAGACCGTAAACTCGCTTATACCAGCAGGGCCCGCGAGGCGCTGGCCTCCTGGACCGCAGGCTGAAACACTTCCTTGGCCAACTGCCGAAAGGCTCCGTTCATTTCGGCGGGTGCAGACTGAACCTCGTCAACAGCTGGTTATTCCGGAAGCGATACGTGAAACCGGAAGCCGGTTATCTCGTTACACATCCGGTCTCGAAGGAGGATGAGATGAAAAAGAAACTTGCGATGACCACTCTGGTCGCGGCCCTGATCATGCCAACGATGGTTCCGGCGCCTGCTTCAGCGCGAAGCGGTTACTATGACAGCCATCATGTTTGGCATGGCAAGGGCGGTCATTATCGTTACCGTTGCAAGCGCAGCAGCGGAACCACTGGCGCCATTGCGGGCGGTGTTGGCGGTGCCGTCATCGGCAATGCGCTCGGCGGCGGGTTGCTCGGCACGGTAGCGGGCGGCGCCGGCGGCGCATTGCTCGGGAAGCATCTCGATAAGAAGCACGACGCCGCGCAGAACCGCCGTAACGGATGCTGACCTTCATACAGTGACTGCCTCGATCTCGCGGCTCGACTGATGGGTCGCTTATGGCGCGTCTCGATCGAGGCGCGCCATTTTAGCGGGCCTGATCTTTTTGCGGCATGGCCGGGACCTCGACTGCGATCAGGTGCCAACTTCCGCTTAGCTGGCGCCTGTTAATGCAGCCACAATGGAGCGGACCTTCTTCTGCCGCCATTGCGGCGTGGGAGCGACCAGCCAATAAGTCTTGGGGTGAGGCTCGCCCTCTTGCTCCCCATTGAGCAGCGCAGGCACACGCGCCTGACCCAGCCCTGCTTTTGCGGCATCAAGCGCCAGCCCGGCATCCGCAACCGTGAGCGTAGCCGAGCCCGGATCGGCGGGATCGCCGGGCCACGCAATTCGCGGGCCATTGCCAATGGTTACCATTGCGCCTTCAGCGAGCTTAGTCCCCTCATGGCCATTGCTGGTTTCTGACCAGATCACCGCCAAGTCGAGATTGGCTTCAGTGAAATCCACATCGCCATCCGCGGCAATCAGGTGAAAGCGCAATTCGCCGTCAGCCTTCGCATAATCGGCCAGTCGCGGTGCAAGCCATTTGGCGGTGAAATCGCGCGGCGCAGCAATGGTAAGCACTTTCGAGCTTTGCTGCGACTGCATGGCCCTTACGGCCTCCTCGAACTGCAGAAAACCGTCGCGCAACGCTTGCAGCCCGGATTCTCCCTCGGGCGTGAGTTCCAATCCCTTGGCGGTGCGCCGAAACAACACCACACCGAGCGTATCTTCAAGCGCGCGAATCTGCTGGCCGACCGCTGCCGGCGTGACCGCGAGTTCATCGGCCGCGCGCGTGAAGGAGAGATGGCGCGCGGCGGCATCCAGCACGCGCAAGCCGTTGAGGGGGAGATGCGTTCGCTTCATCGCGCCACCGCCGGCCCGATCAGGGGGAAACGCGGGATGGTCGCATCGAAGCTCGATCCATCGGCAGCAACCATGTGATAGCTTCCTTCCATCGCGCCAGTCGGCGTGTGAAGCGGGCAACCGGAAACATAGTCATAGCTCTCGCCGGGTTCGATCACTGGCTGCTCACCCACCACGCCATCGCCGCGCACTTCGTGGCGGGAGCCGCGGCCATCCGTGATCACCCAATAGCGCGTCATGAGCTGAACGGGCTGCCGTCCCTTGTTCTCGATTCGGATATGATAGGCCCAGAACCAGTGGCCTTTGGACGGCTCGGATTGATCGGCAAGGAAGCTAACTGAGACGCGCACGATCACGTCGCGGGTCTGCGCACTATAGGGGAATAGCGCGCTCACGACGGTCATAGACCAGCCGCCTTCAGCGCCTGATCGAAATCCTCGATCAAATCGTCCGGATCCTCAAGGCCAACATTAAGCCGTAGCATGCCTTCGGTAATCCCCATTTCGGTACGTGCTTCCGGAGTGAGACCGCTATGGGTCGTGGACGCCGGATGCGTCATCAGCGAGCGCGAATCGCCGACGTTGTTGCTGATATCGACAAGCTGAAGCGCGTCGAGCAAAGCATGCGCCTGTGCGCGGCCGCCATCGAGATAGATAGAGATGATCGTGCCGCCTGCCGACATTTGCTTGCATGCCAGATCATGCTGCGGATGGCTTGGCAGAGCAGGATAAAGCACGCGCGGCACCCGTCGTTCGAGAAATTGCGCAACCCGAAGCGCATTCTCGCTCTGCCGGCGAATGCGCAGATCGAGCGTCTCGAGGCCTTTCAACACCACCCAGGCATTGAAAGGGCTGAGCGTCGGGCCGGTGTTACGGGTGAATGGAAGCAGCGTGTTGAGGATAAAATCTTCGGTTCCGCAGACCGCGCCGGCAAGCACCCTGCCCTGCCCATCCATCATCTTCGTCGCGGAATAAGCGACCACGTCCGCACCATAATCCATCGGGCGCTGGAGCAATGGCGTGGCAAAGGCGTTATCGACCACCGTCTTGATCCCCGCATCTTTCGCAATGGCGCACACCGCCTCCAGATCAACGATATCAAGTGTGGGATTGGCGGGCGTTTCGAAGAAGAACAGCTTCGTTTCCGGCCGGATTGCCGCCTTCCAGGCATCATTGTCGCAGCCGTCCACGATCGTCGTCGCAACTCCGAACCTCGGCAACAGATTGTCGGTCAGCCAGCGGCAGGAACCGAACAACGCGCGGCCGCCGACGACATGATCTCCGGCCTTGAGCTGGCAGAGCAAAGTCGCCGTCATGGCCGCCATGCCGCTTGCCGTGCAGCGCGCAGCCTCAGCGCCTTCCATCAGCGCGATGCGTTGCTCAAGCATCTCAACGGTCGGGTTCTGAAGCCGCGAATAGGTCATACCCTGCTGCTCGCCGGCGAATCGGGCGGCGGCATCGGCAGCGCAATCATAGGCATAGCCGGAGGTCAGGAAGAGCGCTTCGCTCGTCTCGCCCCATTCCGAGCGCGCCGTGCCCCCGCGGATAGCCTGGGTAGCAGGCCGCCATTTGGATGTGATCTTGCGGTTCTGACCAGTATAGCGTTTCATCATGCCGCTTTGCCGCGCCGGGCGGTCATGCGTCAATCAATCAAAGAGGATTTTGCCATGAACACAGCGATCCAAAACATTCCGCTTTCCACCATCAGCGGCGAACCGGCGACACTTGGAGATTATAGCGGCAAGGTTTTGTTGGTGGTCAACGTTGCCTCCAAGTGCGGGCTGACACCCCAATATGAGGCTCTTGAGAAGCTTTATCACGACTATCGTCAGCGCGGCCTTGTCGTGCTCGGCTTTCCGGCCAATGACTTCGCGGGCCAGGAGCCGGGAACGGACGAGGAAATCGCGCAGTTCTGCACGACCAACTTCGGCGTCGACTTCCCGATGTTTTCCAAGATCGCAGTCACTGGCGCCGATACTCATCCGCTGTATCAGGAGTTGACGGAGTCTGGCGTGCCGGTGACGGGGGATGCCGACGGCTTCCGCGCCAAGCTGGAGGGCTACGGGATGACACCCAACCCTGCGCCCGGTATCTTGTGGAACTTCGAGAAGTTCGTGATCGGTCGCGACGGCGAAGTTGCCGCTCGCTTCTCGCCTGACACCGCGCCCGATGATGCCAGGCTGATCGCGGCCATTGAGAAGGAACTCGCCAAGGAGCCGGTCGGCAGCGCCTAAAGCGCTGCCAGCACCCGATCGCCCATCTCGCTGGTGGACATGCCGCCGCCAAGATCCGGAGTGCGCGCGCCGGACGCAAGCGCCTTGGCGACGGCTGCCTCGATCCGATCGGCTTCATTAGCCAGATCGAGCGAGTAGCGCAGCATCATCGCTGCCGAAAGGATCGTCGCAAGCGGGTTTGCCTTGCCCTGGCCGGCGATATCAGGCGCAGAGCCATGGATCGGCTCGTAAAGCCCTTTGGCGTTGGCGTCGAGCGAAGCGGACGGCAGCATACCGATCGATCCGGCGCACATCGATGCCTGGTCGGAAAGGATGTCCCCGAACAGATTACCGGTGACAATGACGTCGAATTGTCCGGGATTGCGCACCAGTTGCATCGCGGCATTGTCGACATACATGTGGGTAAGTTCGACGTCGGGATAATCGGCGGCCGTCTCGATCACCACGTCACGCCAGAGCTGGGAAGTTTCCAGCACATTGGCCTTGTCGACCGAGCAGAGCTTGCGGTTGCGCGCACGCGCCGTTTCGAAACCGGTGCGGGCGATGCGGGAGACTTCGGCCTCGTTATACGCCATGACGTCATAGCCTTCCCGCAGCCCCCCCGCAGTCTTGCGCATGCCCTTCTCGCCGAAATAGACATCGCCGTTCAGCTCGCGCACGATGACGAGGTCGATGGCTTTGGCTACTTCCGGCCGAAGCGCGGAGGCATCGGCAAGCTCGGGAAAAAGTTTTGCGGGGCGCAAATTGGCGAACAGTGACAATTCCTTGCGGAGGCCGAGAATCGCCTGCTCCGGGCGCAGGTGGCGCTCAAGCCTATCGCAATCTGGATCGCCAACCGCCCCAAACAAGATCGCGGCGGCGCGCTGCGCGACCGCCAATGTCTCGGGCGGAAGCGGATGGCCCTTCGCCTTGTACGCGGCTCCGCCCACCGGCGCCTCTTCATAGCTCAGGCGTTTCCCGCACACCGCATCCAGAACGCGCAGCGCCTGAGCCGTTACCTCCGGGCCAATGCCGTCGCCCGGCAGAACCGCAATCAATGTCATCCCTGTTCCTTTCTCGCGGGCGCCTTTGCCTTTTGCGAGCGCCGCTTGCAACTATCCGGCGATACGGCGCAGCCGGTCGATCAGCCGCACGCGCGCGTCAAGCACGCTGCCACGACGATCCGTGAGCAGGTCACGATCAAGAAAGAAACCGGTAAGTCGCAGGCCGTCCAGTATCGACGACCAATCCGCCTCCGCGGAGCCATCGAGCATAAAGGCGGGAAGCGGGAGCAGCTTGTCCGCATAAGCCTTGCCCGCAACTGCGCTAACCGCTCCACCGCTTTTAGGCGAAACCCAACGAAGATCTTCATGGCTGCCGGTGGCAACGCAACCCGACAGATCCAATCCGAAACCCAGCTCAGCGAGCAGGAGCAATTCGTAACGGACGAGCGCGACCGCCCATCCGCGCGCCGCCGGCGCCGCTTCAATCGCGTCCAGCACGGCCGACAGTGCAGCGTGAATGCGCGGATAAGGCAGTCCTTCCGGCAAGGCGATCGCCGCCAGCGCCGTCGCCCAATCAATCGCTGCGGCAGCCAGCGCCTCGCTGAGTAAAGGCGCGCGGCTGTGAACGAGTTCGGCGGTCATGGAGGCAAGCTGACTGTCGGTGCGGGCGCGCAAATCGATCTGAACGACGTTGCCAGGCAATAGGACCGGCCGCAGTCGTCGTGAGCGCCCGCCGCGTACATAGGCAGCCTGCAGGCCATCGTCTGGAGTCATGACGCGCACGACGGCGCCATGTTCTCCATGCTGGAGAACGGCACAGACGATCGCTTCCCCGGCAATATGCATCTAGCGGCGCAGCGACTTGAGCCAGGCAAATCCCTGTGTGCCGCTGAGCCTTTTCGTACGATCGATCACATCGTCAAAGGAGCGCATCGCCCCAAGCAGCAGCCTGTTGGCAAGCGTAGGGCGCAGCATCAGCACGTCCGCACAGGCAATGCCGCCCGTCGAGAACAGCCGCTTATGTTCCCCCTCCCCCTCGGTGAAATCCAGAATTGTATAGCGGCCCTCTTCGGCGAGCATACGGATGGCTTCGAGCTGCAGGACCGTGCCGGGCGAAAGTTTCGCTTCTGCACTATCGTAACCAAGATACGCATAAATCAATATGCCGGCCGCGACCGGCAGGTAAAGATAAGCGACCGGCCGTCCATTCTTGAACAGCAGAAAAGCGCGAAGCTGATCAGCAGCTGCGAGCGTTCGCATTGCATTCTGCGCGGCCGCATCGGCCGGCAGGCCTGCGCCCAACAGCTTATGCTGATAGCTGTTCTGCGAAAGCGGGATCGCCAACCGCACGAATTCGGCAATCTCCTCCGGCGTGCGATACATGCGCGCCTCAACGCGTCCATCGGCATCATCGGAGAAGCGCTTGAGCTTACGCTTGAGGGTTGCCCGCGTCTTGCCCGAAAAGCTTGCCATATAAGCTTCGAAGCCGCCGCCGAAATCGGCAAAATAACGGACATAATATTGGCGGACATGCACCAGCAGGTTCGATCGATCCAGGCCGTCCAACAGGCTTTGCGGAAGCGAGCGCAGCATATAGCCATCGGCATTATCGAGCGACGCGAGTATGGGAGGGCGGGCCTCCCTGGCCATCGCCAAGTCGAAGGTACAACGGATCAACCGGCGATGAACGCTGAGAAGCGTGCGGGCTCCGGCTTGGAACTTCAATGGGTAGGCTGATGGCGCGGTCACGCTCCGCGTTCTTCGTACAGGTTGGACCAGAGCTGTTCTGCCTGGCGCGCAATTGTGCGCAACGCGGAAGAAGGAAGCGGCTCGGCCCCACGGCCAAGCTTGCCGATATCGAGGGTGGCGAAGTTGCGCGTCGGCATGTCGGCGCGGTGCACGTCCAAGAAGGCGCAAAGATCGTCGAACCGCTGGCGGTGCGTGCGGTTCTCGCGCTGGCCGCTGCGGGTAGCCAACTCAAAGCTATGGCTGACGATGCTGACCACCGAATGCGCCCGCTCGGCCGCATGGTACAACGCCGCCCGCATTTCGCGCATTGAAACGGCACAAATCTGCAGATGGCGCAGACCGGTGCGGTCACGGATCAATGTCACCGGCACCTCGATGATGTTTTCATGCCGCAACGGCGTAATCTGGTCGGCGGGCAATCCGATCGAGCTCGGCCAGGGATGCTGCGAACCATTGTGGCTCGAATCGTACCGAAAGCCGAGAGCCGCCGCGGCGCGCAGGGTTGCGTCGTTCGCGGCATAACTCCCGGCGCGGAACGCCGTCGGCCGAGGCGCGCCCGCCGCCATCAGCAGTTCGCATGCTTGCGCGATCAGAGCACGCTGCTCCTCTTCCGGATAGCCGTTCAGCTCGAAAGATGTCGTTGGATCTCCATCGACCAGCCGGGACCATTGCGGATGCAGATGAAGCTCGATGCTTTGGCCTGCTTCGAGAATGAGCGAGACCATCCGCCTGATCGGATCAATGCCGAAGTGGAGCGCAGGCATCGGATCGACGAAGAACACGGCATTCAACCCATGCTCGGCCAGCTTCGCAAGCTGATAGGGCACACCAACACCAGCCGGATCGAAGGATCGCGCCAGCGCCTCCTGCCAGCTTCGACGCGTGAGATCCGGGCTCCAGAGAAGCTCGGTATCAATCGTCAGCAGAACGTTGGTGGCCATGGGTGGCCCTTAATGGCTTGCCCGGAAATAATCGTAAACAAGCGTCGCCGTTGCCTTTGAAATCCCGGGGACTTTTTCGATATCCGCCAGCGCCGCCTCCCGCACGGCCCGCGCGGTTCCGAAATGCATGAGAAGCGCGCGCTTGCGGGCCGGGCCGATCCCGGGCACGTCATCGAGCGGACTGGTAGTAAGACTTTTCGCCCGTTTGGTCCGGTGCGCGCCGATGGCGAAGCGATGCGCTTCATCGCGCAGGCGCTGAATGTGGAAGAGCAGCGGCGAATTCGGCGGAAGAGTCATCTCACGGCCATCGGGCGTGTGGAAATGCTCGCGCCCCGCATTGCGGTCCGGCCCCTTGGAAACGCCGATGACGGGTACGTCGTGCACGCCCATATCCTCAAGCGTTTCACACACCGCCGCTACCTGGCCCTTGCCGCCATCGATCAGCAGCAGATCGGGCCATTCCCCCGACTGGCGATCCGGGTCTTCGCGCTCCAGGCGCGCGAACCGGCGTCCCAGCACCTCGCGCATCATCGCGAAATCGTCTCCCGGCTCGGTTTCCGGGTTTTTGATATTGAACTTGCGATAGGCGTTCTTGCGGAAGCCTTCCGGCCCAGCGACGATCATTGCGCCAACGGCGTTGGTGCCCATAATGTGGCTATTGTCATACACCTCGATGCGCTGCGGCGCCTTCTCCAGATCGAAGGTCTCGGCAAGATCGGCCAGCAATTTGCTCTGTGTCGCCGATTCGGCGAGGCGGCGGTCGAGCGCCTCGACCGCGTTGCGTTGCGCCTGTTCCATGAGCCGCTTCTGATGCCCGCGCTGGGGCTGCCTGATCTGGACCTTGCGCCCCGCCTGCTCGGCCAGCGCTTCGCACATCGTCGCTTCGTCATCCAGTGAACGATCGACCAAAATCAGGCGCGCGGGCGGCACCTCGGCGTAGAATTGGGTCATGAAACTGGACAGGATCTCCGCTTCCGGCACATCGGCGGTATGGCTCGGAAAGAAGCTGCGATGCCCCCAGTTCTGGCCGCCGCGAATGAAGAAGGCTTCGATCGCCACCAATCCGCCCTTGCAGGCAAGCGCGAAAATATCGGCGTCCCCCACCCCTTCGGCGTTCACGGCCTGGCTGCCTTGGATGAAGGTGAGCGCGCGCAGGCGATCACGGTAGACCGCAGCCAGTTCGAAATCCATCGCGTCCGCGGCGGCCTGCATGGCGCTTCCCAATTTGGCCTGTACCTGGGTCGACTTGCCGGTCAAAAAGGCTTTGGCGTCTGCAACCAGCTCATCATAATCTGCTTTGGAAATGCGATCCGCGCAGGGCGCCGAGCATCGCCGGATTTGGTAAAGCAGGCATGGCCGGTCGCGATTGGCGAAATAACTGTCGGTACAACTTCTGAGCAGGAACAGCTTCTGGAGGGCGTTCAACGTCTTGCGCACCGAGCCCGCGCCGGCAAACGGCCCGAAATAATCACCCTTGATCCGGCGCGCGCCGCGATGAAGCTGGACCCGCGGAAAGGCATGATCGGCGCGCAGCAGGATGAAGGGAAAGCTCTTATCGTCCCGCAGCAGCACATTATAAGGCGGCCGGAACCGCTTGATCAGTTGCGCCTCCAGCAGCAATGCCTCGGCGTTTGATTGCGTCGTGACGATCGTCATGCTTCGCGTCTGCGCGATCATGCGCTGGAGACGCTTCGAGAGGCGGCCCGGCTGGGTATAGTTCGTAACGCGGTTCTTAAGCGCGCGCGCCTTGCCCACGTACAGAACATCGCCACGCGCATCCTGCATTCGGTAGACGCCGGGTGAAGACGGCAGCGTCTTCAGCACGTTGCGGATTGCCGCTACACCGGCTTCGAGGTCGGGCTTGTCCGATCCGCGCACGGTATAGGTGGCGCGCTCTTCGTTGAAACGATCGATGGAGGTGGAGTCGGTCACATGCCGGATTTAGGGACTCGCCTCCCCCAACACCACTGCCCCGGCCGCTTTTCTCCAGCTCCAGCGATCAAGCAGCGTAGCTGAGCGCGCAATCAGTGCTCAAGTCACAGGAGCGGGTCGCGTCCCGCTCCGAGCAAGGAAAATCGGCTTGCGCGTGAACCGACTAATTAAGGCGTGTGGCGGCGCCGATGCCAGAGATTGCCTGATCGATCAGCGCCTTGTCGGCCGCAGAATCATTATTCTGCGCGATCAGGGATGCGGCGGCAGAGGTCGCGACATCCGCAGCTTTGGCACGAACCTCGGCGATCGCGGCGCGCTCGGCGGCCGCGATCTTGTCTTCGGCCATCCGGCCTCGGCGCTCGATCAGCGCAGTGGCGTCGTCCTTGGCCTTGGCGACGATCTGATCGGCCTCGTCCCTGGCGTGCGCCAGGATCGCCTCGGCTTCCTTGGCGGCAGCGGCCGCCTTGGCCTGATATTCGGCCTTGATCGCCTCGGCTTCCTTGCGAAGGCTCGCCGCTTCGTCAAGCTGAGCACGAATGCCGGCAATCTTCTTGTCGAGAGCGCCGCCGATGACGGCAGGAACCTTCTTCCAAAACATGATCGCAATCACGACAAGCATCGCGATCGCGACCCAGCCGGTGGCATCGAAGCCAAGCGCGGTGGGATCGGAGGCATGGCCGACTTCGGCGTGCGCACCCTCTGCGGGCTGGTGAATATCGGTATCAGCCATTGGCAAGAGCAGCCTTTACTGCGGCAAGAGCGGCATCCTGGCTGGCCTGGACGCCGGAGATCCTGGCGACGATGTCCTGCGCGGCTTCGGCGGCGACTGCCTCGACGCCCGAAAGCGCTTCGGCCTTGGCCGCATCGAGCCGAGCCTCGGCATCGGCTGCCTTGCGCCCGAGTTCCTCGTCAGCTGCCTTGACCCGCTTTTCAGCATCTGCCGCGGCCGAAGATTTGGCGGCCTGGGCAGCTTTCAAAGCATCCGCATGCGCGGCGGCAATGCGGGCGCGATAGTCATTTTCTATTTCGTCGGCGGAAGACCGGGCGCGGCCAGCCTCGGCCAGATCGTCCGCGATCTTCTTGTCGCGGGCTTCGATCACGCCTTCGACCTTCGGCAACATCGCCCGCCCGATTCCGAAATAGATCAGGCTGAAGATGATGAAGAGCCAGAAGATCTGCGAAGCGTAAGTCTCGGCGATCTGGGCGATCTGAGGCATGGCCGCTTGTCTCCGTTATCCGCTTTGCGTCAGGCGACGAAGAGCAGGATCATCGCGACCACGAAGGCCAGCAGGCCGAGAAGTTCGGCGGCCGCGAAGCCAATGAAGAGGCGGCCCTGCTGGCCGTCAGCGGCACCCGGATTGCGCAGAGCGCCCTGCAGGAACGAACCGAAGACATTGCCCACGCCGAGCGCGGCCATGCCGACGCCGATCGCCGCGAGGCCCGCGCCGAGAAGCTTTGCTGCTGCTGGATCCATGATAATTTCCTTTTCCCTGGTTGGTTTCGAACAAAAAACTCAGTGCAGATTGATCGCGTCGTTGAGGTAAAGCGACGTCAGCAGCGCGAACACATAGGCCTGGATGGCGCAGACCAGCAGTTCCAGAACGCTGATGCCGATCATCAGCAGGAAGCTGGGGAGGCTGACGATGAGCGCGATGCCCGGCCCGGCATTGAAGCCGTTGATCACGAAGCCGGCGAGCACCTTCAACAGGATATGCCCGGCCGTCATCGCCACAAAAAGCCGGAGGCCGAGGCTGAACGGACGGATCATGAAGGAGAAGAGCTCGATCACGAAGATCATCGGGATCATGAGCACTGGCGTGCCGTGCGGCACGAACAGGGAGAAGAAATGAAAGCCGTGCCTCAGGAAACCCACTATCAGCACAATCGAGAAACTGACGATCGCCAACACACCCGTAATGGTAAGGTGGCTGGTGACGGTAAACGCATGCAGGCCGGGGATCACGCCCAAGGGGACCATACCGACCATATTGGCGACCAGGATGAACATGAAGAGCGAGAAGACATAGGGCGTGAACGCCTTGCCCTTCGGCCCGATGTTCGTATCCATCATGTTGGAGACGAAGCCGGTGAAGCCCTCCACCGCAGCCTGCCAGCGGCCGGGAACGAGCTCGCCCTTCATGCCGCCAAGCATGAAGATCCACAGCAGCACCAGCGTAACGACCATGAACAGCGCGCTGTTGGTGAAGGCGACATTATAGCCGCCAATGGCCCAATGCTCGGTCCCGAACAGCGGCTCCACCATGAACTGGTGCATCGGATCGATTTTGCCGGCCACCCTTTAGAAACCCCCTAGCTGCGCCAAAAGGCGTCCGGATTACTCCGGGCGCTCATTCGAAATTCGTATGATGTTCCGGAAGGCGACGGCGATCCCAAGGAACATCGACACCAACAGGGCCACGGGCGAGCTGTCCAGCCAGCGATCAATCAGCCAGCCGATCAAGGCACCGCCGGCAATCCCCGCGATCAGCTCCGCCAGCACGCGATTGCCCTGGGAATATCCCTTGTCGGACTTCTTGCGCGCCTTGCCGGTTCTGACCTCTTCGGCTTGATGCGCTACTTTCAGCCGCTCTTCGAGCGACGTCAGACGCGCATCTTCTGCACCGGTCGGGTCCTGCCGGGGATCATTTGCGTTCATGCCGCACGGCTCCTCTCCATAAGGATACGCGCACGATCATGCCCGCGAGCGATCCCGCCAAGGCGAGGTCCCCTTAGGAGGGGGTGGCTGGCGAGTCAACCGGATGGTGCAGTGCAGAAGCCGACGCGGCCTGGCAAAAATCGCGAGGGATCAGCCGCACACCGCCGGCAGGGCGATCGGGCCAGCGCCCTTAACCGCCCAACTCCCATTGATGCTGTAGGCCTCGCCGGTCTTCACACGTGTGGAGAGCTGCTCGCAGCCACGCGCGGTGGCGACTTCCTGAACGGTGGCCTTCTGCTTGGCGGCGATATCCGTATAGATTGCACGGCGCTTGATATTGATCGCGTCGACGGCGGACTTCACGTCCGGCGACGGCGATTTCGCAAAGCCAAGATAGCCGTCGATCTGTTCGCCCACGATTCCCGCGGCGCGCGCCTGTGCTACCGCAGGCGTTTCCTGCGCGGCCGCGATGCCCGCCAGCGCGACCGCCGCGACGAGCCCAAGGCTGGCGACAATCTTCGAACGGCTCTTCATCAGAACACTCCCGGATATTGCTGGTCGAGATTCTTCACATCGTCGCGAAGGCTGACCACCACCTCCTGACGGATATTGACGTTCAGATTGATTTCGATCGGCTTTTCGGGCGCCTGCACCTGCACGCACCCGGCGAGCGTCATTGCCGCCACCAAGAAGAGTCCCCTTGCCATGGGGAACTGCCTCGCATCAGCGCGGCTCATCGTCAACATCACATGCTTCATCGCATTTTTTCGCTTTCCTGAGGCTGAACGGATTTGGGTGCGGGTTGCACGGCGCGGCGCTGCTCCAGCGTATCTTGGATAAGGCCGCGCGGGTCATTTATCGACTGTGCCGAGTTGACCAACGAACGGAACGGCGCCTTGATGGTGATATTGAACTTGAACGGCAGCCCAACCAATCCGCCGAGCAGACCCTTTTTGGCCGCGACGGGAGCCTCGTTGGTGCCGCTGAAAATCACGCGGCTGATGATCTCACCATCGAGCGAGCCGTTGAGTTCGATCGCGAGATTGGAATAGCGAACCGACTTCAGCGCATCGAACGCCATTCCGCCGAAACGGCCGAGCTTCTCATTGCTGATCTCGCCGACATAAGCCAGCGTGCCGCCACTGTTGCGCACCACCAGACGCCCGCCCTCGATCCTGCCGCCTTTCGCGTCGAAGATCATTGGCAGCGTTCCGTCGAAGATGCCGGTGACGGCGATATTCTTGAACTCGAACTGCTGGACGAACAGGGCAGCATCCATTCCCGAGACCCGAAAGGTCAGATGCCGTTCATTGGGCTGGCCGAAATTGAGCTGGGTGGGCTCAAGCAGCAGTTCCCCGCCCGAAAAGGGCCAACGGCCATCCTCGATCCGCACGATCTGGTTGGGCAGGAGCTGATAGTGAATTTCCCCCTGTTCGACGCTGACGCCCGGATTGACCGAAGCAAGCGTGACCGTCTGCCGTGGTGGCGTCTGCAATCCCAGCAGATCGGAAAAATGAATCGTACCGGCGAGGCCCGCGACCGGCCCGAAGGCAGCGGAAAAATCCATTTTGTCGGTAGCAAAGTCTCCCGAACTGCTCACACCATTGCGATCCCAGCGGATATTGCCGCTTCCGGACACAGTTCCGCGGGCATCGGCAATCACGCCGAGCGTGAGCCGCGTCAGCATTTCCGGCTGGATATCAGACGCAAAGGTGAGCCCCGCAACGTCGAGCCGTGCGTCGCCCGTACCTTGCGCAAGATCGTGCTTGAGGCTGACGCGAGTGACTGCCCTGCCCGTTCGTGGATGCAAAAGCGTGGCGGTTCCCTTGATCACGCCGTTGCTCAACCCAAGATCAACATCCTTGCTGACGAGCTGGCGAAAGCGCGGATCGGGCGCGGCATCGTCGAGCGCCAGTCCTCCTTGCAGCTTCAACACACGATCGCGGAAGCTCCAGCGTCCTTCACCCTTCGATATCAGCAACGGAACCGCAGCGATCTTGCCGGTTGCGCCCTTGAGCGTGCCGGCCAGTCCCCCTGCCCGTGTTTCACCGACAAGATGTTCGATATCGAGGCGGGTCGGATCGCTGCTGGAGCCGATGCGGGCGACCAGGCCATCGACGTCGAAGCCGGGCTGCCCTACCCGCACGCTCGCTCGACGCGCTGACAATAGCAGAGGTGAAGCACCGATCGTGCCGCGAAGCACCGGCTGAGCAAGCATTGCTCCACCCTGGGCGATATGGCCAGACGGGCGCACGTAAATGGCGCCGTCGAGCGGGCAAATCGGCAGCCTGGTCGGCCCCAAGCGGGTGCCGGCGATCTCAAGCGCCATGAAGTTCAGAGAGAAACAGCGCGGGTTCACCACTGTACCGCGTGAATCGACCCGGGCCTCTATCGGCAGGTTCAGGCCTTTGACATGCCCATCGGCGACAGCACCGTCGAGCGTGAGCTGCGTTCTGATCAATCCGCGGGCGATATCGAGCCGATCGATCGCAATGCGTCCGCCTTCGACCTCATAGGGACTCATCCACAATTTTCCGCTGAACCCGCGTTCGTTCAGGTCGAATCGCAGGATCGCGTCAGGAAAGCCGCCATCGGAAATCGAAAGCTTGCCATCGGCGACAATCCGATTTTCGGGCCATCGCCATACCAGGCCGTGCTCCCCGCTTGCTTCCAGACTGAAATGGGCTCCGCTGGTGGAATTGACCGAAACCGGTGCGATGCTGATCGTGCGATTCGATCCCGAAGACGCCCAATGGATCGAGGCATCCACATTGATGTGCTTCGACGCGTCGTCAATCGCGCGGCGAAGTGCCATCACCACTGGACCCACGGGTGTAGCTGCGGCGTCAGGCAAGGCTGACGCGATGTCACCCAGCCGCAGCCGATCGAGCATGAACGACGCTTGCGCGTCGCTGTTGCGGGCGTCACCCTTCACGCTCATCCGTCCCCGCATCGAAGCCGCGCCATAACCGCCCGACGAAAGCGCGCCGCTCGCGAACACGCCTCCACCGCGCCAGCGGTCGAGAGTAGGATTGAACGAAACGTCGATGGCGCTCCGCAAGCCGACCACCGCGGAGCCAGCGCAAGAGAGACGCGTAACATTTACCGGCCCGTCCACTGACGGCTGACGGTCAGATACGGCGATATGGAGCACCGCAGATGGCCCCGCCACATCGCAGCCGGCATAGGTGAGACGGTCGGCCACCATGGCCAAGCTACCGATAAAGCCGTCTGCGAGATTACCCTTGCCGGCGAAGGCGAGGCCGACATCCCCCGCCTGCGTTTCGAGCCGCATCCGAACGTCCGATAGCGCGACATCGAGGTCCGGCAGCGAAAAGGGTGCGTTCGAAGGCTTCGGCAAAAGTCGATCGAGTTCGCCATAGGAGAGCCTTCCGTCCACCAGCCGGCTTCGGACCCGGACGCCCTTCGCTCGGATGGTGCGCAAGGAAGGCGACACGCCGGATAGTCCGAAGCCGATCTCAACCCAATCTGCTGTAAGGTCGGGATTGGCGGGATCGCCGATCACGACATCTTCGAGCCGCTGCGTTCGAAAGCCGAAACGCGTAATTTGGTAATGTGCAGGAACGCCGCGCTTGGCCAGCAGTCTATCGATATAGCCACGGGCAATTGGCTTGCGTGCCGACCAGAGCAAAGCCGACCCGACAAGCACCAGGGTCAGCAGAGCCAGCAATGCGCTCAGGCGCCAGCTCCACCTGCGTTCCGGCACCTCTAACTGATCAGTCGAGATGAGCCCTATCCTCCATCAGCGTCAGCTTCCACGTCAAAGCCGTTAATCGGCAAGAGTTCAAGGCTCGGCCGTTCGGTACGTTTTGAGCTTCAAAGCATATGACTCCTCTTTTAAACGAATCTGATGAACGACGACGGCACCAGCGCCAGCGGCCACCGGGGACGATTGCGGCAGCGACTGCTTGACCAAGGCCCGGACGGCCTTCTTGACCATGAGCTTGTCGAATTTCTGCTCAGCTTGGTGATTCCGCGGATCGATACGAAACCGCAGGCAAAGGCTCTCATTCGCGATTTCGGCGGCATCGGTCCCTTGTTGGCGGCAGACGGAGAGGCTCTGCTGCGCTACGGGTTGAGCGAGCGCGCTGCGGCGGCGATCAAGATCGCCGAGGCCAGCGCGTTGCGCATGCTGAAATCCGAGATCATCAATCGCCCGGTACTAAGCGGGTGGCAGGCCGTGCTCGATTATCTGCACGCTGATATGGAGCATCGGGACGTGGAGCGGGTGCGGGTGCTCCATCTGAACGGCAAGAATGTCCTGATTCGCGACGAACTGGTCAGCGAGGGCTCGATCGATCAAGCCGCGGTCTATGTACGAGAGGTAATCCGCCGCGCGCTCGATCTCGGCTCTGCAGCACTCATCCTCGTGCACAATCATCCAAGCGGCGACCCGGCGCCTAGCAAACAGGATATTGAGCTAACCCGCCAAATCGCCTCAGCCGGAAAGCCGCTGGGCGTGATCGTTCATGATCATATAGTCATCGGGCGCCACAGCCACAGCAGCCTGCGCTCAATGGGATTGCTCTGAAAGAAGAGGCCGCTAAAGGCAGCCTCTTCCCTGACGCACGAACGCTCAACCAGCCAGATAGGCGCGCAACTCATCCTGCGATACCATATGATCCTTATTGGTATCCGCTTTCGAGAATTCTGCGGCGGTCGCGTTCAAGACCTTCGTCGCCGGCAGATTTGAGGCCCGGCTGTGGCGCGTCTGCTCCACCCGGCTGGTCATATCATTGCCTTGGGCCGCCATGACCCAGTTGCCGAACGCCAACGGGGTAAGCTGACCGGTATTCTGCTTGTCATATTTGCTCCAGTTCTGCGCGATCATCTGATCGGCTGCCTGGGCTTTCGCCGGGTCTGGTGCCGGAGCATTCATGGCGTTCTGCGGCGCGGTGGAGGCTGGCGTAGTCGCAGCCGCATCGCCCGCAGGCGCTGTGGCTGCGGTCGCCGTGCCGCTGGCATCGGGCGTGGCGGCAGTGGCAGTTCCGCTCATATTGGGGTTGGCTGCCGTCGCAGCACCTGTCGTATCGGTCGTTGCTGCGGTTGAGCCGGTGTTGTTTTCAGTTCCGGTTGCAGTTGTCGGCGTCGACGTGGCGCTGCTGGGCGCAGCCGACGTGTCCGGCGCGGTTACCGCTCCGGCAGCTGTGCCGCTGGCCGTGGCATCGGGGGCAGCGGGCGCAGCAGCGTCCACAGCAATCGCGCCTGTCGCGAACGCAAGCGCGGCCGCACTAGCCATGAGCATGTGAAGTTTCATCGGAATCCTCCTATAACTCCCGATATGTTCGGGCGCGGAAGACAAACGTCGCCCGAACACGCCACGTTGCCGACTGAACATGCGGACGCCATGAAACGAGCCCGCGACACGACGGATCGAGCGATCTGCGCGTCCATTGAAGGCAGGTCGGTGCTCTGCTACCCCCTCCTCTTCCCCGCATTCACTCAAGGAAAAGGCATGGTCCCGCGTTACTCCCGGCCTGAAATGTCCGCCATTTGGGAGCCCCAGTGCAAATTTCGCATCTGGTTTGAGATCGAAGCTCATGCCACCGATGCGCTGGCCGAGCTGGGAGTAGTTCCGAGATCAGCCGCCGAAGCCTTATGGAGCTGGTGGGCCACCAATCCGGAAATCGATGTCGCCGCAATCGATGCAATCGAAGCCGTTACAAAGCATGACGTGATCGCATTCCTGACCTGGGTCGCGGAACATGTCGGCGATGAAGCACGCTTCATGCACCAGGGAATGACGAGCTCCGACGTCCTCGACACGTGCCTTGCGGTGCAACTTGCGCGTGCTTCTGACATGTTGCTCGCGGACATCGATCGGTTGCTCGGCATCATTCGGACGCGGGCCTTTGAGCACAAATATACACCCACGATTGGCCGCAGCCATGGCATCCATGCCGAACCGCTCACCTTCGGCGTGAAGCTTGCCCAAGCCTATGCGGAGTTCTCGCGCAATCGCGAGCGCCTCGTAGCAGCACGCGACGACATCGCTACTTGCGCGATATCGGGCGCAGTAGGCAGCTTCGCCAATATCGATCCGAAAGTCGAAGCGCATGTCGCTGAGAAAATGGGCCTTTCGATCGAACCGGTGTCGACTCAGGTGATCCCGCGCGATCGTCATGCGATGTTTTTTGCGACGCTGGGCGTGATCGCTTCCTCGATCGAACGGCTCGCTACCGAGATTCGGCACCTCCAGCGTACCGAGGTGCTGGAAGCGGAAGAATATTTTTCGCCGGGGCAGAAGGGATCCTCGGCGATGCCACATAAGCGCAACCCGGTGTTGACGGAAAATCTCACCGGGCTGGCGCGGATGGTGCGCGGCTATGTCACGCCGGCTCTGGAAAATGTCGCGCTGTGGCACGAACGGGACATCAGCCACAGCTCGGTAGAGCGCTACATCGGCCCGGACGCCACCATCACGCTGGATTTCGCCCTGAACCGGCTCGCCGGGGTGATCGATAAACTCGTTATATATCCAGACCGCATGTTGAAAAATTTGAACAAGATGGGTGGACTAGTGCACTCTCAGCGGGTCCTTCTTGCGCTAACGCAAGCGGGAGTCAGTCGCGAGGATGCTTATCGCCTGGTTCAACGGAACGCGATGAAGGTTTGGGAATCAGATGGCCAGCTTTCCCTGCTCGATCTGCTCAAGGCCGATCCCGAGGTGAGTGCCGCGCTGTCTCCCGCCGATCTCGAGGAAAAGTTCGACCTGGATTATCATTTCAAGCATGTCGACACGATCTTCGCGCGCGTTTTTGGATGAACGCCACGCATCGCCTTCTGCGTGAAGCGACTGCGGAGAACCATGCGCAGGTCGATGCGGCATTCCGCGGATTCGATCTCGCTACGCGCGGCGGATATCGCCTATTCCTCGAAGCTCAGGCGAAAGCCTTTCTTCCGCTCGAAGCTGCGATTGAAGCGACAGAGGCTGTTGCCCTCCTTGGCGACTGGTCGGCACGCAGGCGCGGACCGGCCCTGATCGCCGATCTTCACGCAATGGATATCGATGTGCCCCAACCGCTCTCGCCACGCGAAATCCGGGATCCGGCCGAGGCTTGGGGCACGCTTTACGTACTCGAAGGCTCCCGGCTGGGCGGCCAGATGCTAAGCCGGCTCGTGCCGGCAGATGCGCCGCGATCCTTCCTGAGCCATGCTGCCACCAGCGGCGCCTGGCGCAAATTGCTCGATCTGCTCGATCGAAAGCTTGTGCTGGCCGATGATCGGCAGCGCGCCGTGGCAGCCGCCCGTGAGGCTTTCCTTCTGTTCGAACAAGCCGCCGGCCATGAGAAAGCCAGTTTGGCGTGAGCGTTCCCCAAATTCCGGTCGATCTGAACAATTGTGACCAGGAGCCGATCCATATCCTCGGCGCGATTCAGCCCTTTGGCTTCTTGCTCGCTGTCTCTCCCGAATGGGTGATCGCGCGCGCCTCTGCAAACAGCGCGAGCTTTATCGGACATTCACCGGATCAGCTTGTCGGTAGTCCGCTGGTCGAGGTCTTCACCGCGGAAGCGGTGCACGCGATCCGCAACCGTATGGCGCTTTTGCGCGGCGATGACGCGGTCGAACGCCTGCTCGGGCAGCCGCTTACCGAGTCGGGCGATTGCTTCGACGTCGCGATCCACATCTCCGAACGGCTGATCGTGATCGAAGCCGAGCCAGCCTCGACGGAGCCCCAAGGCGATGCCACCGGGACGATCCGCGCGATGATGGCTCGGCTGAACCAAGCCGAGGGTATCGAAGCTTTTTTCCGCGAGGGCGCCCGGCAGGTGCGTGCACTCACCGGTTTCGATCGGGTGATGGTTTATCGCTTCGATCAAACGGGATCGGGTGAAGTCGTCGCCGAAGCAGCGCGGAGCGGGATCGGTAGTTTTCTTGGGCTCCACTATCCTGCCTCGGACATTCCCGCGCAGGCGCGTGCGCTCTATGTGCGCAATATTTTCCGTGTGATCGCAGACGTTGCTGCGGTACCCGTTCCCATCGTTCCCGAGCAGGATCAGCACGGCCATCCGCTTGATCTTTCCTTGTCCATTTTGCGCTCCGTCTCTCCCATTCATCTCGAATATCTGACGAATATGGGAGTCGGCGCGTCGCTGTCGATTTCGATCGTGGTGGACGGAAAGCTCTGGGGGCTGTTCGCTTGCCACCATTGTGCCCCGCGCCTCCCATCGCTCGAACGGCGTTCCGTGTGCGAGTTGTTCGGCCAGATGTTCGCGCTGAAGCTCGAAAGCCGCGAGCGGCTGGCGACGATGGAGTACCTTCGCTCTGCTCGCGACATCTCGGACCGGCTGCTCGGCTCGCTTGCCGACGATTCCTCGCTGCTGAAAGACGCGGATCTGCTGGGTGAGGAAATTGGCAAGGCGATCAAGTCAGACGGCATCGCAGTTTGCGTAGAAGGCAATATCGCAACCAGCGGACTTACGCCGCCGATCGAGGATATCCGCGCGCTTGTCGGTCGTTTGACCGCGCGCGCGTCTGTCGATCTCCTTACGGTCGAGCGTATCGCCTCCTTTGAGCCCGAAGCAGCGCGTTATGCGGCAACGGCGGCGGGCATGCTCGCCATTCCGATTTCGCGGACACCGCGCGATTATCTGATACTGTTCCGACAGGAAATTGTTCGATCTGTTCGCTGGGGCGGCGATCCCCGCAAGCTGGTGACCTTCGGACCCAACGGGCCACGCCTGACCCCGCGCAAGAGCTTCGAAGCCTGGTCCGAACTGGTGAGCGGCTCCGCCCTTCCTTTTAATCCCGCCGAGATACGCGTTGCCGAAACCTTACGTGCGACCCTGATCGAAGTCGTCTTGAGGATGTCGCACCGGGCGAATGCCGAACGTCAGCTTGCAAGCGAGCGCCAGCAATTGCTGATCGCCGAACTGAACCACCGGGTACGCAATATATTGAGCTTGATCCGCGGCGTGATCAGGCAGTCCAACCGGTCCGGCAGCGTCACGGATTTCATCCATGAGGTGGATACGCGCATTCATGCCCTTGCGCGCGCGCATGATCAGGTCACCGAAGAAGACAGGGATTCGAGTTCTCTAAGAGCCTTGATTGAAACCGAAAGCGCCGCCTACCTCGGCGACAAGGCCAAGCGGGTGCACCTCAGCGGCCCTGAAACAGGGCTTAGCGCCCATGCCTTTTCCACACTTGCTTTGGTGTTCCACGAACTGATGACCAACAGCGCCAAATATGGGGCGCTGTCCGCCGACGGCGAGGTTTTGGTCGAATGGCGTCTCGATATGGACGACGACCTCCTGATCGATTGGAAGGAACGCGACGGACCGGAGGTTGCGCCGCCGACACGCCAGGGATTCGGCACCACCATAATCACACGTTCCATACCCTTCGATCTCAACGGCCGCGCCGATGTTCATTACCATCCATCAGGGCTCGCCGCTCATTTCTGCATCCCAGCCAAGCATGTCACGCGGCTCGGAGCCGAGCAAGCGAGCGCGCTCGAGCCCATATCGACCTCGCACCATCCTCGCCCGCTGACGGGCAAGACCGTATTGCTGGTGGAAGACAGTCTGATCGTCGCCATGGACGCAGAGGACGTACTGATAGGGCTCGGCGCGGATCGCGTGGTCACAGCCGCCAGCGTGCGAGCGGCAAAAGAAGAAATCGAACGCAATGCCATCGATGCGGCAATCCTCGACATCAATCTCGGCGACCAGACGAGCTTTCCGATTGCCGATGAGCTCGCAGAGCGCTCTATCCCGTTCCTGTTCGCGAGCGGCTATGGTGAGCAGGCGCGCCTGCCGGACCAATTTGCCGACATACCCGTCCTGCGAAAGCCTTATGCAGCCGGTATGATTGCGGAGGAACTGTCCCGCCTCATTTGATCCGGAGCGGTGAAGCTTTTGCAACGCAGCATAAATTTCTGCGCATGCAGGCAAAAAAGTTCCCAGCAGATCTCCCGCTGATCGGATATATCCTTGTTTTCTGGTGATTTATACACAGATGCAAAATCTGCAATCACGCTGAACAGGTTTGGAATTGCGTTCAACTGCATTAGTAGACATATTGTGCACTGCACAATAAGTGCGCAAGGAGTAAGATCATGCAGGCGTTCGAACAAGCGACCAACATGCTCGTCGCAGTGGCCGCCCAGTTCCTGGTCGTTGGAGTTCTTCTGACCTTCTGACGTCAGGTACGTTCCGCCCGTTCGCCGGATCCCGGCGCGGGCGGAAGCGGCATCTCAATGGGGCCGCCTAGCTGTTCCAGATATCCTTGAGCTTTCCAAAAAAGCCTTCGCCGGCCGAAGACTTGTCGCCCATTTCCATGGCTTGTAGCTCCTCGAGGAGCTCACGTTGACGCCCGTTCAGCTTCGTCGGCGTTTCCACGTCGATCTGAACCACAAGATCGCCATGCCCCCGTCCATTCAGCACAGGCATGCCCGCGCCTCGCTGCCGTAGCTGGGTGCCGGATTGCAGGCCCGCCGGAATTTTGATCTCGATGGGGGAAGCGTCGATGCCGGGCACCTGAATCGCGCCACCCAACGCCGCCGTGGCGAAACTGATCGGCGCGCGCGCGAACAAGGTTGTCCCTTCACGCTGAAATTGAGGATGCCGACGGACATGCACGAAGATGTACAGATCTCCCGGCGGCGCGCCCCGCGCGCCAGCTTCGCCTTCGTTCGAAACGCGGATGCGCGTACCGTCGTCAACTCCGGGAGGTACCTTGACGTTGAGCGAGCGTTCGCGGTCTATCCTGCCTTCCCCGCGGCATGAGGGGCAGGGATCGCTGATCACTTCGCCGCGGCCGTGACAGGCGGGGCAAGTGCGTTCGACGACGAAAAAACCTTGTTGCGCACGAACCTTGCCGTGCCCGGCACAGGTGGAACAGCCCTTGGCGCCAGTGCCGGGCTTCGCCCCTGCCCCTTCACATGTGTCGCAGATTACCGCGACATCGAACGTGATCGTCGCCTCCTTACCGGAATAGGCTTCCTCCAGCGAGATCTCGAGATCGTAGCGCAGGTCGGCGCCGCGTTGGACGCGCTGACGGCCGCCACCGCGACCGCCCCCCATGAACTCGCCGAAGATATTTTCGAAAATGTCGGAAAACCCGTCGAACCCCTGCGAGCTCTGACCAAAGCCGCCGTTCTGGAATGCGGCCTTGCCGAAGCGGTCATAGGCTGCACGCTTCTGGGGATCTTTCAGACAGTCATAGGCTTCGTTGATCGCCTTGAACTTCGCTTCCGAATCCTTGCAGCCCGGATTGCGGTCAGGATGGCACTCCATCGCAAGCCGACGGAATGAGGATTTGATCATCTTGTCGTCGGCGGTACGTTCGACCCCCAGCAATTCATAATAATCGACGTCGACGCTCATTCAGCCCCCCGAGCGCGTACAATACACGACCGCCGTCCCAACGAAAGCCGCGATCTCAACGCTTTCGCGCCGCAGCGAGAAAGCAAGAGGCCAGCGATCGCCGGAACGACGATGTGCAAACATGTTTACGCCTTGTTGTCGTCCACTTCGGAGAATTCGGCATCGACGACATCGTCCCCGCCGCTGCCCCCTTCAGCGCCCTGCGCCGCTCCAGCACCGGCCGCGCCAGCCGCCTGCTCTTTCTCATAAATGGCTTGGCCGAGCTTCATCGCGACCTGGGCGAGCGCCTGTGCCTTCTCCGTCATCTGATCGGCATCGCCGCTTTCCACCGCGGATTTAGCGGCGGCAATCGCGCTTTCGATTTCCGACTTAAGCCCGGCATCAACCTTATCGCCATGCTCCTGGAGCTGGCGCTCAGTCGTGTGAACAAGGCTTTCGGCATTGTTCTTGGCTTCAGCCGAGGCACGCCGCTTCTTGTCCTCCTCGGCGAACTTCTCGGCGTCCTTGACCATCTGATCGATATCGGCATCCGAGAGACCGCCCGAAGCCTGGATCTTGATCTGCTGCTCCTTGCCGGTGCCTTTGTCCTTGGCCGAAACGTTCACAATGCCGTTGGCGTCAATGTCGAACGTGACCTCGATCTGCGGCACACCGCGCGGGGCTGGCGGGATGCCGATCAAGTCGAACTGGCCGAGCAGCTTATTGTCTGCGGCCATTTCGCGCTCACCCTGGAAAACGCGGATGGTGACCGCATTCTGATTGTCTTCCGCGGTCGAGTAGGTCTGCGACTTCTTGGTCGGGATCGTCGTGTTGCGATCGATCATGCGGGTGAACACGCCGCCCAGCGTCTCGATGCCCAGCGAGAGCGGAGTGACGTCAAGCAGCAGCACATCCTTGACGTCGCCCTGAAGCACGCCAGCCTGGATGGCGGCACCCATCGCAACGACCTCGTCGGGATTGACGCCGGTATGCGGCTCCTTGCCGAAGAAGCTCTTCACGACTTCGCGCACCTTGGGCATGCGGGTCATGCCGCCCACGAGCACGACTTCCGCAATGTCTGCCGCCTTGTGGCCGGCATCGGCCAACGCCTTGCGGCAGGGCTCCAGCGTACGCTGGATCAGCTGGTCCACCAGACGCTCAAGATCGGCCCGCGTAATCGTCTTGACGAGGTGCTTCGGACCGTTCTGGTCGGCGGTGATGAACGGCAGATTGACTTCGGTGGTCTGCGCGGACGAAAGTTCGATCTTCGCCTTTTCAGCAGCCTCTTTAAGACGCTGCAGCGCGAGCCGGTCGTTGCGAAGATCGATACCCTCCGCCTTCTTGAACTCATCAGCCAGATATTCGACCACCTTGGCGTCGAAATCCTCGCCGCCGAGGAAGGTATCGCCGTTGGTCGATTTCACCTCGAATACGCCATCGCCAATTTCGAGGATCGAAATATCGAAGGTGCCGCCGCCAAGGTCGTAGACGGCAATGGTTTTGCCGTCCTGTTTCTCAAGGCCATAAGCAAGCGCGGCCGCGGTCGGTTCGTTGATGATGCGGAGCACTTCAAGACCCGCGATCTTGCCCGCATCCTTGGTTGCCTGACGCTGCGCATCGTTGAAGTAGGCCGGAACGGTGATGACCGCCTGCGAAACCGTTTCGCCGAGATAGCTTTCGGCCGTTTCCTTCATCTTCTGGAGAATGAATGCCGAAATCTGCGAAGGCGAATAATCTTCGCCGCCTGCCTTTACCCAAGCATCGCCGTTGGGGCCTTTGGAGATCGTGTAGGGAACAAGCTCCATGTCCTTCTGCGTCATCGGATCATCGAAGCGGCGACCGATCAAACGCTTCACCGCGAACACGGTATTGTCCGGATTGGTAACCGCCTGGCGCTTCGCCGGCTGGCCTACCAGGCGCTCGCCGTCCTTGGTGAACGCAACGATCGAAGGCGTGGTGCGCGCGCCTTCCGCATTCTCGATCACCTTGGGCTTGCTGCCTTCCATGACGGCGACGCAGCTGTTGGTGGTGCCGAGGTCGATACCGATAACCTTAGCCATAATCTAACCTTCCTATCCCCGTTCCTTCCCGCCCGATGCCCCCAAGAAGAGAGGCGAGCATCGATTCAGCAGGGTTGCAACTCACCGGCGCGATATAGGGGTCGTTTCGGTTGCTGCAAGACGGCGATGCAGTTAATGCGCGCGGAAAAGGTAGGTATCATGCGCCGAACGATCTCCGCCCTCGCACTGCTTGTCTCGCTTGCGGCCTGTAAGCAGCAGGAAAGCGCCAAAACGCCGTTCGAGACGCTGAGCATAACCGACGCCGTCGTCCGGCTCGCCCCGATCGAAAGCCGCCCGGCGGCCGCCTATTTCGTCATCCATGGCGGAAAGACCCCGGATCGCCTGACCGCGGTCTCAAGCTCCAGCGCCACCAGGATCGAGCTTCATGAAAGCATGATGCAAGGCGGCATGATGAGCATGAAACCTCTCGCTGGCGCCGATGTCCCAGCCGGTGGGCAGCTTGCGTTCAAGCCCGGCGGCAATCATGCCATGGTTTTCGGGATCGATCCCGCAGTTAAGCCGGGCACCAGCATTCCACTGCACTTCACATTTCAGAGCGGTGCCACCATCGATGCCGATGCGAAGACGCTGGCTGCCGGCGACGATATGTCAATGGAAATGCACCACTGACACCGCTTCCGCTTTGTCAGGCATCGGTACCAGCGGTTTAAGTGATATGGGCGGGAATGGTGGAGCCGAGGGGGATCGAACCCCTGACCTTCGCAATGCCATTGCGACGCTCTCCCAGCTGAGCTACGGCCCCGTCCCTTTCGCGCTATCGGGTGGGATCCGATAGCCGACGCGCCGCCTTTAGGTCAGGCGGCGCTCCGCTGCAAGCAGTCGATTAACCTAAAAAGATTGACGATTACTGATCGTCCTCGTCACCGCCGGTATCAACGCCGATATCGTCATCGCCGCCGAGATCGACATCGTCATCGGGATTGGTCTCCACATCCTCGTCGATGTCCAGATCCTCTTCGGCCAGATCCCCGTCCTTCTTCTCGACGTCAGCTTCCGGCTTCGGCGTATCGAACGGGAGCGGCTGCTTCGATTTGAGGATCGGATCCGGTTCCCAGGAAACCCCGCATTCGACGCAAGTGACCGGGTCTTCCTTGCCAAGATCGTAAAAGCGGGTGCCGCATTTGGGGCAAGTCCGCTTGGTGCCCCATTCAGGCTTCACCATGACCGTAAACGCTCCGATTCCTAAAGATAATGATGGCGGGCCAGCGCCGCCGACCCAAAGTGCGGCGCGCCTTGCCATAGCAGGACGCCGCTGTCAAAAGCCGCGCGCAATGGAAAGTGCCCTCCCCCGCCCCTGCGCCTTTCGCGCCGCCAAAGCGCTTACGGGCGTCGCTACCGTGCCTGGCGACAAATCCATATCACACCGTGCACTCATGCTCTCGGCGCTAGCGGTCGGCGAAAGCCGCATCAGCGGATTGCTCGAGGGGGAGGATGTGTTGGCGACCGCCGGCGCAATGCGGGCAATGGGCGCCGAGATTATACGGCATGACGACGGATCGTGGCGCGTCAACGGCGTGGGCGTCGGCGGCCTCCTTCAGCCCGAACAGGCGCTCGACATGGGAAATTCGGGGACATCGACCCGCCTGCTGATGGGGCTGATCGCCAGCCATCCGATAACCGCCACGCTGGTTGGCGATGCCTCGCTGTCGCGCCGCCCGATGGCGCGGGTGATCGCGCCGCTTTCCGAAATGGGCGCCGACTTCACCGCAAGCCCCGGCGATCGCCTGCCGCTGACGATGCGTGGGCTTTGCCCGGCAGTGCCGATCACCTATCGGCTGCCGGTGGCATCGGCCCAGGTAAAATCGGCAGTGCTGCTCGCCGGCCTGAACACGCCCGGCATTACGCGCGTGATCGAGCGCACTCCGACGCGCGACCATAGCGAGCGAATGCTGCGCGGCTTCGGCGCAAGGCTGGACGTGGAACAGGACGGTGAAGACCGCATCATCTCCGTCCACGGCGAGGCCGAACTGGCGCCGCAGGACATCGTTGTGCCCGGCGATCCTTCCTCGGCGGCATTCCCGGTGGTGGCCGCGTTGCTGGTGCCCGGATCGGAGGTCACGATCAGGAATGTGGGGCTGAACCCGACCCGTGCAGGGCTGCACGAACTGTTGAAGGCGATGGGCGCCGACCTTTCTTACATCGACCAGCGCGTGGTCGGCGGCGAGCCGGTCGCCGATATCGTCGCACGATCATCTTCGCTTAGCGGCACGGAGCCAGATCCTCGCAATGCTGCCTCGATGATCGACGAATTTCCGATCGCCTTTGTGGCAGCCGCGCTTGCGCACGGGCGAAGCGTCTTTCGGGGGTTGGACGAGCTGCGGGTCAAAGAATCGGACCGCCTTACCTGCATGGCGAACGGGCTACGGGCGATCGGAGCACAGGTTCAAGAATTAGAGGACGGCTTGATCATCGATGGCAGCGGCGGCGTTCTATTGAACGGCGGCGCCACCGTGGCGGCTCAGCTCGATCATCGCATCGCCATGAGCTTCGCCGTTGCGGGACTGATTTCGCGGGAACCGGTGACAATCGATGACATGACGCCTGTCGCCACCAGTTTTCCCGAGTTCGAGGCCCTGATGACTTCACTCGGAGCGGAGCGGGCATGATCATCGCAGTCGACGGGCCAGCCGCGTCAGGCAAAGGGACGATTGCCCGTGCCCTCGCACGACATTTCGGTCTGCCACATCTGGATACCGGCTTGCTCTATCGCGCCGTCGGCCTGGCGACGCTGCGTGCCGGCGGCGATCCCGCGAATGAGGAAGACGCCTTCGCGGCTTGCGATTTCAGCGATGCGATGCTGGCAGATCCCGCCCTCAAGTCCGAAGCCGCCGGCGCTTCCGCATCGCGCGTTTCGAGCCACCCATCGGTCCGCGCGGCACTGATCGAGCGGCAACGTGCTTTCGCCCGTCAGAAGGGCGGCGCGGTCCTGGACGGGCGCGATATCGGAACGGTGATCGCGCCTGACGCCGATGCCAAGCTCTATGTTTCGGCCCGTCTCGAAGTTCGTGCGCAGCGCCGTCATGAGGAGCTTGAACGCATGGGCCTGCACAGCCAGACCGATCATGTGCTCGCCGACATCAGGGCCCGCGACGAACGCGACATGAACCGGGCGACCGCGCCGCTCAGACAAGCTGAAGACGCGATCTTGCTGGATACCAGCGATTTGGCTATAGAGGCAGCCATCCAGCGAGCGATTACGCTCGTGGAAGCTCGGATCAAGCTCTGAGCGCGGAAGGCTCGCCTTCTCGCGCTCGTTTCGTTTTTCCGGTTTCTGCACTTTCGTGCGCTGGATGCCGTGCGGGCATGGGGTCCGTGGGGCGGTTCGGCCAAAAGACCTCCGGAGACAACCGGATGGCCGGAAAAATAGTAATGGAAAGTCTCTGATTATATGGCCACTGCGGCATTTCCGACCCGCGACGATTTCGCGGCAATGCTCAATCAATCTCTCGGCGGGGAAGACGAAGGCTTCGAGGGCCGCGTCGTAAAAGGCACCGTCACCGCAATCGAAAACGATATGGCCGTGATCGACGTCGGCCTGAAATCCGAGGGGCGTGTGCCGCTGCGCGAGTTCGCAGCGCCGGGCCAGAAGGCCGAGCTGAGCGTCGGCGATGAGGTCGAGGTCTATGTCGATCGCGTGGAGAATGTCCATGGCGAGGCGATGCTGTCGCGCGATCGCGCCCGCCGCGAAGCCGCGTGGGACAAGCTTGAGAGCGAATTTTCGCAGTCGGCCCGCGTCGAAGGCGTCATCTTCGGCCGCGTCAAGGGCGGCTTCACCGTGGACCTGAACGGCGCCGTCGCCTTCCTGCCCGGCAGCCAGGTCGATATCCGCCCGGTGCGCGATGTGACCCCGCTGATGGATATTCCGCAGCCCTTCCAGATCCTGAAGATGGACCGCCGCCGCGGCAACATCGTCGTCTCGCGCCGCGCCGTGCTCGAGGAAACCCGCGCAGAACAGCGGTCGGGCCTGATTCAAACCCTGCATGAAGGCCAGGTGATCGAAGGCGTCGTCAAGAACATCACTGACTATGGCGCGTTCGTGGATCTTGGCGGCATCGATGGCCTGCTCCACGTCACCGATCTCAGCTACAAGCGCATCAATCACCCGAACGAGGTCATCAACATCGGCGATGTCGTGAAGGTGCAAATCATTCGCATCAATCGCGACACCCAGCGCATCTCGCTCGGCATGAAGCAGCTCGAAAGCGATCCATGGGATAGCGCTGCCGAGCGGTATCCGATCGGCTCGCGCTTCACCGGCCGCGTCACCAACATCACCGAATATGGTGCGTTCGTCGAGCTGGAGCCGGGCATCGAGGGCCTCGTTCACGTTTCCGAGATGAGCTGGACCAAGAAGAATGTTCATCCCGGCAAGATCGTCTCGACCAGCCAGGAAGTCGAAGTCATCATCCTCGAAGTCGACGCCGAGAAGCGCCGTATCTCGCTTGGCCTCAAGCAGGCGCAGAACAACCCGTGGGATGCCTTTGCCGAAGCGCACCCGGTCGGCTCGGTGGTCGAGGGCGAGGTCAAGAACGCAACCGAGTTCGGGTTGTTCGTCGGCCTGGAGAACGATGTCGACGGCATGGTCCACATGTCCGACATCGCCTGGGGCGTTTCGGGCGAGGATGCGCTCAACCTCTACCACAAGGGCGAGACCGTGAAGGCCGTCGTGCTCGACGTCGATTCGGAGAAGGAACGCATATCGCTCGGCATCAAGCAGCTTGAGCGCGGCGGACCCGTCGCTGGCGGCGAGAGCGCCGGCAAGATCGGAAAAAATGCCGTCGTGACAGTGACGGTCATGGCGGTCACGGACGGCGGTCTTGAGGTTCAGACCAGCGAGGGCGTCGAAGGCTTCATCAAGCGTGGCGATCTCGGTCGCGATCGCGACGAGCAGCGGACCGAGCGATTCCAGGTGGGACAGAAGTTCGATGCCATGGTGACCGGCTTCGATCGCTCCAAGAAGCCGACACTGTCGATAAAAGCCATGCAGATCGCTGAAGAGAAGCAGGCTGTCGCGCAATATGGCTCGTCCGACTCGGGCGCATCACTGGGCGATATTCTCGGCGAAGCTCTCAAGGCTCGTAACGAGAAGAGCTGATCTGATGCGCCCGGGCTACGCCGGGCGCATCATTAGAATATATCGGACGTTATAATTCGGGGTGCAGTTACCAAACTGCACCCCGAAGTGCGTTTCGGGCGCGACGAACGCGCAAGCACCATGCCTCCATGTAGTTAAACCGTTGAAAACCAAACACATACCCTTACGCCACTGTAACGTTATGTGCGCGAACTTCTTTCCTCCGTTCAGCTATTGCCCACTGCCAACTATTCAGCAGCGGCCATCGGCAAGGCTGCAACGCGCACGCACAGCCATCATTATCGATTATTTGTCGAAGACCCCGTTCCCAACTTGCTACATAGTTAGCTCAATTTTTAGCTGGGCTTTCTGTACTTTAGACCATTATAACGGAAGAGTAACGGGGAGGGTTACATGATTCGTTCTGAACTTGTGCAGCGTCTCTGCCGGGACAATCCGGCGCTTACACCCAAGGAAGTCGAAAAAATTGTCGACAGCTTTTTCGACAACATAACTGCGCAGCTGGCCGCCGGGGGGCGGGTAGAATTGCGTGGTTTTGGAGCTTTCTCGACCCGAGCACGCGAACCGCGCACTGGCCGTAATCCGCGAACCGGGGCCGCGGTCAAGGTGAATGGCAAGCGCGTGCCGTATTTCAAGCCCGGGAAGGAAATGCGCGAGCGTCTCAACGTCTGAGAACGCCTGCCCTTCTTTATTCAAGAACGCGCTTGACCCCGCGCGGCTGACCTGCCTTTGACCGCAGCAATGCGGATGTGGCGAAATCGGTAGACGCAGCAGACTTAAAATCTGCTTCCCTTCGGGGAGTGCGGGTTCAAGTCCCGCCGTCCGCACCATAGGATTTCGTACGATTTCTTCTGTACACTCCCCTGCGTCCGCTGGCATTCTCGGTGGCGGCGGTCGGATGGTTCTGTGAAGGACTAACCGCTGCTTCTCGCTGCCGATTTATTCTCGGTTGGCAACCGGTCCCGCCTCGCTTCGTTGAAGAACATCATCTTCAAGGAGAAGTGACGTGACATCCAAGTTCGTTAGAACCATGTTCGCCGCTGTGATGATCGTGTCCCCGATTGTCTCGACAGCGGCAATGGCGCGGGATGACGATCGCTACCGCGACGAGCGCGTGTATCGCGGTGAAGATCATCGTTATCGCCAGGATTGCAGCCGCAGCAGCGGAACGACCGGCACGATCGCTGGCGGCGTCGGCGGCGCATTAGTGGGCAACGCGTTGGGCGGAGGCACGCTCGGAACCCTGGCAGGCGCTGGCGGCGGAGCGCTGCTCGGGCGGCATCTGGATAAAAAGCACGACGCGGCGCAAAACCGACGCAATGGCTGCTGAGCGTTTAGCCGACCTTGATGGAGAGCGGCCCGTGCAACCTGCCGGGCCGCTTGGATGGCCAGAACGAAGCTACGTCGTCTTCGGGCAATACTGGAGCAGGTCCACTCTAGCACGTCTCAAAATAAGAAAAATCGTTCAGAGGATCTGTCGATCAAGCCGCAGAAAATGCTTCAGACGCTCCTTGATCTCACCGTCTGGAAGTTCCGCAGTCAATCGCACGGCGCTTGCTATGAGGTCTCCTTCATCGGCGGCACTTGTCACCTGGCGGTAAGCCATATCCCATTCGCCAAATTCCCTGGCATCAACCTCTTTTCGGGCCAGCGCGAATATTCCGAAGTGGCGCTCATCCCCGCTAATTCGGTTGAAGGCCGCTTCGACCTGCGCTTGTTCGCCTTCCAGCACCTGTAGGAACCGCACCCCGTCTGCGACCAGGAGCCCGGTAATACCGTCGCGGCGGTTGTTGGACCGTGACACCTGCAGAATGTCCTCGATGTCCTGTTCGCGCATATGCAGACCGATTGTGCTGATGTAGGCAAGTTGGTGCATGGCAATGAACCCCTTAGCAGCGTTCGGTGACCCGGTCAGGCGGCCATATTGAGCCTTCTCAGCTTCCCTGGTCGCTGTCGTCAGATGCCGAACCGATATGCTCGTGCGTCAGGCGCGCATTCTCTTCGGCCTGCCTGACAAGCTCCTGCCCCGTTTCCGTGGATGCCGCATCGCGCAACGGTGATCGGCGTTCAAAAGCCGCAGCTGCTGCTCGTGATCCGGCCTTTTCAGGATCCGTGGCTTCTTCCTCCTGGAGGACTTTGCCTATCTTCTGGGTGAAGGAAGTGGCGCCGGCGTCGTCTGCGGCGATCATCACCTCGTCGTCATCCACGCCTGCAGCCTCCGCCGCAACGTGCATCGCTCGCTGCATACCCCCTGTCTTCTGCTTCATGTCAGGATCCTTCGCGATTCATAAAGGTTAAACGGTAGAGAACGGCCAAGTTTCCGGTACTCCCGAGATTGATGTTTCGCATTTTGGCGGGGCTGGTTTAGTGGCTAGGGCCGTGCGGGCTGCCTTTCTGTCTCTTGGGTTGCTTTTGGCTGGGGGTTGCTCGCGTCCCTCTGCCTCTCAAGATCACGAGCCCGGCGCCATCGTGCGCATCACGGACGATGAGGTGAAGTCGCTGGACCCGCAGCAGGTTTCCGATCTAGCGTCCTTGCGCGTCGCAGCCGACCAGTTTGAAGGGCTGACCCGCTTCGATGCTGCCGGAAACATCGAGCCGGGCTTGGCTACCCAATGGACGGTGTCTCGCGACGGCATGACATGGCGCTTTACACTAGAGAAAGGTCTGCATTTTTCAGATCGGACCCCGATCACAGCAGCATTGTTTCCTCTGATCCTGCAACGTTTAAGGGATCCCCGCACAGCATGTCCCACAGTAGCGCTGTTCGAACCCATCGCAGCAATGACGGCATCGACCGACGTGATCGAGGTACAGCTGCGCCATCCCTTCCCCCAGCTACCCGAACTGCTGGCCCACCCGGCGATGGCAGCGATCCCCATCGACCGCATCCGGGCCAGTGGTTCGCATTGGGTGACGGATCGGCCACTTGTGACATCGGGAGCATACCGCCTGACCCGCTGGACGCTTAATGATAAGCTGGTGCTTGCGCCCAACCCGTTCTGGCGTGGCTCAACGAAAGCGCCTGAAATCATCTGGAAGCCTGTCACCGATCGCTTGACCGCCTTGCGGATAATCGCCTCAGGCAGCGCCGACATTGCCAGCGATTTTCCGGCGAACCGCCTTGGCTGGCTCCGTCAACGCCTGCCCGGAAGCATCCACATCGCGCCTTATCGCGGCACATATTATTTCAGCTTCAATACGAGGCGGCCTCCGTTCAATGATCGGCGGGTTCGGCAAGCGCTCAGCATTGCTGTCGAACGCCGGTGGATCGCCGGCCCACTGCTCGGCTTGGGCAATAGACCAGCATGGACGCTGCTTCCCGACGATGCATGGCGGCCGGCCTGGGCCGATTGGTCCCGCCCGCGCCGGCTGGCGCTTGCCGGCAGATTGCTTGCCGAGGTGGGCTATGGGCCGGGCAAACGTCAGCTCGGTTTTGATCTCGCTTATAATAGCGATAACGATCATCGCCGCGTCGCGGTGGCGCTTGCGGCGATGTGGCGTCCGCTCAACGTCGATGCCCGGCCGCAGAACAGCGAGGCCGCGCTGCATTTCGCGAGCCTGCGCCGTGGTGACTTCGCGCTGGCGCGTGCTGGCTGGATCGCAGATCTCTCGGCGCCCGAGAACTTCCTGGCGGTGCACCGGTCCGATGCCGGGCCAATCAACTACTCCGGCTATGCCAATCCTGCCTATGACCGGATGCTGGATGCCGCATCGCAAATTGCGGATCCCGGTTCACGCCGGGCTGCAATGATCGGCGCTGAGCGGACCTTGCTGGCGGATGCCCCGATCCTGCCTCTCTATTTCTATGTCAGCCGGAATGTGGTCGCTCCGCATATTCTGGGTTGGCGCGACAATGCCGCCAACATACACCCGAGCAGGACGTTGAGCCTGAAGCAGCCATGACACGATCCGGATCTTTCCTGCCTGCGGTGGCGCTGTTTCTGGTCCTTGCGGCATGCGGCCGCAACCAGGATGATGCGCCGCTTGCCGCCAGCGTCATCGGCGAGCAGCTGACGATCGTCGATCCCAATCGCGAGGCGCTCGATGCAGCGCGCTCGGTGATGATCGGCGCGGTTGCGCAAGGATTGGTTCGGTTCGACGGCGCCGGCCAGATCGAGCCTGCCTTGGCAATGCGCTGGGCGATCTCGCAAGATGGCCTCTATTACACGTTTCGGCTTGCCGATATCGATGGGATCGATGCCGAGTTGGTGGCGAAGCGACTACGGGCAGCGATCGCCAGCCGCAGCAAAAATGCTTTGAAGCCCGTGCTAGGCGCCATCCGGGAGGTTGTCGCAGTCACGCCCGAAGTGGTGGAGATCCGCCTGATCGCCCCCCGCCCGGGATTGCTTGATCTCCTTGCCGCGCCTGAAATGGGAATTATCGACCGCAAGATTCCCACCGGTCCGTTCACGCTCAAGGAAGAGAATCAGAAGCTGGTGATTCTACGGCCAGCGCTGCCGGAGGACGACAGTCCGCCCGTCGCAGCCAAAGTGCGGCGCATGCAGGTCATGCTGCGTAGCGAGCGCACGGCACTGGCAGTGGCGCGGTTTGCAGCGGGGGCGTCCGATCTCGTGCTGGGCGGCCGCTTTTCCGACCTGAGCATTGCCCAAAGCGCGCCCTCTGCCTTACGAGCGTTGCGGACGGATCCAGCCAGCGGAATGTTCGGGCTTGTTCCGCTCAAAAACACAGGTTTGATCGGGGATAGCGACGTTCGCCGTGCGCTGGCGATGTCGCTTGATCGGGATCGCATAGCCTCAGTGATGGCCGTACAGGGCTGGCAGACGGCAACGTCGCTGGTCGCGCCTGGCACGCTCGAGCTTCAGACACCGGTTCAACCAGGCTGGGTCAGCCAAAGTCCGGCCGATCGACGCGAGGCGGCGGCAAATGCGGTGCGGCTTTGGAAAACTGCCCATCCGGACAGCCTTATGGTCTTGAAGCTCTCATTGCCCGAAGGCCCCGGCTCCATCCTCCTTTTCGCGTTTATCAAGGCCGATTGGAAGGCCATCGGCATCGATACGCAGCGTGTTAGCGGACAGGACGCGGATCTTCGCCTGATCGACGAGGTCGCGCCTGGCCAATCGGCCAGCTGGTATCTACGCCATTTCACCTGCGATCACAGCATGATTTGCAGCGAAGCCGCTGACGCTGATCTTGAAACCGCGCGCACCACCCAGCAGCCGGCCGAGCGCGTCGCGCGGCTGATCGATGCTGACCTTCGATTGGCTGAGGTGACGCCCTATATCCCAATCGCTCAACCGCTCCGTTGGTCGCTCGTCGGATCACGCGTTACGGGGTTCGTTGCGAACAATCGTGCATTTCATCCGTTGAACCACCTGCGCGAAGACCCACATTAGCAGCGAGAATACCGCAGATGCCTATTTCAGCCGATCAATTTTCCCGCTTCGCCAACAAGCTGCCCGGGGTCGGGCGCGATCCAGCGTCGGTACGTCAGCGCATTGAGGCCATGGAAAAGGTGCTGGAGCGCAGCTTCATCGTGCCCGGCACAAAGCAGCAATTCGGCTTGGATGTCGTGCTCGATCTCATACCTGTGGTGGGTGACGTCACGGCGGCGCTGCTGGGTGCGTGGATCGTCTGGGAAGCACGCAATCTCGGCATGTCGAAGTGGCAGATCGCGCGCATGGCTGGCAATGTTGGTGTCGATGCGTTGCTGGGGGCGATCCCGTTCATCGGCGCCATACCCGACTTCTTTTTCCGGTCCAACAGCCGCAATTTGCGTATCATCAAGCGCCATCTCGACCGGCATCACCCTGGCACCGCGACGCTGGATGCCGAGGTTATCGCACCGCGCGCCAGATCTTGACCGGGCGCTGATCGCGCGCCGCGTTATCTCCGGGGCAGGCTCGAATCCTGAAGCGGCGATCAAGGCAGATATGGATTTCCTCGAGCCAACCCCGCCGGTTGAGCCCCAGGCGGATCGCCTCGGTCCGCAGCCCTGGATTGCGGGCAACGAAAGCCGCAGCGAAGCTTGCCGCGCGCAAGTTCCGGTTGCGAGAAAGCGCGTCCATATCAGGATAGCGTACGGCACCGTAAAGCGCCCGTCCGGCTGTGAAGTAGGCGGCGGGTTCAGCAAATGCGCAAACGCCATGCTTTGCCCATTCATGCTGGAGCATCTGCACCGATGGCGTGACGCAGAGCGTCGCCCGCGCAACGGCTTCCGGCACGATGCCCGGCGAGCGGCAATATTGCGGCCAGAGATCGCCGTCTCCGTCAGGCCACAGACCGTGCAGTACGAAACCGAAACGATCCGCCGGGCCGCTGCACTGGATGCGATCGTCAGGATCAGAGCGTCGGGTCCGGCAATATTCCGGCGACCAGCTCAGCGCGAGCGTATAGCCGCCGATTGGAACGACCCGCCGTTCTTCCGGTACTGCCGGCACGACGGGCGGCAGCTTGGCGGGAATCTGGCAGGAGATCGCCTGTGCCGCTGCGATGCCGGGAGGCAAGAAGGCGATCAGCACGGCGAGCCATCTCACAGCGCTTCGAAATCCAGTCCGATATCTGCCGCCGGCGCAGATTGGGTGAGGCGGCCCACGGAAATATAAGTCACGCCGGTTTCAGCAATGGCACGAATCGTATCGAGGCGAACCCCGCCGGATGCCTCGGTGGGCACGCGCCCCCCGACCAGCGTGACGGCGGCGCGCAAGAGCGGCGGATCCATATTATCCAGCAGCAAGTGGGTTGCGCCCGCCGCGAGTGCGGGCTCGATCTGATCGATCCGGTCACATTCCACGATGATGCTCGCGATCCCGGCCGACGCCGCGCGCTGGACCGCTTCCGCTACTCCGCCCGCGACGGCGACATGATTATCCTTGATCATCGCCGCATCCCACAGCCCCAGGCGATGATTGGTGCCGCCGCCCATGCGAACGGCATATTTTTCCAGTACGCGGAGCCCTGGAATGGTCTTGCGCGTATCGAGCAGGATTGCGCCCGTGCCGGCAATCGCGTCGACATATTGCCTGGTCATGGTGGCGATGCCGGACAGATGCTGAATCGTGTTGAGCGCCGAGCGTTCGGCAGTAAGCAATGCCCGCGCCTTGCCTTCCACGCGCATCAGATCGGTACCCCGGCCGACGCGATCGCCTTCGCCTACCAGCAATTCCACCGTTACCTCGGGATCAAGCGCGCGGAAAAAGGCTTCGGCAATCGGCAGACCTGCGACGCTGATCGCGTGACGGCTATCCATCACGCCGCGAAAGCGGGCGTCGGCCGGTATGACGGCGGCGGAGGTGATGTCTCCTGCTTCGCCGAGATCCTCCGCCAGCGTAGCCGCCACAAAGGCTTGCATGTTGAAACCATCGAGATTGAGTTCGGGCATCAGTTCGGCCTTGTCAGTAGGTCATCCGACGACGTGATCGCCTCGGTTCAGATCGGCTCGGCGCGCATAGCAAGTTCGCAGCCCGCCGCGCATCTGTTTTACACAGGGTTGATCCTCGTCGTGAACGAGCGTGCAACCGATCAGCGCGTTTCGAAGGCGCGAATGCCCTTGCCAAGCTGGTTCGCGCCGACCGCCAGGGGTTCATGGCTCCAATCGGCGACAAACACGGTCGACCAGCTCACGCCCGGCGCAAGCGACGCGGTGTTGCCGCTAACGGCAAGCCCATGCGACGGGTTTTCACGCGCCTCGGCCGCCACGGTGATCATCGCGCTGTGATTTTCCTTGTCCAGCCCCTGCACGAACATATTGCGCGCAATGGTGCCGATGGCGCCGGCGGGAAGATCGATCATGTAATTGGTGGTCCGACCCTTCGAATCATCAAAGCTCGAATCGGTTACTTCGATGCGGTTCGCGCGACTTTTCAGATAATGTCCGCCATTACCGCGTTCGAACCGCGAGCGGGTAACGACCAGCGCACCATAATGGCCGACATAGATGCCATGCGCGCAGGAGAGTCCCCGGTCGCACCTGCCCAGGCCCGAGAAGGTCGAGCGATCGACCCGAATCATGGAAGCCGGATCGTCGGCGGTGAGGATGCCTTCCTCGCTATTGAGGAACATCGCGTTCGTCACCGTCAGCGGCCCGCGCTCCAACCGGATCCCGGCGCCGTTCGCATCCGGCACGCGCATGTTGCGGAAGATAATCCCGTCCACAGTGGTGCCCCGCCCGCGCAACACCAGCGCAGCCTTATCCTCGCAGGTACGCCCATCGAAGACCACCTTGCCCATCTCGGCAGCAACGAAGTTGATACGGCCGGCCTCCTGCACCGCACAGTCATGATATACGCCAGGTGCAATCCGGATGGTCGCATCGCGATCCCCGACGGCATTGACCGCATCGTCGAGCCGCCAGAAGCCTTTGCCTTTCTCGACCACCAGGAATGGCGGTTCGCCGGGCGCGGCTGCTTGAGCGGGAGCCGTGAGCGTCAGGAGCAGCAATGCCAATCGGATCATGGTGCTCCCCCCGTCTGCTTCAGCGCGATTCAGGCGGCCTTGTTCTTTCGGACGAGATCATAAGCCCGCTCATACCATTTGCTGCCGGGATAGTTGGCGCCGAGCACTGCAGCCGACTTTTTCGCTTCCTCGGGGATGCCCAGCGAGAGATAGCATTCAGTGAGCCGCATCAACGCTTCGGCCACGTGGCTGGTGGTGTCGTAATTGTCGACTACCTTGCGGAATCGGATCGTGGCGGCGAGCCACTCGCGCCGGCGCTCGTAAAAGCGGCCGATCTCCATCTCCTTGCCGGCGAGATGATCGTTGATCAGGTCGACCTTGAGCCGCGCGTCGGCAGCGTATCGGGTTTCCGGATAGCGACGGATAAGTTCGCCCATCGCATCCAGCGCCTGCTGCGTGATTTTTTGATCGCGCGTGACGTCCTGGATCTGCTCGTAATAATCGATCGCCACCAGATAGAGCGCATAAGGCGCATCCTTGTTGCCGGGATGGATCGAAAGGAACCGCTGCGCCGATTCGATCGAACTCGAATATTCGCGCGCCAGATAATAGCTGAACGCGCTCATCAGCTGCGCGCGCCGCGCCCACACCGAATAAGGATGCTGACGCTCGACCTCGTCAAAAAGCTGCGCGGCGACCTTATACTGCCCCCGATCGAGCCTGTCGCGTGCGGCGGTGTAAAGCGTGTTCACATCGCGGGCGACATATTTGGTGTCGGATTTGGACTTGCTGGTGGCGCAGCCCGTCAGCGAAAGACCGAGGATGAGGGCAGTGCCGAGAGCGGCAGAGCGGATGGTTTGGCGCAGCATGGAGTGCTTCCTAGCGGCTTCCCCCGCGCCCGCCAAGCCGCCATGTCCGTACCGGTTCGCATCGCGCTAACCTTGCTCTTGCTCCCAAGGCTGATCCGGAGGAATGGAAGTTATTCTGTTTCAGCCGCACGGAACTGCGGCTCGCATGTGAGGCTGCCGGCGGTGCTTCGGGTATTGACGCTTTCCTCCCTGTTTCCGGACGTGCACAGGCCCAATTTCGGTATTTTCGTCGAGCGGCAGACGCTTGGTCTCGCTGCCCTGGAAGGCATTGAACTTCAAGTCGTGGCGCCCGTCGGCCTGCCGCCCTTCCCCCTGCGGCTGCATCCCCATTTCAGCGGAAGAGGCCGCCTGCCCTCAGTCGAAAGCTGGAAGGGCCTGAAAGTGCATCGTCCGGCCTTTCCGCATTTGCCTGGGCCTGGCATGCGGCTCGCGCCACTGATGATGGCGCGCAGGCTGCTCCCGCTGTTCCGCTCCATTCGGGCGGATTTTCCGTTCGACATCATCGATACCGAATATTTCTGGCCCGATGGACCGGCGGCGGTCGCGCTTGGGCGAGCGCTCAACGTGCCGGTCTCGATCAAAGCGCGCGGGAGCGACATTCATTTGTGGGGCAAGCGCGGCTTCAGCCGCCGGCAGCTCGTGGAGGCAGGCCAGGCAGCCGATGGCATGCTGGCGGTGAGCGCCGCGCTTAAGCATGACATGACCGCGCTTGGGCTGCCCGAGGAGAAGATTCAGGTCCATTATACCGGCGTGGATCTCGATCGCTTCGTAATCGCCGATCGCTCCATCGGCAAAGCCGCGCTGGGCCTCTCCGGTTCGCTGATCCTTGCCGTCGGCTACCTCATCGAGCGCAAGGGCCAAGACATCGTGGTGGAGGCCATGCGGCATTTGCCCGAGGCCAGCCTCATTCTCATCGGCGATGGTCCAGCCCGGCCCGCGCTGGAAGCGCGGATCGCTCAAGCTGGCCTCGAAAGCCGCGTTCGCCTCGCCGGCTCGGTTCCGCACCAAGATCTGCCGCGTTGGTTCGCAGCGGCCGACGTTTCGGTACTGCCGTCCGCGTCCGAAGGTCTTGCCAATGTGTGGGTCGAATCGCTCGCCTGCGGCACGCCGATCGTCATCGCTGACGTCGGCGGCGCGCGCGAGGTGGTGGACAATCCTGCAGCAGGCCGGATCGTCGAACGATCACCGCACGCTGTTGCCGACGCGATCCGCGAGCTTTTGCTGTCGCCCGCGCCGCGCGACGCAACCCGGCAAACCGCCACGCGCTTCACCTGGAGTGCGAACGCCGAAGCACTCGCAAAACATCTTTCAGAGCTGGTCCAGCGGCATCAGCGCGGCGGCGATCCAACGATCCTCGCCGCGTAACACGCCCCAGGCCCGAGCGGCGGCGCGGCTGTCCATAAGCTCCACCCCGACACCCTGTTCCTGAAGAGCGGTGAGAAATGACGGATCAGGACGCCGGAGCGTCGCGCCGCTGCCCAGCAGGAGAAATTCCGGCCGGGGCTGCAACGCGAGGAGATCCGCGATGTCCTGAGCAGTCAATGCCGAGAGCAGCGGCGCTTGCCATGTAATCGCAGCAAGCGGAGTCAGCTTCAGACCCGTCGTATAAACAATGCCGTCTACCCTGAACCCATTGCCCGAAAAGGCCTGCACCAGTGGCCCGGATGCCGGACGATCGTGATCCAGACGCGGCATCTCAGTCTATCGCTTCGGTGCGATCCGTTCTGCGCCGCTTATGCCCGGCGCAGTCTTCGGCTCGATCGGGTTCGGCTTGAGACCCAGCGTGATCAGGAGCGAAGACGATACATAGATCGAGGAATAGGTGCCGACCACGATGCCGAGCATCATCGCCGAGGTGAAGCCGCGCAGCACGTGGCCGCCGAAGATCAGCAGCGCGCCGAGTGCGAGCATCACCGTGATTGACGTCATGACTGTGCGCGGCAGCGTTTCGTTCACCGAAAGATCGATCAGGCCTTTCATGTCCATCTTGCGGTATTTGCGCATATTCTCGCGGATGCGGTCGTCGATGACCATCTTGTCATTGATCGAATAGCCCACGATCGTCAGCACCGCCGCGACGATATTGAGATCGAACTCAAGCCGGGTGATCGCGAAAAAGCCAAGCGTCATCAGCACGTCGTGCATGATCGCGACGAAGGTCGAGATGCCGAACTGCCATTCGTAACGCAGCCATGAGAAGATCGCGATGCCGACGATCGCGAGCAGCACGGCCAGCACGCCGTTACGGATCAGTTCATCCGAGACCTTGCCCGAAACAGTGTCATAGCGGGTGAAGGTCACACCCGGAAACTCGGCCGCAAGTGCGCTGCGTACCCTTTCGACAACCTTGTTGGTCGCGCCTTCATCGCTGCTGGCAGGAAGCGGCAGGCGGATCGAGACGGTGTTCGGATCACCGAATGTTTGAAGCGAGCCCTCGCCCACGCCCAGCCGATCGATATCCGCGCGGACTTTATCGAGATGCGGTGGCTGCGGGAATTTCGCTTCGATCATGAGGCCACCGACGAAATCCACGCCAAGATTGAGCCCCCGCGTGGCAACCGCTGCTATTGCAAGCACGGTGAGCAGCGCCGTCAGTCCGAACGCCAAATGGCGGACGCGGACAAAGCCGATATTCGTATTATCGGGAACAAGCTTGAGCAGACGCATGGCGATCTTCCCGTTAGATATGAATCTCGGTCGGCCGGTTGCGACGCAACCACCAGACGACGAGCATGCGCGTGAAGGTAACAGCGGTGAACACCGAGGTCGCGATGCCGATCAGCAGCACGACGGCGAAGCCTTTCACCGGCCCCGAGCCGAGCAGCAGCATGATCAACCCGGCGATGGCGTGGGTCACATTCGCTTCGAAGATGGTGCGGCTCGCTTCCTTATAGCCGAGCTCGACCGACTGCGGCACGCTGCGGCCCCGCCGCCTTTCCTCGCGCATGCGTTCGTTGATCAGCACGTTGGCGTCCACCGCAGTGCCGATCGTGAGAACGAAGCCGGCGATGCCGGGCAAGGTCAACGTCCCGTTGAACAGCGCCATCACGCCCAGGATCACGAAGATATTTATGACCACGGCGATGTTGGCATAGACGCCGAAGCGGCCGTAGGTGACCAGCATGAAGACGATGACGGCAACCGCCGCGATCGCCGAGGCGGTGATACCGGCGCGGATCGAGTCAGCACCGAGCTGAGGGCCGACCGTGCGCTCCTCGATCACCTTCAACGGCACCGGCAGCTTGCCCGACCGTAGCGCGATCGCGAGCTGATTGGCGCCGTCTACCGTAAAATTGCCCGAAATCTGAGCCTGTCCCCCCAGAATGGGTTCGTTGATCCGGGGCGCCGACTGCACTTTGCCATCAACGACGATTGCAAATCGCTTTCCGACATTTTTCTGCGTCGTTTGCGCGAACTTGCGCCCACCTTGACCGTTGAAGCTGATGTTTACGACTGGCCGATTATCCTGATCACGGCCCTGTTGCGCGTCCAGGAGCTGGTCGCCGTTGATCATTACCTGGCGATGGACAACGATAATACTCCCCTCACCAGGGTTTTCGAAGGGTAAAATCTGGCTTCCAGCCGGCGCGATTCCCTGCGCAGCTTGCGCAGGATCGGCAGTATCGTCCACCAGCTTGAATTCGAGCTTTGCGGTCTTGCCAAGCAAGGCCTTGAGTGCCTGAGGGTCCTTGAGCCCCGGTACCTGAACGTCGATGCGATTGGCGCCTTGGCGAACGATGCTTGGTTCGCGCGTGCCAAGTTCGTCGATGCGCTTGCGGACGATCTCGGTCGCGACGTCCATGGCGCTGTTCGTAGCCGTGGAAAGCCCTGATGTGGTCGGCGTCAGCACGATCCGGCTCGAATCGACCACCTGCACATTCCAGTCCCGCTGGCCGCCCAGGCCAACCGGCTGGGTCAGCGTGCGGATACGCTCGACCGCCGCGTCAAGGCGAGCCACATCACGCACGAAGAAGGAGAGGCGTCCGCCAGCCGTAGAGATGTCGCCAATGTCAATCTGCGGGCTCTGCCGGCGCATCTCAGTGCGGACGGATTCTTCCATCTGCTGGAGCCGTTGCTTGGCGATGTCCGAAGTCTCCGCCTCAAGCAGAAGGCGGCTGCCGCCCGATAGGTCGAGGCCGAGATTGATCCGCGGCATCTTCTGGAGGCCAAGCTGATCAATAGTGGTCTCAGGAATCAAGCTCGGTATCGCCAGCCCCACGCCGACGGCCAGGACGAAAAGAATCCAGAGGACCTTCCAGCGCGGGAAATCGAGCATCGTCGATCAGTCGTTGGCGGGTTTCGCGGCGCCCGGAACACGGACGTCGGACAGCGTTGATTTCACCACACGGATACGGACATTCGCCGCGACCTCGACTTCGAGCTCCGTATCCTCGACCTTCGTCACCTTGCCGACCACGCCGCCGGCGGTGACGACCGTGTCGCCCTTCTTGACTGCTTCAATCAGCGCCCGGTGATCCTTCATCTTCTTCTGCTGCGGCCGGATCAGCAACAGGTAGAAGATCACGAAGATCAGCAGCAAGGGCACCATCTGCACGATGAAGCCGGCCGAACCCGAGGACGACGCGCCGTCCGCCGCTTGCGCGAATGCTGGAGATGAAAACATTGAAAGCCTCTTGCTTTCTTATCCTGAACCCGGCCTGTCTCGACACGAGGCGATCCGGCTGTTTTTTGAAGGCGCGCGCCTATCATCAACGCTCTTCCGACGCAACCGGCAGCGCAATGATCGGCGCGCGCTTGCATGTGCGCTGCGACCTCTCTAAAGCGCGCAGCCTTGGTCGGGGCGTAGCGCAGCCTGGTAGCGCATCAGACTGGGGGTCTGGGGGTCGCAGGTTCGAATCCTGTCGCCCCGACCAGCTCAAAAACCGATAGATGACCCTTAAGTCACGACGAACGCCCGATTTTTCTTAACTCATTACATCGACAGCCGGCTGCCTCGCCGCTACCCCAAGGCGATGCCGGAACCCAGACCCTTTTCGTGACAGACCGGATCCGGCATCTCGATGGATGGCGGGGATGCGCCATCATGGCCGTTCTTTTCGGCCACTATCTGACATCGAGGGGGGTCAATCTCGGACGCTTCGGCGTCGAGCTGTTCTTCGTACTCAGCGGCAGGCTGATGGCCGAAATCCTGTTCGTGCGCGACCGCCCGCTGACAAGCTTCTACCTGCGCCGCTTTTCGCGAATCTACCCAGCCCTGCTGGTGCTGGCGCTTTGCATGCTGTGCCTGTCCTTCGCTCTGCACCACAAGGATCCCACCTCACGGCAGTTTCTGTCGGTAGCGACGCTCACCTATAATTACACTTGGCCCTTTCTCGGACGAAGCTCGGTACTTGCGCATACCTGGTCGCTCTGCGTGGAAGAGCATATGTACCTGCTCCTGGGCGCCGTGGCGTACCTTTGCCGCAGGTCGACGCAGCGATCGCCGGTCGCCCTGCTGGTGCCGCTCATCCTCGTGGCGCTTGCGATCGGCACGATCCAGACGCTTCTGGGATGGGACTATTATAGCGTCTATTGGCGGAGCGATACGCGCGGAGCCTCAATCCTGATCGGCGCAGTCGCCTATCTGATGCTGCGCGATCCGATACCCCGCTGGCTTTCGGCCAGCTACGTTCCCATCGCGGCCGGGCTGATTGGGCTCGCGCTCAACATAAACGCCGTGCCGGATCCGGTGAAATATTCGCTCGGGACCGCCAGCCTCGCAATCTCCCTGACGCTTCTTCATCGGGCGCCGCAGGCGCTTCGGGAAATGTTCGAGCATAAGCTGACCGTGCTTACCGGCACCGTCTCCTATTCGCTCTATCTGTGGCAGCAACCCTTCTATAAGGCTGGCCAGGGTATTCCCGAACGACTGCTGCTGCTGCCCTTGGGGCTGCTGGCGGCAACCTGCAGCTATCGACTGATCGAGCAACCTGCACGCAGCTTCCTCAACGCCTTTTTCCAAACGCATCGCTCGCGCATCCAAGCTTCGCGAACCCTGATTACCGCACAATGGCGCTGGCGACCCCGGCGTGACTCGAACACGCAACATCCTGCTTAGAAGGCAGGTGCTCTATCCAGTTGAGCTACGGGGCCGCAGCGGATGCCGCCATAAAGGCAAAGCTTGCGCCGTGGCAATGCGAAGCTGAAACCTGCGGAAGAGCATGGCTTACCACTCATTAACTCTCTTCTGACACAAGGCATCCCGCCACAGGTAGACAGAATGAGCCTCAACACGCCACTCAACGAGCTAGTGAAGCGCTTGCATGCGGGTGACCTCCTCGCCCGCGTGCGCGCAGCTATTGCGTCCGTGACCGAATATCTGGCCGAGAATGTGGGCAAACGATCTTTGAGCCGGACTGCCGCCATGGCGTTCGGGCTTCAAGGGCTGCTCCTGCTCATTCTCGGCTTCGCCTCGATCGGCAGCATATCGAGCGCGCTCGGCGACGTCGGCGATCTCAACAGCGTCGTGCGTCAGCAACGGCTGCTGCTGGCTGGCCGCATCGCCGTCGTCGAAGCGAGCGATAAGCTCAAAGCCTATGCGCTGAACCCAAGCGCCAACACCGAGACCGCTGCACGCCTCGCCATCAAGCAGATGGTCGATACGACCGAAAAGGCGTCCCGTGCGGCTCTCACCAGCCAGCAGCACCAGCTGCTTGCCAACGCGAATGAAATCGCGTCGGAGAGCCCTGAAGATTTCGACAAGCTTGTCGCGACCCAAAACGCGATTTCGAAAATGGTGCAGGAGCGGGTCTACGTCGAAGGCGCGGCGATCCAGCAGGAACTGAACATACTCGCGGAGCATGCAGCGGCCGCGGGCGAGACAGCCGCAGCGGCAAAAGCACGCGAAGCCGGCGCCGCCTATTCGCTCGTGCGCATTTCCTTCGAACGTTTCCTGGCAGCTTCCACCAAGGCGAACATAGACGGCGCAAGCCAACAATCGCTTCGGCTCGAGGATGTGCTCAACCAGCTCTATGACTCCACTAAGAACGCAGCGCTCTTGGCCGAGGCCGATATCGCGATCAAACGGCTGATCAGCTTTGACGATTCCTTCAAAACGCTGGTGAAGCTCACCGCCGCTCGGGACGCGCGGCTGCGTCAACTGCTCGTGCATCATGGCGATTCGGTCGGCGCCGCAGTGGACAAGGTCGGGAGCCAGGTCGACGCCGTTCAAAGCTCGGCTGCCAACAGCGCCCGGCTTAAGCTGGGCGGACTGCTCACGCTCTCGCTTGCGCTCGCAGGGGGCGGCATCTTGTTCATATATATCGCCGGCCTTGTCTTCGGCCGCGCGGTTACCAAGCCCATCCTGACGATCACGAGCAACATGCAACAGCTTGCCAAAGGCAATCTCGAGCATCAGGTCGAATTCGCCTCTCGTGAGGACGAAATCGGCGAGATGGCACGCGCATTGGAGGTCTTCCGGCTCAACGCGATTGAAGTCGAACGACTGCAAGGCGAGGAAGTGGAACGTCAGGAAGCCCAGCGGCGCGCGGACGAGGCCACCCGCGAAGCGGAACGGCGTTCGCTTGAGGAACGCGCTCGCAACCAACAGGAATCCGAGCGTGCAAAGCGAGAAATGCTTGCAAAGCTTGCAGGTGACTTCGAACGCCACGTCGCCAGCGCCATGCGATCGGTCGCCACCGCAGCCCGCGAGATTGACGCCGGCGCCCAGCGCGTCGCCTCATCGGTCGCCTCGACGAAGGCAGTTGCGGAAAGCATTACCGGCGCCGCGGTCGAAGCGAGCGCCAGCACTGCCACGATTGCCGCTGCCACTGAGGAAATGACGCTGTCTCTTGGTGAGGTGTCCAAGCAGGTAACCGAATCCTCGCATTGCGCCTCGCGTGCAGTGGAACGTGTCGGCCAAACCGATTCGATCGTAACCTCGCTGGCGCGCGACGCTGCCGAAATCGGCGAAGTCGTTTCGCTCGTCCATAACATCGCCCAGCAGGTCAACCTTCTCGCTCTAAACGCGACGATTGAAGCAAGCCGTGCCGGTGAAGCTGGTCGAGGTTTTGCCGTGGTCGCCGCGGAGGTGAAATCGCTGGCGCAGCAAACTGCGGCTGCGACGGTCAAGATCAGCGAACGGGTGAGCTCGATCCAAAGCGTCAGCAAAACCGCTATGCAGGCGATCAACGAGATCGGCGAAGTGATCGGCGAGATGGGCGTACTGGCCACCAGTGTCGCCACCGCAGTGGATCAGCAGGTCTCGACCACATCGGAAATCGCCCGCAACACGACGCTGGCCGCAAAAGGCACGAGCGAGTTCACCAACCATCTGAAGCGCGTTCAGGATGGCGTGGCGATCAGCGGCGACACTGCGGAAACGGCCCGTGCAGCCGCGGCTGAGGTGAGCAGGCAGACCGAAGCCTTGCAGAAGGAAATCGAGAGTTTCCTCACATCGGTCCGTGCCGCTTAAATATGTGGCCTCATCACCGTTTATTTACTTGAACGCGCGTATCAAGTTACGGAAATCAAAGGTTCGGACTGAGCTCGATATAATGTTGAAGAAAACCGCCATGTTCGTGCTGCTGTCGGCAGTGGCTTCTGCCGGCTGGTGCGCCGACGTCCCTGCCCAATGGCAGGGCGCGGTCGTACGCCTGATAGCCAGCCACCAGAACTATCCTCGCTCGGCTCAACTGAGGGGCGAACAAGGGACGACCAAGCTTCGTATCGCGCTAAACCCGGACGGCAAGGTCGGCGAAGTCGATCTGGCCGTGAGTTCGGGTTCGGCGATTCTCGACCGGGAAGCGCAGGCGACGGTGGCCAACATTGGCAAATTCCCACCGCCTCCGGCTGGCGTGACCAGCTTAATGGTGCCGATCGTCTGGCGTCTCAACTAGCGGCCACCTCAGCCCGCTTATCCGCGTGCCTATTTGGTTATTTTATTTATAGAGAGGATATGCACTCACGGCGCTCAGCGCGGATATTCCTAACTCGCGGTAATTTCTTTAACCGGAGCGCGTGAAAAACATTCGCGCCTCTGTTGCCTCAGCCCCTCTCTGCGGAACAAAAGGCTGACCTCATCGCCCGACGCGCCGCACGCCTTCGGAGGTGTTTCGGTAGCGCTCTCAAGCCTTCCCGAAGCGCAAACCGGCACAAATGGCCAGTTCACGCAATGTCGGGCAGCGCAGGATGGGCGGATTGAACTCTATCCCAAGATCTCCCATATCGCCGGTCGAGAAAGAGAGCGGCAATGAACAATCCTATTTGGCACGGAACGACAATCTTATCGGTCCGCAAAAACGGCAAGGTAGTGATAGCAGGCGATGGCCAGGTGACGCAGGGCCAAACCGTGATGAAGCCCAACGCCAAAAAGGTGCGGCCGCTCGGCGACGGATCGGTGATTGGCGGGTTTGCAGGCGCGACTGCCGACGCATTCACGCTGTTCGAACGACTGGAGTCGAAGCTTGAACGCCATAACGGCCAGCTTTTGCGCGCTGCGGTCGAACTCGCCAAGGATTGGCGCACGGATCGCTACCTGCGCAATCTGGAAGCGATGCTGATCGTCGCCGATAAGGAAATCACGCTCGTTGTAACCGGGAATGGTGACGTGCTCGAGCCCGAGCATGGCATCGCAGCTATCGGATCGGGCGGTAATTATGCCCTGGCGGCGGCACGCGCACTGGCTGAGTATGAGCCCGACGCCGAAACGCTTGCGCGCAAGGCAATGGCGGTTGCTGCGGACATCTGCGTCTATACCAACGGCAACCTTACTATCGAAAAGCTCGAGTCGGCTGCCTGAACGGAGCCGAACCGAACCACCCCCGCGCAATTCATGCATGCCGATGGTGATGTGCGCGATGTTTGAGAAGCAACGACCATGAATGAAGCACTTACCCCCAAAGCCATCGTCGCCGCGTTGGACGCGCATATCGTCGGACAGAACGACGCAAAGCGCGCCGTCGCAGTCGCTCTACGCAACCGCTGGCGGCGCCAGCGTCTTCCCGAGGCGCTCCGCGACGAAGTCAGCCCCAAGAACATATTGATGATCGGCCCGACTGGCTGCGGGAAGACCGAGATCAGCCGCCGCCTCGCCAAGCTCGCCGATGCCCCGTTCGTGAAGGTCGAAGCCACGAAGTTCACCGAGGTCGGCTATGTAGGGCGCGACGTCGAACAGATCGCGCGCGATCTCGTCGAGGAGGCCGTTCGGCTGGAAAAAGATCGCCGCCGCGCGGCCGTGAAAGACAAGGCGGAGGAAGCTGCGCTTTCCCGCCTGCTCGATGCGCTGGTGGGCAAGGATGCCAGCGAGGCAACCCGCAGCTCCTTTACGCAGCGTTTCCATGACGGCCATCTCGACGACAAGGAGATCGAGGTCGAACTCGAGGATGGAGGCTCGATGCCGCTGGAAATCCCCGGCATGGGTGGTCAGATCGGCATGATCAATCTCTCCGACATGATGGGAAAGGCGTTCGGCCAGGGCCGAACCAAACGGCGCAAGCTGCCGGTCCGCGCCGCCTGGACAAAACTGGTCGACGAGGAAGCCGACAAGCGGCTCGATCAGGACGAGGTAAGCCGCACCGCGCTCAACGATGCCGAAGCCAATGGCATCGTGTTCCTCGATGAAATCGACAAGATCGCAGTGTCGGACGTGCGCGGCGGCTCGGTCAGCCGAGAGGGCGTGCAGCGTGACCTGCTGCCTCTGATTGAGGGCACCACGGTCGCGACCAAATATGGCCCGATGAAGACCGATCACATCCTGTTCATCGCTTCCGGCGCGTTCCATGTCGCGAAGCCCAGCGATCTGCTCCCCGAGCTTCAGGGTCGTCTGCCGATCCGCGTCGAGCTCAAGGCGCTTACCGAGGAAGATTTCGTACGCATTCTTCAAGACACGCGTGCCTCGCTGACCGAGCAGTATCGCGCGCTGATTGGTACCGAGGGCGTCGAAATCAACTTCACCGACGATGGCATCCGGGCGATCGCGCGGATTGCGGCGGAAGTGAACGGAGAGATCGAAAATATCGGTGCGCGTCGGCTTTCAACCGTGATGGAGAAGCTGCTCGAGGAGGTCAGCTTCGATGCCGAAGATCGCAAAGGCCAGACGCTCACCATCAACGGCGAGTATGTCGAAGGCCAGCTCAAGGAGGTGGCACGCAACACCGATCTCAGCAAATATGTGCTTTGATCGCCACTGAGCGAGCTTAAGGAAGCGAGCGTGAACCCGATTTATGCCTCGCTTCCCACTACCATTTTCGAGCGGATGTCTGCGCGCGCCCGCGAAACGGGTGCGATCAATCTCGGTCAAGGGTTCCCGGACGCGCGAGGGCCGGAAGATGTCCTGCACGCTGCCGCCGACGCGCTGCTGAACCAGTCCAACCAATATCCCTCGATGCTTGGCACCGCCGAGTTGCGGCAAGCCGTGGCCGCGCATTATCGCCATCATCAGGCCCTTGATCTCGACTGGACCTCCGAGGTCGTCGTGACTTCGGGCGCGACCGAAGCGCTGGCGGCCGCCATTTTCGGGCTGGTGACGCCCGGTGACGAGGTGCTTCTGATCCAACCGCTCTACGACGCATATCTTCCCCTGGTGGAGCGTGCGGGCGGAACCGCGAAGTTCGTCGATCTCAAACTGCCGCATTGGCGGCTCGACATGAACGCGCTGGAAGCGGCAATCAGCGCGCGAACCAGGCTGCTCATCCTCAACAACCCCGTCAATCCCACCGCCTCAATGTGGAGCCATGACGATCTCGCGGCTCTCGCTGAAATCTGTGTGCGGCATGACATCGTGGCGATTTGCGACGAGGTTTGGGAACATGTCGTTTTCGAGAATAAGCATATTCCCCTGATGGCAATGCCCGGGATGCGCGATCGGACGGTCAAAATCGGTTCGGCCGGGAAGATCTTCGCCGTGACGGGCTGGAAAGTGGGCTGGATGCTGGCGGCGCCGAAACTTGCATCAGTGCTGGCCAAGGCCCATCAATTCCTGACCTTCACGACACCGCCCAATCTGCAGGCAGCTGTCGCACAGGGGCTCGCGAAGGGCGATGATTGGTTTCAGGAAATGCGGCAGGCATTTGCGCTTCAACGCAGCCGATTGGACAACGGTCTTCAGCAAGCCGGCTATGTCACGCTGCCATCGCACGCTACATGGTTTCTCTCAATTGATCTGCCTGGGTCGGGCGTCAAGCTGGACGACGAAAGTTTCGCCGTCAAAATGCTGGAGGATGGCGGGGTTGCGAGCATCCCAATGTCGGCTTTTTACGCGCGCGATCCGCTCCGCTCCATCGTTCGGCTATGCTTTACGAAGCACGCCGATACCATCGATCGCGCTATCGAGCGTTTCGCCGAAATGCGGAAGAGCTTCTAGCGCTCTTCGACGAGTTCGATCAGCGCGCTGGTGAACGCGTCGACATCGTCCGGCTTGCGGCTGGTGATCAGGAAGCCATCGCGCACCACCGGCTGATCCACCACCTCGGCGCCCGCATTGGCAAGATCGGTGCGCACCGAGGGCCAGCTGGTCACGGTTTTTCCTTCGACCAGGTCGGCCTCGACCAGCAGCCATGGGCCGTGGCAGATCGCTGCAATCGGCTTGCCGGCATCCGCGAAGCTTTTCACGATGTCGATCGCCTTCTTTTCCTGGCGGAGCGTATCGGGATTGGCGACGCCGCCGGGGATCACCAACGCATCGAACTCATCTGGATCGACTTCGTCCAGCGTCATGTCCGGGGTGATCGTCTCGCCCTTCTCCTGGTGCTGCATGCCCTGGATGGGCTTGGTTTCGGGCGATGCGAGGCGAACGTCGGCACCAAGATCGAGCAATCGCTCGCGGGGGCCGAACAGCTCGGCCTGTTCGAACCCGTCTGTCGCGATGATCAGGATCTTGCTGTCTTCAATGCCCGGCATCGCCGATCTCCTGCTGAACTTCCAACGCCCCAACGCGAGGAGGAAGCCGCCGTTCCGGAACGAAGCGATGAATCGTGGCGTTAACAGCGCGATGTCCAGCAACAGCCTTACCAAACTTCTCTGCTACGTCGACGACAGCCTGCCTGGCATTACCCGCAAAACGTTGAAGCGCGGCTGGGCCTATTTTGACCCGAAGGGCGAACGCATCATCGATCGGGATGAGATTGACCGCCTGAATGCAATCGGCATGCCGCCTGCTTATGCCGATTGCTGGTTCTGCCCCAGCCCTCATGGCCATATTCAGGCGACCGGCTTCGATGCCAAGGGCCGCAAGCAATATCGCTATCATGCGGAGTTCCGCGCGGGCCAGGAGGCCGACAAATATGCGCGCTGCGCTGCATTCGGCCGGGCGCTTCCGCTGCTGCGCGCCCGCGTCGAAAGCGATCTGCGGGGGCGTGCGCTCGAGCGTGACACGGTGATAGCGGCGATCATCCGGCTACTGGATCTCGGCAAAGTCCGGGTCGGCAATGAGAATTATGTTAAGGCGAACAAGAGCTACGGCGCCACCACGCTTCGCCGCCGCCACGCCGAAATTTCGTCGCGGCGCATCAAGCTCCAATTCCGGGCGAAGTCCGGAAAGATCCAACAGCTCACCATTGCCGACGGACGATTGGTCCGCGTGGCACGGCTGTGTCAGGATCTGCCGGGCCAGCATCTGTTCCAATATCTTGACGAGACCGGCGAACCGCATCCGGTCGGATCCGCCGACGTCAATACCTATCTCCGCGAAACGATGGGCGAAGCCTTCACGGCGAAGCATTTTCGTACCTGGGGTGCGAGCGCGATCGCGTTCCAAACCTTACTCGAAGCAAAAGGGCGAATCTCACTCAAGACAATGATCGCTCCCGTGTGCGAGGCATTGGGAAATACGCCTGCAATCGCCCGGAAATCCTACGTCCATCCCGCCTTGATCGAGGCTGCGCAGAACGGTGGATTACCTCAGGACTTGAAGCTTCCCCGCAGAACGAAATATCTGAGCGGCATCGAACGGGGCCTGATCGACTATCTCGAACTGGCCGATCCTTCGGAAAGAGCCGAGGCCGCCTGATTGATGAATTATAGCACTGCCGCAAAAGCGCCGCATCAGGCGCATTTCAGCCTGGACCATTTCAACAGCTTGATTGATCAGATCGTTCGCTGGTTCGCCGACAATGCGGTCGAAATACTAATCGCGCTATTGGTGGCGGCTGCGATCGTCGCCGTCCTGATGTCTCTGCGGTCGTTCGGCATTAGGCTTTGCCGCAATGACCGGCTCGGCACCGGCTGGCCCGCGATCTTCGGACAGGTGATCGCTCGTACCCGGCTGTGGTTCATCGTGATGCTCGCGGCGGAGGTGGTGATGAGTTACACCGCCCCTCCCCCAGCGCTCGCACACACGATCCAGACGCTGTTCACGATAGCCGCAGCTTTGCAGGCCGCGCTCTGGGCGCGTGAACTGGTGCTGGGCGTGATCGATTATCGTGCCGGCGTCGATGCCGACCACCAGACGCTCGGCAGCGCGATGAGCCTGATCCGAGTGCTCGTATCGGTCGCCTTCTTCGCGATTGCACTCATCCTCATCCTCGACAATCTCGGCGTAAACGTCACCGGGCTGGTGGCTGGCCTCGGCATCGGCGGCATTGCCATCGGCTTGGCCGCGCAGGGCATTTTCTCGGATCTGTTCGCCGCGCTTTCCATCATCTTCGACAAACCCTTCCGCATGGGGGAAACAGTGAGCTGGGATCAGAATACCGGCGTCGTCGAGAAGATCGGGATCAAGAGCACGCGCTTCCGCTCGGTGACCGGCGAGCAGATCATCATCTCGAACTCCAAGCTGCTCGAAAAGGAGCTGCGCAACCGCACCAATCTCGATCATATTCGCTTCACGCTCAATTTCGGTATCGTCTACCAGACGCCGCCCGAACTGTGCGCGCAGATCCCCGACATGCTCGCGAAGCTCACGGCATCACTCAACAAATGCCAGTTCGTCCGCTGCAATATGTTGGGCTTCGGGGCATCCAGCCTGGATTATGAACTGCTGTTCGACGCGATGGTCAATACGCCGGTTGACGCCGCAGACGTGCGCACTGCCGTCTGCCTGGCCATTCTCGAGCGTTTTCGGGATGCAGGCATACAGTTCGCCTATCCGACCCAGACGACCTTCACTGCGGCCCCCGATGGCACCATGGTCATGCCCTGGCCGACGCCCGCGGGGGAAAGAAGCGCAAAGAGCTGACCAAAGCCGCCTCCCTTACCTGCCCTGCATGTTCCTTACTCCGGCCGGCATGCGCACAGTCAGGCTTTCGAGCGTCTCGCTGAGCCAGATCTGGCAGCTCAAGCGGCTATAGCGGGTGACATGACTCGCCAAATCGAGCAGATCTTCCTCCTCTTCGCTCGCCCTGGGAAGCTTCGCGAAATCATTGGGGTCGATCAGCACATGGCAGGTCGAGCAGGCCATCTGCCCCTCGCACGTGCCCTCTAACGGCTGGCCATTTGCCTGCGCCACCTCGAGCAGGCGTGACCCCGCAGGCGCTTCAATCTGCGTAACGCTTTCGCCGTCCGCGGATATGAAGCGGATGCGCGTCATGCGGCCAGATGGCGTTGCCGCTCGGCAGCCGTTACGATCGCGGCCATGCCACGTTCAACTTCTTCGAAGGTGGTATAGCGCCCAAAGCCGATACGAAGACTGGCACGCGCATCGGCATCGTCAAGTCCGATCGCCTTCAGGACATGGCTCGGCCTTCCCGATCCGCTGGCACAGGCGGAACCCGCCGACAGCGCGACATTGCGAAGATCCGAAATCAACCGCCCTCCATCCAATCCCTTGCGCCTGACATTGAGATTGCCCCGATAGCGTTGCGTCATCGAGCCATTCACGATCCAGTGATCGCCTAGCACGGCCAACGCCTTCGTCCATAATCCCTCGACATGGTCGGCGTCGTGCGAAGCGCGCTCCTGCATCAGCCCCGCAGCGGCCCCGAAGCCGGCGCAGAGCGCAGGCGCGAGCGTCCCCGAGCGAAGCCCGCCCTCCTGGCCGCCACCGTGAATCTGCGGCTCCACCGCAATGCCGTTGCGCAGCCACAGCGCGCCCACCCCCTTCGGCCCGTGAATCTTGTGCGCCGAGATGGCGACCATGTCGCACGCATCGATTGCGAGCGGCACCCGTCCGAACCCCTGGACCGCATCGCAGAGGAACAGCGCACCTTGCCCACGCGCTATGCCGCCCAGCTCGGCGATGGGTTGAGTCACGCCGATCTCGTTATTGACCAGCATCACTGCGAGCAGCACGGTTTCCTCATTGACCGCCTGCCTCACACGATCGAGATCGACGAGGCCGTCGGCGCCGACCGGGAGCACGGTCACGTCCGCGCCAGTGCCGGCCAGCCAGGCGACGCTGTCCAAAACCGCGGCATGTTCGGTCGCGACAGTCACGATCCGGCGCCTGCTGCTGGATGCGCGTGCAAAACTGCCTTTCAGCGCGAGGTTAAGCGCTTCGGTGGCGCCGCTCGTGAAGATCAGCCGGCCATCACCTCCGATCATCGCGGCAAGCCGTTCGCGCGCCAGCTCGACGGCTGCCTTTGCCTCGCGACCCGGCCGGTGCACGGAATGCGGGTTGCCAAATTTTTCCTCAAGATGGGGCCGCATCGCCTCCCACGCCTCCGGCGCAATCGGCGTGGTCGCCTGATAATCCAGGTAGATCACGCCGCCCGCTCCTGGGCACGCGCGAAGATGCGCGTCCATTCCTCGAGGAAGCGGTCGATATGGGTCGCGCGGGTTTCGGGCCCGAAGCTGATGCGGATCACCTCATCGGCCGCCTCCGCGGCGACACCCATTGCCGCCAGCACATGGCTCGGCTTCATGCTGCCGGACGAACAGGCGCTGCCGGCGGAGACGGCGATGCCTGCCAGATCGAATTGAATAAGCTGCGCCTTCGCAGCCACTCCCGGCATGCGGTAGGCGCCAATCGTCGCAATCCGCGTAACGCCATCGGCGATCACCTCTCCCCCGAGTGCTAGGATGCGTTCCTCAAGCTGCGTTCTGAGTAGCGCGGCCTCGCCGAGCCAATCCCGCCTCGCATCGAGCGCGGCGGCAAATCCCGTGACTGCCGGCAAGTTCTCAGTGCCGGCCCGGTAGCCCTGTTCCTGCCCTCCGCTGGGGCTCAATTGCGCAAGATCGCGGACCAGCAACGCCCCGATGCCCGGCGGCCCACCTATTTTATGCGCCGACACGGCGATGAAATCCGCATCGGGAAGCTGCAGCTTGCCCGCCGACTGAGCGCAGTCGGCGAACAGCAGCGCACCTTGCTTCCGCAACTCGAGACCGAATAGATCGAGCGGCTGAATCACGCCCGTTTCGTTGTTCGCCTGCTGGATCGCGACCAGATCGCCCGGCGCGACTTCGCCATCAAGCTGAACGATGCCATGGTGGTTGACCGCCAGGCGCGTCGCATCCTTAGCAACGCGCAGCACTGCGTCATGTTCAACGGCTGAGACCAGCTTGCGCCCGGCCTTGGCTCGGCCAAGCGCGATCGCGATGGCTTCGGTCGCCCCGCTGGTGAACAGGATGGCACCTTTCCAGCCCAACGCATCGCCGATGTGCGCGCGCGCTTTTTCCAGCGCCGCCCGCGCATTGCGTCCTTCGGCGTGCGGAGACGAAGGATTCGCCCAGCGCAGCAAAGCGTTCGCCATTGCTTCGCGCGCCTCGGGCAGCATGGGCGTGGTCGCCGCATGATCAAGATATAAGCGCTCGGCCAGCCCATTCCTCCAATCGATTGCGCATCAGCGCCCTCCCCTTATATAGGCGCCATATTTCCCGTGCATCCATCAGGAACGCACAGTCGTATTCAGCAGGTGTCAATGCCCGAAGTCATCTTTCCCGGTCCCGAAGGTCGTCTCGAAGGCCGCTTCAGCCCTGGTCCGCGGCCGCGTGCGCCGGTCGCGATGATCCTCCACCCGCATCCGCAGGGCGGCGGCACGATGAACAACCGCATCGTGCAATCACTCTATCAGACGTTCGTCAAGCGCGGTTTCGCGACGCTGCGCTTCAACTTCCGCGGCGTCGGCAAGAGCCAGGGCGTGTTCGACAATGGCATCGGTGAGCTTTCCGACGCGGCATCGGCGCTGGATTGGGTGCAATCGATCCACCCCGAAGCGCAAACCACCTGGATCGCAGGCTTCAGCTTCGGGGCCTGGATCGGCATGCAGCTTTTGATGCGCCGGCCGGAGATCAAGGGCTTCATCTCGATCGCGCCGCCCGCAAACATGTACGACTTTTCCTTTCTTGCCCCCTGCCCTTCGTCCGGCATCATCATCCAGGGCACCGGCGACGAGGTCGTGACGCCGAATGCTGTGCAAAAGCTGGTCGATAAGCTGCGCACGCAACGCCACATCACCATTCATCACGAAGAAATTACCGGTGCGAACCACTTCTTCGAACATGAGATGGATCGGCTGATGGGTGCAGTCGACAACTATCTCGACATGCGACTGGATCCCAGATCCCCGATCAGGTGATCGGAGCCGTTAGAATCCAGACATTTCCGAGCAACACCAGCGCGGCGAGCAGCATTAGCACGCCGCGCTTTCTGTCGCGCCGTTTCGCGATCAGCCAAATGCCGCCGCCTGCCAGCGAAAATGCCGCCAATACCCCGAGACTGAGCGCGAATTCGGTCATACGGCGCTCTTAGCCTTTTCGTCGCTGTCCGTCATCCAGCTAGCGGCGCGACTCGGCCAACGGGTCGGTTCATCTTACGGGACGGGAAATCCATCTTTCTTCAAGCAACTATGTTAGCGCCTCGCTCGTTCAGGCCGCCAAACAAAGAAAGTTTGGAAAACAGCCATTTCTCCTCAATTTGGAGAGGGTCGATCCTGATGTTGAAATAGGTAGAAATCAGGACTTTACATTCGGCGCCTCCGCACCATATACCCCGCGTCCGCTGCCCCATGGGGACTTCCAACCGCAAGGCAGCTTTTGAACCGAAACTGACTGTTGGAGGTCCCTTGAGTTGCACAAGCATCATAGCGCGCTGGGGCTAGCTATCGCCCCCTCGACTGCGGCAGCCGCAGTTGAAATCGCAAAGCTTGCACCGGAACGTCCGGTGACGTTGCTTCGTCCGCATGCCGCGCGACGGGCTGCCCGCTTCTTTGTCGAGAAGTTTCCGGGCCGCTCGCTTTACGCGGTGAAGGCGAACCCGTCGCCGGATCTGATCAAGCTGCTTTGGGAGAGTGGCATCACGCATTTTGATGTCGCCTCGATCGCTGAAGTGCGGCTGGTCGCCGACCTGCTGCCGGACGCAACGATCTGCTTCATGCATCCGGTGAAGGCGCCGGAGGCAATTGCCGAGGCCTATTTCGTTTATGGCGTGCGCACTTTCTCGCTCGACAGCGAGGAGGAGTTGGCCAAGATCGTCGACGCCACCAAGGGTGCGCAGGATCTCACGCTCTGTGTCCGCATGCGTGTGTCATCGAATCACAGCAAGCTCAGCCTCGCATCGAAGTTCGGGGTAGAGCAGGAAAATGCGGCAGCGCTGCTGCAGGCAACCCGGCAAGCCGCCGATGCGCTTGGCATCTGCTTCCACGTCGGCAGCCAGGCAATGTCGCCAGCGGCTTATGCGCAGGCGCTGGCGCGGGTGCGCGCCGCCATTGTCGAGGCAGCCGTCACCGTTGACGTGATCGACGTAGGCGGGGGCTTCCCCTCAATCTATCCCGGCATGGAGCCACCGCCGCTGGAAGCCTATTTTCGCACGATCCACGCGGCGTTCGAAGATTTGCCCGTCAGCTATTCGTCGGAGCTCTGGTGCGAGCCCGGTCGTGCGCTCTGCGCGGAATATGCGAGCCTGCTGGTTCGGGTCGAGCGTCGTCGCGGCGAAGAGCTTTACATCAATGACGGCGCCTATGGCGCGTTGTTCGATGCCGCTCACGTCGCCTGGCGTTTTCCGGTGAAATTGGTGCGGGAAAGCGGGTCGGAAACCGAGCCGACATCCTACAGCTTCTATGGGCCGACCTGCGACGATATGGATTATATGGCGGGTCCGTTCGAACTGCCGTCCGATGTGCGCATGGGGGACTATATCGAAGTGGGCATGCTCGGCGCCTATGGCTGCGCGATGCGCACCGCCTTCAACGGCTTCGGCGTGGTCGATCAGGCCATTGTTACTGACGAGCCGATGGCGAGCGCCTATGTCGGCGGCCAGAATATCGTTCAACGTCCCGCCAACGTCGTCACGCTGTAACGCGAAAGACGTTTAGAGGCCCTCTTATCTCGACGAGCGGGATCTATATGCCTTGAGTGGGGCCAATGGATCTTCGTTCTCGGGAATCACCGGAATTATTCAGGATAGTGCCATGAACCACCCGACCATTAACGATACCCGCAAGGCGGAGCTGCTTTCCACGACCGTCGAGCATGTCGACATTCGCAGCTTCGATGCACGGCCGATCATCGAATCGATGGGCAAGATGAGCTTCACCAGCCGCGACCTTGCGCGCGCGACGGGCATCTACAACCAGATGCTTGACGATCCGGGCTGCTCGATCTTTCTGGTGATCGCCGGTTCGACCTCGGCGGGCGGTTGCATGGACCTTTATGCCGAACTGGTGCGATCGAACATGGTCGACGGCATCGTCGCGACCGGCGCCACGATCGTTGACATGGATTTCTTCGAAGGACTTGGCCACAAGCATTTCCAAGCGCTTGAAATTCCAGACGATGATACGCTGCGCTCGCTCTATATCGACCGGATCTACGATACCTATATTGACGAAGAGGATCTCCAGCACGTCGACCACACCATCTTCGAGATTGCCGAAAAGCTTGAGCCGAAGGCTTACTCCTCCCGCGCGTTCATCCGCGAGATGGGCAAATATCTCGTCGAAAATGGCAAGAAGGAAAACAGCCTCGTCAAGCTCGCCTATGAGCATGACGTGCCGATCTTCTGCCCGGCCTTTACCGACAGCTCGGCCGGCTTTGGGCTGGTGAAGCATCAGGTCGATGCCATGAAGGCTGGCAGGCCTTACCTCACCATCGACTCGGTGGCTGACTTCCGCGAGCTTACGCAGATCAAGATCGAGGCAGGCACGACGGGCCTTCTGATGATCGGCGGCGGCGTGCCGAAAAACTTCATTCAGGATACGGTAGTCTGCGCCGAAATCCTCGGCCATGAAGACGTCGCCGTCCACAAATATGCGGTGCAGATCACGGTGGCCGACGTTCGCGACGGCGCCTGCTCCTCATCCACGCTTCAAGAGGCTGCGAGCTGGGGTAAGGTCAATACCGGCATCGAGCAGATGGTGTTCGCCGAAGCAGGATCGGTGATGCCGCTACTGGCTTCCGATGCGTGGCATCGTCAGCAGAGCCGCAACCGTAGCCCGCGGCGTTGGGCGAAGCTGTTCGAGCAGGCCTGATTACCAGCGGATGGGAATGACGAGCGCGGTTGGGCTGCGGCCCGGCGGGCTCTCAAACGATCCGACCCGCATGATGATCAGGTCAGCCTCGCGATCGAGGATCGGCACACCCGACGATTTGATCATCTGGTAGTCGGTGATCATGCCGTTGCCATCGACCTTTACCTCCATCTCCACTGTGCCCTTGGCACCGCGAAGTTGGGCAGAGCGCGGCGTGGTCTTGTGCGCGGCGATCTTTTCGATCGCTTCGCGCGACCAGTTGGCATCTGCGGCCTGAACAGCAGACGCGGCGACACTGGCGGCAAATGCAGCCAGAAGGGTTAATTTTGTTGGCGACCTCATGCGCCGCCTCTATTGGGCGGCAATAAACATAAAGTTTCCAGTATATTACACTTTTATGTCACCAACTTTCGTGAAGGCGCCGACCAGCTCGACATGGGTGGACCAGCGAAATTGC
>Ga0207695_10000642_pt1 | contig 69380 bp, 117 predicted proteins | sample KBSC54metaG_FD_184354 | JGI IMG/M metagenome (GOLD analysis project Ga0207695, IMG submission 184354) | Corn rhizosphere microbial communities from Kellogg Biological Station, Michigan, USA - KBS C5-4 metaG (SPAdes) (version 2) | ecosystem: Host-associated > Plants > Roots > Rhizosphere > Soil...
CGCGTATTAGGGCTGACCACGATCGTTTGTATTTAGGGTGTTACCGAACAGCTAGAGACGCGGCTTTAGCGTACGACGACGCTGCACGCAAGTACCACGGAGAATTCGCGTGTTTAAACTTTCCACAGGAGCAACCCGATGGAGCTGACGACGTTAGTTGACCCATGGCCTGAACCATTCGACTGGGCCGACACCATGCCTGCCGAGTGCGAGGAGGAGCGCCTGTTCGGCCTGCTGCTGTGTGAGTTCCAGTGCGAGCAAGGGTGGTTGCCGCTGTTGGATGGGACGATGATTAGGTGTCCCGGCTGCACGCAGCAATGAGCACCGGCGAACAGGTGTTGGTAGTAGTCGCACTGGCGCTGCTGTGGCACGGTGGACTGGTGGGTGCTGGCGGTGTGGGCCAACAGGTTTAAGGAGCCGCAGCGGCGGTATGGGTGGCGGGTGGGATGAGGCAATCGGTACAGAATTATCGCCAGTCACATCTCAGTCAGAACCTTTGCGTCTTCTGCCCACGTCAACGCGCATCGTGGTCATCACGGCTGTGCGAGATGCATCTTGAACGTCATCGAGACTACATGCGCGACTACATGCGCAAGCGACTGGGTGTAAAGAATCCTCGTGTTGGAGACAATCATGGAACCAGCAAAGACTGAGTACGAGTACCTGTTGGGATTCTACCTGAATCTGGCAGTGTTCGATCCTTTCACCTCCACGTTTACTTATCTGCAAGCAAGTGAGCGACAGGAGTTGATGCTTACAATCTCGGTATTACAGCGAAAGTTACAGGAAGTTATGCCCAAGGTTCAGGATAGGGAGGCGATGCAGTCCAGTGGAGGTTAGATGAAACGCAACAAACCGCATATACACATCTGTCTCACCTGTCATCGTCGTCGTGTCTGTCGCAACCGCTGCAAGGAGTACGATGAAGTTTGCTGGAGCTGTTTGACTCCCGCACTGGTACAACGAAAAGTCTGAACGAACGTCAACACCCAAAACACCTCGCACCGTTACTCAACCTCAAACGAAGGAGACTAGTAAAAATGAGAAACGTAATACCTACGAGGAGATGGCTATTCATCGTTCTGGTGATACTGCTGGCGATAGGGTTGGGACCGTCGAGGTCAAGTGCCGGGGAGGAGGAAAAGACTTTTTGCCGACAATGTGCCGAGAGCTGCACTAACGACGCATGGGCCGTGATGATGCAGTGCTATAGCAACGGCGGTACTACTTCTCAGTGTAACGCTCAATACAACAGCACTCTCAACAGTTGCAACGCCGTGTTTTGCAACTACGGCGGGAATTGTAACTTGCCGACTAACTACTAATACCGCCGTTTACGGAAAGGAGAACAATCAATGCGAACTGTACGAAACGCGCTGTTCACACTGGGATTGCTGGTGATTCTGGTGTTCAGTACCGAGGCGCTGACACAAACCGCCTACTGCGCCGACTGTGGTTCGGGCGGGACGGTTGACCAAACATGTAGACAGGAAGAAGGTGCGGCATATCATGATTGCCGCGATCTTGGTTATCCGGAAAGTTACTGCAACGGTGTGGCGAGAGATACGTACAACGGGTGTGTACTCTTACACGGATGTCCGAACTTAACCTACTAACAGGAAGGAGGTGAGTGGAAAGAAGCACCAGTGACGCTCGCGCTGGGAGGCGTTGGGCGTCTCTTGTGTTGTTCAAGGCTGGTCAGGCTCAGTCGGCGGCGTCGGCCTCACTCGCTGTCGCATGTGGCCATAGTTCTCCAGTTTGACATTCGCTGCTTTCAGCACCGAGTTCAACCACTGCAACTCCTCCTCCAGAAACTCCTCGTTCAAACCCTTGCGATCGTTCTCACGCTGCAGTCGGGCAATGGTCGTGCGCTGGCTGTCAGCGATGACGTATAACTCCTCGATTCTGTCATACGCATCCTTTAGCGTCTCGCCGTTCAGGTGCCGCGCCTCGGCATAGGTCTTCGCGGTTGAAGCCTCAATCTGCTGAATCTCTGGTCTGAGTTTCTTGCGAAGGTTGAGCCATGTCAGGAATGAGCCAAGAATGCCGGATGCAATAACTTTTGCAAGCTCCAGAATAGTCTGCTCGACTGCGCCAGAGGATGATGACGGGGGAATTTGCATGGGGTGATCATGCTGACTTGGTACGATAGTATTCGACTAATCCATCGGAGTGACGGGTGGCTTCGTGTATGCGTTCAAGCTCAGAGGTAGGAACAGCAGTGAACGCCAGCTTGCGGTTGCGGTATTCGTGAGACGCGGATGAACGGGGAAAGTCGTGAGCACGAAACTGGCTGGTTTCTTCAGGCAGTGATTCGTTTAGCGGCAACTCCATCCACGAACCACCGGGCACCATCGCGGCCCAACGAGCTTCCGTAGCGGTATCGAATATCCCTAAGAACGACCACTTGCAGTAGCTCTTTCCGTCGTGATCCATTGCCGTCCAGCCATAGCGATGATAGATTCGTCTCAGTAGCCATTTCACCAAACGCGGGATGTTCGGATCGTCGTCCAGCGACTTCGTCTGAAAGGCCACGTAGGCAGTTGGGATGTCCCCGTCAAGCATCTACGGTCCCTTTCCCGGCCCTGGTGTGTCGCCCTGCGGCTCCGGTTGCGGCACTGGCTTAGGTTCTGGTTGCGGCGGCTGTGGTGTCGGTCTGTCCGACGGCTGCGGCTTGTCCTGTGGCTTACCCTGTTCTCGTTTGTCTGCCATCACTATCCTCCAGTAAAGGTCTATCCTGCTTGTCCTCGCCACCATACACCCCCCTTTGTTACGGGGGAGTGTCGAGGGATGCTAGCTGCTCTGTGATTCAACCGCCGCCTTGATTAAGGCCAGTACTTCCTGACGCTCGTTGCGGAGCAAGGTTACTATATCAACCACAAGCGCCTTAGCTACACTGTCATCCAACTCGTAGACCCTGACTGCGGCTTCAGCTTTCTCGCTGTCTGTCATCGTCCTGTCAGCTTCTGGAACGCGTACAGAATAATCGCTGAAATCAACGCGCCGACCACCAGCCGCGACAGCCACATCATTGATGATTTCAGCTCAGCAAGGTCGTTGCTGTTGGTCTTGATGTCCGACGACATTGCCACCATCCGCTCGCTGTCGGTGACGCGCTGGCGTCGCAGTTCCTCGTGTGCCGGATGATAGACATCGGCTCGGACAAACTGCGAGCGGTCAGCCTCCACCGCCTTGCGTAGTTCATTCAAATCCTCCAGCCGCCGCTCCATCTGCTTCAACGCCACTTCCAGCGCCTGTTGCTGATTCTCCCGGTCCTTGTTCATCAGCGCCTTGAGATGGGCAATCTCCCGGTCCAGCTGCGCAGTGGTCAGTACCGTTGGATCGGGCCGGGGCCGAATGTCTTTGTCGTCGTCGAGTGGTGCCAAACACTGTGTCTCCAATCAAGTCGGGCTAGTGCCTACCATCGCCGTGATTATTGACGGTGTAGCGCCCGCCTCACAGAACAGCGAGCCTCAATTCCTCTGTCCTGCGCCTCACGAGCACTGCACCGTTTCTCACCGCTCTCTCACTGTGCCTGTTTCGTCGAGTGCTTGAGTTCTCCGGTACACGCGGCACGCCAGCGAGAAGGGCGGGGAAAGTGGTTACGGGGTTGGCGCAGCAGGCGTGTTCTCACTCACCGCCGCTGCTAGAGAGTCACTGGACGCATTCAGCTCCGTCACCAGCGCGTTGATGTTGGTCGCATCGCTGATGTCATCCGCTGCAATCGCGTCGCTGATACGCTGCGCAATGCCGCGAATCAACTCTGACGCCGAAGTGTCAACCGTGTTATTGCGGGCTACTGCCGCCTGAAGTCCACTGAGATCTACTGCCATTGTTATGTACCTTTCTTCTGTTGAGATTGTTTAATAGCCGCCTCCACTTGGTCGGTGGAGAGATTCAAAGAGGTTGCGAGGTCGTTGACGAGTTGCTGGAGCTGTTCCTCATCGGTGCCGCCAAGGGCGCTTACAAGATTGCTAAACCCAGTGGTGACAGCCTGTGCTTCCTCGCCTTGCCACTTGCCGATATTGGTTGACAGGTTGTTGAGCGCCGTCACCAGCCGCTCCAGTTGCGCGTCGTCGAACTTAAAAGTCAGGGCCATGCACATTGCTCCTCACGGATTGTCGCTCATATCCTCGGCGGTGATCTGCCTCGTCTCCTGCACTAGCGCCCGCGCTCGCGCGATCACTTGTTCATCAGTCTCACCCGACTGGCGTAGTTGGTTGATGAGTTGCGTGGCGAGCGGCGTAAGCGTGTTAATCGCGCCGATGATACCTACCAGTGTTGCTGCCATTGCTTCACGCTCCTTTGATTGCCAGCGTTAGGGTCACCGCTGCGTTGATTGCCGTCACCGCTGATTGCAGGACCAGTCGAATGTTTTCGTTGTCGATGTTGAGGGAGTTCAACACGCTGGTCGCCTGTTGCAACAGTTTAACGATATCACCTTTGCCGACTTCCAGGTCACTGGCTTGCAGGTTTGCAGCACGCTCAACGGCAAGTGACAGGTATTCGTTTGCTTGATGCACCACCGTGGCCACCTTTTGTCGCTTGCCGATGGCCTCAGGGCTGCCGACCGCACCATACAGGCCGCTCTGGTACAAGGAGCGATTCGACTTCGCTCCCGTGTTCAGTATCGCCGCTGCATCAGCAACCTTCTTCTTCACCTTGCTGACATCGGATGATGAGCAGGCGAATCCGGAGCCAAGGTAAATAACCAGCGCCACCATCATCAGCGTGGCCAGTTGTCGCCGGGCAAGTCGAACGGGTGTCATACGCCCTCCTTCATCTGCGCCACTAGCTTGTCGTGGCTCATCACCGCCTCGCAGTGCTGCCACTCGCGCAGTGAATGGTCGCGCAATTTCAGCGCACACTTACCGCATCGGTCATCAGCGTGGTCTTGCTTATAGCGGCGTAGTCGTTCTTGAGTGTCAGGCAACGCGCCCAGCGTCATTTGCTCCTGAAGTGTAATCGGCTTACCAAAATTAGCCTCCATCGTCTTCTCGTCAAAGACCCTGAAGATGTCGCCTGTCTGACTATTCATAAAGTGGTCCTCCATCTTGCAGTCTATCTTAACCACCGCCAAAAGTCTTGCGAATTGTTGAACGCGGGGGCTGGCTACACGTAAGCCGCAACATTATCAACCCGCAAATTCACGGCCTGCACGTTATATTTGCAGGACGCCGCGACTCTTCTCCCGGCAGTGGAGGAATCGGTACTCCCGGCCCGCTGCATCGTGGAATTGTTGGCGGTGGGCAGATCGTGCCCTTGACCCAGCACTCGTACAACTGCAACCACTCAGCACTGAACGGTTCCGGTGGATGTTGCCGCCGGCGTTTGTGGCGCTTGGCGTCTGCTACGCTGAAGCTAAGCAGCAGGATCAGTACCAGTCCGATGATGCGCATAGGAGAATCTCCTTACTGGACATTGACTAACACGGTTTTCGAGCCACATGGTCCGGCTACCACGATATTCGCCGCCTTGTCACGTAACATGCTTCCAGTTCTGACGTTTACAAATACGCGCAGCGGTGATCTCGCTAATCCCGTAAAGTCGTCCAAGGTGTACAAACGTAAATCTACCCGTTGCGTATTGTGCCCGCATGGTGATAACTTTCTGACTTGTCATCTTTGCGCCCCCGCCGTTGAGCTCTCCCTGTAAGCTTCGACCTCTACCTTTACTAATCATATCCCTTGAGTTGTCACGAGCCGTACCAAAGAACAAATGCGACGGACGTACGCAAGGTGGATTATCACAGCGGTGAAGTACCCACATACCCTCAGGTACGCCTCCGTAGGCGAATTCATAAGCCATTACGGACGCAGTAATAGTGCAGCCGTCTTTGGTAAACCGACCATATCCATCACGGTCACACGACCCTTGCCATAACCAGCATAGGTCGCCGCCCTGTACAAGAACCTTTGCCCAGAATCGCTCAAGTAGTGATATGCTGCATTTACCCATCCTCGAAACTCGTCCTTTCGGGTGCTTGGTAGGAGCGGGTACGTGCTAGAACCGCGTACCCCGCTTCGTTTATTATCTCACAATCAGCGTATCAATACATTAGTAGTTTTTGTTCCGCAAGGAGATTCAAACCGAACACTGGAAGAATTCTGTTTGGTTTTCAGAATAAACGATAACAGCGCGTTCGGGGTTACCGCATTCCGGCTTCTCGGCGATGCCGATACCTGTCCAGTGGTCGGGATGGCTGTAATAGTAATCGGCAGCGGGGTTGAGCCTGCGGTTACTTCTATGAAGATTGTTGAGGATGAATTGCGCGACATCGTTACACTTGAAGGCGCATTGATAGTACACGAAGGAATAGAAGGTGTCGGGGTTGCCACGGGTGTAGGTTCTATCGAGGGCGAAGGTTGAGGTGTGGGCTGTTGAGTCGGGCTGGCAACAGGTGAGGGCGACACGCTTGGCGAGGGCTGTGGCTGTCCCGGCGGGCATTCACCTCCACCTGGCACACAGTTATCCGCGCCAGTCTTAAACCATTCATCCGGCCCGAGCGTAAAGTTTAAGATTGTCAACCCGCCCATGGTTTCGGTCGCGTTGGTAACGTGAATCCGCCCCGGCGAAACGTTGTAGCCAGATTGCTCAACGTGAATCTGGTAACTCCCCGGTTCGACGATAAAGGCATACGAGTTGTCCTGTTCTTGTAGGCGTCGCAATTCTATACCGTTGACATCACTCAATACCACCGTTGTCCACGGAAACGCCCCGCCGTCCAATGCTGAGAACGTGTGCCCGCTGAGGATAATCTTACCGGCGGGCACCGAGGGGGTAGGTGTCGGCGCTGGGCTTACAACCGGCGAAGGCTGTGGCGTCGGCGTCACGGTAGGCGAAGGTGACGGGCTGGGCTGCGGGGTTGGTGTGGCGGATGGAACCGGTGTGGGCGTTGGCGCTGGCGTTGGGCTGATCGACGGCGGGGGTGTAGGCGACGGCAGCGGCGCACTGCTCTGTCCGCCAAGGTGCGCGGCTAACTGCTGCGTGTCTACGCCAATATCCTTGCCGTCAGTCCCTTTGGCCTTGTACGGTGAATCCGCACGCAGGCCGTAGTTGCCGCTGGCCGGGTCGATGAATCCTACTTCAGCAGTTGTCGCCGGGTTGAAGTTTCCCGGTGGAAAGTTCGCCATACTGCGCGCGTCCTGCAACGGCCCTGTTGGCGCTCCAACCATCACGCTGCGGGTCCAAACGTAGCCCGGCACACAGGGTTCATTGCTGCCGTTCGTCGAGTTCAGACAGGCAAATCCATGTTGCTCGCCAGTGCCCCAGTTGGTGATGTTGTTTGTCCATCGCCAATTCGTCATCTGCTCTCTGGGAGCAAGCGATGGCACACCGCTGCCGGAGCGTGCAATCTCCCCGGACTGGAGTATCGTGTTGTGGTCAAACTCAATTATATCGCCGTGCTGGCCGGTAAATACCTTGGGCCGGATACCGAGCGCCGGGTCAGGACCAACGTCACCATAAGCAAGGTTGTTGATGAAGCGGATGTTGGACGACGGCATGGACAACTGCTGGTTGTCGTCGAACAGCGTCGCTGCAAACACGCTGAACTTCGGGAACAGGTTGTTGCTGACGGTAAGGTTACGGATAATGGACCATGCTGCTGCGCCGCCCTGGTTACGCACGGTGATCGTCATCCCGGTACGTCCATCAAAGGTATTGCCGTCGATAAGACACCTGTCGCACAGTTTGATCTCGTAAAACCCTTTGCCATCAGTGCCGACTGCGTCATACCAGCGCCTGGGCTTGAAGAAAGTGTTGCGGGTAACGCGGATGTCTGACGGTATCCAGCCGCGCCAGCGTGCGTTGCTGCCCGTGCCGACCAGCGCCGGAGGACCATTGCGCTTGTTGTCATTCGTCCCGATGACTTGTGTCGGGATTCTCAGTGTCACGTTCAGCCCGCTGACAGAGTCCACAATCGACGCACCCCACACCGCAGCACGCGGATTGTCGGGGTGGTCCAACGGCACGCGGTAGCTGATATAATCACCCGCTGCAAGGTTGGCGGTTTGGGAGAGGGTCAGCGAGGTGGCGGTGGAAGCTGTCACAGTGGCTTGGTTACTACTCCCCGGATCACCGCCGCCTGTAAAGAACCCGACAAACCATGCCTCACAATGATTGTTGTCCATCGTGTACGGGCCGGGCGACGTACCAATCAACGCACAGCCCGAGTCAAGCAACTCATTACTGTTCATATACCGCGCGCCGAACCCGGTCATATATGAGTCACGCAGTATAATGTTGCTGCCGCCAATCTCTACCGCGTAGTTGACCGACGCACGCAAGTTGGTGCCGCCCGTCTCGTCCCACTCCAGTGGATTAAAGAAGCAGTGGTCGATGTCGATGTGATGCGGGAAGTTATTGATGTCGCCGTTGATTTCGCTGCCACCACCAATCAGGTAGCTGGTCCCGCTGTTGTCAGCCCGGCGCTGGTTCGTAAACCACAGGTGACTGAGACGATAGTGGTGCGCGCGATTAAGCACGTCGAAGAAGCCGGGGGAGCCGACGCGTGCAACGAGTTTCGGCATGTTGGTCCGATCTGCAAGACCCACCCGCACGCCATCCGCAGGCGCAGCCACCGACGACGTGATGGTGATGTAGCTGGAATCAGTGCAGGGTTTGACGGGCAGAGTGTAAGCAACAAAGTCAGCGGGTGCGGTATAGGTTGCGCCTGCTTGCAGCATGATCTTGTCGCCGCACTTGGCAGTGTCGATCGCTGATTGCAGGTTGCCGCCTGCGGGAACGACGATGGTTGTTTGAGCGTTGATAGTAGCGCAAGTTGCAAAGAGGACGATTAGCAGGATTAGCCAGCGTGTCATTGAACTCCTTTGCCGAACGGGAGGAAAGTGGAGGGTCGGCTTGTCCCTACCGGCCCTCCCAATCACAGGAGGAACTAGAGTGTCTATTCGCACCCTTGACTCAGCAGTTTATAGCAAAGTTGTCACGGAAACAATGAGGAATGTTACCACACTTAGCGGTCTGTCACTTTCCGTATTGCACTTTCTGGGTTTCTGTATTACACTTGCTGTATGGCTGGTAAAAAACTGGGACGACCGAAGTTGCCGAGCGGCGTGGTGAAAGACGTCATCCGACCAGTGCGGTTCACGCAAGCTGAATTGCGACTATTCGAGAAAGCGGCAAAAGCCAGCGAGCATAAAACACTATCGGCGTGGATTCGGTCAGTACTGCGAGAGAAGGCGGAAAGTATATGAAGTGTGAGGCGTGTGGTGGTGACGGGTTGATTGAGTATGACGGTTATAGAGGCGGTAATGGAACCGAGACGCGTACGTGCCAGCTTTGTGGCGGGACGGTAACGGTAGATGCAGCAACTACCGATACAGTGGACATGTTAACCACTACGAGCGGCGTTGCGTCATCACCGAGTAACGCAATACGATCACCAACGAAGTCATCAAAGAAACCTACGAGCTTGCTGCGTAGAACGCAGCCTAAACCTCATCTGTATCATACATGGAGCGACGTAGAAGTAACTGGCGGAAGTAAGTGGGATTTAAGCTCTCGCCGTGTTGAGTTCAGTTGTAAGTGTGGTGAGACTTTGATCTTCAACACAGCGGGTCAACTAACACACGGCTCTGTTTCAGAACCTGAACTAGCAGGACTGTCCTACCGGGCACGCGTAGAGTCGCTGAAAGATAAAGCAAGGCGGCGCGGGGAAGAGATTGTAGGTATCAGTCCTCCCGAAGATACCAGCGGAGAAGTTAACGGTCCCGCACACGGATGGTGATAGTCCGGTCGCGCTGGCGGTCGCCGGGCGTAGTGACGATGCGATTGGTGAGTTGGTAATCAGTGCCTGCGGTGCCGCCGCCAAGCTTGATAATTGCACGCATGCCGTCGTGGGTGTCGCTGAGCTTGGTGATGCCAGATGGAACCACCGGCCACGTGCTGGTTAGAATCGTATCACCCACGCGGCTCAAGTAGCGCGACCAGTTAACCACGTAGTCCACCTTATCGTCAGGGTCTTTGGGTTCCAGTACATCAAGCTGACTCATACCAGTTGCAGCTCCGCTTCTTCCTCGTAATCGTAATTCCCAACCATGTACTCGTAGTTCCCTGCGCCCTCCACCACCTCGTAGTTGCCGGATTCTACTACAAAAGTGCGGTTGGCTGGTACGCGTCCTGCGAATAGCCAGACAGCGTAGGATGTCAGTGTAAGAGTGGCGGTTATCGGCGTGATAGTGACGTTGCCGCCTGCGATGACCGTCGGGGCAAAGACGCTGAGGATCAAGCCGGTTGTTGTCGGGGTTGCAGTCTCACGTAGCAGTGGCGCAAAGGTTGTGAGAGTGAGGGCCGTGGCGGGCGGTGTGACCACCGGCCGCATTATCGGCGCAAACCGCTGCAAGCTCAGTGTCGCAGGCGCTGGCGTGACTGTGACGTTGTTCGTCCCGGTAACAGTCGGCGCAAACGTTTGTAGCGTCAAGGACGCAGGCGATGGAGTGAATGTCTGGTCAGCGCTGATTGTCAGTGATGGAGCAAACGTGGTGAGGGTCAGCGCGCTCACTGCTGGCGTCAGTTGCTCATGTAGCGCAGACGCAAACCCACTCAGCACCAACGTTGCCGTAGGTACCTCGACACGAATATCAGCGCTGATGGTGATAGTGGGCGCGAAGGTCGTGAGCGTCAGGCTGCTCGTGCTGAGGGTGACGATCAGCCGCAAGGTTGGCGCGAACGCTGCCAGTACCAGCGTCTGTGTCGTCGGTGTCACCGTCACGTCGGCAATTACATCCGGCACGAAGGTGGTCAGCGTGAGAGTCAGGGGTGTCGGAGTCGTTGTTGTGCGCAGCGCCGGGGCATGAGCCGCCAGCGTCAGCACAGCCGTCATCGGCGTCAGCACCGTGTTAGTGCGCAACGTCGGCGCGAAGGTGCTCAACGTCAAACTGGCGACAGTCGGCGTGACGGTTGTCTTCAGCGCAGGCGCAAACGTTGCCAACACCAGCGATTGACTTGCTGGAGTGATTACTACACGCAGCGATGGAGCGAACGTTATTAGCGTGAGACTAGCCGTCGTCGGCGTAACCGTGACACCCGCTCCCGCTGTCACCGTTGGCGCGAAAGTCGTCAAGCTCAACGCGGTATTCAGCACTGTAACCACCACTGTTACAGAGGGCGCGAAGGTGGTAAGGGCCAGCGTGGTAGTTGTCGGCGTCAGTGCGACCTTCAGTGACGGGCTGAACGTGGTCGTGGTCAGTGAACGCGTGGGTGGCGTGATAGTCGTGCGCAGCGACGGCGCAAAGCGGGTGGTAGTGAGCGCCACGGTCGTTGGAGTGACGGTTAGCCGCAGTGTCGGAGCAAATCGCGCAGTCGTCAGCGACGCACTTGCAGGGGTGACGAACGTTGCAATTCGAACAGTTGGAGCGAAGGTGGTGAGCGTCAACGCTGCGCTCGCCGGTGTAACCACCACCTTCAGCACCACTGCAAACGCCGTCAGCGTCAGGCTGGCAGTTGCTGGCGTGACAGTAGTGACGCCGATTGTGCCACCGCCAAAGTCATCAAACCGCGCCGACGTGCCGCTCTCAGTGGCAATGCCAATCGCCCCGGCGCTGGAGTACGTTGCATCAACTGCCTGTAGCTTGATTTCCCAGCCGCCGCCGGTATCGCCCCACAGGTAAATCGTGTCGCCGACGATCTGGATGCCGTACCTGTCGCCTGTTAGTGGGCCAACGCCCGTTTCGCCAATCGTGGCCAATGGGGTCAAGTTTCCGTCGTCGAGCCTGTAGACGGCATAGGCACGATCGTCGTCAGCAATGTTCGTCACCGTTACAACGTATCCGTCAGAGGTAAAGAAACCGATGTCTGTAAGACGGGCTGCCAGACTAATAGTGCTCAACCCGGTCGCATCGACAACGGTCAGGTAAGCTTCACTGTTTGGCCCATACGTCGCCGCATCCCACCAGTTCTGCGCTACATCATCAATGAGGTTAGCCAACTGGTTTGAGACAACCTGATGGCCCTGACTCAGCCCGCCCAGCCCGTTAGCAAAGCCATTGGTCCAGTTGGCGGAGGGTGGTGGACCTTCATCAGCGCGATTGAAGTCGTCGAGGATACCCAGTTGCGGGAAGGGCAGGCTGACCCTCACGTAAGGGGCAAAGGTGGTGAGTGTGAGCGTGGTGATGGGGACGACAATAGCCGTCGCCAGCTTTGGCGCAAACCTCGTTGTCGTCAGCGCTTGCGAGGCCGGGGTGATACCAATTACCAACTTCGGCGCAAACGTTGAGAGAGTCAGCGAAGCAGTGGCCGGAGTAACGGTAGTCGTAACGGAGTCAGTCGTCGGCACCCAGCCTCGTAGAACCGATGGCGGGCGTCGATAGGGATGGCGATAGACTGAATCACTCATTTACAATTAGACTAACCTCAATCTATAGTGTTCCCCGTGCCTAACAAGCTGATTTCTCACCATTGTCCTGTTTGCGGTGTTGTTTTCCCTGCTCGTAGAACAGCTAGATTCTGCTCGCGATCTTGTGCCAGAACACGCCCTGCCGAAGAGCGTTTTTGGAAGCGAGTTAATAAAGACGGGGAGTGCTGGGAGTGGACAGCCGCGAAAAGCCGTGATGGGTATGGAAACTTTTGTCTGAAGAAACCAAAGACAATGCTGGCACATCGCGTATCCTACCTATGGGCCTATGGTGAACTTCCAGCTAACCGTGAAGTCTGCCATACGTGTGATAATCCATCTTGTGTTAATCCCAATCACTTATTTCTTGCTACGCACCTTGAGAACATGCGTGACTGCGTAAACAAAGGTCGCATGAATCGCATCTCCCGCAAGGGAGAAAATAACGCTTATAACAAATACTCAACTGACACCATCCTGAGAATACGAGAACTCGCTGGAACAATGACGCTAAAAGCTATAGCCGCAACGGTCGGTGTTTCCCAGTCATTGGTATGGCAGGTAGTAAACCGACACGCATGGAAGCACTTACCTTAAGAAAGTTCCTCAACCCAAACAGTCGCACGAATCGTCACCGCGTCAGCAGGCGCGGCGCTTCTAATCACCAGTAGCACCCCGTTGATGCACTCCGGCGCTTCCTCTGGCGCGAAGGCCATGTCGTAACCCGCCCGAGTGTTCCATGCGTCTTCAACAAGGTTCACCGCTGTTCCAGCCGAGGCAATGGTCGTGTTCATCGTCTCTGCCGTGTACCCCGCCGCAGCATCGGATGGAGAGAGCGCGCCGCCGTCCGGCGTCGTGTCGCCACCCGATCCCGATGTTGTATGGCCACGAACTACAGTGATCGCTAACTGTTCTTCCTCTGTGGTTGGCTCAGAGGTTTGAGCGATCCGAATCCGCCTGATCCGCACCGGCTTATTCGCGGCGGGACTAATCTCCACAAAGTCAAACGCCGCCGCCGGGCTGGCGACACCTGAGATTGTAATCGTGTAAACGCGTCCAGTTGACATATCGGTTATCTCCTTAGTCGTGCGTCCTGCCCGAACGAGCCGCGACGCAGGTAAAGTTCCGCTGGCGGGGGCGGTACAGCCACCATCCCTGCCGCCCATCTTACGCCAGAGGTAGGGCTGGCATCCTGGTTGCTTAGCGACGTGCCTGATGCGGCAATGGTCCTACTTGCAGCGTTCCCTACCAGCGTGCCGCTGATTATCACCTCTTCATCCTGCGTGTAACTTGCCGGATCAGGCGCGTTGGTGGCTGCCCGTGAGAAGTACGTGTGCAGGATTAGCTGGTCGGGAGTGACGGTAGTGATAGTACTGGGGCGTACCGGGTTGGTGGTGCCAGTATTGTAGCCACGCGCCGACCACGCAGGCGCACTGAATACCCCTGTCTCGTACGCACCATCAATCGCGTAGGCGAATGCCAGCCGTGTGACGGTAGCACCGAGCGTAAACTGCGGGTTGGCTAGAGGGAGCGTATCCCCAGCCAGCACCAGCCGCCAGAACCATGTGCCGAGGATGCCATTGGCGGAAGTGCCGACTTGAACCTGTAGTATGCGGTTCCAGTTGGCAGGGTTGCCGGTCCAGAGAGTGTTGCCGGTGTTGCCGATAGGGATGTAGATTACATCACCGGCTGCGTGGGTGGGTAAGGTGACGGTAATCGTGCTGCCCGTGCCGCCGGGGTTGGTTGCAATTGAGTCTCTGATGGTCGGGACAGCCACATTTATTCAGGGTTCAGGAAACGTCTCAGTCCTACACTAGTTGCGCCGCCAGTAACTACGATATAAATCCTCAGTTCGATACCGGGAGAATTGATTATTACCTGTCCGTTGCCGCCGTTGGAGCCTGACGTTGAAACCAGTTGCGGCTCTGCGTCCTCCGAACTAATGGAGTAGATAATTATCACCACCTGTGCGCCTGCTTCGTCAACTCGATAACGCAGTTCGTAAGAACTCGGTAAATCAGTACGCAAGTCGTCAACCACCGGCGTCAGCGAGTTCTCTGTGAGGAGCTGAAACGGGAATAGTGAGTCGTCTTGGCTTGGCCCTTCGTAAGCGACGATTGACCCGCCCTCGTAAAAGTACGTATCGGCAATATCTCCATTGCTCACCATGCCGACGCCTGCCGGGTCCGACGGGTAGGAGACGCTGGCCGTTGCGGCGTAGTTCAGTGAAGGCGTTGTGCCGATGTTGAAGAAGTGATCCACTCCATTGAATACCGAGTACACAGCGTCAACATCGTTCGGCCCAACCTTGCCCCATGTCCATTCCATGTGACCAACCAGCGTCTCGCCTGAAATGTCCAAGTCACCTGTCACCGCATCCTGCAACGTGTAGGTCTGTCGCACGGCGGAGAAAGCAGTGTGCTGCATGTAGTTGGTTTCACTCAGCGGGCGCTCGTCCACCGCGCCTGTCCCACCTGTCGTGTCCCAGTTGTTTTCATTGACTGAAGCAGGGAGTTTGGCCGTCAACAGTATATTGCCGGGGTCTTGCAAATCGTCGCCGTCGTCAATGTAGAGCTGATCGAACCAGCAGAGATGGTCCGTGCCGGGAACTCGGACCCAGCCGAAGTCGAGATGTAGAGGCCAGTTGATGGAGAGGGCGGCAATGCTGGCGATTATCGACAGTTCAGGGATGCCGTTGACGTAGAGGTTGATGCCGAGTTCGTCGTCGTTAAGCGGAGCGTAACAAAGGGCGATGCGGTTCTGAGTGTTAATAGCCAGCCGGGTGATGCCATCATAGGCGTTGTCCTCGATGTCAAGTAGCCGTAGCACTGCGCCATCACCTTGGGGTCTGAGCGCCACTCGGAAGCCGAGATTATCTGACAACTTCCGCCCTTGCATGATGACCGTGGCTGCGTGGTACGTCACTTCGACCTTCACGTAATCCCATGACTGCGTGTGTGCGGTGTCAGTGTCGCCGCGCCGCGCTTCAGCGATGACTTCAAACCGACCATCAACGAGGTACTGGCGCTCCCACGCGCGATCAGCGGTGACATCAACCTCAACCACCGTATCCGTCAACGGCATGTCGGTGTTGTCGTGGTCCGGGCCTTCCTCACCATCGACTCGCCATTTGACCCGGCTGATACCGATGCTCGTGTCAACGTCGTAGTGGCGTTCATAGATGATCCTTACCGAGTCGATGATGGCATCAAGCGGGAGAGTTACCGGGGACAAAGGAAGAGTCACCGTACCCTGCCCGGCGTTCTTGGCTGGCGTTGCGGTTGCGTAGTCCCCGCCATCGCTCTGCGTGTTTACAGAATCAGTAAACCCACCGCCGGAGTAAGCGGTAGGGGCGCTGCCCGCAAAAAACTCAGCCTCAGTCTGTACATCATCGGGTACTGAGTCATAACGGAAGTAAGCACTAATCCGCCGTGACGAGCCAATCTCTCCGCCTAGTACATCCGGCACACTGAGCGCACTCAACTCTCCATCCTCAGAGTCAAACCTGTACGACCCGACCCCCACGGCCTTCTGCGCTGTGTCAAAGGTGATTGCACCGCTGGAACCGGCAATCGGCGTGTTGAAGTATCCCGGCGCTTGTACTGCATCACCACCAGGGTCAAGGAAGGCAAGGCGGAAGGGGAGGACATGGGGGCGGGTGGTGGTGATAGTCAGCGACGTAGTAGAGATGACAACGACCGTCGGCAGTGACGGAGCGAAGGACGCAATCGTCAACGTCACAGCAGCAGGGGTCAGGCTGAGCGAGAGCGTTGGTGCGAGTCCGGTGATGCCCAATGCCACTGCCGTTGGCGTCAGCGCCAGTCGCAACTGCGGCGTGAACCGCGTGGTTGTCAGTGTGGTGGCAGGTGGTGTGACAAGCAACCTGAGCGACGGAGCAAAGCGACTGGTGCCTAGCGCCGCCACCGCTGGGGTAATCGCCAGCCGCAACTGTGCGGCGAACTTCGTCGTCGTCACGCTGAGAGTCGCGGGGGTTAGGGCCAGCTTCAGTGTCGGCGCGAATCGACTGCTCGTAAGCGTCGCTGTTGTCGGTGTCACCTGCACCGAGACGCCTTGGACCACCCACAGCGCCGAGCCTGTCTCTGCCGCGCTGATGGTGCCCGTCAGTCGCAGGGTGACGCCCGCTGCGCCAGTGGCGACTAACCTGTAGCCGAGGTCTGCGGCACCATCGTCACCCGTCGTCGTCGAGTGATGAGTAGCAGGAGACTCAACGTAGTTCCCGTTCCATGTAACCAACCCGCCAGAGTCGTCAATCCCGCTTGTCGGTCGCGTCATCGTGGCGGTGTCGTCACGAATGCCGATCAGTCCCATCACCACACTGCTGGACGGCACCGTCACCGTGGCGCTTGCAGCAACCGACTGCGAACTCGTCGTCCAGTTCGTCATCGCTGCCGTACGCACCGCAGGCGTCTGCCACACGTCATCGGCACCTTTAGCCATGACCATGATGACGACGCTGGCGGTGGTTGGAGAAGTAGAGAAGTCGAGGGTTGGGTCAGCGTCACCAGCCTGCCAGTCACGCCACCAGCAGCCGACCTTTACTGAGCCAGTGCCGTTGCCGGACGCTACAGCACCATCGGCAAACTCCGTCAGCTCGGTCCAGTTGGCCACCGTTGCGGTAATGGAGAAGTCTTTCCACCGCGCAAACAGAAACATCCGGTCGCCCGCCTGCGGAGTGGCAGGGATGGCAACCGTCCCGTCGGCTATTAGCTCAGCCCATGACCCGGTGACGCGGAGTGAAATGGCCATTGGTTAGTGTGCGTGGTAAGATATACGACGCTGCTACGAGGCGGATAAGCACCTCAAAGCAATAAGGGGCTGACGGCGCGGGGCTGTCGGCCTTTTGGGTTTACGTCTTTTAAGCTAACGTGAACAGACCGGAAACATGAATTGCTACCGTTAGCTGGTTTCCATCCGTCACGGTAACATCCGCCGGAGTAGCGTCCAGCAGGCAATAGCACAGCACTCGCCCACCCACTTCGTAGATCACCGCGAACCTCGCAACAATCGAACCACCACTCGCAGTCCACGTTGCATCGGTCGAATCAACTGTTACGGTTGTCGTACCCGACAGCGAGATCGTGATCGACGTGCCGCCGGTGGTGTAGCCGTTTGCGTTGGCGTGCTCGTTGGTGACGCCAGCATACGTAGTCGACGCCGCACCGATGTTCGACGTGCTGAGAAACAGCGCCATCTTGAACGTGTCGCTGTCCAGATCGAATGTGCCGTTGATTAAGTCGGTGCGTGCCGAGTTTGGGAAGGTCCAGCTTCCAGCCGCTGATCCGGCCAGCAACGGGAACCCGTACTCGCGCTCGAATTCCGCCGCGCGTTGAATCATGCGCGCCTCGTGCAGCGCAATCTGGATGCTCTCAGCGAGAGGCCGTTGAATTATTGTGTTCATTACTGTCTCCTGAAAGGGTTGATAGGAAGCGCGGTTTCAGGCCACGCGGGAATTGCAACTTTAGCACAAAACCGAGTTTAACCAGCGAGGAATGTTGTAGCGGGCAACTGACTGCCGCCGAATGCTTATTTCGCCAAGAAGGTCAGCGAGGGCGAGAGTCGTGGGTGTTGCCCGTGGGGTGGAGTGTGACACTGCTTTAGAACTTCTCCACGCGGAAGGTTGAGTTGACCAGCACTGAGCTGGTGCCATTCGCTGCGTTCTGCGCAAACTGCACTGTCAGCGTCCCGGCAGCGTTAACAACAATCGTTCCCTTGATGCGGCAGTAACCAGCGGTCGGACCAGCTGCGCCATCGCTTCCTGCCAGTGCGGTCTGACGGCTGTTGACCGTGTACGTATCAGCCGCGTTGTCGAGAAACTGGATCTGGTAGATGATTGACGTGGCGGTTGCAGTACCGCCGATCGCAAACTTGAACCCACCCGTTGCGTCTGCGTCGATGAAAAGATCAGCTTCAAAACTGTATGTGACGCCTGCCCGAACCTCTTCAGTTAGTCCGGTGATATTCGCCAGCGTCGTGTTGGTTTTATCGAATTGCGCTGTTACGACCTTACGCCCAGCGTCTTTAAAAAACAGGTAAGTCGGCGCTCCGTCGTTCAGCGTTTTTACTTCCAAGGAGCCATCTGTGCGAATGATCTTTGGACTACTCGCGTTTGTGGCGCCATCGTTGAATATTACGCCGGTACGGACATGAAGTTGGATGTAGTTCTTCGCGTCGTTGCCGAGCGTGATTTGATTCGTGGTAGAAGGAATGAACTCGGTTGGATTAAGCTGCATCCGCTCAGTGAATGAGGATGTTCCAGTGTGGAAGAAAATGCTGTTACCCTGCAAGTGTAGCGTTTGGGCAGCACCGCCACCAGAACCTTGAAACGTGCCGACAACCATATTACCGCTGCCGCCGTCACCCAGTCGCAGGCCGTCATGATTGGTTGATGAGGTCCATGTCCTGAACACACGGAATTGTTGGATCGTTGTACTGTTGCGCTGCTCGACTACATCTGCGCTAAGCCGTTTAAGCGGCGAGCCGCCAAACGTCGAGGCGTCAACACGATACTGAATATCACCGTCAGAGCCACCCGGCGATCCCCCGCCGCTCGGCGTATTACCAAGCTGACTCTGCATCTGCATGTTCGTGCCGTCATACACCAAATCAACCCACTGCCCCGCACGGATGTCGTTGTCAGCAAGGTCGGTGGTGATTCCACCTGCGGCCTTTTTGATGGTTTTCGCACCGAGGGAATTGAAGTTGACCGTGCAGGCTCCAGTGTTCGCGGTGTTCGCCTTGAAGCGGTAATGTTCGCCGGTGACGTAGGCGGCTGGCGCAGGGGTAAGGGTGACGACGTAGGTGTCGTTGGACCCGGCATCAGCACCAAACCTTGTGGCAAACAACTCACGCAGGAAGTCCAGCCACTCCCAGCGCTTTGTCGTGCCGGTCGCCGCGTCGGTAGTGTCGGACTTATCGACGACAACCAACTCGTCAGCAGCAGCGGGCGCAGTCGCACCCATCTCCGTGAATCCACTAATTGGACCATTGTCAGGCATGTTCTCTCTCCATTATTCCGCCGCCTTCACGCAGCGTGAACCCGCCACCTTCGCGCATGATGCCGCTGAGTGTGCCAAAGCCGATGATGATAGTAGCTTCCGGCTTCGTTGTATTGCACGCCCCACCCACAAAGCACACCTCCAGCCGCACGGTGTAGGGGCCTTCGGTGGAGGCAATGAACTCAAAAGTTGCTTGCAGGTTGGTGTCAGGGCGCTTGGTGTCGATTTGTGTAAACTCTGTCTCGCCGGGGCGCTTCAGCAGCACCTTTGCTTCCTGTGTGTAGATGGACGCGCCGAAAATCATTCCGCCTCGAATGCTGGTGACACCCTCGCTGGCCGTGGTTTGTATCAGCCCATCGGGTGGAAAGTCGGTGGTATTGAAGCTGACGGCTGGTGGGCCGGTGAACCTGAACGCCGCGTCACCCGCGAGGGTCGTCGGCAGTGGCAAGTTGCGTGCTGGAGCGGCATCAGAGTACGCGCTAGTTGCATAGCGTCGCGCGGTGATGCGAATCGTGAAGCGGTCAAGGTCGATAACCACATCCTCCACTCGTAGTGCCACGTTGCGAAACCCGCCCGACGCATGAGTGTTGGCGATTAAGTCACCTTCCTCCAGCAGCAGCGCGCGTCTATCGGCAGTGTGCTGTGTGAAGAAGTCGAGGTCACGTAGCTCAGCCAGCTTGCTTGCTTGCAGTCGCTTGGCTTGGTTGAAACTGTCCACTGCTGTCAGCGTCAACTCCTCCGGCAGCTTCTTCTTCGTCTGCGCGATGTGTGTTGCGTCACGTGTGCGGAGGGGTTGCGCCTTGAAGTCCTGCGGCGAGTCGGTGAAGGTTGAGTCAATGCGGTTGACGGAGGATTGGCGACTGCCCAGTGGCCAGCTAAACGAGTGTTGCAGGATGTTGGCAGCGGCAAGATCGTTGTGGTCTGCGCCGGTGTCGCCAAATGCCATTTGAATACGCAGGACTTCCTCGACGAGGGCATGTGACTCAGCCAGTGGGCGATCCAGTTCCAGCCAGCCGATTTTCGACTCGATTGCAATCACCGTCGGCGTGTCCTTGTCCCAGGTAAACTTTAGGTACGACTGGAAGGTGAGGTCGGCTTTGAGGTGTTGGGTAAGTTGAGCGGCGGCCGTGCTAGTGGTGTCGGTGGTGAAGGGTTCGTAGGTGACAGCATGACCATCGATGGTGACGGTGAGATTGCCGAGGCCGGTAACTGTGACTGAGCCAACCGCCGGGTTATCGTCATCGCCGCCTGTCAGCGTCGCACCTGACGCGGTGAGATTGCCTGTCACAGCCAGGGTGATGTCGTTGGCGATGGCGGTGTAGCGAGTGCCGATGACGGTGCGTAGTTCCGACGTTAGCAAGTCCACACCCACCAGCACCTGTCCACTCAGGTCCGCCACCCACGGCAAAATGTTGTTGACGGCGACTTCGGTGTCATTGGCGGCGGCTATCGACCGCACCACCGTGTTATCCCCCGGCCTGCGCGCCTTGATGCCGATCTTCCCCTTGGCGTTGAAGGTGAGATAGCCGCGAAAGGTGCTGAGCAGCACCTTGTTCAGAAAGTCCACCGCCTTCATCTTGTCGGTGAGATAGATGTCGCTGACGAAGCGCTTGCGCACCAGCCGTTTGATGGCGATGGTGGGCACAGCGGCAGTGGGGTCGAAGAAGTGGACGAGGCCATCGGCCTCCAGCGGCAGCGTCAGTTCCGGCAGCGGGTCTTGCCCTTCGTCGAGAAAGTAATGCTTCCAGTACTCGGGGGTGAAGAGGCCGGTTGAATGGTAGCGGCGGAAGTGGACGCCGTAATGCGGCTCGTCGCTTTCCGGCAGTAGAATGAGTTCACCGTTTGTCAGGTCCAGCACCGGGCCATCGCAGTAGCAGGCGGTGCGAATGCACTGCGCGTCGTCAATAAACGCCGGGTCGATGTTGAAGGTGCGAGGGTGAGTCAGCAGCCAGCGGGTTTGGAATGCCGGGTTGTCGCTGCAGTCCTCCAGTACAAAGTCACCTGCGCCATCCGGCAGCGGGATAATCATACCGAGCAGCACGGCGACAATCTCTGCTGCGGGATCGTCCTGCGACACATCGGTGCCGTAAATCGCGGTGCTCATCATCGCCGACATCGAGTAGTAGCCATTGGCCGGGATGCCGCCGGTGAGGTTGTTGAGGAATGGTTCTTGCCCATTGGTGCCGCCAGGATAGCCGTAGCGGAACTGGTCTACGTCAGGGTTGCTGTCGGCCTCGGACGCGAACCTGAACCCTTGCGTGATGACGCGCGGGTTGAAGATTGTCTTAATCGGCCCTTCGCTGATGTTGTAGATGGCGTTGATCTGTCCGCCCACATCAATCCACGCGACTGGGAGAAACTGCACCTGCGCGCGACCTAGCACCACTGGCACGAACTTCTCAATTTCCACGCCTTGATGGTTGGTGAATTGCAGGGTGTTAGTCACCGTCTTCTTGAAGCCGAGCAGTCCAAGGAACCCGCCCCGGCGCACACGCTCGTTGAAGCTGACGATGCCGGTCTTTGGGCTGAATAGAAACCCCTCGAACAGCGGGTCGTCAATCTCTCGGCCCTCTTCATCCTCCGGGTCAAACTGCCGCCACGGGACTTCCTCATCCACGGTGCCGATGAGTTGCTTGGCGGAGATGGTTATCTGGTTGCCTTCAGCGTCGTATGGCTTCTCGCACTTCCCAGTGAACAGGACAAAGGAGTCGGCGAGGGTGGTGACGGTGATAGCACGCGACACCAGCCGGATGACGATGTACATACCTTCGATTGGGTTGTTGAGCAGAAACGCCGCGACGGGGCGCACTTTGCTGGCAGGTGGATCCTCAAAGTTGTCGAGGGTGAAGGAGACGGAGTTGAACTTCTCACCGATGGTGCGGTTGATGGTGGGCATGCGTCCGGTGAGCCAGCGTGCGTAAGTGTTGCCGAGAAAGGTGGTGGAGGTGTTGGAGATGCGCAAGGCAGCGTCGTCAGGGTCAAAGCCGTCGATGCCGGGTAACGTGTCAGGATCGTACAGCTCAACCAGCACGTTGAGTCGTTGGGTGACGTCGTCAAGCGCGGCGTAAAGGGCAGTGCTGATGTCTGGTGGTCGTTGCACGTCAGTTCACATCCTCGTTAATCGACCCGCAATAATCACGCGATGCTCCCGACGCCAGACACTGGTCCGACTCCGCCGTCTTCACGTACACCTGCAAGCCGACCTGCGTGACGCGTACGCCGGTAGCGAGGCAATGCACTCCCCACTCTGCCGCGTTAATTGCCGCGTCGGTCCATGCCTCACCCGTTGCCGGATTCACCGCCCACGCGTACAGGAAGTGGCCACGAAAGATGCTGAGGGTGGAGAAGGTGGTGGTGCTCTCATAGTTCACGCCGTCAATGCGACAGACAAGCTTGCAGGTTGGAGCGCCGACCGTGTGACGCGCGGCCACTGACAACATCACACCCAGTGGAGTACCAGACAGCGAGCGATTCTCAAACTGGTACGTGTCGGTCTGGTCGCCGTTGGATTCAACGTAGGTGGTGTTTGAGTCGTGCGGCTTCTCGTTGACGAGGGTGTAGTTGGCAACCAGCGCGCTGGGGGTTAGCTGCGTAATTTCACCTTCACCATTCGGCATCAATGTCTCAACTTCCCCGGTGCCAAGGTAGGTGCCGGAACGGTCCACCACGCAATCGTCAAAGTACGAATCCAGTACCTCGTTGCCGAGTATCCAGTGGTCCACCTGCCCCGTGCTGCTGGTCTGCGTGTCTTGTCCCGACGGCAGGCAGATGATTTGCGCGCCATTGCGGTTGACAGCCACTGAACCACTGCCGTTGCTAATCCTCGCCCGCACCTCCAGTTCATACCATGTGTCGACGTTGAACAGTCCAGTGGCGCTGGTGGCCAGTACGGTACTCTGACGCACTACCTGAATCGCGCCGGTGGAGCGGTAGACGAAGCGGATTTGCTCAGTGGCCCCGTCGTAGAGATGGAGGAAGGGCTGGTTGTCGGACGACACACGGAAGCGCCAGCGACACTTGACGGTGACAAGCGCAGTCACAGGAAACGAGGTGTTGAGAATCCCCCAGATGGCGAGTTCATAGACCTTGCCATGTGCGCCTGCAACGCCTGACACTGGAGCCTCTGAGTTCGTCAACGGAACGCTGAGCCATGTGTGCTCAGCAAGGTTCTCCAGCTCGCCGCCTGCGATAAATGCAATGTTAGCCACTACACCGGCCTCCAGATGAGCCGCACAACACGCTTGTTGATGGTCTGATAGAGTCGGTGGTCCTCTTCCCAATCGAGATAGCGCACGCCGGTGAACACCTGCCCGGTGCGTGGGTTGGTTAGCGTGAACGGGAAGGCTGCGCCAAACGCATCAGCCCGGTGATTGTCCAGTATCGCAGCCTCCTCCTCCAACAACCCGTCGTACTCGAACAGGAAGATGATGGGTGCAGTGTCGTTGCTCAACACATAGCTCACTCCAGCATCCTCATAGACATGCTCGTCGGTGACGTCGGCGCAGGACGGCTGGTACTGGTGGAATTTCAGGTACTGTGGCCCACCCATCTCAGCGCCGCCGCTGGTGATGACGGTCACTGAAGGGATGGGGTACTCACCCGGACTACCGAATGCCATCTCTAGCCCTCCGCTACTTTCTTGAACACCGTGCGCATTGGCCCGTTGCTGCGAACGTCGTCAACGACGCCCACCACCACCTGCTCGTTAAACCTGCCGCCGGGTTCGGTGTGGACAAAGACGTGTAGCTCCTGGGTGAGCGACTCGCGGATGAGGTCGATGGGCCGCGGCTCGCTCGTGTCTCGCGCACTGCCGCCACCTCCTCCACGCCCGCCCGCTCCCCCACCACCAGCGGGCTGAAACAGATTGCCCGCCACCGCACGCCCCGCTAACGCCGACACCCCGCCAATTGCCGCCCACAGCCCAGCGGCAGTGAAGTGTGCGGCTGACTCAGCCGGGTTGAAGAAGAGAGTGGCGAAGCCGAGTGCCAGTTCCTTGATGGCGTTGACGGCGGCTTCGGCGGCGATTGACGCCAGCGCCTGCGCCAGAATCTTGCGCATCACCGCCGGGCCAGTGGTTCCGAGCAGCACCCAGTTGGCGACTGTCTGGCCTATCGCATCGGCAACCTGCTGGAACATGCGGCTGAGAATCTCACCCAGCGGCACAACCGTTTGCTCAAGCTCGCGCGCAAACTGCTTGATATTCTCCGTGCCGATCTTGATGCGTTCCAGCGGGTCGGCTTCCTTTTCATCCTTATCAGCATCAGTTTTGACTCGCCGCTTGCGAGTCTTGCTGCGCTCGTCTTCTGCTTCTTGCTGCCGCTCAAGTTCAGCCCGCTTCTGTCGCAACCGTTCCAGTGACGCGATTAATCTGTCATGTTCCTCAATCTCCTCGGTAGTGCCAACCTTCAGCCGTTCCAGCCGCTTTTCAAGGATGCGAATCTCTTCGTCGGTGGCACGCTTCTGCTCGTTAATACGCTCAGTTTCGCGGCGGTGCCGGTCGTCTTCCCGCAGTAGCTCAAGGTCACGCTCAGCGCGGATGATGTCGCGGCGACGGGCAAACGTCGCCTCCATCAGCCGGATGACTTCTTCGGCAGCGTCACGCTCGGCATCGATGGTGTCCTGACGAATTTCCTCTAACTCTTCAGCGTAACGGCGCTCGTTCTCCAAATCACGCTGCCTGCTGGTTTCAATGTCACGCTCACCTTGCGTCTCGATTGACACGCGCTGCTCGCGGAGGATACGTAGGCGATTGTTGAGGTCCGCTTCGGCACGCAGGCGCTCGTCGGTGTCGGTAATGGTCGCAGCCGCTTTCAGCTTCGCCTTAGTCGCCTCAATCTCACTGTCGATAAGCCGCAGGCGAATAACAAGAATACGGCGGGCAGCGGCTTCCTCGCTCTGCACACGCGCCTCGGCTAATGCTTCACTTGCAGCAATGAGCCGCTCGGCACGAATGGCTTCAACCTCCAGCAACGCGTCAATCCCCGCCGACGCAATCTCCCTCTTCGTCGCAGCTTCAGCACGGGCTATCTGCTTGCGACGCTCGGCCTGCTGCTGCTCCAGTGCAGTACGGTCCGCTTCCAGTGCCTTGATTTTGTCGAGTACAACCTGACGATCTGGGCCAATGCCAGCTAGTTGCAGTTCCTTCTTCAGTAGTTGGCCCCTTGCTACCAGCGCGGCATTCTCTATACGCTCAATTTCAGCAAGCCCCTCTTCACGTGCGCGAACACCTTCGGCAATCTCCTGTTCAATGATAGCGATCCGCGCCTGCCCGCCGCGTGTAAGGATTTCAAGCTGAGTTTGCTCATGGGTAAGCAAATCCTTCTGCTCATCGGCTCTCGACTTAGCCGTAAGTTCCTGCTGTGTCCGTCTTAGTTCCGCTTGTTTGTCAGCAATCTGCACGTCGATAGCCACGACGGCATTGCTCAATTGCTGCTGCTTGTCGAGATCGTCCTTTGTGAGGGCCAGTTCATTTGCCCGAATGCCGCGTTCAATCTTAAGCGCGTCGATGTCAGCCTGTGTCTTCTTACGGTTGTTCAGGAGAACAGCTTGCAGTAGTTGCTCGCGGTTCGACTTACCCGCCGCAAACTCACGCTGGGCCTGCGCAATGGCGTCATCCGCCAGCCGCTTGCGCTGAGCGAACTCAAAGATCAGCGCCCCTTGTAGCGCCTTACGCGCTCGGACTTCCTCTTCTATTTGCTGTGTGACACTCTTACCGGGTGGAGTAATGGCAACAGGAATTTGCACGGGAGGGATTGCACCCGCCAAATCTTTGAGTAGCTGAAACGCCTTGATAATAGGCGTAATGGCAATGAGGTGGGCTTTCCATGCGACGATGATGTTGGCTACCGCAAACTTCAGAGGTACAGCGATAGATAGTGCCAGTCCTTTGACGCTTCCCTGTAAGACAGTGAAAACATCTCGGTTTTCCTCCAGCACCTTGGACATGTCCCGCAGCACGTCAAGCACCACCGGGATTGCCTTCGTGCCAAGCCCGCGCATCTGCACGTCAAGGATGACAAGCTGGTCATTGAACTCATCAGCTATCTTCGCCTGCTCGGTTGTAACCAGTCCCAGCTTACCAAGCCGCCGGGTGATTTCATCGATGTCGCCGTTAGCCTCTTTGGCGATAGCTAGAAACGCCTTACCACCTCGCCCGAACACTTCCAGCGCCAAGGCCGTTTGCCTGAACCCGGCAGGCATCCGAGCAAGCGCGGCAATAGTCTGACGTAACGCCTGTTCTGTGTCGGCGGTTTCGACGCCAAGTTGGCGGAAGGTTTTGGCGGCTTTTGAGTTGGAGTCCTGCGCTTCTTCCAGGTGCCGCTGAAAGATACCAAGCGACTGCACCAGCCCGTCGATACTGCCGCCAGTGGTCCGCGCCACAACTTCCAGCGCACTCAATGTCTCAACACTTACACCCGTCTGCTGGCTCAGGTCATACAACTTCCCCTGAAAGGCTGCCGCACTTTTGGCAAGGGCGAAGATTTCCTTTGCCAGCAATATGGAGCCAACTGCGAGAGCGGCAAACGCGGCAACAGCAATCCCCACCGGGCCGACCATTCCAGCAATGGCACTGGATGTCGTCGCGCTCTCAGCGGCAATAGCAGCGAGTCCTGCTTCTGCTTGTTGTAGTTCGGGTACAAACTTGGCAGTCCTGTTGCCAATCAGGTCTATCGACCCGCCGAAGAACTTAAACGCGGCGTCATTCTTTTTGGCTTGACCTTCGAGCTGGGTAAACTTCGCAAGGAACGCGGTGATTTGAGGGACCGACTTGCCTGATTGTGTAGCAATGGACTGGATAGACTGGGCGACGCTATTAGCAGCCTTCTGTGCTTTGACGCTTTCGCCGCTAATCCCACGCAATCCCTCAGCAACACTGGCAAACACCCCGCCGCCGACGGGCAGTCGCCGCGTAACGAAACTTGTGAGACTATCAGAGACACTGGCAAAGGCGCGATTAGCAACGTTAATGGTCTGCGTGAGTTCAGGGCCAAAGGACTGCTTGAGCTGGTTGATCGCAGCGCGGCCCTCGGCAGTGGCAGTCTTCAGCCCGGAGGCGTCGCCACGTAGTCGGAACAGCAGTGAAAGGTCGTCAGCCATAAACTAACAATCCGCCACGATGACAGGTGCTCGTCAGCACCCACCCACCGCAGCGGATTTGCCCGCATTGGTCTAAGTTGTCTCTAGGACGTGGGCCTGATGCCCGACATCCAGTCCAGTAGATTAGCTAACGAACGCAAGTCATTCGCGGTCATCAGCAACTCGTGCCCCTTACGTGTGTGGGGCATGGTGAAAACCAGCTTACCATCACGGATGTAGCCAAAGGGGAGACGGCAGCAGTCGCCGACCAGCGCCAGCCCCTTCGTACTCGATGCACGTTCTTCAACATGGGTCATTGCCGGACGAGGTTGCGTGGTGACTTCAGCGACGAGGATTGCGGAGATGGCGGCTTGCTCAACCCCTCGGCAATCGTGCTCAGCGCCGAGTTGGCCGACCCTGCAATCAACGCTTCAATCAACCTTGCCTCCTTGTCTTCGTCGTAGAGCTTTAGTCGGGCAGTGGCAGCAATGTCCAGTGCCAGTGCCGCACTCTCATTGCGTACCTTCAGCAACTGCGACGTTCTCAGCCCCCCGTCCCTCGCCGTCATCGCCAGCAGCAGCAACTCCCCGTTCGTGTCCCTCGCAAAACCTACTGAGGCCGGGAGCCTCTTTGCCCTCCTGCCGCGTGATCCACTTGAAGGCGTAACGGAAGTCACGCTCCTGCACCTTGGCGACGGGCTTGCCGTCGGCGTTCAGCAGCGACACCACCCCGGCATCGCTATAACCGATGCGTGGTTGCAGCACATTATCCACGACAATCTGCCGGTAGAAGATGAGCAGCTCAACCGTCTCCTCCGGTGGCTGCTCCTGAATGGCTGTCTCAATCTCCTTGGTAAGGTCGCCCCCTTTCACCTTCCCCTGCTTCTGCCACGCTGCCAGCCCTTGGTTGACAAGTGACTGCGGCAGCACGCCGACAAGGGCCATCCCTTGGATGTCAGCGCGCCGCATCTTGAACCGCGCGCCGGAAGGCATTGGGACGATGGCGATTTCGTCGTCGGGTGATTCCAGCTGCGCGTAGGATTCAGCGCTGGTTACTTGTTCGATTTCACTCATTGGTCTAGCTCCCCACTGCCAGTTGCTTGAACAGGATTCCGATCTGGTCCCCTGCCGGACGCGTGGTAATTGGCTCACCCTGGAACGCGAACGGTGAACCGGCCAGCGAGGTACGCGACACGCGGGCCGCAAGCCCCTGATCGTTGAACGCCTTGTACAGTTGCGCTACCCAGAACCGTGTCGGGTCTTCCTCCAGCGGCGCGATGATTGCCACTGAGGTGTAGTTCAGCACACCGGAGCCGCCAAAATGAATCCCGTCGATGCCGGGGATGGTCGAGCGCGTGGCAGTCGGCATCAGAATTTCCAGCAAGTCGAAGTCTGCGACCTGTAGAATCTCACCCGCGATTGCCACCACCTCCTGCTGCACCCGGCTAATCAACGGATACGGAGACTCATCACCGAAGAATCGTGTCACCTCCGGGCGCACCGTGACCTCCGTGCCCTCCCGCGTATAGCCGAGATGTTTAGCGTCAGGGTTCTGGGCCGAGTCCGGCGTTCCATCGGTATGGAGGATTAACCTCCCCCCAATGCCGGGAGGGGTCAAGTCCGCATAGGCTCTACCCGGACCAATAAGAACCTTAGTGTTGTCAAAGTTGTCAGGTGTTCCAGCCAATTGCGTGTCCTCCTATCGTTGTTCGAAGCTGATGGTCAATTCGACGAATGATGCCTTGAAAAATACTCCACCCTCTGAGCCAATCGGCCCATAGGCATGGTCAATCTTGATGCGCGGGCTGATGATACGTGCTGGATCGACTCCGGCAAAGTAGTCGCGCTTGATGACGCTGAATTCAGCTGCTGCCCTTAACACCGCGTCATAGGTCTTCGTGTAACGCATAATCGTTCGACTCACCGTGTCAGCGTCTGGTCCAATCACCCCAAGGTGACTTTCAATCCTCAGCGGCTGAAACACTCGCGAATCATCTGCATCCTGCTCAGTTAAGTTGCTACGCGGGTTGAGCACCAGCAGGGGAAACTCGTTACCGCGTCGTCGGCCCAGGGTTCGTTCGGCGAAATCGGGGTAGTTGTCATCGGGGTAAAAGTAGTCAAGCGCTTCCTTGAAGTCACGAGTGACGAAGGCAAAGATGCTGTCAATGACCACCTCCTCCATGAGGGTGCCGCCTGATGGTGATGGCACCCATGTCACTCGGCTTCCTCCAATGCTCGTTGAAACACGTCAATAGCCAGCGCCAAGTCGCCAACGCTATCACCCGCCGAGCGTATCGCATCATTCAACTCGTCACTAAACGGCGTCCAGTTGGATTGCTCGTCACTCATGCTGCACGCTCCTCGACATTGAACCCGGCTTCACGCACAAACCTCACTAGCCCCGCCTGAATCGACTTCTGCAGCCTGCGCTTTTGCGTCTCGGCAAGGGAGATCGGCGGGCGGGCAGGCATCCGTCGCGTGCCACGCTGATGAGCAGTGGCGTATGGTACGCTCGTCCCGATAGTCAGCCCGTCAGCTTCAGGCCGCAGGATTGCACCGACAGCTTCAGGGTCGGTCAGCGACTGAACCAAATCGTCGTCAAACCGCAAAATAGGCTTATCAGGCCGCACTCTCTGTTTATACCTCGCATACACGTCGCTGAGTGCCGCCCACTTGCCGGACGCACCTGCCGCACCCTCACTCTCAAACTGCTCTGCTTCAATCAGGTAAAACTCGCGGATGACTTCGGGCCAAAGCGGGCGCAGGTCGCTGAGGGAGTCGATGCGGTTGAACGCACGGTTAAAGACTTCCTCGCCCAGTACCTCTGCTCGTAGTCGGAATGGCATCAGACCAGCACTGCCTCCCTTCGTCGATAGAGTTCTACGATGGCCCAGACTCGTGGCGGCAGTTTCTCTCGGAGGACCAGTCCCTCGGTGTTAATCAACTTCACCGACGCCGGGTCAGTCTCCCGCAGCAGGTTGATGGTCAACTCGATGACGGCAAGCTTCACATCCGCCGGTGTTGCCGCATATCCCCACTTCGCCATGACTGTAATCGGCACCCCCGCCCACCACCCTGCACCAATCCGCCACCATGACGGAAACGGAGGCCACTGGTGCAGTAGCGAGTTGTCGCTAGTCGTCAGCACCAGATAGCCATCACGCTCGATGAAGGTCGGGGCTGTGTAGCCGTCGGGTACGGTGATGGCCGCCACTAGCGTCCCAGCGACATATGCATCCAGCCGCAGGAAGTTGGTGCCGTCGCCGTAGAAGGTGCGTGGCGTAGTCGTCGCTCCGGCTGGTTCAAAGAACTGCGGTGGTACGCCGACTGCTAAATCAAAGAATCTGCTCGCCCGCTCAATCAGCTTCGTCAGGTAGTCGGTGGTCGCGGCCACTGGGCCGGACGCTGAAATCTGCGTGCCCGCTTCGATGACTTCCGCTGGAGTGCAATAGACCATTGGTTATGCGGCCCTTGCTTTGCCGCTTTTGTTCTCCTTCGGGCCGGTCAGCGCCTTGTTCTCCGCTGGTCCATCAACCATCTTGCCGACTTCGACGATACGCGACTGCTCGCCTATCCAGCCCTGTTCGATGGCGAGGTCCATCGGCACCTTTGTGCCAACTCCGGCGAACTGGAATGCCGCACCGGGCGGAATACGCCCGCGCTCCAGCTCAGCCCTGTAGCTGCCATCTTTCATCTTCCAGATAACCCGATCACTAATCCAGATGTTCATGTCCTTTGCCTCATGGTCCATGTGCCACTTGTCAGCGGTGGCGATTAGCGCCGCTTCCAGCCGGTCGAACTCAACCTCCGGTTGCAGCGACTCAGCCAGCGCCAGCGCCGCGCCTGCCCGCTGCTGGTAGTAAACGTCATCGGTGTAGAGCCGATCAACTTCCTTCTCCCACGCATCCACATCATTACGGTCACAGAAGATTGCTGCGTTGCCGAATGCTTCACGCAGCCCCTCAGTCGGGTGCGCGATGGTGGGGATGCCTGCGCACGCGGCTTCTACACCCACCCGTCCATACGACTCATAATCCGACGGCATCAACAGCACACGCGTGCGGCGAAAGACGTTGCGGATATCAGGGTCACGACGCAAGTGCGTGACGTTGGGCAGCCCATAGCAGTTCTGCTCATCACCTTTGTCGTCGTAAAACGGATGATGGCGGCGTTCGACTGGCACGGTCACCCGATGCGAGTCACGGCTGGGACAGCAGTCCTGATGGTTGTAGCCGCCTTGCGCGGTGATGAATTGCAAGTTAGGGAAGCGCTGAGCCAACTCGTAGAACACCGCTGACCCTTTCGTAGTAGTCGGGTTGACCAGCGTCACCCCACCCCCACGCTCGCAGGTGTAGCGATGCGGCTCAACGACTGGATGGACCACGATTGACGGCCCCGGCCATAGGGTTAACTCATCAGGATTGCGATAGGTCCAGTCCTTTTCAAGGTCGGCAATCCACTGGGAGTTGAAGACGACCAGCTGAGCCTTCAGCGGGATCACGCGCCAGAACTCTAACTGCGCGCCATTGTGGACGAAGTGGACGAGGGGTTTGTGTGTGTTAAGTGCCAGTTGCATAGCCAGGCTGGTTAGGTCAAGGTGCGTGACGAGCAGGTCGGCGTCAGCCACAAAGCTACGTAGCCAGTTCTGTTGATTGCGGCGCGGAGGCCGTACCACCTCAATACCACTGTCGGTGTACGGTGCAACAACACTGCGGTCACAAATCACCTGTACCTGATGGCCACGCCGCACCATCGCAGCCAGCGCCGCATGGACTGTCGTCTCCGAACCAGCGCAATGCTCGGGAAAGAAAAGGTGAAAGTAGCCGACTATCTTCATCGTCTATGCTTGGTGCGGCGGCTTCCCCGAAGAAAGGCAATTCCGGCAAGGAGAGCCGCCGCTTTCAATCGCGAACGTTGTGCGCCGCGAAAGGTGTCAACTAGCTATTCGCCCCAGCGTGCAGGTCGATCTTCACCACTGCGGGCGGTCGCAACACTCCGAACGCCCAGCGACCCTCATAGAGAATGTCGATGATATTGCGTTCGAAGTGGTCACGGTTTGAGTCGGTGATGTAGACCGTCGGGTCCTGGCGGTCCCAGACGACCAACTGTTTCAAGTCGCCGGTGTAGCCGGTGCCCTGCGGGATGACCTCAGACTCGATCACCGGCAGACCCCAGAGCATCTTTGTGCCCATCTGCATTGGGCCACCGAAGTAGAATTGGCCCTGCGCTCCACGCGCTAGGTCAATGGTTTCCCAATCATACGGGTTGAGCAGGAAGCCGGTAGAGCGAGCGCGACCTACAATAAGCGCGGCGGTGCGGGCTTTGCGCGTCGTGGTCAACATCCCACCAGTGGTGTCCTCGGAGTCGGCAACAAACGGCTGCGGCGTCAGGTTGGGCGTGTTCTCCAGCCCGGTAAAGTGGTTCGCGCCACCCGGACCGGCGATAATCTCCTCTTCCAGTTCAAGGTCGATGTCCTTACGCGTAAACTCGGTCATCATTGACTGGAGTTGCGGGAAGTCGGAGAGGATTGTGCGCGTCGCGTTCATGATGACGGCGATGGTCTTCACTGCCGTCTGTATCACCTCCAGCGCCATGCTGGCTTTCGGTTTGAGCGCGTTGTCGTCGGTGAGCGAAGTTGCCTCAGGGACGATTGCCGCCGCGCGATTCAGCGCGTTGACCCGGACATACTCGATGAGATTCGACCCTGTTTGCAGGATGGTAATCACGTCGCGGATGGATGGTTGGCGCAACGGCAGGTCAATCGGCCACGGGCCGTAGTCGCGTCGCACCAGCGAGCCTCCTGCCGACCCCGGCACGGTCATCACTAGCGTGTCTTTGAACGAGAGATCGCCCAGTCCCACGTCCTTCAGCGCGATAGTCGGTGAACGCCCAAACCGCACCGACGCATTCATCTCCTTGCCTTCAGGGGCAATTTGTTCGCGCCACGACTTGAACTCCGGGGCGCTGAAAATCAGCTCACCGGTGGACTTCAACTCCGGCTGCACGCCGCTGTAGCCGTTGCCGCCGCCGGGAAAGTCAGGTCGATGGCCCGGTTGTTTAAGGAAGTCGTCAATAGCCTTCAGACGCTTGCCGCGATCCTCAGTCTTGGTTTCCTCGTCAACTTCGGCCTTCAGGTCTTCGATGGACTTCCAGCGGGTGTCAAGTTCCTTCTGCTGTTCAGCGGTAGGTTTCTCATCACCCTGCTTCTCCCAGAACGCTTTCTCTTCATCCGCCAGCGCTCTGAGCCGTTCCTTGGCGGTCTTCTCTTTTTCAGCCATTTGCTGCTCCTTGTTTGTCTACCTGCGCCAGAAGCAGGGCGATCTCGCTTCTCAGGCGCAGTGATTGAGTCCTTAGCGCACCCGTATCAACCTCCTTCTCTTTCGGCGGTGGCTCAGAAGCAGCAAGGAGTTCGTCTAACGCGTCTCTTGCGGCCACCACCTTCGCGCGATTTGAAGCAGAGAGAATCCGGCCCTCCTTGACCCGGTTCTCATGGTTGCGCTGCATGTTGTGCGTATGCTTCTCAACTGCGGATACCACAGCATCGAAGGACTCAAAGGAGTCGGCTACCGTGCTGCCTTTGAGATAAAATTCGTCGTCAGAACTGTTCAAAAATTCTTCAATCTGCGCCGTCACCAGTGGAATCATCGTCGGCGGGTACTCGTTAAACGCCTCAGTTACCTTCGCCTTCCAGTCGATGACCACGCCGGTGGTGCCGGAGTCTTTGGCAGTCTCGGCAATCTTGCGAACTACACGACGCAGGGCTGACTCCACCTCCCACGTCGAAGGCGTCGTCTGGGCCATCTCTTCAGCGAGCATGCCTTTGGCCCCATCAACCGACTTCACGCCTGTGGCCATCGCCATCCGGTTCATCGGAGCAGTGACAATGGAGTCTTCCATAATCTCGCCCTGCTTCAGGATGCGGATGCGGTCGAACTTCTGCGCTTTGAGCAGGTTGGCTTGCAGGCGGTCGGCTTTGACGTAGAGCGGCAACTGGTCCTTGTAGTCTTTTGCTTCGATATAGGACTTGTCGCTGATGGAATAGCCAAAAGAGAAGCCGACGCGTTTACCAGCCTTGGCGCGCTCCAATGACTTGGTACGGACGGCCTGCGCGTCAGGAGTGGAGTGAAACTCCGACTCAACAAACAACCCGTGGTCGTCTTCCTTCGCCTCGACTGGATAGCCAACCAGCTTGTCATAATCCCAGTCGTGGGAGTGAGCGGTGAATCCAGCGGTGAGATACTCAGCCAGCGAATCCTTGAAGAATCCCGGCACAATTAAGTCGCCACCTTCGTCAATTTCACTGAACACCGCACGATAGCCGGAGATTCGCCCCGGCCCCTCGTCCTTGACCGTCAGGTCTTTCAGGTCGATAAATTTGCGCTCAATGTTCATTGGCGGCGCTCCCAAACGAAAAGCCCGCCGCGACTCTCAGTTGAGAATCAGGGCGGGCGGTTCCGGTCATCATTCGCCGGACTTGACTCGCGGTCGTTTAGTTCAAGCTCACGTGGCTGCTTTCAGCCGTTTAAGACTCTTGCTCAACCCATCAAGCTGACGGGCAATGCGGTCAATCTCCCTGCTGACAGTCGGGTTGCCCTGTCGCTGCGGTTTGACTAACGGGACGGTCTGCGAATTCAGCGGCGCAGGAGTGGGCGGTGACTGCTCAGGGGATTGCTGGCTCATTGGTTGTCGTCGGTTTCTATTCCAGTGATGACGCCAAACTCCTTGCGCTTGGCGTCGAGATATACTTCCCATGAGCCGTACAACGCTAAATCGAACCAGTCGGCATAGGACCGAAAACAATAGTTCCTTTGGGCATAGCGTCCGTGACTACCACTGGAAAGCCCCACAGCGTTTGCGGTTGGTCGCTCATGTCGAGCACACTTTAGCACACCACTGTGCGGGAATTGCAACAAAGTTTTACGCTGACGGCTATCCGTGCAGCCATTTGGCGGCGAGTTCCCGCATCTTGGCAGGGCAGTGAGTGCGCGGTTCAAGGTTCCCGCACCACTCGCAGAGCATGAGGTTGTAGCTGATGTTGAAGGCGCGTCCACCGAGGAAACCGCCGGTGTCGGGGTGCCGACCACGCCCACTAGCTTGTTGTCGTGTCATGTGGCAGGCTAATAGCGACTCGTCCAGCTCGTTGTCCCGGATTAACTGGAGCAGGGCGAGGTAAGCGTGACGAGGTAGCGGTTGCAGCGCGTTCATTGCCAGTCGATTATCCTCCATGTCGGCCCATAGACGTCCTCACCAGTGATCTGCGCATAAGCTGGCCCAAACCACGGACGTGGTGCAACCACTTGCTTGTCGGGCGCATCGCTCAGCACGGCGGCAATGGCACTGTAACTGCTGTTGCCGATGATGAATCGGGTGCAGGACTTCATCAGCTTGAAGTCATCAAGGTAATCACGTCCCTCGCTGTACTCCACTTCGTCGCCGAACATCCGCTTGCACTCGTCAATGTCATCGCTGAACACAAGGTATGGACCAGCGACGTGACGCATAGCTTCGCGATAGTAGGACTCCGGCACGCGCGGATGGTAGCGGTCATCGTAATCACCCCGGCGCACGTGGATGGCGCAATAGTCGTTACGCTGATAATCACCCTTCATCCGCAAATACCAGCGACACTCGTCAATGGCGTGGGAGAAGTAACGCTCGCTCTGGAAATGCCCCGACAGACTGACACTGTGGGTCAGGTTTACTTCGTGGTAGCCCCACTCGACTGGATGGTCCGGCAGCGCTGGCCCATCGTAGAGCAGCAGTGGATTAATGAAGTGCTTGTACACGTCACAGTCCTCAGTACTACCGAAGCGCTCCTTATGGTCCCAGTTAACCAGCAGCGGGAAAGCGAAGTCGAAGTTGTTGCGCCGTGCGATGCCGATGACGCCGCAGACTTGGTACAACATGTTGGCCCAGCGACCGTAGCGCCCGATGGTGTTGCAGGTGACGATGTTGCTCATCGATAACGCTCACACTCCCTGTGTTCAAAGCTGAGACGATAAAAGGCGAGTGCCAAATGGTAGATACAGATCTTTGTCCAGAATTCAGCCTCACGCAAATAGCCGAAATAGACGTGGCGTTGGATAACGCCGGCAAAGTACGCCGCACAATGCATGTGATATTTGGAGTCTGTCATCACATTGTATCCGCTGGTGGTGGTAGCCAGCCTCGATTGAAATACTGTTGCCACTCCAACAGTGGATGTGCCGCACACTCAGGAAACAGTGGTTCGTACTCTTGGCGACAGAGGACCAAGTTGCCAGTGTGACAAACGACAAAGTAGCCCCGCTCCAGTGCCGCCGTCGTCATGGCCCAGTAACCGACACCGCCATCGGGGTTGATGTACTCGCTGGGTGGTTCGATGGAGGAGTCAATCTCGACGATGACGATTTTAGGCTGCGCTTGCATGCCGCAGAAGATGTCATAGTCGCCGCCGTCAGTGTCAAGGGACAGTACGTCGCACCGTTCGTCAACAAACGCGTTGATGTTGTGGCCGTCCACGCAGCAGCACTGCGCCCTCACACGCGGGTTGTTGGCCCAGTTGGTCCTGCATTGCTGGTAGAGGCTGTAGTTGGCTTCGACGTATAAGCCAGACCAGTATGAATCAATCAGCAATGCAATGTTAGAGCAGTACTTCCCATCATTTCCTCCTATCTCAACCGCATGGCCCGCGCCTTCATTAGCCAGCACGCCTGCGTCAACAAACCGTCGTACACACTGAATCAGTACCCCTTCCTCACCGTTTTGAGAATAGAAGAGATTGCGCGCGTACCTGTTCAGGAAGTCAAGCATCCCGCCTCCACGTCCCATAACAGCAATCCGCATCAAAGAAACCCGGTAGGCGGTCGGTGTAGCGGCGCACTACTCCACCGAACCAGCGAACAAAGTCGTCCTCAGTAAACGTGTGAGGATGATACACGCAAGTCGGGTAGTTCACGGGTTCAAAGAAGCGCACCACAGGCGCGACTTCCTTCGCCCTAGCAACCACGCGCTCCGGGTCGCGGACGTGCTGGAGACAGTTGAATAGCCAGCACTCGTCGGACCTGATCATGTCGGCATCTTCAAAGGGTTCCCTCAGCCAGATCACGCCAACCAGCTTTTCAAGCTCAGCGAACCATAGTGGCTCAACGAGGACGGGTTGGACATCGGTAACGAACGAGGTCGCTGGATACGGCCCGCAGCCGACTTCAGTGATGGTCTTACCATACTGGTCAAATACCATGTTGAGATAGTCGAACGTCAGCCGAGTTGCGCGATAGGCATTCGCCTCGGTGTAAGTAGCAACCGCCGCTTCAGCAACCTGCGCCTCTTGCCAGCGGGTGTGGGTGATGGGTTCGATCATTGCTTCCACTCGTGATCGCGTCGTCGATGATGGTGAAACAACACCGGGTAATCGTCAGCCGCATACTCCGACAGCTTCCCGTAGATGAACTCCGGCGTGCCGCCACGATTATACACCGCTGGCCAGTAGTGCAAGCGGCATCCTTCCCTGTACGCCATCGTCGTCAGGATCGCCTGATCGTGGCGGTGTTCCTGAAACTCAGGGTGGTTGGGCAGGCGTGATGGGGAGTCATCGATGAGTCGCCCACCATCATGCAGGCACCACTTCAGCCATTCAGCAACGAAGGCACGGGACCAATCCGACACGCGGAAGAAGATGACGCTGGCTTGGACTTGTTTGCCAAAGCGCTCCCAGACCAGTTCCTCGTTGTAGTCCCCGGTGAACGCCTCTCGTAGCTCATTGTGCAGCCAACTCTCACCATAGACAGCCTCCACCGCATCCCGCTTGCACCAATGCGCGTGTTCCCAGTTGTTGCCGAATAGCCAGACGTCATGGTCCATGCGGGTGGTGATGTGGCTGACAGGGGCGATGAACTCGACGCCTGCGTCGGCGTAGATGAGGATATCGCCGTCAGTTAAGTGACCCAACTGAGTATTAACGCCGTCAACTGAGTAACCCAACTGCGCGTTGATAATCATAGGCTTCCACGCCCATAGCCCGCAGCCTTTGGGGTTGTTCCAAATAGCCTCGTGGCCGATGAACGCACTCGCTACGCCTGACGGCTGGTATTCATGAACCTTATCTACGCCGTGATGGCGAGCGCTCAGCACACACAGCTCCCGCGCCCGGCTCATACTCTCATCTGCGAAGGTGACGAGTTGGACTTGGCTCACTGCCGCACCTCGTAGTTGACACCTTCCTTATCCAGTTGCGCGGTGATTGCCTCCACCAGTTCATCAGCAGGATAGGTCGTATAGGTGCGCTGTAGCAGCAACTTGTATCCGCTCTCACGGATTAGTTCTGCTTCAATCTCAATGGCGCGCAGATAATCATGCTCATTGGTAAACTTGATGCCGTTCATCTTAACCTCGCCTCACTCGCCTCAAATATCGGCGATTTACTTAACGTGAGTCCAAGCCTCCCCTTTTACTACGTTACAAATCAATCGGACGCTGACGCCGTGTTTACGCGCCAGCCCCTTAAAACCATACTCGGATGAGCCGCGCCTATATGTAGCACGAATAGACCGGACATTAGACTCTGTCAACTTGGCTAGCGGGTGTTTTTCACCCTGCACATCAGGGCGCGATAAGGCACGTACCACAGCGTGCGGCACTGTGCCACGACCACCACGCGAACAATTCATCATACGTGGCACGCTCGCCATGTTCTTGTGCATTTGAATAACGTATATCTCGTACCTGTCAAGCATCTCCTGAGGTACGTTAGGGGCCATTGTGTGAAGCAAGTCGAGTCTGTGAGCATCAAATCCGTATCGCAATAAAGAACGCGCTAACAGCCGTTGGTGTCTGCCGTGACTGCCGCCCTTTCCCCTTGCTATCGAACGGTAGTTTGCCATACGTCCCTTAAGGTTTCGTGTCTGACCTATATAAACAGCACCCGATGGCGAAGTCAGCCGATACAGAACAGCGCTACCCGATGAGCTTGGTATCACTAAGTTCAAAAACTTTGGTGTAGTCATCAACACGTCCCCATATCATCGAATACCGAGGTCTTTGATATGCAACCATTGGTGCAACTATAAACGCCTGCAACTCCGGTAATAGGTCGCTCAATGCGTTGTCAAACATACGCTCATTCAGCGAGGGTTGCTTACCAAGAATGAACTCTACGCACTTCTTATGATAAGCAACCGCATGCGTGGTCCACGCTGCACGTACTCGCCACAGGTGGTCACTAAATCGTTCCAGCTGTGGCTCACCATCATTCCAGCAAACAAGATTCGCGCCGAGGTACAGGATGTCCCAGTCGGCGGGTAACTCGCTCAACGCAGCAGGTAGATGGTCCAAGTTGCGGAATACAACATCATCCTCCAGATGCAACAGTACCTCGTCGGTGGAGTACAGAAACTCCAACAGAATGTTCCGCTCGCTGTGGCTGAACGACTGATGCGGGCCGATTTCCCGCACCGCGTGGTATGGTTGCACCACTAGCCCGACACGCTCGCACTCAGCTGCACCCAGCGCGTACTCGTTGCTGTTGGCGGTGAGCATGATGACGCGGTGGAAGAAGGACCAGTCCATTAGTTCTCCGTACCAACCACATCCGGCCATTCTATATCAAGAAACTCAAAGCTGACGTTCTTCAGGTCCAGCGTCAGGGAGTTACCCTCGTCAACCGTCGTTGGCCTCGGTAGTGGCGACAACATCGATGGACCACCCACCCGCTCACAGACGCCGTAGTGCGTGACGGTCCAGTCGGTGTCAGCCTCGAAGGTGGCATGATGCCGCTCGTCAATCACCGCGTTGGCGAGGCGGGTCAGGGTGTTGCCGTCGTCGTGGTAGAGGGAGGCGATCATTACTAGTTGTTATCGTCCACGATAGTGCAGTTATCCCAATCCAAATCGGCGACATGTTCTGGGCCTAATTGCTCTCGGACGATACGCTCGGCAAACGCCTTCTTGCTTTCGGCCTGCATATCGGGATGATCAAAGACAAATTCCGTCCGCCCGCCCATCTCAATCTCATGGCCACAGCATCCAGTATCGCAACCATAACCACGGTGGTAAACAATAACTTTCGTCATCACAACCACCTGTCAATCAGCCTGCGCCACAGGGGCTTGCGTAATCTGTAGAACAACTCAGCGTTGGCGTTCATTGGTGCATGTCTCCTTTCGACTGTCGCAGATTCTACTTGACTTTTGTTTCGCGTGTCAACTATAATCGCTTTCATGAAACTTGGCGACGTAATCCGACGTTACCGCATTATGAGTGAGTTGACATTGCGCGAGGTAGGTAAGGACATTGGCATTGGGGCAGCGACGTTAATGCGGCTGGAGCACGGACTGGAGCCTGATGGTCGCACGTTGGCGAAGGTATTAATGTGGCTGATGCAGGCGCATAGCACCAACGGCACCCGCAGCAAGACGGAGGGACGACGATGAGCATCTATCTCTTTCACTCGTTACAGACACTGAGCGCATCGTGCGAGGCGGCTACAGCGGCGACGAAGGCACTTGGTGATGTAATTCAGGCTCAATACCCAACGTGGCTGATAATCGAGGGTGGCAACTGGCCTGACAGGTTCTCATTGCTAAACCGCTACCTGCGCACGGGCGTGGAACCTGAGTACTTCTCAGACGAAAGGTGGACAGCAGATGGCAAAGGGTAAATCGTGGAAGAAAGCAGCGCCGAAGAAGCGCAAGGCAACCAGTTCGCAGCGCAAGGGCAGGCCGCAGAGTTGAGACGGAGGGGCGACGGGGGTGAGTGACAAGACTAAGACTGTTGGTTGTATCGGTGCCTTAATCATTCTGCTGATGACCGGAGCCGTAGTCGGTTTGGTGGAACTTGCCCGCAGTGTCGGCGCGCAACAATACTTTTGGGCTTTTCAGGCAGTGGTTACTATTATGGGCTTGGCAGGCGTAATCAGCGCGATCGAGCGGCACCCACCGCAGACTGAAAGCGAGGGACGGGATGGCTGAGAAGGTAAAAGAACGCATCTTTTCCGGTAAGCCCAGCAAGTCCATGTGGGAGTACATTAACAAATTGCGGGATTACAGTGAGCCGACGCACATGGCAATCTACGTCTTGGCCTGTCGCTATCAGGAACTGGAGGCGTTAGTACGTAAGCTACAACAGCGCGTGGAGTCTGAGCAATGAGTGAGCGGGATGACGACACGCGATATTTGCTGCTGTGGGTTATCTATGTCGGTCTTTTCCTGTTTGCGTATCTTGAGGCCGACTCGTGGATTCAGCGCAGTCAGCTTCACGACGTCCAGCGCCGGGTCGCAGAACTGGAGAGTCGCAAGTGAGTGACGACAACGGTAACAGGCCAGCGATGCGCGACGACATTATCTACGCGGTGATCGTAATAATCGTCGCCATGTCACTATGTAGCAACGTTGATAGTTGCAGCAGGCGATTGCAGATTAACAAGCTGCGGGAAGACTTGCAGCGACAACGCTGAAAGGAGCACCCAACCTATGCCCACCATCTTCATCACCAGCGCCGACTACGGCCCGCTGCACTTTCCACCGTCGCCCAGCTGCCTGCCGCATACTATCCCGGCGGATGCAGTGCTGACCCCAGCGTCGGACTGCACCGTGCGAGTGCGTGTGAACGAAGCAACCCATGAAATCGGATACGAGAACGAAGGTGAGGACGGGGTGACGCTGGTGGTGAAGCCGAAGGGTCAGTCCTGCACGTAGATCAAAGTGCCTGAACTTTCTACCGCAATCTGGCATTACTCACCCAGCAAGCGCAAGGTTCTTTACGCTCATGCCTGTCGAGACTGCGGGAAGATCCGTTTCTTCAATATGAAGCGCATTGCCGCGTTGCGCTGCAAGGACTGTCGAGTTGTATTCCTGAAGACCAATCCAAAGCGAGAACCCTACACTTGTAGATTTTGCGGAATTAAGTTTCGCGCGATTTGGCGTAAGGCACGCGAGCCTCAATTCTGCTCGTTAAAATGCCACAACGATGCGCAGGCGGCAAGTAACTTAAGTCGGCAAGCCTATCGCATCTGTAAACACTGCCACAAGTCATTCGCTCTTGATCCCAGTGATGCCCGCCGAAGACCCGCAGAGTCGTGCTCGAATACCTGTCGGCTTGCTCATCACATTTGGATAAACTGCGCCCATTGCAGTAAGAGGTTCAACGCTCGCCACAATACGACACGGAGATACTGCTCGAAGCGGTGTTACCTCAGTTCGTGGACCGAAAGCCGTATTGAGAAGCGTGTCCGTATCGCACTCGAAGATTATCAAGTTAACTTTGAGACTCAGTTTCCGGTGAAAGGCGCGCATCACTTTGACTTCTACGTGCCATCCCTGAACTTGCTGATCGAAGCCGACGGAACCTACTGGCACTCACGACCTTGGTCTAAGGAGCGAGATGCGAGGAAGACAGCCAAAGCGGAAGCGTTGGGTTACACTGTATTACGGTTTCCTGAATTATTGATAATGTCAGACCAATGGACTACAACATTCAGTGAGGCAATTGCTAATCACTTACAAACACATGAAAGCAGCGGCACCAGTCCCCTCCGCTGCACGACGGTGAAGGCACCGGCTCAAGTTCCGATTCATCTGTAGCCGTGTCTCCGTCGAACGATGCGCAGCTATCGCAAACGTTCTGGTCTAATAACGCACTATACTCCACCCGCTGCCACTCATACCTCGCCGCCTCCACGCTCCTGCCAAAGCTGATGGTCCTGTTCGCCAGCCCAGTGGCAATGCGATCCACGTAGGCGGTTGATGCGCTGTGTACGTCGCTGGTGACAGAGGTGATGAGTGTTGCGCCGGATTGGCCCAGTAGGGCGTAGCGCGAGGCCGCACCGGTGATACGGGCCTGTACGTCGTTGGCAAGACGGCTGGTGGTAATGGAGGTCAGCTGGTCCAGGTCGTCATCGAAGTCGTCATCGTCGGCAGCTTTGATACCACGCTGCGCAGCAATCAGCAGGCGTCCATCGTTGAAGGTGGTGGTGACGGCGTCGTGCAGGTGATCGTAGTCACTGGCGCTGACAGTGACAATCAGCTTGTGGTAGTTCGCTGCTGAGAGTCGGGCGAGCTTAGCCAGCGCATCGTCGGTGAGCGAGTTGCGTATAACCAGCAGCAGGTTCGTCAACCGCTCCTTTGCCGAGTCCTGTGCTGCGGCGATGGCTTTTACCTGAAGTGCTTCGTGCGGCTTCGGCTCCCGACTGAGTTGCAGCCCCTCCCACTCGACTGACTTGGCAGGCAGGTGGTTCAGGCCGAGGTGCTGGTAGAAGGCGGTGGCGCGATCTTCGCCGTAGAGGTCGATGAGACGTTGCCAGCCTTGCGCGTGACGGACGGCGAGGGCTGCTTGTAGTTTGAGATCCAGTAGTTTGCGTTGGAGGCTCAATTTGCTGTCCTGCCGTAGAAGTAGCAACCCATCTGGTGCCCGCCAGTAACCTCGTAGCATGAGCACTCAGGGCCCGGACAGTCGTCAACCGTATGGCGCATGTCCGGAAACTCGTTGAAACTAATGCCGCAACCGCCCTTGCAATAGTCGTAAGGATTATCATAGACCATCTCAAATCCGACCAGTGGTAGCTCCGGTATCTTCTCGCCTTCAGGTACGTCGGCAAACGAGGCTGACTCAACCACCAGCTTTAGCGTCATAGGCCAATGGTTGGTGTTGGTGTGACAGCCGATAATCTTCGCATCATCTGGCAGCGGATTCTCTTTGACAACAATGAAACGCGGTGGTCCATCTTTGCAGAATTTGCAGAACTCGACAAATAGTTCAGGGGTCAGATCAAGCGTTGCGATTCTCATTGACGAATCCCTTCATCTCCCGCTCCAGCCCCTCAAACCAGCGCTCCAACTCAGCGAACTTTGCCAGTGACGCCGGGTTGATTGGTGGTGGGGCAACAGGCTCCTGTGGCTCCTCAGCAGCCTTCTCAATCAGCCGCTCGGTGGTCATCGGTGTGGCTAGTGACGGTACGAAGTGGATGTCCAGCCCCTCCATCGTCGGTTTGCCGAGGGATGTCAGAAACTGATTGATGGTGATGCCGCCGGACGAGAGCGCGCGAGTAGTGCGTTCGTAGAGCTTGTCGCGATCTTCCTGCAGCACCCGCACGGTGGAGGTGTCGAAGATTAACCTCGCACCCTGTGGCATCTCAAACTCCGGCAACAACTGCCACGTCAACTGCTCAGCCAGCGCCGTCTGCATCGGCACGATGACAGACTCGTAGCACTGCTGGCGGGCTTCGCGATAGGCGGCGTAACTCGTCCCGTTCTCTAACCCAACAAGGAATTGCAGCATGGCCGCTGGTATCCCCGTCACTGCTGCAATGCGCGACTCCGGCACCTTGCGCAGTTCCTTCAGGTCGAGTTCCTCCGGCGACCACGCGAACTTGATTGCTTCGATGGGGAGTGCGGAAACAATCGGCACGCCGATGTTGTCACCGGTGGTCTGCTGCACCCACTTCTCCTTGAGCGCCAGTGCCTGCGTCTCGTTGAGTGACACGCCCTCGCCTTTAGGACTGAGCATCGGCACCACGATGCCCATGTTGCGCAGGATGGTGGCGGTAAACAGCGCCGCCTTGTTATCGCCGTAGACCTCACTGATCACCGGGCCAAATGCACCGATGCCGCGACGGGGATTGTTCGGGTCTTTGCCGCGTTTGAGGTGGATGATGTCGCGTTGCGGGTAGAGGACCGGGGCTTTGCCGGGGATGGAGTACTGGTAGTGGGAGAGATAGTCATTCTTCGCGTCAGACGGCACCGCTGGACTCCCTCCATCCCCTGGCCAGCGTTCCTTGACGAGGAACCACGGCAGATACCACAGCGCAATCACCTTCCCGCTGTTATCCCGCTGCTTGTACCAGTGGAAGTTGCCGTCTACCCAGAGGCCGAGGCTGAGCACCGCACAGTCCTCTGCCCAGGTGGTGAAGGGGTTGGGGCGGCGGATGAGGTCGCAAGCCTCATGGCCCCAGATGGTTTCGTAGCCGTTGTTCTCACCGGGTTGCTGGACGACGGGTTGGGCTTCAGGGAGCTGGGTGGAGGTGAGATTCACCACGGCCATCACCAGCGATGAAGTATCGAGATTGCCGACTTCAGCGGCGTAGTCGATTGACGTAGCGCGGCGGCGGTTCCAGTAGGAATAGCGCAGAGGTTCAGGGTAGCCGTACTGAGAGTAGCTGTTGCCGTAGTCAGGCGCGGGAGTGGCGGCTTTCAGTTGCAGGCCGAGACGGTCGAGGATACGGGTGGCGAGTGACATCAACTACTCCCGACGACCACGATCAAGAACCTCTTTAGGGATTGCGGTAATGGCAGCAATGTTGATTTCCGGTAGCTCACGCAGGAAAGTCAGATCCAGCTCTCGTGGTTCAAACCGCAGAGGGTTGACCGTAATTATGTCCTTCTCGTCGTTGTCTGGTTTATCCATCCCATCTCCTCCATCAGCGCCGCATGTTATCACACGTTGTAACTGGTGGTTAGAAGAATTGCATGTCTTTGGTTGATGAAGCGCGATAAGCCATCGCCCCAGCGACAAACGAATCCGGTGGATGGCCCTTGGTCCCGCCCATCAAATCCTCGTTGGTGCAGTAGCGGTGCTCAGACTCGCAGTAGCGAATCTTGGCGCTGACGATGGCTCGATCCTCAATCGCGGCAATGTACTTGGTGAACACGTCCGCGCGCGTCTGCCCCGCCAGCACCACCCCCCGTGCATCAGCTTCCTGATAGTCGTCAACCACGTCGCCCAGTCCGGTGGCGTCATGACACGCTGGACCGGGATACTTCGCCACCCGCGCGTCGAACTTGGCAATCATCATCGGCCACGACATGCGCTGGTAGCGGGACCATGCAACACGACGCATTGGTCGTACGTCGGTACGGAAGGTGTCAATCACCGTGTGGTCGCGCTTCTTGGCCCAGTCGCCGCCGGTGGCATAGACCGCACCCGCTACAGGCTCCTCGATGATTAGCTCGTAACCCATAGGACCAGCAAGCTGCTGCGGGGTGAGCAGGCCATTGAACTCGTCACGGAAGCACGCATCGACAGCTTCAGGAAGAATTGCACGTCCCTCTGGCGACGGCTCCTGCAAGTCGTACTCAGCCGCCCACATAGATGCGGTAACCTCACCGCGCTTGGACTCAATCTCTTCCTGTGTGAGCCAGCCATCCGGCTGCACGCTCGTCTCCCGGTAGCACCACTCCTGCACCGGCCAGCCTTTCTCAGCTGCACGCTTCTTAATCTCGGTGAAGGTGCCAGCAGCGTAGTGGTGGGTAGATGACATCACCGTCTGTTTCGCCACCTTCGCCGTACCCATTGGTTGACCCATCGCGGCGTCGAGGATGGCCAGCTCCATCTCGTCGACCTCATCCAGTCGCATGCGTTGTGGATGTGGACCACGGGCGGATTTCGACGAGGCCATCAGCGCGGTGACTAACCCTCCCGACCGGTAGCGAGTCCGTCGCTGAATGTTCTCCTCACCTCCCGACCACTTTTGCAGGTATTCGATAACGCGCGTTGACTGCTCGCCTGAACCGCCGAGGATTGTCACCTCTGCGCCAAGCGTGTCGGCTTCAATGTGGCCCAGCAGCGCGAGTAGGTACGACTTGCCCGCAAACCCGCGTGAGCCTTCCCAGACGGTGACATTGTGACGCGCGAAGTAGGCGTCGGCAAAGGCGCGAAACGGCGTGCAGTGGTTGGGGCAGACAGGAGTGTCGGGGATGGTGATGCCGAGGGTGGTGAGCAGGTAGTGTTTGAGTTCGGTGTCGGTAGTCGGCGCGGTTCTAGTTAATGCGGTCTGTTGCTGTTGGCTCTGGATCTCCTGTAGACGATCCGCTACCGGCCACAGGTGCTTCAGCCGGAGCGAAGGAGGCAGCGAGTTTTCCAAGGTCAAGTTTGACGCCATCGGTTTCAGACTGCGCGAACTTCAGCCATTCTAGCGCATCTTTGTCACTCTGAAGTACGCCGTCTTTCATCTTGGTCTTAATTACCCGCATAGCGAGCCGCAACCGCTCAGCACGAGACGCTATTCCAATCATCAGCGACAGCCGGTCTATCTCCGCCGCGAAGTCCGGGTGGTGCAGCCAGTTGAAGATCGTCTGTCGGTGTACTTGCACTTGCTCGGCGGCTTCATCACGAGTAGCGCCAGAAGCAAGTAGTACCGCCGCTTGTGAGCGTTGCTCATTCCAGCAGAATCGCTCCGCAGGTCGAATGTTGGTAGAGAGATTCGTTTTGGCTCGAACTACCGTGTCGTCCTCATCCGACCAGTCGATCAACACTGTTGCAACGCCGGATTCCCGTCTCTCGCCATCAGGGTTGCGAACCACGTTAACGAGATCCGGCAGCTTGTTTATCCAGTATGATTCTCGTTGAAACCGCTGGTCCTGGGCGCATTCTTCGAGCAGTTCAATGACGAGGTTGTCGATGCCGATTTCCTGGACGACGCGGGTGAACTCAGGATTACGATGCAGGCCGCTGGTGACGTGATTTTTATGCTTACCCAGCCGCCAGTCGAGGTTGCGCTTGGTGCTGCCGACATAGAAGTAGGTAGTTGAGTCCTTGGCGCGTAAGCCGTAGATGTAGCAGGTGGTCATGGTACTACCTCTACTCGCGCCTCAGACGGAACGTTACACGAATCCCGGTGATGCGCGAGATGACAGGGACGACACATCCAGACAATCAGTAGAGGGCTATTGTAATCAGGATGGTGCATCTGCACGCCTTCCGTTATACCGCATGTCTTACACGGCTCCGGTTCGAGTAGTCCACGGCGTTTATACACGCCTGCATAGCTCCTGATATTGTCTTTATAGCGCTGTTCCGGCGTTAGTGAATGAGTCTTGCGCCAGTTGCGCATGTACTCGGCGTGGTGTTCTCTGCAATAGCGCTTAGTGAGCGGATTCACTGCTGGATTGAGACAGTTCGGTCTGGCGCAAGTTGTCTTACGTTCACTCATGTCAGTGTACCACAACCACGCAACTCATTGCCGCTTATCTCCGTGCTTGCGTGGTCTGCCAGCGTTCTTCACACTACGCGGGTTTGGCTGAAACTTGTCAAGCTCTGAGCGCCGGATACCGACGACTGTAACCTTCGTGGTTGTCGTCTTGAGCTTGCCGGTTTCAATGGCCGTGTAAATCGCCTGCCGTGATACGCCTTTGATGTCCGCTGCTTCTGTGACTGTCAGTATCTCGCCCATGTGCGACATCCTACACCTGTGAAAATAATTTGTCAAGAGGCAAAATAGTAGTTGACAACTGTCAAATTATCAGATAGGATGCCTCCATCTTAGCAACGAGGAGCAAACGACGATGACACCCGGCACGCCCACAATCACCAAAGGTTTCCGCTTCCTGCACGCGACATGGAAAAGTCCAGCCTTCTCGTTCGCTCAGTACAAAGGAGCTTCCGGCTCGGGAAACGGCACAGGAGATGGTGGTGACGCGCGTCGCTAAAGGAACCTGCTACTACCGACCTATCTATCGCATCAACGGCGAGATTCGCAACTATGGTTCACCGTTCTATCGCGAGCTGGCGAAGATGAACGAGATTGTGCTGGAGGTGTTGTCATGAGCGAGTACACGTACAAGGCACAAGGACTGTCAGACGGCGAGCTGGTTGACGAAGTAGTCGCACGGGTCTGGGCTGAACTCGAAAGCATGACCTGGGAGGCCGTACTGATGGATGAACTAGTTCAGCGATTCATGCGGTACGGCGGGTTGACTGAAACACCGAAGGGCGTACTGCGCGACGATAGGAATCGCTGGTGACGCACTCACCCTTTGAACGACGGAGGTTACGATGATGACGACAACCACACGGAGAAACAATTTGGATCGCATTTGCTGCTGATGGCAGCATTGGGCAGCTACTTGGCAGGCAAGGCTGACAGCACGCGAGTACCGGCTGAGAACGAGCGCGTTACCGCAGCTATTGCCCGCACCATGCGCTGCCAGACGGAAGTTGAATACGCCGCTGGTACCGACCATCAGTGTACGGCTAGTGAAATCCGGCAAGACGCTGGACTGGAGGTGAGATGACTGCACGAGAGATTTACAACGCGATACAACGTGGTGATAAGGAGAGTCAGCAGCAGGCGCTCTACGAGTTGCTAGCGCTCAATCAGGAACTTGCGACGGCAACACTGGAACTGGCCCATCACGTTAAGCAGCTGATCGGGTATGACCCGGTGGAACAACGCCCGCGATTGTGGCTAAGCGAGTTCCTGGACTTACCGAAAGGAGAACGATAATGGCAACGGAGAGAACTGGTTACAAGGTAATCGATGAGCTACTGGAGACGATTGCGCCGCGCGTGGAGGGTAAGCAGTGGCCAGTGGTGGAAGCGACACCAAGACCGTGGCATCGGAATGTCTCGCCTGCATGGAAGTATCCGATTTACGCAGATCGTGACGGCGATCCGAATGGGCGGAACTGGATACATATTGCTGCGGTACTAGCCGGAAATCCAAACGCTGAAGCGGATCTGGATTTAATCATCCATGCGGTGAACTCGTTCGATAGGCGCGACATTGCCCTACGTCAAGCTCAGACCATTATTCAGGATCACGTCAACGGCATCGAGCGCACTGCGTGGCAGGAAGTTTTGGACCGGATTAACGAGGCGCTAAAGGATAAATCAGACAATGGCTAAAGTAACGATGACCTACCCCCTCGCAATGGCCGCTGGGCGTGACGCCGGGAATCGGTCGATGCGGCGGGCGGGGAGAAACCAGTGGGATGAGGATGATTGGAATGCGGCGGCTGAGACGTTTGAGAGGTTGCGGGGCAAGGAAAATGGCTTGCCGGAAGGTGAAAACGCCGTACAGGGCGATTCTGGCGCAGCAATGACTGCCACAGCAACCACCCAGCAACGAACAGGAGCGTGAAGGATGGACATACAATCAACAACTACCGAAAGGACCAACACGATGAACGACGAACGTGAAGTGACTACTGCGACCACCACAACCGATGACGAGGACCGTTGCCCGGACTGCGGTTCAACTGAAGCGGGTAACTGCTTTTATTGCAAGATGGATTGAGGGATATATTATGACTGAATGTAATCACACAATTGTAACCAACGTTGACACCAAGGACGGTGGTCACTACTGCGAGGAATGTGGGCAGCGGTTTGTTGTCGCAGCGCCCACGCAACCCGCGCCGGAGACGGGCGGGGAGTGGTCGCTATCGTCGGCAATGGTCAACGACATCATGTATCGTGACCATTTCGCAGCAAGTGGCAAGAAGCCTGTGTGTATCGACATTCCCGAAGGTGACACTGGACGGACGCACTATGCGGCGGTCGTCGTTTGCACGGGTAGGGAGCATGCAGCGCAGATTGTCGCGGACCACAACGCAGTGATGAAGCTAGTGGCTGCGCTCACTGACACGCTTAACGCAATGGAGATTCAGGAGCAGCGCGAGACTGAAGAGTTCCATTTGTCGATAACCGCATTCAGACCCATCTGGGACAAGGCAAAGAACGACGCTCGTGCCGCCCTCGCAGCCGCCACCGGGCAGGGAAAGGAGTGATGAAGTGAATCGACGACAATGGCTTGAATCAGAACAACGCGATAAGTTCTACGAGTCACAACGACAAGGGACGGATGAGTTCGGGGCTTTATGGCTCAAAGTGAACAACGCCGTCGTGCAGAATCCGACGATCAGCGAGTTGTTTGACTTCAGTCAACAGCAAGTGCGGTCACTGGTATCGCTGACGATGCTTGAGACGTTGCGTATTGCGACCACCACCCACCCGGACGAGGGAGGACGGGGATGATGGACGCAACACAACAACAGCCTACTAAGCGACGCGTTGTCCATATGCAGGCGTCGCTTTCAAAGCCGCTGTGCCTCGGATGGCGTACGAAGCATCTGACCCTGACGCTAAATCGCGCTGAAGTTACCTGTCGCAATTGTCTTGATAAATTGAAACTGGAAGTGCGTGGAAAGGTGGACTGGGAGGCGATAGCCAAGGAACTGGAAAAGCAATTTGACTCGCTGCGCAAATCAACGTTGGAGTTCCTGTTCGCTCATCCATGCTACAAAGGCGAAACTACGCTGGAAAACTATCCGCCGCGTGTCTGCTTCCAGTTTTACGCGCCAGTAACAAAGGGCTGGACTTACAGTTTAGATCTTGGCGGCGACATGGACTCAAACTTCATCCAGGTTGCCAAACTGGCGGCCAATGACCTCGATTGCATTGCTACGTTTGTCGGGCAGATTGCTGAGACTTACCACCTTCGCCCTTTTCGTACAGGAGATCGCACCCATGACCCGATTGTGCTCAACTACGAACTCAGACCAAACTATCGCTGAGCCTATCAGACTCACCATCGACGACGCCGTATCCGCCAAAGGAGCTACGCCAACGCAGCGGCCCCTGGCGATGACTATCGATGATATTACCGAGACTCGCTACGGCACCACCCAGCACATGCACTGGCCGGTGGATGAGGACACTCGACGCCGGTTAGCAGCGATCATCACCAGCGACATCAGACAGCAGCCGGAGAAGTCGCCAGCTCCACCGTCGAGGTGGTTGAGGTGGTAGTTAGACGGCGTTGCACTCTTTCTCAGTCAACTGCCTGATCAACTTCACCCTGAACCGCCAGTTAATGTCTTTGGCGGTCTGCTTCGTCGGCTGATATCCCGCTGCCAGCATCGCGCCTTTGAACGCGCCATTGGTCAAGTAGAACCCTGACTCACTACCTTCAAAACGATGTTTCCACGTGTAGCTCGTCAGAGGATGGGCACGGGTACCTGGAGCAAAGGTAGTTGTAATCCATGCTTGCAATGCCTCTCGCTGTTGCCTGGACAGCCGATGGTAAGCCTGTGGGTTGTTTGGCTGTGAAGCACGCCAGTCAACCGTACGGTCGTGTCCATGCGGACAATATATCCCTTGAAGATTGGTTCCAAAGACTTCGTAAGCGGTGTCTTCCAGTGCGCAGATCAAATCACCTACAACCGCCGGAGAGAACTGCGGCACTCGCTTGAGCGCAACCTGCAAAATCCAGTCGAGCAGTTCAGCGGAATTACGAGCACGTTCCAGGTCGATTTCATAAAACCAGTTGCCATGCTTGTCGAACATGCCGACAGTGAGATTTGACGGGTCGAACCTGAACGTAACCCCTTGACTATTAACAGGTTGATAGGGCTGATAGGTCAATTCCGATGCGTGAATCACTTTTATGGTCGCCTCCTTTTGGACAGATATGGACAGGAGATCTGTCCACTATAATCCATTAAGGCTAAAGATAGTTAGACAATTTGGACAGATGTACACCCCTTTTCAACTCGCGCCCTTCATGCGCACACACGCGCGTATAGAGACGAGTAGTATCAACCCTGTCCAACCTGTCCAAAGTGAATATAAGGTAATAAACATCGGCATTCTACGCGGACAGATAGCCAAAACCCGCTGTCCACGATCTGTCCAACCTGTCCAAAATTAAACGAGGTTGAAACCTTCGTACCACGAGCCGTTAGAGCGAACATAACGAAATCCCAGTCGCTCCATCTGTGGTCTAAGTGTAACTGAATTGAGGATGTTACGGATGCCATGCTGGTCGCACCATTGCTTGTAAGCAGTGAATACTTCGATGGATTTTTCTCGATGGTCGGTCATTTTGACTACTGAGTCCTCAACGAACAGAAGGACATGATCGCTGTCGCGTTGAAAGTCGGAAGTGGCAGCACGAACAGAGGGTGGAATGTCGAACTTACCGCGCTCTCGTAGCCGCCTCAACCCAGCGACAAACACATTGACCAACGCTTGCCCGTCGGCAGCGATAGCGGGTTTTAGGGTGAGATCCTCGCTCTCCACTGGTTCCATGCGGACGACACACGCACGACGAAAGATACCGTTGTTTGCCTCGTTGACTATCGGCAGGTTATTCATGGCCCAAACGAGCTTGCAACGCGGGATTAGGTCATACGCTGGCTGACCCTTTTCCTCGACTTTGATTGGCTCGCCGCTGATGATGGTATTTACGATGTCGGTATAGCGTCCATAGCGGATCGGCGGGGCTTCGGCGGAGATGGCGAGGGTTTTACCAGCGAGGCTGACTAGCCCAAAGCGTCCGGCTACGTCCTTAGCTGAGAGCGTTGTCCATCGCTGTGTGCCAAGCGCCGCACGTAGTGCTTCGATAAACGTACCCTTGCCGCATCCAGGCATACCAACTAGCCACAGGGTTAGTTCGTGCTTCATTTCAGTAGTCAGGCACAGCCCGCCGAACTCCTCAAGGAACGCCAACACGTCCGGCTGAATGTGCTGACCCCATTGTGTCCAGGCGTCTGACACCTTCTCCGGCGTGTAGTCGAATGGCAACTTGCTGGTTGCACGATACTCGGCTGAGTGCGGCTTGGGTTCAAACGTGTTCAGATCCAGCACGCAATTGCGAAACAACAGCACGTCATGACGGGAGTCAAACTTAGCATCAAGCTCTGACCGCGCATCTCGAATCAGGTCTACTACACTGCTGACAGCGTGGGACGTAACTTCAAACCCGGTAACTTTCTCGCCTATCTCCGCCACTTCCCGCCGCACTTTATACTGTGGCACTTCACTGAAGATCCCGCCTGAATACTCTAGAAACCGTCCCCGCCCGAACAGTGTATTGCGATGCTTTCTGATGTAGTTGTTACGTGCCCAGAGGTGCGGTGAGAAAGACTTGGCTTGCGAGGTCTCCTCAGTGGCAGGCGGCGAATCACCAGCCTTACCCTTGCCGGATTTAGGGGATTTTGCCATGTGTGGCGCGTGCTATTTACTGCCGTTGGTCTTAGTCTTTTGCTGCTGATCGCGCTGCTTCTTTTCCGCCTCAAGGACTGCCAGCGGGATGCCCATCTTACCCAGCAGGCGCACAGGCTGAAGCTCGCCCTTCCAGATGCGAAGGTAAAGCGTCTGACGATGAAGGCCCAGATAATCCGCTGCCTGTGCGATGGTTAGAAGCTCGGTTGACATCGGTTCCGCACTGTAGCAATTTAATTCTGTAAAATCAAGCAGAAAGTGCTTGACAGTTGTAAAGTGCGATGCTAGACTGCACTCACCTTGAGAACGGAGGACGGGACGATGAGTAATAACAAACTTGAGCGCAAGTGGATAATTGGTATTGAGACGCGGTTTGGGCCAACCGAAGAGCTGGTCAGGTTAATACCTCGCATCTTTCCTGACGATGACGATTGGTACTTTGTACGGTCGCTTAATGGAGCAGTGCCCGCAACCCGAGTGTTCGACACGGCAGAAGATGCCGCTATCGGTGCAATTAGAGCTAACGAAGTAAGGATTGGCTGGATTGAGAAAGAGAATGCACGGCTGCGTCAGTGGCTACAAAATCTGAGGGCGACGCAGGAAGAAGCGGTACAAGCGACGGGCTAACCCGCACCCCTGCCCTTGAGACGGAGGATGGAGAGGATGGACGACACTGAAACGATGGACTGCCCACGCTGCAGCAAGCAATGTTGGCGCGACAGCGTTCACAACGGACTGGCAATGCTGTATGGGCCGTGGGGCTGTGAGTGCGGGTGGTCGGAGTACGAGGAGTACGACCAGTCGAAGGTACAGCAACCCGCTGACGGACACATAGACCAGTGGGGCGGGTTTACGCGACGGCCAGCACGCACCTAACGTTTGAGATGGAGGATGGGTAATGAACCACGAAGTCCTAGCGCTGCGAATGGCTTCAACTGGATTTGCGATGGCCCTTGCCGAGTTAAGAAAATATGACGGCAAGGCAGTAGTGCGTATTTTGCGTGTCGTCAACTCCAAAAAGCACTCTGGCTCCTGTACACCAAAGAGTAAACGATGAAGAGGATTAAGCTCCGCTATCGCTGTGACTGGTACGCTCGTAACGGCTGTATTAGGCAGGTATGGTTTCAGACGCTAAAAGAGGCGCAGGCCGAAGCCACAAAACACAAAGAAGCAACAGTTTGGAAAGAGACGCCGGGACGGGCGCGGCCCCAACCCCCGGCAGCAAAGGAGTGATGGATGATGAGCACAACTATTAACTTTCGAGAAGTGGCAATCCACGGCAGCAAGTCGGTCAAGTGTACTGGAGGCTGTGGGCGCACGTTAAAACGGCAGCGAAAGTTCTGGCAGACGCTGAATCCGTTTAATAAGAACGCAGCGGGTGAGGTTAAGCAACCTACGGAAATCCAAGCTGAACTACAGGCTGAGCTAGCTGCGTGGCAGGAAGAACCAGAGACGTGCAAGCACTGTGGTTGAACACAACGAAGGAACATAGCGATGACCACTCTCGCTGAACATCAGACCGCGAACCCTGCAACAGGCGAATGCTCCCTCCCCGACTGCTGTTGCCACACCTTCAGCCGACAGGACGCGCCGCTGGTCCAGGTGCCGCTTGAGCATGCCGGGTTGAAACCGTTAAAGGAAGCGCTGGTCGGCCCATTCGACGACGAGTGGCGACGTGCTCCAGAAGGTATCAGAGGCGAGTATGAGAACGATTACTATTGGTATCTGGTCGGGGTGCGGCACGGGCGGCAGGAGGCACTGGATGTGCAGGTGGAGGATTTGCGGGAAATTCAACGGCTGGTTGGTGGGAGGATGGAGTGATGGGAGATACTGAGTACGACGAAGAAGGCTCACTAACATCAGACTACAAAGCAATCGCCGATAGTGTCCTCATGGTTGAGATGGAGATTGCCGCTGCTCGTGGTGGCGATTACGACGACATATTAAACGTTTGCCAGTCAATACTGCGGCTAATCGAGAAATTGAATGGAAGGCTAGGCCAATGACCACCACCCCCAACACCGACGCCATCCTGGAACGCCTGCGCGAACGTCAGGAGGACCGTGACTATTGCGCTGAGTGTCAGGCGTCGATTACCGAGACAGACATCGATAATGGTGCTTGTACACAGTGTGGCCATGCGCTGGGAGTGGATGAGGAAGACTTATACGAGGATTCGTTCAGCGACGACAACGCGCTGGTTGCTGATGATTACGAGGACGATGATTGCTAATGGCGAACAATAGAAAGTATCTCGTCGTGGTTATCGAACACGAATACGGTAACGATGTCTACTGCTGGGGTATGGAGAGTGGTACTGAAATGGTGCGGTCATGTCTCACTGTTCATCCTGGAGAACCAATCTCCGTTAGGGTTATCAAGATGACCGAGAAGCAGTATGAGGCGCTGGATGACTACGAAGGAGACTGCTGATGACCACTACTGAACGTGAGGCGCAGGGGATGAGTGAACAACAGCAAGCCACCGACTTTAATCGCCGTAGCGATGTGCTGGTACTTCCTTCGTCTGATGAGTCCGCGCTCGCCTCTTACTGCTACATCTGCGGCGCTTCGTCGGGAGAGCCGTGCAAGGTCAGAAAGACCGGGAGGCTGTTATCGAAGCCCCATGAAAGTCGCCGTCCGCGCAAGGTTGTAAATCGGTACGTATCTTCTGGTAGTAACCGTCTAACACCAGAGGCGATCGCCTTGGAGTGGACGGTTCATAGCCACAATGCGCGTGAGGTGCTTCGATACGATCCGCTAGAAACTCAAGTGATTGACGAGAGTGGCGCGTACGTGACTTTTGTCGGTAGCGTGCAGGCCGTGGAAGGCGCTCACGCAACACTGCGCCCCGGCGAGACTTACTTTGCTAATTGGGCTCCCGACACGAAGGAGGGATGGACGCGATACGGACAGTTTCTGGTGATTATTCAGACTGAAAGAGGCCCGGCATGGTTGTTTCCTGATGAATACGTGGTCCTTGCGCCTGATCATCTTTGGTACTTGGTGCAGGATGGAACCTTACGTTTTACGCCGAATCAGGGCATCGGTCGAATGGAATTTGGCGATCGCGTGCATTACGTTCGCAGTCGCGGGATACGTCTTGAGGATGCTGTTCTCATGTGCTTGGGCGACATTAAAACTGACATTGGCTACTTCACGCCCGTATCACAGTTCGATGATATGTGGTGGAGGTTCCAATCTGCCGGACTAACGCCGATGCAGAAGGAGCAGATACTACGATCTACGTTGAAGGGATAGACCATGACCACCACTCAACCAGCACCAGCGACAGTAGAGACGGGGGAACGACATTGGACCGATGGCCTATGGGGTAGGCAGATAAGGGAGCAGGCGATGAAAAGGAATAGCCCGAAGACAACTCCGTTACCGTGGCGATGGTTGCCCAACGAGGGCCAGTTCATCGTTGGACCGGATTATCAGATCGTCGCAGAGGTGCCTTGCCAAGGCGCTAATCCCGCAGACGGCAAGCTGATTGTCGAAGCTGTCAACTCTCACGCCGACCTGTTAAGAGAACGAGAGGCGCTGCGGGAGGCGCTTGCGCGGGCTTCGGCGGCGATGGCGCTGAGTCTAACCACTCCCGGCATGATCAGAGGCAGGGAGTCCCTTGAACGTGCAGTTGAACACGCTCGTGCAGCACTCGGAGATGAGCAATGAGCAGCACAAGAGAAGTGGAGCAGCCTTGATTCAGTGCCAGCTAAAACTAAAGCTCACAAAACGACAGGAACGGACGTTAAGCAGTTGGTTGTTCCACCTGACCGCGGTCTGGAATTGGGCAACGCTTCGATCCTTTAGGCGGCAGTACATTTTCCAGTGGTGAGCAGGCTATAAGGATGCTATCCAACGAAGAGGCGCGCAGTTGTGGGTTAACCCGATTCTAAACTGGAGCAAGTTTGACGTTCATGCCTACAAAGCCCGTTACGATCTTCCTGATAACTGGGTTGTCGAAGTGCTACACATGAGCGGGGAGTGTCTTTGTGGGGCGTATGCTCGCCGAAAGACTAAATCAGACGCAGGTGAGTTAGCGGAGATCCGAATGTGGTTTCCCGAAACGGCGGCTTATATTGATGCGCTCACTGTTAAGGTAAAAGCGGCAGGTCACAACTGGAACTGGGACGAATATCCGCCGAGTAAGCCGAAGACGCACTTAGCACACAATGGCATCTTAGATAGATCGGACTGGTCGGAGAGCACTACTAGCAACGATGGTCTACTGGCCCGGCACACCGCCACTGAAGGAAGGGACGGACTAACTCAGCCAGGGGAACCAACCGAAGGGAGAGGGGATGTAATACATAATCAAGTACAAAGGGATTCTGACGGAGATGTACGTGACAGGGTTCTCGGAGCCGATGCTGGTTGATGGTGACAACCTTGAGCGCTCCGTAAAAGCATCGACGCGCTTGCTCTAACCCGTCGTTGCCATCCAGACGCGGCAGCGACGACCGCGCGGTGAAAGGGCGCACGATGAACGATAGAGTCGCACGGCTACTATTTCTGATTTGGCCCATGCGGCTTGTTCGTTTCCTTGCTTGGGTACGGCGGGAGTTTTCGTGGTTAGAGTTGGAGTGAAAGGAACGAGTGAGTGATGGCTAAATGTGACAGCTTGTTATGGTGGTCGGCGTTCTTTTACGGGATGGGATTTGGTGTTCTAACGTTGGCAGCCATCGCGTGGGTTCTCGTCAAGGTTAGCGGGAAAGGCAACGACAAATGAATGAACAACAACCCTCTACCCTGAAAGACATCGCGCTTCTGATCGCATTGCTGGCAGGACTGATTCTATTACTTCCCCCAGTGGGGCGGCTGATGAACCTGTATGCGGACTGGTGGTGGAGATTATGAGTGAACCGGAGACGCGGGTGGAGGAGCGACGAGTTGATTATTCGTGTCGGGTTTGCGGCGTTCAATGTGACATTGCGCCCGACCCGCCGGATCGTGCCGTGTGTCCTAGCTGCTGCGAGGATCACGACTATCGGTACGAGAGAGAACTTCGCGGAACCTACTGTAACTACTGTGGCCAACAGGCACCGGAGGACTGGTATGACGACTGAGCTACATAACGACACTATCGAATGGGCCGCACGGTGGATTGAGGATTCACTTAAAGGTGAGACCAGCGAACGCGTGGTTGAGTTTGGTAAGAACATGGCGATGACGTTTCGTGCTGCCCTGCTCCAGCAACCAACCGCAAGCGAACGCTGCGTGGAGTGCGGGCACTTAGACCTATCTGGCGGTGTCGGTGACGGTCGCTGTCGCGCGCTGGTTTGGAACAAAGACGGAAGCAGGACACGATGCTCATGCGCGTGCGTGCTTGCGACCACTGGGCCAACGGACGTTAAACTAAACTACGCCAATGCCATCAAACTACTGCGAGAACTACGGGAGACAACCGACCCTGATGAAATTGCCCGTCAAAAGAAATCATGGGCTGCATTGGAAGCCGACCTACGAGGCGCAACCGCCAGCCGAGACGCTGGCGCGGGGCGACAGTGCCATATCTGCGGTGGTGTCAACGGAGAGCACGTCTACGAGATGCACCGCCCCGGCTTTACGACAAGCAGAGACGCGCAGCCGAGCACCGTCACTCCCGGAGGTGGAGCAGAGGACGGAGAAGGTCATGTCTGTCCGTTTTGTAATGAGGAGGGCTTTGATCTGATTGGCCTAAAGTCGCACTTACAACACGGTGATTGCGAAAAGTTTGAAAACCTAGAAAGACTATGGCGACCTTGGTAAGCACCGCAAGAAAGGTGCGATAAAGATTTCCGATGTCTAGCTTATCTACGCGCAGGCAGTTATTCAACAAAGATCCGTACTGCTTCTGGTGCGGATGTCTCACTACGCTTGGGGTGGACAATCCCCGACTGAACACACTGGCAACCGTTGACCACCTGTATTCACGACAGCACCCGTTAAGAAGCCGAAGAAAGCACCTAAAAGTATTAGCCTGTTTTGGCTGTAATCAACGTCGGAACAACTGCGAGTCCAAGGGCATTTATTTCATGCCCAAACTACTTCATCGACTCGACGTGGCCAGAGATTCGTGTGCGACGTTAGCGCGAGCTATCGTAATGGACCGAGAAGACACACGGAACGAGGAAACCAAAAAGTCTAGCGTAGCAACTTTGCGCGCAGTGTCTCCTGCGGAGATCGTCATACTGAAAGAAGAATACGAGCGTGAAGTCAAGCGTAAGCAGCCCATGCGTGTGATTCAGACGTTTGAAGCAGCCGTCGAGTTCGCAAAGGAGAATCCGGCACGATGATTGACAACGACGTGGCCCAACCAGCAGGAGCGGGGGTGGAGTTGAAGGTGTGTCCGTTTTGTGGCGGTGAAGCCGCGTGGGGCGAAGGCGAGCAGAAAACGAAGTACGGTAATGAGCAGGTTTACTGCTCCAACTGTTACGCAATGACCGCACCGGAAGCAACTAAGAAGAATGCTGCTCTTCGTTGGAACATACGCGGAGAAGCGCCGGAACTAAACTACGTCAGAGCTATCGAAGGCGACATTAATACCCTAAAGGAGCAGTTATGACTGAGGCTGAACCGATCCCGTGTCCTTTCTGTGGTCACAGTGATAACGTAAGCGTCTTTGGGCTTCAGGATGATCAATGGTGGGTTGAATGCAGCGGCTACGATAGTGGGCTTTGTTGTAAGACTTTCAGATGGCGCACCAAAGACGAGGCCGTTCAGCACTGGAACACCCGCACTCCAGCCGATGTGCAGGAGCGAGCACGGCGGGCAGCTCAACAGATTGTTGACCTTTGGTACGAGAGCGACGGGAAGGTAATTCAATCGATGGCCGACATCATCGCGGCGGAGTTTGGTGGTGGTGGCGGGTAAAGTTCTTCACCGTAACCTTGCGTTATGTGATAAACTTTAGGTAGATGCTGAGAAGGTGTTCACGATGCAAACAAGAGAAGCCCGTAAGGGATTTTCACAGAAACCAGCACTATTGCAAGCTCTGCCAGAACGCGCATAACAAAGAATACAAGGCCACGCTGAGTGCCGAGAAAAAGCTCTGGTATCGCCGTACGGAAGACAGAATCGGACAACAAGATAGACGGAAAAATCGCGCTCAGTTACTAAGGCGAGAGATGATGGCTGCGTACGGTGGACGTTGTAGTTGCTGCGGTGAATCTGAGTTTATGTTTCTGACTTTAGAACACTTGAATGGCGGTGGAAACGCTCATCGAAAACGATACCACAAAGCGAATAGAACTTGGCTGGATCTAAAACAGCAAGGATGGCCCAAGGAGGGTTACACGCTTCTGTGCTGGAACTGCCAGATGGCAAAAACTCATTATGGAAAATGTATTCACCAACAACGAGACACTGGACGGCACCGACGAAATCGACCTTAGTTTCGACAATGAAAGCCGACCGCCACGTTGTGCTTTTCTGACTGGGGCGGCAGGTTGCGGCAAGACCTACCAAGTCCGCGAACGAATCCGCAACGATCCGTCTGAGGGCGTGCTATGCGCCACAACCGGCATCGCCGGTGTCAATCTCGGCACCGTGACAATTAACTCCCTTCTCCGCTACTTCGACACCGAGTCGCTGATCAACGCCTTCGTCAGTGGACGACTGGTCACTCGACTGGCGAAGCTCGCTACCTCTGCACGCAACCTCTATGTAGACGAAGTGTCGATGATGCCCGCTGAACAACTCGACACTCTTTACCAAGCGGTCCAAGAGGCGAATCAGCGCAAGTCGGTAACGAAGTCGAAGAATCCTGACGGGATCGGATTAGTGTTAGTAGGTGACCTATGCCAACTACCACCCATCAAGGCCCGATGGATCTTTGAGGCTGAGTGCTGGTCGGAGTTCGACACCGGGACCGAACGACTGGAGAAGAACTGGCGTCAAGGCGACGGCGACTTCCTGGCAGCAATTAACCACCTGCGGGCTGGGCGCGGAGTAGAAGGCGCTGAACTGCTACGTACCACCTCCACCGAGTTCTCATCTGCTCTCGACCTGCACTTTCCCGGCACCACCATCATGGCGAAGAACGACGAAGTGGACCGCTTCAACTGGCAGGCGCTGCAACGTGTACGCGGGGAGAAGTTCGCTGTTAACTCCCGCCGCTGGCACGTGGCACGACCACCGGGCGAGTGGCAACATATCCCACCGAAGATCGAGTTAAAGATCGGTGCCTACGTGATGGTACTGGCGAACGACACAAAGGAGTTTACTTACGCGAATGGCGATTGCGGGTTGATCGTTGGCAGGGATTCAAGGGCGATTCAAGTTCGACTGGCAAGAAACGATGCCGTGGTCGATGTCGGGCTGGTCACACGAAAGGTTCACACGGTAGACCCTGACGAGTGCGGGTCAATCGCCGCTCAACCCACCTGGGGCCAGCCGCACTTCGACGAACAGGCAGAAAAGTACGTAATAGGGGCGGTCGAATACCTGCCCCTTCGACTGGCGTGGGCCTCCACTGTTCACAAGAGCCAGGGGTTGACGCTGGATCGAGTACAGCTGGACCTACGTAACTTCTTCTTCTCCCAGCCAGCGATGTGCTACGTCGCGGTAAGTAGATGTCGCACGCCAGAGGGTCTACGAATCGTCGGCGACGAACGTCTGCTGGCGAACCGCTGTAAGATTGACCCACGGGTAGAGAGGTGGATTTAATGCAACCGCCATCGGTCAACTTGACGCTTGCAATTATTCTCAACCTAGCATAAATTGCAAAGCCCATGACGACAGTAACTATAAAGGGAGCAGCCAAGCGGTTAGGTATTAGCCACTGGCGCGTGCGGCAGGTTTATAAAGCGATGTTGATTTCACCGGTTGGCTACTACCGGAACAGTCCGCTATTCAGTCTGGCGCAAGTTAGGCAGATGGAAAAGCGAAATACTAAGCCGGGACCACGAGGCAACAATGGCCGCTAGTTATTCACATAGCCAATTGGACAGTTACAAACTCTGTCCACTGCGCTACTTCTACGAGTACGAGGTCGGGTTGCGGAAACGGGGCGACGAGTCATCCGATCATCACCTCAGATTCGGCGAAGCGATTCACGAGGGGTTACGACATCTTTATCTAGGCGACAGCCTACGAGCCGCCCAGGACGCATTTCTCGCCACCTATCCGGTTCAACTGGACCCCACCGACTTAGCAAAGACAAGAGAGAACGGTGTGGTGGCGCTTGCCGCCTACGCACGTCGGTGGGCTGATGAGGATCGAAAGTGGAAGGTCGTCTCCTGCGAGAAGGCTGACTCGCGTGACGACGGGCACGTGGTCCATCTTGACCTTGTAATGGAGAACCTTGACATCGGCGGGATCTACGGGTTCGACCACAAGACCACTGGGAAATATCTCAACCCCGACTACTGGGTGCAGTTCAATCCGAATAGCCAAATCACCCAGTACGTAAAGTTCGTGAAGGAGCGGTACGGGGAGTGTGACGGTTTCTATGTCAACGCGCTGAGTTTTCGGTTTCGCCAACACGCCTATAAAGGTGAGCCAGCCGGATTCTGGTACGCGTTTGAGCGGCAGATGTTTAATCGCAATGAGGGGCAGCTGGCGATAGAACAGGAGTCGGAAAGGGATTGGATAGCGGATATTGAACGTAGTCGTCAAACTGGCGTGTGGCGTATCAACACCAACTCCTGCCGGTTCTGTTCCTACCGGGCCATCTGCGGTGCCGGGTGGAGTTACCCGACCGATGAAGAGTTAATCGAAGTTCAGTACCGGAGGGTTTGTAATCAGATGACCAGCGAACTCCGTCGTTGTGTGCTGGACCGAGAGCACGATGGACCTTGCGATGACGTTGTTCTATACGATGCGCCGATGGTGGTGGAAGTAGAAGTTTAACCGACAACAGAGGAACCTATGCCAACAGCCGCTGAATTCTTAAAAGCTGATCCGATCTACATCCTTCTGGTCAATGGACCACCGGACGCGGGTAAAACCGACCTTGCGCTGACCTTTCCCGATAACTATGTCATCGCCTGCGATCCAGTGGGGCTGGAGTTTCTAAAGCTACAACGAGCACGAAGCGTTCAACTAGCAAAGAACCTGGTACACGTGGAAGAGTTCAACAGTGAACAGTCCAGTGAGCTGAAAGATGCATTTCGTCGCACCAACAAGCCTGACGAACGGTCGTCAATCTACGGGATACTGGCGCACGCTAAGCAGCTAGCGACCGAGGGCAAGATTAAAACCATCACTCTCGACGGTCTAACCTTCTTTATGCAGATGAAGTGGGCGCAGATAAAGGCGAACCCGGCGAACGATGCGAACAAGTTTGCCGCGTTTGAGGCGTTATCAATCTTTCTCAATGAGTTCATTCGGGCCGACTTCCTGACGATGGCCACGAGGCTGCGACTCAATGTTGTGATGACGTGCCACATTCAGCGTGAGAGTGATGAGGCAATGGAGAAGAAAACGGTGAAGGACAGCGACATTGCGCCTCGGATTATCGGCAGTTTTAGAAACACGATCGACGGGTTGCCGGGTGCGGTTATCTACCTTGAGCACAAGGTGGCGAAAGATGCTCAGGGGAACCAAACCCTCAACTACTGGGCCTACTGCCAGAAGACACCGGCGATGCAGACGATCATCCAAGCAAAGAACAAGTACGGTTTGCCGCCGAAGATCGACATTACGAACAAGAGTTTTTACGACATTCTTACGACGACCGCGCGCAACGGTGCCGCTAAAGCGCCAACGGCAGCCACCGCCCGGCCCGCCACGTCGTCGTAGTCACCGGTGCTCTAACTGAAGCCACCGTTGAGGGCTTCAATACTTTAACCAACAACCAACAGAAGCGAGGATACAACCATGCCTGAACTAGATTATGGAACAGTGGACGACAGCGAGGTGCCGTTTGATGTAACGGACGAGGTGGAGGTCGGCGACCTTAGCGACCAGCAGGGAGGGGTACTGGAGCCGGTGGCGAAAGTTCACTTTACGGTGAAGAAAGCCAGTGTGAGAACCGCCGAGGACAAAGACACCAAGACCTGGATGGTGAAGCGTTTGGTCGTCGAGGCGCAGATCGGTCCCGAGGGAGTGGACGGGGAAGGGAAGTACGCGAAAAAGGTACTGTTCCCCGAGCTGGTGTTGACCTTTAACAGTCGCGACTTCCCCGAAGCATTCAAATCCCCCTGGTGGCAGAACGAGGCTCGTTATCCGACTAAGCAGTTTCTCAAGGCGATGGGCGAGGATGTAACGAACGTGAGGGTTAACGACGAGTTCCTCGGGTCGCTGATCGGTAGGGAGTTCGTTGCCGACATCAAACGACGGGAGATAAAGACCAAAGGTGGCGACGGTAAATACCACGGCACTGGGGATTTTAAGAACGAGCTGGGAAACTTCCGAGCGGTGGATTCAGGAGAAGCGGCAGCATCCGCGTAGAGGGGGACGTGGACAGTGGAGATGACGGCAGAGGTGAAGACATTGAACGAAGTGCGGTTCACCTTGCCGTCACTCCCGGTCACAGTGAACAGTCTCTACCAGATTCGGTGGGCCACAAAAGAGGTGTTTCTACGGCCTGAATGCTACCGGTGGAAGTCGGAATCGAAAGGTCATGTGCCGAGGTTCAAGGTTAGTGAAGGGTCATCGGTTGAAATCCATTTGACTTACTACTTTCCTTTCCACTACCGGAACGGCAAGCCGCGAGTGTTCGATGTTGCCAACTTGATTAAACTCACCTTGGATTGTATCGCTGAGAAATGTAACTTTAACGACTACATAGTGAGGTTTGGTGGATGGTCAAGCGTGGACTCGACAAACGAGAAAGTAGAAGTACTGCTAAGAGAGGTCGTTACGACGATTCCGGCGGTGAACGGGCTATCTGGCGAAACATGATTTATCGTTCTCGTAACCCGAATTCCGCTAACCGGAAATACTACAGCGAGCGAGGGGTAACTGTTTGCGATCGGTGGTTACAATCGTTCTTTAATTTCTTGGAGGACGTTGGTCCGCGACCGTCGAAAGAGCATTCATTGGATCGGTATCCCAATAAAGACGGTAATTACGAACCCCGGCAACGTTCGATGGGCCACGCCTGAACAGCAGATGTGGAATCGTCGTGATAACAGGATGATTACAATTGACGGGGAAACCAAATGCGTCGGAGAGTGGGAAAAGATTGCAGGGCTTAGACCAGACACAATTAGAGCACGACTAGCAGACGGGTGGACAGGTCGCGATCTAATTAGACCAACAAGACAGTGGAGACGTAACCGAATGGCCGCACTAACCAGGGAGGCAGGGTAACGGGGGTGGTGATGGATGACGACGCAGTAACCAACGACGACCTGTACATCGTCAGCGTGCTGCTGCTCTGCGTCACCTGCCAGCAGCCAATCAAAGCGTGGATTAACTCGCCGCAGTGGATTCGCGTCGAGTGGATCAGTCCGGCGGGGGAGTGTCAGGGGTGTCATGGTCAGCGGAAGGAGCAGGGAGATGGACGCAGTTGAGCGGGCGCGGTACAAGACGCTGGCGAATGACGCGATTATCGACACCTTTGGTACTGAGTGTCCTGAACAGCGACTGGCTGAAGCGTTAGAGAAGTGCGTGGAGGAGCTGGAGCGATTGGAAACATCACCACACTGCTCTACCTGCAACTGCGTAGATACTCGACAATCTTATCGAGCGTTTGGACTATGAGTCGACTCAACTGGAACAACCGTCAGAACCCAACTGATTTTGATAACACTGCGCCTACGACGCCCGACTACAGCTTTGACCACCGTCGTAGTTCAGCGCCGGGGGTGCCAAGCTGGCCTGATAAGTTTGGGCCGTCCAACATCCGACGCGCGTGGAAAGCGGGACTGGTGGTAGTTGCTGAAATCGAAGGGTTCCCGCACCCGGTGGCGGTGAGTGAGGCGAGATGGACGGAGTTTGGCAAGATTCTCGAAGTGAAGACACTGGAAGGTTACCGTGTGGCCAACAGAATATGGACAAGAACCTCGGCCAAGAATCTGACCAGCAGTGGACTGCTGATCGAATAGCTGGATTGCGGTGCCAGCAGCGTGAGTCAGGCGCGTGGTGCCACGTGTTCGTTGATGGCGGGGATGTTTGTCAGTGTGGCGCGGTGGACTTGAGAAAGGCGGGGATGCAATGACCGACACCCACTCCAGCACCGCTGCGGTGGGTGGGTGCGTGGCGCTGATTCTCGTCATCGTCGGCTACTTTGTCGGAGTAGTCACTGGCGTGTCGGTATGGCTGGTGGGGGGGGGGGTGCTGATGGATTCAGAGCGCAGCGAACGTGAACAAAAAGAGTTCCAGCGTCGTGTCGCTAACACGATGAACAAATGTGTCTACTTCAACGGTATTACGAATGAGACGTGTGATGCTGGCGTGGGCTATAAGCAGCTACTTGGCGACGGCGTCGGCTGGGCTGCTCACATGCCATGCTTCAACGATGACGGTGCAACGGTGGTTTGCCAGAAGAGACAGTTACCTACACGAGAGACTGCTGTCGCAACCGAAGAAGACCACGACCGTCGTATTAAACAATTCATTGAAGAATTGAACAACAGTGTCTGTCCAATCTGTAAGCAGAAGGTTCAGCAGCGACAAGTTGGCCCATGCGTCTACGGTACCTGTGGACATAGGTTATATCAGGGCAAGGTCAATCCCGAATTCGCTGTCAGCGGCAAACGGATTCACTCGACACGAAAGTTACGATGAGCACGAAACTAGCAATCGCAATCCACTGGCCCACGCTGCGCGACCGTATGAAGCAGTACCTTGATGAGCGCAATGGCAAGCTGGAGGACGAAGAACTGACACGCTCGCTGGTGTTGAGCGACTTCTTAATCTGGTTGCATGACCAGCAGCGACAACGGCGACGACAGGAGGCAACAGATGTCAGTCCACGTTAAAACTGGGCACCAGATTGACGTGCTTTACAGCGTCGGCAGCAATGGGCGCAAATACCTACAGGGAATCTTGCCACGCGGGGGCACCTTATTGCCGTTACACGAACAGCAGGCGCAGGCGCTAGTCGATGTGTTACAGACGGTGTTGAATGAGATTGCGATACAGACGACGAAGGAGACAACCAATGACACGACTGAGGGGTAAGACGCGACAGGTGATGGACGAGGCAGCGGCACGGGTCGCGGCAGCCGAGCAGGACGTGGAAGAGAAGACGCGCTGGCTAAGGGAAGCAGAGGCTGCGTTGAGTGCCCACAAAGACGCCTACGAGGCGTTACAGCGAGTATTCACCACCACCCCACGCCAGCCGTCCAAGCCGACGGTGACAGTGACTAAGAAGAAGCGCAGATGCGCCCGCGAGATTGGTGGCGTTGTCTGTGGTAACTTGGAGAAGTCGCAGATACATACACTGACCAGCCATCTTAGCTACCACCCTTTCGTCCCGCCTGCTCAACCTGCGGCACGCCCATCATCACCGAGCAACGGGGTGGGCACGTCTACTCCCAGTTTAGGGACGCCGCTGGCAGGTGCGCCGGATGCAGCCCACGCTTCGTCAGGAGGCGGCAGTGAGTAAGACGATTAATCAGTTCAGGGGTAAAGCAGGGACGATCTACATCCAGAAGGCGGACCCCGATAAAATAGACGAGGGCGGTCGTGAGGTTGAGATTTGGTTTGAGAGCTTCTGCATCCTTGGCTTGGGCGGTACGGTACTGGATGCACTCAACGACGCATGGTCGCACACTGGCGACATCATGGTGCTGATTTCCGAGGCGCGGCTAAAGGTGGCCAACGACACTCAGGCCGCTGCGGGGAACGGACCGTGAAGAAGATTCCATTAACGCAAGGCTATGTGGCTCTTGTCGATGACGACGATTACCCGCTGGTCTCGTCTTGTAAATGGTACGCCATGATAGACCGCCACGCGCTGAACACAAAACTGATTTACGTTCGGACCTGGATTCCCAACCCCGGCGGTAATCCGCGTGGTAGAGTTATCAGTCTGCATAGGTTGCTTATGAACGTCCTTGACCAGCCCTCGATAAAAGTTGACCATCGAAACGGTAACGGACTTGATAATCGCCGAGTGAATCTGCGCCTAGCCAGCGCAGAAGGCAACAGCAGGAACCGCCGCCACATTCCTAACAAGAGCGGCTACAAGGGCGTAGTACGTCATGGCCCCGACACGTACGAAGCGCGTATTAGGGCTAACCACGATCGTTTGTATTTAGGGTGTTACCGAACAGCTAGAGACGCGGCTTTAGCGTACGACGACGCTGCACGCAAGTACCACGGAGAATTCGCGTGTTTAAACTTTCCACAGGAGCAACCCGATG
>Ga0207695_10000644_pt1 | contig 69302 bp, 53 predicted proteins | sample KBSC54metaG_FD_184354 | JGI IMG/M metagenome (GOLD analysis project Ga0207695, IMG submission 184354) | Corn rhizosphere microbial communities from Kellogg Biological Station, Michigan, USA - KBS C5-4 metaG (SPAdes) (version 2) | ecosystem: Host-associated > Plants > Roots > Rhizosphere > Soil...
TCGATCAGATCGAGTTGCCTAACGTGACGAACCAAGAAACAAAGGAACCCAAAAAACCGTAGAACTAAATCCGCCGCCTCGGGCGGCTCACAATCTCAAGCCTCCGGCTTTGCCGGAGGTCCTGACTTTTGATATACCGGAAAACCCGTAGCTCCCGACTCTTCGTCCATTACCGCGCCAGCGCATCCGGTTGCTTTGGAGTGACTCTGGCTGGCGCTTGATATGGCTCCGCTCGCGAATATGCCAATCGAATCCCAAATCCGTGTTGTATAGATTCTCTATGAAAGCGGATTTTCATCTTGCAGTGGCGCGGGTAGGGACGGCCGAGGAGGAGGAAGGGACAAGTGGAGGTCGCGCGTGATCTGGCGCCGCATGATTGACGCGTCAATTCGCAAAGGGCGCGTTGGGTGCGGGTTTCGATTCATTCGCGTTTATATTCGATTCCACCCTGCTCGGACTGCTGGGGACGTTCTCGCCCCATCCACCGACCCCCACTTGTCCCTCCCTCCTCCTCGGCCGTCCCCACCCCGCGCAATTGCGATTGCGGATTCAACGAATGTCACCCGAAGGGTCACTCCAGGCGATCGCCCGGAGATCGCCCCCACCTAATACAAAATCACAAAATGCCCATCCGGCAGCGCTGCCGCTGCCACGGTGCCATTTGCCGGCACGCCATCCTGCCGGCCTTTGGCCACGGATTGTTTGCCTTCCGCATCAAACAATTCCCAAACCAGCGCACCGCGTTTGTTCCAGCCCATGCCTTCCGTCCAGGCGAGCAGGATTTCTCCTGACTTATTGATCGCGATCGAGGGCAACTTATTCGTACCTGCGGAATTCTTTTCCGTGATCGACGAGGGGGATGCCGGATTACTCGCGGCGGGTGCATCAAGGTTGGCCCACGAAAGTTGGATGCCGTCCTTGCCTTCCCACGCAAAGGCGAAACGCCGGCCAACCGGCGCGATTGTTTCCGCGCTCATCGGGCAGGTTTTCATGGGCCACGCATCCAGCGTCTGACGCGAAAAACTGGCGCCGCGATCGCGCGAAAGCAGCAGGTTCATCGGACGTTCGCTGCCGCCCTCGGTGGCGCTGCGAAAGAGAATGGCCAGGCTGCCGTTCACGCCGATATGCGCGCTGAGTGAGCAGCATCCGCAGACGCCGTCGGCGCCGTTGAGAATACTATTCTCCGGAGCAAAGGTGCGGCCGCCATCTTTCGAGAGCGCCATCCACACCGAACGCGCTTCCTCGCCTTTTCCGCCCGGTTCGAGGGCGTGCCAGACGGCAAAGACATTGTCGGCGTCATCCGCGACGATGGCGCTTCCGCCATCGAGCGCGCAGGTTTTGGTCATGAGATTTCGCTGTGGCTCGAAACGTTTGCCCGTTTCATCCAGCCGGGAATAAAGCAGCGGAATGCCGTTGAATTTCGAATCCGCCGGCATGGCGGGGTTCAAGGGCGCGGCTGGTTTGGCTCCGGAAGCGCCATTCCAAAGAATGTGAACCGCCTTCGCTTTGCCCAGGGCCAGTTGCGGGCCGCGGATGGATGAGACACCGATGACCGACCCCGACTGGGAATTGACCTGGATGGGCGGCGCAAAAGTCGCGCCGCCATCCGAGGAGGTCGTATACCAGGCGTTCCCGCCCTCGGGCTTTCCCGTGAAATAAACCACCCGCAACGCTCCGGCGCTGTCGATAGCCACCGACGGCTTGATTCCGCCGCCCGGCAAACGCTTGACCATGACCGGCGTTGCCGCATTGAGCCACTCCAGTGGCAGCAGGCAGGCGGCGGCCAGAAGGGAAATGCCAAAGGATCGCGCGGGGCGCATCGTCATCATCCGGGGGTGGGTGGTTGGAACTGGGGGGGGAACGGACTACCGGGCCGCTTAGGCGAGCTTATTGAACCGATCGTTAATCGCGGTCCAATTAATCACGTTCTGGAACGCCTTGATATAATCGGCGCGGCGATTCTGGTATTTCAGATAGTAGGCGTGTTCCCACACATCGATGCCGAGAAGCGGCTGGGCGCCGGTGCTGAGCGGGCTGTCCTGATTTGGCGAGGCTTCGACGACGAGCTTCTTGTCGCGCCAGACGAGCCAGGCCCATCCGCTGCCGAAGACCTTCGTCGCGGAATCGGAGAACAGCTTCAAGAAGTCGTCATAAGAACCGAAGGCCTTGGTGATCTCCTTGCCGACTTCACCGACCGGTTTGCCCTGCTCGTTCTTTTTCAGATTCTGCCAGAAGAGCGAATGATTCGCGTGCCCGCCGCCCTGGTTGCGGATGTCTTTGCGGATCTCTTCCGGAACGGAATCGAGATTGGCGAGGATCTCTTCGATCGGCTTTTTCTCGAGTCCCGGCGCCTTGACGATCGCCTGATTGAGCTTGGCGACATAGGCGGCGTGATGTTTGTCGTGATGGATCTTCATCGTCTCGGCGTCGATAAAAGGCTCCAGGGCGTCGTAGTCGTAACCGAGCGGCGGCAGTTTGAAGACGCCCTCGGCTTCAGCCGGGGCGGCTGGAGCCTGCGCGTGCAATGCAGGTGAAAGCGCGACGGCTCCGGTGGTGAGAACTAGGCTCTTGATGGCGGTGCGGCGGGTAATCATGGCAATGAAGTGGAAAGGGTTCGCGGGTGTATTTCCGGGAGGATGTTCTTTAGGAAGAAAAGGACGTGAAAACCTGGAGGCTGTAAGAGACGAATGCCCGGCGGTACGGGTTCTTTGACTAATTATGTTTAAGTTCGTGAACCCTGCGGGAGTGACCGAATTGTTCGCGGGCGCAGGGGCATGGCCAGTTCTGTAACTGCCGGGACAAACCCCGTCCAGCCGCGAAATGTTAAGCTTTACTTTCATGCGCTTTTTTGCACTCTCCGAAAACGCCGGGAGCGTGATAGCGCGCTCGGGTATTTCGGTCGGTTTGATTCAAAAAGAAGAAGGAAAGGAAAAGAGTTATGAACCTGGAACAGCAGCCTCCTGTGAAAATCCCGGGCACGTGGCGCGGGCTCCTCGCCACTTGGGATGAACTGAAAGTCTGCCGCTTTGCCCTGATCGTGGCCATCGTCGGCGCTTTTATCTTTTGGCAGGAAGATCAGGGCGTGGAAGTCCTGCGGGCCCTGGGTGAGGAGACGACCGGGCTGACGGTCCCGCTCATCGCTTTGCGGTTTGCCGCAGCCCTGGCCGGCGCACTGACCTGGGCGCTGGCGAGCTGGTACTCCGCGCGGGTGTTGCTTTACTTCGATTTTCCCGATCTACATCGCGCGGGAGCAGGCCCGGGCATGATCCGCGACCGGATGCGCCCTTTTCTTGTGATCTGGCTGCCGAGGGTGCTGGGTATCGCGCCGTTCCTCATTCTGGCCATTGGCTTTGCCCGCGCGGCGAAGACTTACGATTCGGGCGCGGTCCCGCCCAAGTATCTCATGGGCTATGCGGGGCTATGCGCCATCATTGCGGTGGCGTTGCTCATCTTTTTTATCCGGCGTTGCGAGACGGAACCAGCGGACCGCGGCCGCCGCTCCGCGATCATGGAATTGGAGCTGGAGACACGCGTGGCGCTCGCCGTCATGCTCGGCATCTCGCTTGCATTGCTCGTTCTCTTTACCTGGAATCCCATCTTCATCGGGATCCGGATCGGCACGGCGGGAGTCCTGCTCTTCGCCGCCGCTTCGTGGGTTGTGTTTGGCAGTATCGCCATCTATGTCGCGAGCTGGTTTCGTTTTCCGGTTATCGGCGCCGCGCTGGTCTGGATCGCCATTGCCAGTTTGTGGAATGACAATCACATCGTGCGCACGGCGCCGAGGCTCGAGATCCAGCGCCCCCGGCTCGAGCATGCGTTTCACAACTGGCACAAGCTGGTGGCGAAAGACGGTGCGCAGTCTCATCCGCTTTTCATCGTCGCCACGGAAGGCGGCGGGATCCGCGCGGCTTACTGGACGGCGACCGTGCTCGGGACGCTGGAGGAAAAGTCGCGCGCGGAGGGCCTGGACTTTGCCGGCCACTTATTCGCAATCAGTGGAGTCTCGGGCGGAAGTGTGGGCGCCGCGGCCTTCAATGCCGAGCTGTGCGCGGATGGCCAGAACACCTGGCGTCAGGGCCGGCGCGTTTCCGAGGCGAACGCGGCCAACCCGCCGCCGGTCTCCGCGCCCATGCAGTCGATGCTCGGTACGGATTTCCTCGCGCCGATTGTGGCGGCCTTGCTGTATCCCGATTTTCTCCAACGTTATCTGCCGGTTGCCATCCCCGCGCTCGATCGCGGCCAATGGCTGGAAAAATCATGGGAGCGAGCGGGGAAGGAGTATCTGCAGGATGATTGTTTCGCGGCGAATTTCGATACGATGTGGAAGAAAGCGGATGCCGCCGGAGTCTGGATGCCGGCGCTTTTCCTGAATGGCACGACCGTGGAGGGCGGACGCCGGATCATCGCGAGTAACATCGTGGTGGATGGGCATTTTCCGGATGCGATCGACGTCGCGACGATGACCGCAAACCGTCTGCCCGACACGCCCGGCGGATGCGAAATCCCGCTCAGCACCGCCGCGCATGGGAGCGCGCGCTTTACTTATGTAAGCCCGGCGGGCCGTTTCCCGGATGGATCACATATCGTGGACGGCGGCTATTTCGAGAATTCCGGTTCGACCACGGCCACGGAAATCCTGCGGGGCATCGAGCGGATCATCGAACAGGAGAAGATCACCGATGTGGTGCCGTATATCATCACGATCAGCAACGATCCCGCGAGCAGCCCGCATGGCGGGCATCAGATGGACGTCGCGGCGGGGCATCCGTCGATGATGATGGAAATGCGCAAGCAGCAGCCGAGCAGTTTCCTCGAAGACTTCATCGCGCCGCTCAAGACCCTCTTCGCCACGCGGGACGCGCATAATAGCTATGCGCAGATCGCCATGCAAGAGGCGCAGCATTTCGAGCACATCTACTATTTCGGCTTATCTCCGTCGCAGGTGCCGCTCCCGCTGGGCTGGATGCTCTCCGGAACGGCGACCCGCGAGATGGACCGTCAGATGGAAGTGTCCTACGAGAAGGTGGACGGGAAGAATAACCCGGCGCGGGTGCAGGAAATCCTGGCGCTGCTCAAAGCGGCGTCGGCGCCGGGGACAGCGGCGAAGTAGGTCCGTGCGGAGGGGAGGTCTCACGCGGAGGCGCGGAGGCGCGGAGAGAAGGAGAATGAAGGGAAGTTCGTCGGGCGTCGTACGAACTACTTCTCCTGTCCCCTCCTTTTCTCCGCGTTTCCGCGCCTCCGCGTGAGAATTAAAAAGCGTCCAAGCGTCCAAACGATCGCCTTTTACTCCAACCTCGTTTCCTCTCCCTCCGCGAACTCCGCGGCTCCGCGTGTGACTTCCCTTACGCGTTGTGCAGTCGCGCCGGTTGGCCGGTGGACTCCAGAATCGAGTGCCATAGCTCACCGCGAGGATCCACCTTGCGGCGTCCATGGGTCACGAGTTCCAACGGAATATGCACGAAGGAGCAGTGCCAGCGGCCGACGAGCATCGAAGTCTTTCCGGCCATCGCTGCGTGCACCGCGTTTTGCGCGAGCTGCGAGCAGTACACGTTGTCCTGTGCGTTCGCGGGAACGCTGCGCACGAGATAGCTTGGGTCGATGTACTTCAGGCTGAGCGGGATCTTCCGCTCGCGGAAGGATTCGGCAATCCGGTCCCGCAGGTACCACCCGATGTCGCCATGCACCCGGTTGCCGCTGGCATCGGTGCGCCCGGAGGAATCGAGCAGATGCTGGCCCGCACCCTCGGCGACGACGATCACCGCGTTCTTGCGTTTGGCGACGCGGTAATGCAGCGCTTCCAGAAGGCCCGCGGATCCTTCGAGCTCAAAGGAAACCTCGGGAATCAGCACGAAATCCACGTTGCTGCCGGCTAGAGCGGCGTAGCAGGCGATGAATCCCGAATCGCGTCCCATCAGCTTCACCAAGCCAATGCCATTGTATGATCCAGATGCCTCGGCGTGCGCGCATTTCACCGATTGCACCGCCATCGCAAATGCCGTCTCGAAGCCGAAGCTCTTGTCGAGATACATGATGTCATTGTCGATGGTCTTTGGGATGCCGACGACCGCCTTCTTGAGTCCGCGCCGACGGATTTCTTCCGCGATCGCCGCCGCTCCACGGAGCGTGCCATCGCCGCCGACGACGAAGAAAAGATCGATCTTCATCTCTTCGAGCAGATCGACCATTTCGCCAATGTCCTGCGGACCACGGGACGTGCCGAGAATGGAGCCGCCGAAATTATGAATCTCCGCGACCGACTCCGGTTTCAACGTGATCGGCGCATGTCCATATCGCGGGATGAGCCCTTCGTATCCGTAGCGAAAGCCATAGATCCGGTTCACGCCGTATCGCGTCGAAAGCTGGATGACAATGCCGCGGATGATGTCGTTGAGTCCCGGGCAAAGGCCGCCGCATGTGACAATGGCTGCGGTCGTTTTTGGCGGATCGAAGAAAACCTTCTCGCGAGGACCCGCCATTTCAAAGCTCAGATTATCGTTATCCTGCGAAGGCTGATAACTGCCCGCGGTGAAATGGTGATCGTAAAGAACGCGCTCCTGGCCGGTCTTGAACGTGACTTCCACGCCGCCGATGTGGCGGAGCGGCGATACGTATTTGCATTCCCCCAGGGATTGAATGGTGGTTTCCATCATGGAAGTGGCCGACATTCACTCGCTTTGCGGCCGGGGGAAACAAGGCGAAAACGCAATGGCGAGCAATCGTCGAACGGAAGTATCACTGCAAATTTCTCTCAAGTCGAACAAACACTCCTCGCTGCGAGAAAAAATACGTACTGTGAAAAAATCGGGTCGTTAACAGTCTGCGCGGCAAGGTTCCTTGCCAAAAGAACATCCGCCTTCCATTCTCGGCGCGAATTCAGATCACCGATTCCCTTCGGGACCCAAAAACTGCACTCTGCATACTCACTATGGCTCAAGAACTCCCACCACTGCCGTATCCGACGAACGCTCTCGAACCGCACATCGATGCGCGCACGATGGAAATTCATCACGACAAGCATCACGCGGCGTACGTGACGAACCTCAACAAGGCGCTGGAATCCGCTCCCGACCTTGCCAGCAAGAGCGTGGAAGCGATCATTTCCGATCTCGGCGCGGTGCCGGAAGCGGTCCGCACGGCGGTGCGCAACAACGGCGGCGGTCATGCCAACCACTCGTTCTTCTGGAATCTCCTTTCGGGTCAGTCCACGGGCAAGCCTTCCGGGAAACTGGCCACGGCGATCGATGAAGCCTTCGGGTCCTTTGACGCGTTCAAGGAGAAGTTCGCGGCTGCTGCGGCCGGACGTTTCGGCAGCGGCTGGGCTTGGCTCTATGTGAGCGGCGGCAAGCTCGAGATCGGTTCCACGGCGAATCAGGACAGCCCGCTCATGGGCAAGGCGGTCGCCGGAATCGAAGGCAAGCCGGTCCTCGGACTCGACGTGTGGGAACACGCTTACTACCTGCACTACCAGAACCGCCGGCCCGATTACGTGAAGGCTTGGTGGAGTGTGGTGAATTGGGATCAGGCGGCAAAGAACTACGAAGCGGCGCTCGCCTAAGCGCGTTTTCGTTTCAGCTTTGGATTGTCAAAGGGCGCGGTTTTGCCGCGCCCTTTTTGCTTGGGGGGAAATGGGACGGATGGGACTTATAGGACGGATGGGACGGATGGGCAGAGAACGCTTTTTCCCCACAAGAAAACGTTGTTTTCAGACTCCGTTGAACGTTGAACGTCGAACGTTTCCCATCCCTCTGGGCCATATGACGGGTAATACCTCTTCGGCGACACTCCTGTGTCGGGCGGCGGGAACCGCGTTGATATTCACTGTGGGTTTTGATTCCCTGAAGGCGAACTCACAGCCGTTGAATGTTGGGAGTTGGCCGGGGCTCAGGGCAAGATCAGCGGTGGTCTTGTAACCAACCGTTTTCAAGCAACGGGACGCCGCTTCCACCATGGTCACGCTTTTCCCGTTGGCAAAGCCCCCCGGCTGTGGCAACTCTTGCCCCTTTCTCTTTTTCGAAAACGTCATGGCTTTCCTCAACGACAACTACCTGAAGCTCCGCGCCGGCTATCTCTTTCCGGAAATCGCCCGGCGGGTGAAAGCGTTCTGCGATGCCAATCCGGACGCCGCCAAGCGGCTCATCCGTTGTGGGATCGGCGACGTGACCGAGCCGCTTCCAGAAGCCGTCCGCGAAGCGATGCATCGTGCAGTCGATGACTTGGGACGCCGCGAGACTTTCCACGGCTACGGCCCGGAACAGGGCTACGAATGGCTGCGCAAGGCGGTCGCGGAAAATGATTATCGGAGCAAGGGGCTCGATGTCGCGGATGACGAGGTATTCATTTCGGACGGTTCGAAGTGCGATACCGGCGGCATCCTGGATATCCTCGGTGCGGACAATCGCATTGCGGTGACCGATCCGGTCTATCCCGTCTATGTGGATACAAACGTGATGGCTGGCCACACCGGAGAGGCGAATGAAGCTGGCGCGTATGCCGGTTTGGTTTATCTCGAAGGAAACGAGCGCAACGGCTTCGTCCCGGAGGTGCCGGGTGAAGAAGTGGACATCGTCTATCTTTGCTTTCCGAACAATCCGACGGGCGCCGTGGCGACGCGTGACCAGTTGAAGGCCTGGGTGGACTATGCTCGCGCCAACGATGCCATTCTCCTCTTCGACGCGGCTTACGAAGCGTACATCAGCGATCCGTCGCTGCCGCGTTCCATTTATGAAATTCCCGGGGCGCGAGAGTGCGCGATCGAGTTCCGTTCATTCTCGAAGAATGGTGGTTTCACCGGTGTGCGCTGCGCTTTCACCGTGGTGCCGAAGTCGCTCGAAGCGTGGACGCTTTCCGGAGAAAAGCGCCCGCTGCACGGACTCTGGAACCGCCGGATGAGCACGAAGTTCAATGGTGCCTCCTACGTGGTGCAACGCGGAGCGGAAGCGCTTTATACGGACGCGGGCAAGGAGCAGGTGCGTGGTCTGATCGAGCACTACATGGGAAATGCCGCCATTCTCCGCAAGGCTGTGTCGGCGAAAGGTCTGGCGGTGTGGGGTGGGGAAAACGCGCCGTATATCTGGGTCAAGACGCCGCAGGGCATCTCGTCCTGGCAGATGTTCGATCGCATGCTGAACGAAGCGAACGTGGTGATTACGCCCGGGAGCGGATTCGGTTCGGCGGGCGAAGGTTACTTCCGCATCAGCGCCTTCAATTCGCGGGCAAACGCGGAAGAAGTCGCGCGTCGGATTACGTCGATCGCCTGGTAAATCTCCGCGGGTTTCCCGCAGGCCCCGGCTACACCTTTCCCAGCACGTCGGGAGAGGTGTAGATGCTGAGGGTTCGCGCCGATTCCAGTGAATTATTCAGAACCCGGTGACTGACTCCTGCCGGGACGAACACCACGTCACCGCGGCGCAACGTGGCCTTTTCTTCCGCCACCTGCGCGAGCACTTCACCGTCGAGCACCAGCAGGACGCGATCGCTTTCGGGATACATCTTCTGTTCTCCGGCACTGGTTTCACCCGGCCCGAGAAGCGTGATCGCGGTCTGATCGAGACTCGCGGTTTGAAGCGTTTGAAACCAATCGCTGGCAGCTTGGAGGTTCGTTAAAAACATCGGTGACCGATGGGAATCGCACCGCGTGAAAACGCTGGTTGTAGGTATGACGAACGGCGGGGAAAACTGGATGCGGTGAAGTGCGATTTCACGGCTAACCGCGCTCCTGGGAAACGGATTTCAAGCAGGAAAAAATCATGATGCCTTCGATGGAGATGAAGACTTCAAGTAGAGGTATTCGCGGGCGGCGCGACCTTGGACTGCGGGGTTAAGTCCCGCGACAGCGGGGCGCAACACCGCCTTGGATGGGGCGGGTTTGTGGGTGAGTGCGGTAGGATCTCGCGGAAGTCGCGAGCACGCGCCTTTCTCACCCGCAGAACAATCCGAAGGCGGGGTTGCGCCCGAGGCTTAACACCGCAGTCCAAGGTCGCGCTGCTCGCGAACATCCCAACTGAAAGCATCATCTCTCTCCGGCAAATACGTGATAAAATCGGCTCCTGTCCGCTTGAAGCTTCCTCACGCCTTCCGGCCGAACTTCTTTTCCAGCTCGTTGTAGGAAATCTGGATCATCGTCGGGCGGCCGTGCGGGCAGCAGTAGGGCAGTTCACAGGCCAGCAGGTCCTGGATGAGCCGCACCAGCTCCGGCTCGCGCAGATAGTCATTCGCTTTCACCGCGTGACGGCAAACGGTCTTCGCAATCATGTCTTCGCCGAGGCGAAGCTTGGAGGTCTGTGTCGCGCTGGTTTCGCGCAGATCATCGATGATATCGCGAAGAAGCTGCGCGGCATCGCCGCGGAGAAAAGTGGGCAGGGCGTCGATCTTGAATGTGCCCGGGCCGAATGGCTCCACACCCAGACCGGCGCGCTGCAATAGCGGGAGATTGCGGCTGAGCCAATCTGCATCCTTGGGCGGGACTTGCAGGGTGATCGGCAACAACAAGCGTTGCGTGGGAACACCTTGCTGCTCCATGCGCTTCCGCATTTCCTCGAAAAGGATGCGTTCATGCGCAGCGTGCTGATCGACCAGCACGAGTCCACTGGGGTTCTCCATCAGCACGTAGAGTTTTCCGAGAACACCCAGGATCTTGAAATCTGTGGCTGCGCTGCCATTCCCGCCACTGCTTCCCGCGGATGGCTCCGGTGAAGCGGGGGTCGGGTCTGCCGGGATGGCTGATGGCGCGATCTCGGTCGAAGTCGTTGGTTCCCCGGGAGTGGGTTGCGGTGCGCGATCGGCGGAAGGAACGATGGTTGCCGGACGGTCCGCGACGATTCGCTCCGTGCTCGGAGCACCATTTTTCTCCGCGGGATAAAGCGGCAGAGTCGACCAATCGTGACGGAGCGCGGTTTGCTCCGTCTCCGGAATGAGCGGAAGTGTTTCCTGTGGCGGCGGCGCGGTGGCAACCGGTGACTGATGGGGTGGCGGCGCTGGGCCGGGGCGAAAGGTTTGCGACCAGTCGGCGCGATCGCTTTCCAGAGCGCGGCGCACTGCCTGGATCAAAGCATCACGAACGCTCGCTCCATCGCGAAAGCGAACCTCGCGCTTGGCGGGATGCACATTCACATCCACTGCCGCCGGATCCATATCGATGAAGAGGAACGTGACCGGGTGCTGCCCTTTCATCAGGGCGGTATGATAACCTTCGCGCAACCCGTAATTAACCGTGGTATTCTCCACGGCGCGGCCATTCAGAAAGATCAGTTGCTGCTGGCGGGTCGACCGGCTCACTCCCGCCTTGCCGAGGAATCCGCGGATCCGGATGCCGCCGCTTTCGAACTCCGGCACTTCCAGCAGCTCATTCGCGAGTGCGGGACCACACAGATCACGAATGCGATCGATCAGATTCGGCGTCGGCGGAAGTTGGTAAACGATTCGATCGTCCTGCACGAAGACGAAGCCGACTTGCGGATGCCCGATCGCCTGCAAGTGCAGTTGATGCTCCACGTGATTGGCTTCAGTCGTTTCGGTGCGCAGAAATTTCCGGCGCGCGGGCAGATTGTAAAAGAGCGAGCGGACTTCGATTTGCGTCCCCGGGGCGTCTCCACCATCGCGGACCGTTTCGATCCTGCCGCCGTGAACAATGATCTCCGTGCCGGCGAGAGCGTCGCGTTCGCGCGTGGAGAGCTGGAAACGGGACACACTGGCGATGCTGGGAAGCGCTTCTCCGCGAAAGCCGAGCGTCATGATGGCGGCGAGATCATGGCCTGTGCGGATCTTGCTCGTCGCATGCCGTTCCAGGCAGAGCAGGGCATCATCGCGATCCATGCCGCTGCCATCATCCACCACCCGGATGAGGGAAATCCCCCCGCGACGAATGAGCACCTCGATGCGGGAAGCTCCGGCATCGATCGAGTTTTCCACGAGTTCCTTCACGACCGAGGCAGGCCGTTCCACGACCTCCCCGGCCGCCACCTGGCTGGCGACCTCCTCGGAGAGAAGCTGGATACGGGACATGATGATCTAGACGGAATGCAGGGGGACGATGGACGAAAGTTCGCGTCCGCGCAAAGTGCAGTGTCGAAGGTGAGGCGGCGAGGGTCGAGGGCGAAATTCTTGGGTCTTGGGAGATGAACTGGTGAGGCGGCAGGCTCTTAATCTTAATCGTAATCTTAATCCCTATGGGTGAGTGCCTTACACGGACGCTACGGCTTCGATTAAGATTAAGATTAGGATTACGATTAAGAAGCCGCCGCCTTTCCAGCCTGCCTGATGAAGACAATGAGGAAGAGGAAAGTAGACACCCGCCGCTCTCAGGCGTAGCGTGGCATTCATATGATCCGTCTCACCGATTCCGCCGTGCGTCACTTGCAGGCCCTTGTTGCTGAGCAAGGAGCGGATGGCAAGGGATTGCGTCTATTCGTGGAACGCGGCGGCTGCGCCGGCCTGAGCTACGGGATGAATCTCGATCACCCTCACGAAGGGGACGAAGTGATCGAGCAGGAGGGTGTACAACTGATCATTGCCCAGGACAGCCTGCAGTTCCTCCGTGGGTCCACCATCGACTACTGCGACGATCTTACAGGGACGGGGTTTCGGATCAACAATCCGAACGCGGTCCGCAGTTGCGGCTGCGGCACGTCATTCGAGACGGCGGAGGCCGCTCACGCAGCGGAGCATCACGGTTGAGCGTGAAAGGTGCTTTGTTGTCATGATGATCTGTGTGCCGGTGATCGCAAGAAGCGAGACCGATCCGCCGACACGATGATTTCATGAGCGACGACTACTACGATTTCGATGACCGCGATTCGGGCCCGCCTGGGCGCGATCACCTGTTTCTCTGGGCGGTCTTTCTTCTGCTCCTGGTCGGACTGGCGTTTACCTGCTGGCTCGGAGGCTTTTATGTATTTGGGCATCCCGAAGAGGCGCGGCCCTACCGGATCCTCCAGAAACTGCACAAACTCGAGGCGCCAAAGCGGTTCGAAATCACCGCGGCTCCTCCCGGCGAATTTCTCAACCCGCAAAAGCTCTTTGACCGCTACAGCAAGTATTCTCCGATCCAGCTCGCCAATGAGAACGCGGACCTGCTCCGGGATTACATCAAAAACTATAAGGAGACCAAAAAGCTCGTTCCGTACGTCACCGGCAAATTTGAGATCATCAATGCGTACGAACTCCAGAAGACGGATACTTTCACCAGCGGCATGGTCGCGCTGGCGGCTTCGGCGGAAAATCCGCAGGTGTTCGTTGAACACGTTTATCCCACGGCGCCGGAGAATGTCGCCAAACTGCGCACCCTCCTTCAGACCGGTCTCGACCTGAAACTGGAGAAGACGCTGGATCTTTCGGCGGTCGTTCACGTGGAGCGGACGGCTGACGGACGGTTTATTTTCACCGTCGTTCCGCTTCTTTACGGAAACTATGCGCTCAAAAAAGGCGTGGGAACATTTGCCCTCGAGCCACCCGATCAGCTGTACATCCCCGGTGGTCTGCCGATCATTCGCGGAAAGACTTACGCCGAAGCTTTGCGGCTCTATGCCGACTATCGGCGCGACAAACCGCTTCCGACCGAAACCGACGATGCGAACAAACCGCACGAGCCCGAGCTGGTACGCCTCGATACGTTGAAGCCGGGCGAGAAGGTGCCGGAAACCGGTGCTTTGCCGGAAGTGCCGGTGGCCACGCCGATTCCAGCGCAGCCGACGCATATTGCTTCCGCGCGAGGGACTCCCGTCCGGGCCACTCCGCATGGCTTGCATCCCGGTTCCACACCGCCCCCGCAGATCGCCCTCAATTCCACGCCTCACCCGAGGATCGCCACGCCTGAGCCCATCATGGGGCATCCGCTCCTGGCCAATGCCACTCCGGCGCCTTCGGCGGTGCCGCCCTCAGTGCCGGTTGCGACGCCATCTGTTTCGCCCTCGGGAGTGGCGCTAAAGCCTTTCATTGCCTCTACCGGCGTGGATCCTTCCATCCGCCCTTCGACCGGCAATTGGCGGACTTATGGCCCCGGCCAGCAGCCTTCCGGACGCACGATTACGACAGGGGAAGCCAGTTCCCTCGCGGAGCGGGGCGACCTCGGAGAGCGGCTCTATTTGAGGGGAAGCTTTGTGGTCACGGCCTCGGGTGAAAACCGGGCCGTGCTTCGCGCCCAGGGCGCATCAGGGGATCCAGGCAAGCCGGGGAGCGGTACTGCCCGCGTGATTGTTGAGTATCCGAATGCCGCTTCTCCGCCGCCCGAAGGCTCCACTTTCAGCCGCGATGATAGCCGCGCGTTTGAAGTGCGCGATGTCCGGCGCGGTGCGGATGGCCAGATCAATATCTACGTCCGCGAAGTGACCCTGCCGCGTCAGTAGGTCGCCGCAACCTGAGGGGGTGCGCGGGCACTTTTAACGCAAAGCCCGCAAAGGTTCGCGAAGAGAAGAAGAGACGATGAGACACCGCACTTCTTTGTACTGCTATTTGTCAGATTCACGCACGCATGCGAGGAATTCAGCAGAAGTGATAAATAATCTTTGCGAACCTTTGCGGGCTTCGCGGTCTTTGCGTTAAAACGAAACTGTCTCTTTCACGAAGAGCGCCGACACAGAATCTCGCGACCGCTACTCGCAATCAGGAGCGTCCGCCCTTCGCTATTGGTCACGCGGTGCGGGCGCCACAGTAAGCGAAAGATGGGCTGCCTACGCTATATCGCATGATCGGCTGGTAATGAGACACCGCTCCAGATTTTCGCGGAAGTCCCGGGTCCCGCGGGCTTACTCCAAAAATCGTCTGCTGGAGGCAGACCCAGAGGCAGGAACGCGCAGGTGCAGAGATACAGGCTCCCGGTACTGATATAGGGCTCGGCAAGCTTGGGTTGATGTCCGGCCAGGCCGACGCGAAGCCAGCCGTTTTCGTCAAATGTTTCCGGAACTTCCAGTGTTCGCCGAATGACGGCGGCGAGGCCGCTTCGAACCTGCGGAGAAGTGAGTGGCTCGGGCAAGTCGCGGCGCAGGGCCATGGTGGCGAGCGAATGAAAGGCGCCACACCGATAAGTGATCGAACGGCCCAGCGCGGGATAACTCCCATCGGGCGAAATCATTCGCTCCTGCACGGCGGCGTAGCGGCGAGCTCGGGTGTGGACTTTTTCCGCAAGCGCGTTCCATCGGGCATCGACTGGCGCCACCAGGTCCAGAACTTCCAGGAGCATCGGATGGATGACGTAACTATTGTAGTAATCCCAATGAAACTGCGCGCCGTCTCCGTAAGTGCCATCGCCCTTGTACCATTCTTCATGTGACTGGAGGGCCAGATCGATGGGCTCGGTTTTCCATTCCGCACCGGCGCTGGCGAGAAATGCTTCGACGAGGGCGGAAAAGAGCAGCCAGTTATTCTTGGGTGGAACGAAACGGCGCGTACTTTGCAGCGCGGAGATGAGCGCTTCGCGGGTCGCCGCATCGAGCTTGGTCCAGAGCTCCGCGCGGCCCCGTGCCAATCCCAACGCGAGGAAGGCTGCATCGACGAGATTCTGCGCGGCAGCCGTGAAATCCAGGTAGTCGGGCGAGGATGGCGTGACGGCCTGAATCAGCGCCTTGCGGGCCAGATCCGCGAAGCGCGCGCGCTGCATTTCCTCGGCCGGACTTAGCCCTTCGCAGACCAGCCATGGAGCAAGGCCGGAGAGCGTCCGGCCCAGCGCTTCGAGATGGGTAACTGCCCGCCGGCTTTCGAGTTTTCCGGTCGGACATTCCACAGGCATCTTCGCCTTCAGCGTTCCGGCGCTCAGGTTTTCGAGCACAGGGGAGCAGACTTTGGTCAGCAGGCCGGTCCAGTAAGGTCGATCTTCCTGGTGCGGAACCGGTTGCGGGGAAATAGGGCTTTCCGATGGCATGGCGGCGCCTGCGGAGACGAATGGCACGCCCAGAGCGAGTGAGCTGAGAAAAGAACGGCGGCTGGTCACGTCTGATTATCGCGAGCGAATCACGCTTTGATCGACAAAATAACTCTGGAGACCTCGTGCGACTTTGAGACACGAAAAGATGGCGTCATCTGCGTCCGGAGCGCGCTTTCCCTCGTATCCCATTCCACCCGCACTTTTGTGCGGGGACCGTGCTCCGGGCTGAACCCACCCCGAATTCAGCCCGGAGCATCCAAACCCTGCCGCGAGTCATGCATTCTCGCAGGTTGTAAGTCGATTCGCGCGAATGCAGTCAGCTGGATGTAAGAATTTTTAGCGGTCTGGAATCGGTATTTATCACTCCGCCACTTTATCGATTACCTGGCGGTCTTTTGTTATACATTTGGAATACAGCTTTCTTATGCCCGATCTCTCCTTTTTGAAATGAGGGCAGATATGGATAAATCAAAGGCCTCTTCGTTGGTTAGTTGAGGATTGGCGGCCCTGTCGGGCGTGTCTGCCGCTCCATGCGCGGTTCCAAATTCGGGCACTCCTTCCCGAGGCGGTATACAATGCTGGACGGCTCTCTGGCCGGTTCAATTTTTGGAAGGCGCGGCCTGCCCCAGCGGAGCGGCGGCCACCGTTTCGTGAAATTCAATTTGCCCTTTTCCCAAGGATGCGAAGAATCAGGACTCTTTTTCTCCAATCACCATGACCAAACCGAAAGTTCTCGTTGCCGACGCCGTTTCCGAGCGTGGCGTGAGCGAGCTCCAAGAAGGCGGGCTCCTCGACGTCACCGTGAAAACCGGCCTCAAGGAAGACCAGCTGCTGGAAATCATTGGCGAGTACTCCGCTCTCGTCGTTCGGTCGGCCACCAAAGCAACGCCGAAGCTCATCGACGCGGCGAAGAACCTCAAGGTGATCGGACGCGCCGGCGTGGGTGTCGATAACGTGGATCTCGATGCCGCCACGAAGCGGGGCATCATCGTGATGAACACGCCCGGCGGAAATACCATTTCCACGGCCGAGCATGCGTTCTCGCTCATGATGTCGCTGGCCCGCAACATTCCGCAGGCCGATGCCAGCGTGAAATCGGGCAAGTGGGATCGCAAGAGCTTCGAGGGCGTGGAGTTGTACGGCAAGACACTCGCCATCCTGGGCATGGGCCGCATCGGCACCGAGTTTGCCCGGCGCGCCATTGCTTTCGGAATGCGCGTTCTGGCCTACGATCCTTATCTGTCCCAGAGCCGTGCCCGGTCGCTGCAGGTGGAACTCGTCGACCGCCTCGACGAGATCGTGCCGCAGGCCGATTTCATCACCATGCACATGCCGCTCACGCCGGAAACGACGCATATGCTCAATCGCGAACGCCTCGCCAAGGCGAAGAAAGGCGTGCGAATTATCAACTGCGCCCGCGGCGGGTTGATCGACGAAGCTGCCCTTTACGACGCTCTCAAGAGCAAGCACGTCGCCGGCGCCGCCCTCGACGTCTTCGAGGTGGAGCCGCCTCCGGCCGACTACGCGCTGCGTTCTCTGCCGAATGTGGTTTTTACGCCGCACCTCGGAGCTTCCACTGCGGAAGCGCAGGAAAACGTAGGCATCGAAGTGGCGCAGCAGGTCCGTGCGGCGCTGCTCTCCGGTGAGATCCGCAACGCGGTGAACATGCCGAGCGTCGACGCCAAGACGATGGCAATCCTTGGACCGCACATTCAGGTCGGGGAACAGCTCGGTCTATTCCTCTCGCAGATCGCGGCGAAGCGTTGCGACAGCCTGAATATCAACTTCCATGGCAAGGTTTACGAGGCCGACACCACGCCGATTACGCGTGCGGTGCTGACCGGCTTCCTCCGGCAGGCGGGCGGCGGTGAGATCAATGTCGTGAATGCGCCGTCCTTTGCCGCGAACCTTGGCATCAAGATCAGCGAATCGCGCGAAAGCACGCAGAGCGAGTTCTCGGAAATGATCGAGCTGACGGCCACGGGAGAAGGCGGCTGGGTCTCGGTCGCCGGCACGTTCTTTGGGAATGCCCCGCGCATCGTGAAGATCAATGGCCGCCACGTGGAAGCGAAGCCCGAGGGTGTCATTTTCATTTTCGAAAACAAGGACCGCCCAGGCATCGTCGGTGAAGTCGGTACGCTCTTTGGCAAGCATCAGGTGAACATCGCCAGCATGTCGCTCTCGCGAAATGAGGTCGGTGGACGCGCACTGACAGTGCTGAATCTTGACTCCGTGCCCGGCGAAGCGCTCATCAAGGAGCTGCTGGCCAACTCCGACATCGTTTCGGCCCAAGTCGTGCAGTTGTAATACGCGTTTTCCAAGTCATCCGGCGGCAGTCGCAAAGGGCGATCCGCCGCCGGCCGCCTTGGGGCAAAGACGGCGTTTCTTGCTGCATGGATCCAGACAACCTTCCAGAATCCATGAAACTCACCATCGAAGCGCGCCCGCCCAAGGGCGACGTCGTCACTATTCGTTTTGCGCTCCAGGACCAGCGCGGAAAGCTTACCCCTACCGTTCCCGAGGCCGAATTTTCCGGCAAGGCGAACGCGCTCCTCTTCCTGCGTCACGAAAAGGTGATGGTCGTGGGGTTGGGAGAACGGGCCAAGCTCGATCCCGCCCGCCTGCGCAACGCGGCCGGCACGGCAACGATGGCGCTGAAGAAGATCGGGCGCACGAATGTGGCGATCTCGCTGGAGGACTGGCCGCAGTTTGCCGATGCGGCGTTGGAAGGGGTGTTGCTCGCGGATTACCGGTACGAGGAGTTCAAGGAGAAAAAATCCGAATCCCTGCAAAGCGTGCACGTTCAGGTCCTGCCCGAAGACTTGGCGGATGTCAAAAAGCGGTGTGAACGCGCCCGAATCGTGGCGCGGGCGACGAATTTTTGCCGGAACGTGGGAAATCAGCCGGGAAACCTGCTTTATCCCGAAGAACTGGCCCGAATCGCGCAGGAAGTGGGCAAGGAAAGGGGCCTGGAGGTCGCGATTTTCGATGAACGGAAATTGAAGACGGGAAAATTCGGCGGAATTCTCGCCGTAGGCGGCGGAAGCGCCCGCGGGCCGCGGATGATCGTGATCGAGCATCGCCAGGGCAAGAAGGGCGGAGCGCCACTCGTCTTCGTCGGTAAGGCGGTGACGTTCGACAGCGGCGGTATTTCCATCAAGCCGGCGGCGAATATGGAGGAAATGATCTTCGACAAGTGCGGTGGTATGGCTGTGCTCGGTGCCATGGCGGCGGTTGCGGAGCTGAAGCTGAAGCGCAACGTGGTCGGGATCATCGCCGCGGCCGAAAATCTTCCCAGTGCGACCGCGTATCGGCCCGGGGATATCGTGACGGCTTACGATGGCAAGCACATCGAGATTATCAATACCGATGCGGAAGGACGTGTGGTTCTGGCCGATGCCATTGCCTACGCCCGCAAGAATTGCCGGGCGGGTGCGATTATCGATCTCGCAACTCTGACCGGCGCGTGCGGCATTGCCCTGGGTGAATATGCGGCGGGGTTGTGGACCAATGGGGATGCGATCCGTCAGTCTGTCATGGACGCATCCGAGAGAACAGGCGAACGGCTCTGGCCGATGCCGCTTTTCTCCGAATATGAAGCGCAGATCCGGAGCGACGTGGCCTTGATCAAGAATACCGGCGGCCGGCTTGGCGGCGCCTGCACCGGGGCGGCGTTTCTCAAGACATTTGCCGAGGACACGCCTTGGGCGCACCTCGATATCGCGTACACCTCGCACCGCGAAAAGGATCAGCCGCATCTCGCCCGGGGAGCCAATGGATTTGGTGTGCGCATGCTCGTGGACCTGGCCGAACGCTGGGAGTAGAGGCGGGTGGGAGCGGGAGATGGGTGTGTGGAGAGCGCTGCTTCGTCAGCGCTGGCGGGATAGTGGAAGCGGCGTCCCCGCCGCTTGAAGGCGGGGATTGCAGGACCGGCGTCGATCTTATCTTCGCCCCAGAACTCTGAAAACGTTCAACGCTCAACGTTCAACTTCGAACGATTTGGGTACCGCGCTCGGCGGTAATCAACACGCACCGGGCCTTTGTTGGACGTCGAAAGTTGAAAGTTGAAAGTTTCCCAACAAAACCGCCGAAGTCCACCGAGTCGCCCCCACTCCGCGAGTACTTGCCTCCCGCCCTTTGTTGGAACATGCTACCTCGCCATGAAAACCCTGTTTTCAGTTCTCCCGATCGCGCTATGCGCGCTTGTCACGACAGCATTCGGTGCCGCCCCGGCGGGTTGGACCGATAACTATACGAAGGCGCTCGCCGACGCCAAGACTCAGCACAAAACTGTCCTCCTCGATTTCACCGGTTCCGACTGGTGCGGCTGGTGCATGAAACTCGACAAGGAAGTCTTTTCCACGGCGAAATTCAAAGAATACGCCAAGCAAAACCTGATTCTCGTCGAGGCGGATTTCCCGCAGATGAAAAAGCTGACTCACAACGTACAGGCTCAGAACGAGAAACTGCAGAAGCAGTTTGATATCAAGGGATTCCCGACAGTGATGATCCTTGATGGCGACGGCAAGACACTCGGCCAGATGGGTTACATGGAAGGTGGGCCGGATGCTTTCATCGCCAAGCTCCAGGAAATTACGAAAACCAAGTAACAGCCCGGAGATAGCGAAGAATTCGATTTATACAGCAAAAGGCGGCTCCGTGAGGTGCCGCCTTTTTCTTACTATGAATTGCTCCGCCAGTACCAAAGTCAGCCGGATGCGAAATGTCCTGCTTTGCGTGGTTTGGTTATTTGCCGCCGGTTGCGTCGCTGGCCGCCTGCATGATTTACCCAAACTCTTCCAGGTGCCGGAGAGCGAACAGCGCCTGATGCCCACCGAATCCGGAGCGGTCTGCCGCGTTCAGCCGGTTCGCGTTGTCGATCAAAGTCAGTATGACTTGGATCGAAAGCTGGGGGATATCGTGAAAGAGAAGCGCGAAAACGGCTGGATCTACTACATCACCTCCGAATACACGGAGCTCGACTCGTCAGAATCAACAAAACAACCGGGCGTGTGGACTTACAATCGCTATAAAGTGAAGGTCCAGTAGCGCGGGATCCATCTCCGGGTCTAACGCCCGGAGCGCCTCGCGCGCAACGCGAGGAAGAGCATGGTGGCGCCGAAGATCAGCATGACGAGTCCCCACCAGAGGTTGACGTTGATCCCGAGCGACCGCTCGTAAATCGCGCGGTCGCTGAAGATCCCAAACACGGTAAGCAGTCCTCCGAAAAGGGAGAACATCAGGCCGATCGGCAAACGAAGATCGAAATTCATGGCGGGTGCTGATCGAGGGTTAGCGGAAGATGAGATTCAGGACTGCCGTGGCGATGAGCACGAGAATACCGATAGTCACGGGTTGCTTATACCAGGCTTCTCCGCCCGAGTCCGGTTTTGGAGTGAGCGAGTAAACGAGACCGGTTAGCTCCTGGTCGGTCTTTGTCCGGCGAGTGAGAAGCGAGACCACGAGAGTGACAACAAAACAGGTCGTCCAGGCAACGATCGCCATCCAGAAATTCTGTCCCATCTCGCTCTCGTAACGGAAGACGTTGGTCAGCCACGCTCCCTTGATGCCTGGCTCCGCGCCTTGGGCGATGGAGATGCCGTGGAAGAGGGCTGCGCTGGTTGTGCCGCTCACCAATCCCCAAAATGCGCCGTGCCCGGTCGCCCGTTTCCAGAACATTCCGAGCAGGAATGTCGCGAAGAGTGGGGCATTCACGAAGCTGAAAACCAACTGGAGCATGTCCATGATGTTATTGAACTTCGACGCCATGTAAGCCGCGCCGACGCTGACCAGAATGCCGAAGACTGTGGCAGCACGCCCCATCCAGAGATACTCGGCATCGGACTTTCCCGGTGCGATGTAGCTTTGATAGATATCGTAAGTCCACACCGTATTGAAGGCAGTGACATTGCCGGCCATGCCCGACATGAACGAGGCCATCAGCGCGGTGAAACCAATGCCAAGCAGCCCAGGCGGGAAGTAACGGGAGAGCATGGTGGGAATGACCATGTTGAAATCCGGGCGGCCGTCCGGGCCAAGCGGAAGGAAGTTGCCAGACTGTGCGTGGAAAGCGATGGCGATCATTCCGGGTAAAATGACCAATGCGGGGAAAAGCATCTTGGGGACGGCCGCAATCAAGGGAGTGCGCCGGGCGGCGGCCATGCAATCGGCCGCCATGGCCCGCTGGACGACCAGAAAGTCGGTGCACCAGTAACCGAACGAGAGAACGAATCCGAGTCCCATGACCATGGCGAACCAATTTACGCCCATGGGATTGGCCAGCGGATTGTCCATGTGCTGCCACGATTCCGTCCATGTGCCCGGCGCGAAATGCCCGGCCTCGGCCACGGGAACCAGCTTGGCCTTCAGCGCATCCCATCCGCCGACGTCTCGCAGCCCCAGATAGACGAGGGGCGCGAACCCGAGGACAATCATGAAGAATTGTAATACTTCATTGTAAATCGCCGAAGTAAGTCCGCCGAGGAAGATATAGACGAGAACGATGAGTGCGGAGACCCAGATGCAGGTCCAGTAGGGCCAGCCCACGAGTGTTTCGAGCAACCGCGCCAGCGCGTGCAGGGAAATGCCGGAAGAAAAGATCGTCATCACGGCAAACGAGCAAGCGTTGAAAGCGCGGGTCTTTTCGTCGAACCGCAGCTTGAGATACTCCGGTACCGAGCGCGCCTTCGAGCCGTAGTAGAAAGGCATCATGAAGATGGCGAGGAAGACCATCGCCGGGATCGCGCCGACCCAGTAAAAGTGGCTCGTCATGATGCCGTACTTCGCCCCGGATGCGGCCATGCCGATGACCTCTTGCGCGCCGAGATTTGCCGAGAGAAAAGCCAGGCCGGTCACCCAGGCAGGGATCGATCGCCCGGAGAGAAAGAAGTCAGTGCTTCCTTTCATGTACCGCTTCAGTGCCGCGCCGATTCCGAGCACGAAGATGAAATAGATGAGGAGAATGGCGTAATCGATGTTGCCGAGATGAAGCTGCGCTGGCATGGGGAGTCGATTTTGGAGTGATGCAGACCGGCCTGGGAGCGGTTCCGCTTGAAGGGGGGATCAATGTAAGACCCGCCGGACCGATCTGGCTATCGAATTCCAGAATTTAGGCGGCTGCTTTTTTGCGAGAAGGGGTGATCTTGTTTTAACGCAAAGACCGCAAAGATCGCGAAGGCTCGCAAAGATTTTTGAAGTCGGTCCTGGCGGCGATACAGGTCAGCGCTGCTTTCCTGGGTGAGCGGGAGTCTGACCGAAGTATTTGGCAAGGTTCCAACGCTGCCATCCGGTTTTCCGTAACCAATCGGAGGGGGCAAAGTGGACGCAGGCGATGCCAACCACGGCGAGGCCGGGGAGTACAATTGCGGCGATGCTTAGCGGGACCCATTTTGCCCGACTTTTCTTCGCGCCTGGAATTTTTTTGGGACCCACCTTGGTTGGACGGGTATTCTGAAGATACGCGTCACGTGCATGCTGCAGGTTGACGATCAGTTCATCGTAGTTCTGGTACCGGTCTCGCGGATCCTTCTGCAGCGAGCGATTGATCACACGGGCGGTAAAGCGTGAGACGGAAGGGGCGAATGACTGCAGGCTGACTGCCTGGCTCTTGAGGTGCTTGAGCAGGAGTACTTCCGGATCATCGTGCTCGAAGGGAGGGCGGCCGGCGAGTGCGTGAAACAATGTGGCCCCGAGTGAATAGATATCACTGCGCACATCGTCGGGTTTACCCTGAAGTTTCTCCGGTGCGACATAGTAAGGCGTGCCCCAGATTGCTGTTCGTTCGGAGGCGGGGGCATTCAGCGCGAGCGCGGCCAAACCGAAATCGGTGATCTTTGCCGCGCCTGACTCACAAAGAAGAATATTCCGGGGTTTGACATCGCCATGGATCAATCCGCGGCGGGATGCGGCCTGCAGGCCCAAGGCGATCTGGAGGCCAATTGTCAGAACGCGGAGTTCATCGACCATGCCGCGCTTTTGCATGAGATCGTCGAGTGTGCCGCTGGCGACAAGTTCCATCGCGACATAAAATCTCCCATAGTAAGTACCCACCGTATAAATCTTCACCACATGCGGGTGATTGATGGAGGCCGTCAGAGTCGCTTCTTTTGCGAGGTGCTCCATTGCGACCGAGGAGACTCGGTCCTTCCGAAGAATCTTAAGTGCCGCCGGCCGCCGCAAATCGGCATCCCACCCTTGATAGACGATTCCCATGCCGCCGCGTCCGATGACGGAGGAAAGCTGGTATTGATCGATTCTTTCCGAGGCGACCGTGCGAGTGCCGCACTTGCGGCAGGCGATATGAGCCAGAGGATCGAAGACGGAGATATCAAACTTCGCTCCGCAGGTGGCGCAACGCCGGTAAAGGAGCCCGCCTTCCACAAACGCTTCAGCCGGCGCTTGTGCTGCACGATGAATCCCGAGATTATTCATGTAGATATAATTTTGAGCAGTCGCGTGCGTCGCCGACCCGGTACTTATCTAGTGTGGCCATGCCGTCCCCGGAAACTTACCCTTCGGTGCGATCGGATGGCAATCTGATATATCGCGATTTGAGTAAGTCGATGGCGGTTAGTTGTCGGATGCTTGCTTGCTGAGTTTGGAGCAAGAAGCGGTTCTTTCCGGGAGGAATCCCGATGCCGCCGAAGATGGGGTTTTGTTTCCAAAATTGCGTTCAACCTGAAAGCGGATTTTGGATTTCAGAAGATTGTTGGCCTGCCACCACTTCGGTAGGGTGTGTTCTCCGCAGCGTTTCCTCTCACGTTCGCCACTCTTGTGCGCATGGCGCGTCGCCTCAGAACGTTGAATGTTGGTAGTTTGGCGTTGGGAGTTGAGTGTTTAAATGGCTCAAGGCGCTTCCTCGCCCAGACTCGCCGCTTGCCGCCACGCTTTCGTTCTCCTCTTCCCACTTCCCAATTTCCGCGAGCCTCCCTATCGTGCGCGCCTGCCTTTCCCCTTCATGTCTCAGTCCCCGCAATCCATCGCCCGCAAAAGCCCCGAGCAACTCCGTTCCTGGCGATGGTTCGGTCCCGATGATCTGCGTTCCTTCGGTCATCGCTCCCGCACGAAGCAGATGGGATTCGGCGACGAGGATTTCAAGGGCAAGCCGGTCATCGGCATTCTCAACACCTGGAGTGACCTGAACACGTGCCACACGCATTTCCGCGATCGGGCGGAAGAGGTGAAGCGCGGAGTATGGCAGGCTGGGGGATTCCCCGTGGAAATCCCGGTGACGACCCTGAGCGAGATGTTTATGAAGCCGACCAGCATGTTCTACCGGAACATGGTGGCGATGGAGGTGGAGGAAACGTTGCGTTGTTATCCGCTCGATGGCGCGGTGCTCATGGGCGGCTGTGACAAGACCGTGCCGGCTTTGCTCATGGGTGCATTTACCGCGAATCTCCCGTGTCTCTTTCTTCCGGCGGGTCCAATGATGAAGGGCCTCTGGCGAAGCGAAACGCTGGGCAGCGGCAGCGATGTCTGGAAATTCTGGGACGAACGCCGGGCCGGCCGGCTCGGTTGCGACGCCTGGCGGGAACTTGAGGATGGGATCGCCCGTTCGCCGGGTGTCTGCATGACGATGGGGACTGCTGCGACGATGGCCTGCATTACCGAAACACTTGGGCTCACACTGCCGGGCGCGGCCTCCATTCCAGCGGTTTTTTCCGAGCACTCGCGGATGGCTGCAGCCTGCGGACGCCGCATCGTGGAAATGGTTTGGGAAGACTGGAAGCCGTCCGATTTTCTCACGCGCGAGTCGTTTGAAAACGCCATCGTCGCCGACCTCTCACTAAGTGGGTCGACTAACGCCATTGTCCATATCATCGCCATGGCCCGCCGGGCTGGTGTGGAGATCACGTTGGAGGATTTCGACCGCCTTTCGAAAAGCACACCGGTCATGGCAAATCTGCGGCCCGCGGGCAAATATCTCATGCCGGATTTCCACGATGCGGGCGGCTTGCGCGCGTTCCTTGAGTGCATTCGCGATCTGCTGCATACCGAAGCCCGAACTGTGACTGGACGCACGCTTGGCGAAGAGATCGCGGGGGCGGAGGTTTTTAACAATGAGGTCATTCTTCCTCGTTCCGCTCCGCTTGCGCCCACGGGTGGTACTTATGTGCTCCGCGGAAATCTCGCCCCGGACGGCGCGGTGATTAAGCCCACCGCGGCCAATCCCGTGCTGTTGCGTCATCGTGGACCGGCTCTCGTCTTTTGCGATTATCCAGATCTCAAAGCGCGCATCGACCGCGAAGATCTCCCGGTTACCGCCGATTCGGTCATCGTTCTGCAAAATGCCGGACCGCAGGGCGCGCCGGGCATGCCGGAGTGGGGGATGCTGCCGATCCCGAAAAAGCTGTTGCGGGAAGGTGTGCGCGACATGGTGCGCATTTCCGATGCCCGTATGAGCGGCACCAGCTACGGCACGTGCGTGCTGCACGTTGCGCCCGAATCCGCCATTGGCGGGCCGCTCGCGCTCGTGCGCGATGGCGACATCATCGAACTCGATGTCGAAGCGCGTCGCATCCATCTGGACGTTTCGGACGAAGAGCTCGCCCGCCGCCGCGCGGAATGGCGGCCACGGGAGCCGCGTTTCAGCCGCGGATATGGACGGCTTTTCCTGGATGAAATCACCCAGGCTAATGAAGGCTGCGATTTCCGGTTCTTACATCGCGACGGGTCTGTGACACCCGAGCCCGACATTTTCTAAAACCTCTCAACCGCTCAATTTACCAACCCGCCATGGACACCCGACCGATCACACCCGAACGCCTCGCGCAATCTGTCATCGCCGTACCGCCCCTGGCCCGCGATGGACAGAGCCAGGTCGATCGCGAACAAAATCAGCGCCTCATCCGCCACATTGAATCGGGCGGGGTGAACATTCTCCTCTATGGTGGAAACGCGAATTTCTACCACATCCGCCCGAGCGAATATGCCGCCACGCTGCAAATGCTCGCGGACGCGGCCGGGCCTGAAACGCTGATTGTTCCCTCCGCCGGTCCCGCATACGGCCTTTCGCTCGATCAGGCTGAAGTGCTGCGCGATTTCGCATTTCCCACGGCGATGGTTCTTCCTCACACCGGACTGAACACTCCCTCCGGCGTGGAAACCGGCATCCGGCGCTTTGCGGAAGCGTATGGCAAACCTGTCGTGCTCTACATCAAGGCTGAGGGTTATATCAACCCGGACGGCGCGGCGCGGTTGGTGAATGACGGACTGATCTCGTGGATCAAATACGCGATCGTTCGCCAGAATCCTTCCGAAGACCCTTTCCTCTCTGAACTTACTCAGAAGGTGAGCGGCAGTATCATCGTCAGCGGGATTGGCGAACAGCCGGCCATCGTCCATCTCCGCGACTTTGGCTGCAACGGCTTTACTTCAGGCTGTGTATGTGTGGCGCCTTCGCTTTCGCAAAAGATGCTCGGCGCCATCAAGTCTGGCGATTGGCAGACCGCGGAGGAGATCCGGCAAACGTTCCAGCCGTTGGAAGACCTGCGCAATGCGATCAATCCTGTTCGTGTTCTGCACGAGGCGGTGGCCTTGGCGGGAATCGCCGATACTGGCGAAATCCTGCCGCTTCTAAGTGGTCTGGACGAAGCGCAACGCAACACCGTGGGTGCGGCGGCGCAGGCTCTCAAGGCGAAATAGCGGCTGACATTTCCAAGACAGTCAGAGCCTGTTGAGATGGACCGACATAATTCTTACAACAGGCGATCTGTATCATCCTCCGGAATTTTGCGGGGCTTATTGCCGCGTTTCTTTCGCACCGGGGCAGGGATGGGTTGCTCCTCACTTGATGGTAGGGGCTCTGAAGGCGTTGCTGGTTCAACGGGTTCGGCAGTTTCAACGGGAACTGCCGGCTCTTCGCTTTTTTGTTCCTCTGGTCTTGGAACCAGCGCCACACCGATGGCGAAAACCGCGACAATCGCGGTCTGCAGGACGACTCGGGTGCACGACATCTGGAGATGCCAGCCTAACTCCAGCCTCGTAAACAGATAGGGTACGAAATCGAGGGCCAGCGGGAACAACGTAGCCACGACCAGGGCGCCACCCTTCGCTCGCGGCAGCAGCAGGCAGACGAAAGCGGGAACGGTAAGAATCCAGAGCAGGCTCCACGTGTCGGTATCACTTAGTTCGTGCAGAAAATAGTTACCCACCGCGCCGCCCCGTTCCAGGGCGTGGGGAATGGTTGCGGCATTGATCGGGTCGAATATGTTTTCGGCCGGAATATGCAATGTCCGAAGGGTGAGCTTCCATGCCGCCATGACCATTGCTCCGGGTAATGTGGTCCAAACCACGAGACGCCAGTGCCGTGGAAGCAGTCTGACGCAACTGACCAGTGCGAAGCTGAGCCACAAAAGCAATCCTTCCTGCTTGATCCAAGGCAAAACGCCGGCAGCCCCCATGGCGAGTATCCATTGGCCGGGAGCTTCTTCCTCGTCCCGTGGCAAGAGGAGCGCGCTGACTGCCGCGAGATAAAAGACGGCCAGAGGAAAGTCGGCATAGCCGTCGAGCAATGGACCCGAACTGGGACAAAGCTGTGGGATGAATATCGGAAGGAGTGCGGCGATGGATCCAGCCCACAGGCGTCCTGTGACACGGGCGGCGCCGCTCCAAAGGAGAAGCGCGGCCGCGAGATAGAATGGCGGAAAAAGTACTTTGACCGTCGTTTGATCATAGTGTGCGGAGCACAGATAGATCCAGAGTTCGGAAGCCGGGATATAGAGTGGGTAACCGGGATGGAGATTGACGCGCGTCGGATCGCTGAAGAGCTCGGGAGGAAAATGGCCGTCGTGAAAGAAGGCGATGCGGGCTTTGAATTCCCAGATGAGAAGGCCATCCCACAGCAATGGACTGGAGAAAGTGAGAGCAAACGCCCAGATCACTCCGGCGAGCGGTACGAGGCTTATCCATTTCTCCCAGAGTTCTCCTTCGGTTGGAAACCAGGCCAGCCCGCGCTTGCGACCTATGTGCAGGGCGAAAAATCCCGAACCGGCAGACAGGGCCGCCAGTCCCATTACAACAACGGGAGGGGGCGCCGACCAGAAAAGCCCGGCAGCAGCGACAAGCAAGGAGATTACCGCCGAACCGGCCAGCCAACCCCAAGCGACGAGTTCCGGAATCGACATCGGACGCTTTCCGCGCCAGGCGTATGAGACGATACCGCTTCCCATGGAGAGCGCCGCGAGCAGCGCTGGAAGCCCTTCGATCCAGTTCCTCATGGTTCGACGGGAGCCGGAGTAGAGGGAGTCGAAGGGAAGGGGACGATCTCGACTCCGGGACCAAGGCGGGCGACTTCGGAGACGGCAGGCGGTACATGCCAGCCGCAGAGTACCATGGCCGAGTATTTCTCCCGCATGCGCGCAATGGTTTCGCCCTCGGCGCCGGGTCCTTTGGCGGAAAGTTCGACCGGACGCGGCCAGCTGAGATAAAGCACGAGCTGTTCGGCCAGACCGCCGCGCGCGTCGCCGGGACGAACGAATACCTTGATCGGTTTGTTCAGCGGCAGTTTGTCGAGCGACTGCTGGAAAGCGCTGAGGGCGCCTGGCTTTTGGGTCGCGTATTCCGCATGCATTTCCAGCGCCGACTCCGGACTGGTGAACAAGTGGCCGCCCCCTTTCGACGTCGGAAAAATCGTCCGTGCGCCGGTCGCACAGAGCGCGATGATCGCGATCCCCCAGAATACGCCGCGCCAGATGAAACCCCTGCGCTGGACGCTGGGTGGTTCGTCGAGTGGGAGAGAGAGCTGCATTCGTTGCGAAAGAAATCGCCTTGGGTTCGATGGCAAGTCGAGCTGCAAAACATGGGAGGCTTCGATTCTTTCGGACTTCCTCAAACGCACGGATACCGGTTGACCCTCGGAGAACGCGGAAACGAAATCCTTGAAAGTTGAACGTCGAAAGTTGGACGTTGAACGTTTTTCAATCATCCTGGGGCCCACGCATTAACGGGCCGGCCCGTTTTCGAGTCCGGCATTCATTCTCGATTGCCTAGGTTCTCTTCCACTCCTAGCTTCGCGCGATGCTCGATATCCGTCTCATCCGCGAAAACCCCGATCTCGTCCGCCAGCGCCTCGCGACGCGCGGGGGCGACGCTCAGGCGCGCATTGACGAAATCCTCGAATGCGACCGCCTGCGCCGGGCCAGCGAAACGCAGCTCCAGCAACTCCAGGCCGACCGCAAGCGGACTTCCAAAGAGATCGGAATCAAAAAATCACAAGGCCAGGATACGAGCGAAGTGGAAGCGCAGGTGCGCGGCATTGGCGACGAAATCACCAGGTTGAATGACGAAGCGACCGCTCTCGACGCCCGCCAGCGCGATTTGCTCCTTCAACTGCCAAATCTTCCTCATGACGCGTGCCCGGTCGGCGAAGATGCGGCGGCGAATCCCGAAGTGCGGACCTGGGGCGAGAAGCCGCAATTCGGCTTTGCTCCAAAGAGCCATATCGAGCTGGGCGAAAAACTCGGTCTTTTCGACTTCGAGCGGGCGGCGAAGATCAGCGGCAGCGCCTTTGTCTGCTTCACCGGCGACGGCGCGCGTCTCGAGCGTGCGCTGATCAATTTCCTGCTCGATCTGCAGACCCGCCAACACGGCTATCGCGAAGTCTCGCCGCCCTTTGTCGTGCGCCCCGATTCGCTCGTCGGTACGTCGCAATTGCCCAAATTCGAGGAGCAACTCTACCGCTGCGAACGCGATGACCTCTATCTCGCGCCGACCGCGGAAGTGCCGGTGACAAATCTGCACCGCGAGGAGATCGTTCAGCTCAAGGATCTGCCGCTGAAGTACGCGGCTTATACGCCGTGCTTCCGCCGCGAAGCGGGCTCGGCCGGTCTCGGTACGCGCGGCCTTATCCGGGTGCACCAGTTCGACAAGGTGGAACTCGTCAAAATCGTCACCCCGGAGACTTCGTTTCAGGAACTCGAAAACCTGACCAACGATGCTGAGAAAGTGCTCCAGGTTCTCGGGCTGCACTATCGCTTGATCGAGCTTTGCACCGGCGACATCGGCTTCGGATCGACGAAGACTTACGATATCGAAGTCTGGGCCCCGGGCCAGAACACCTATCTCGAAGTATCGAGTTGCTCGAATTTTGGTGATTTTCAGGCACGCCGCATGCAACTCCGCTTCAAGGACGCTGAAGGCAAGAACCGCTTCTGCCATACCTTAAATGGATCCGGCACGGCTTTGCCCCGGCTGTTCGTTGCACTTATCGAGACTTATCAGCAGGCGGATGGCAGCATCCTCCTGCCCGAGCCTCTGCACCGTTACTTCGGCAGCGATCGTATCGGCGGCTGATCCCGCTCTGCTCTGCGATCGCACCGGCACTCCCCCTGGTGTTCTCCGATCGACTTCAACTCCAAACTGGCGATCTCGGCACCCCGGCGCTCATCGGCGTCTCGGGTGGGCGCGATTCCGTCGCGCTGCTACGGATGTTGCTGGATCTCGGGCACGCCAAACTGACGGTCTGCCATCTGGACCACGGTCTGCGATCCGAGAGCGTCGAGGACGCGGTTTTTGTTGCGAGCCTTTGCCGCCGGCTGGGTTTGCCCTGCCACTCAGTGCGCGTGGATGTCGGGGAGCTGGCGCAGACCAAGAAACAATCGACTGAAACTGCCGCGCGCACTGCCCGGTATAGTTTCTTTGCGAGTGTGGCGAAGGAGTTGGGTATTAATCGCGTGTTCCTGGCGCACCACGCCGACGATCAGGTGGAGACTTTTCTCTTCAATCTTTTCCGTGGTTCGGGCACTGCGGGGCTTCGTGGAATGCGTCCCGTTTCGTCGCGTACGATCGATGGAGTAGAACTCCAGTTGCGGCGTCCGATGCTGGGTATTTGGCGGCGGGAGATCGATGCCTTCGTCTCCAAACAGAACCTGCCTTATCGCGAAGATCACAGCAACGCAGACCCGCGCCACACCCGGAATCGTGTGCGCGGCGAGATCATGCCTTTCCTCGAAGGAACTTTTGGCCGGGATGTGCGCCCCGCGCTCTGGCGGGCTGCGGAGATCCTGGGCGCTGAGGACGAATGGATCGAGGCCTCCCTCGCGCTCGATGCGGAGGAAGCTCCGGCGGAAATTCCCGTCGCTCGCGTGGGTGATCTGCCGGTGGCGATCCAGCGCCGGCTGTTGCATCGCTGGCTGCATGCGAGGGGAATCGCCGATGTGTCGTTCGAAGATGTGGAAGCGGTGCGTGCGTTGCTCAACGGAGGCCGGCCGGCCAAGGTAAACCTCGCCGGCGGTTTCCACGCTCGCCGCCGCGCGGGCAAGCTCTTTATCGAGGGGCCTGGGGAGTAAGTGGGAGGTGGGAGCGCGGTGCTGATTTAATGCAAAGAACTCCAAGACCGCAAAGGTGCGCAAAGATTTTGTGGAGGTGCGGTGAGTCTTCCGCCTCTTACCAGGACGGCGGAGGCAATTTAGTAATTTCAGAACTCCTGATGTTTCGAAGGAGTTTCTCAGATAGGTGGAAATTCCATGTTCCCAATTTTTTGCTATGCTTGGTGTTTGTTCACGCCGGTGAGATGCCGCGTGGGTAGGGACGGCTGTCCCAGCTGTCCGACCAGGGTGGGATGGATTTGGGTGTGGATAAATAGAAAAACCATGCTCGAAGTGCTCGGGTACAGTATGGACGCAGCCAATAATTGGGCGCTGTATGCGGCGTTTTCGGTTCATCCACATCCACGCTCCAGTCCAGCCTGGTCGGACCGTTGGGGACAACGGTCCCTACCCAAGTCGCGCGCCAGATCCGCGTTCATCTCCATTCCACGAGATCGGAATTATGAAATTACCAAATTGGGACAGCTTGAATCGGGACGTTGGGGGAAGCGGTTCGTGCTTTTTGCTTCTCGAATCTGCTCACTTAGCAAAGATAACACTGTGATCTGGACAATCCTTCGCTGGCTGGCTGCCTGTTTCTTTACCGTGGCCGGGCTTAATCACTTCCATATGCCCGATGTGTACTTATCGATCATGCCGCCGTATTTGCCTTGGCCGCGGGAATTGGTGGCGATCAGTGGGGTGGCAGAGGTTCTTGGCGGTATCGGGATTTTGATTCCGCCGGTACGCCGCCTCGCGGCCTGGGGGCTGATCGCGCTTCTTCTGGCTGTGCTCCCGGCAAATGTGCAGATGGCGTTGCACGGTTTCCGTAATCTGCCGGCCTGGGCGCTCTGGTTGCGGCTGCCGTTTCAGGCCGTTTTCATCGCCTGGATTTACGCGTGCTGTCTGGCGGAGAAAAGAGAAGCGGACGCCGGGCGCTGAGGCCCAACGTCCGCTTCGGAAGCGCGACAGATTTTTAGTAAGTCAGCCGATTACTTTACGACCGGGCGGATGACGATGTTCCGGTAGTCGATATTCGAGTGGTCGCCCTGGAGCATGAGCGGGCCGGGGATCATCTCATTGCTGGTGATTGCGCCGCCGGTGCAGCCGAGGACGGGTTGATTGTCGATGATGGTCTTGCCGTTGAGGATGACCGTGACGTGGCGGTCGACGAGTGTGATGTCGAAGGTCTGCCATTCTCCGATCGGTTTTTCAGCGGCGACGCTTGGCGTGATACGGCTGTAGAGCGCGCCCATGTTATGGGGATCCAGCGGCTTTCCGTAAGTCTCGGCCACCTGGATTTCATAGATGCCACGCAGATAAATGCCGCTGTTGCTGTCCTTTTGGGTACGGCATTCGAGCTTGAGATTGAAGTCTTCAAACTTGCGATCCGTGCTCAGGTTTCCGTGATGTTTGCCCTTTTCGATGCGGTTGATGAGATTTCCTTCCTGATCCACGCTCCAGCCGCTGTCGGCATTTGGTTCCTGAATATGCCAGCCGGTGAGGTCCTTGCCGTCGAAGAGATTGATCGGATCGGCGAATTTTACTTTGGAAAGATCAGGCGTCGGAGGCACGGGCGAGATGCGCTTTCCGGAGAAATCCGCGCGGCCGAATTCTTTTCCGTCCGCCTTGGCTTTCACGGTGGTGAGCTTCAGATCATCACCCGAAGCTTTGCCGGTGATGGTTTCAGTCACGTCACCATCCTTCGATTTTGAGGTGCGGGTGACGGTCAGGGTATCGCCATCGACCTTGACCGATTGCACGGGCAGGACGCTGCCGCCGCCCCAGAGGATGCTGCCCTGCAGTGCGCCGTCCTTTTCCTCGATGCCCAGCCAGCCGGCGCCACCGCTCGGAATGGTGAGAGCCCAACGGCCGATGAATGGATTCTCCGCCCAGCCCAGCGTGGCGCTAGCGAGCAGGGTGAGCGTGGCAAATAGAAACGAGCGAATAGATGGACGTATCATTGGAGGTTCTAGTGGATGGGGAGCGAAATGATTTCGCGAGGGGCAAGACTGGTTCAAGAGGGCCTGGATTTGCAACTGTGAAGGAATTGGGAAACCTGTCACCGTGAGGAGCCCAAACGGGGGTGGCAGCCGAAAATGCCGCGGTTGGTGTGGTTGCGAAGGACGCCTGGCGTCGTCTACCGTGGAGATTCATGCATTTCCTTTTGACCAATGACGATGGCATCGGCGCGCCCGGAATCGCGGCGCTGGAACGGGCTGTTGAACAGATTCCGGACGCCATCTGTACAGTGGTGGCGCCGGATCGGGAGCAATCGCAATGTGGCCATCGGGTGACCACTCGTGAACTGATTGCCGTGAGTCAGCAGGGCGAGAGACACTATGCGGTCGCCGGGACTCCCGCTGATTGCGTGCGGATCGCGCTTTTCGCGCTGAACATTCGTCCGGATTTCGTGCTCTCGGGAGTGAATGCCGGAGGGAATATGGGGCAGGATTTATATATCAGCGGGACTGTGGCCGCGGTTCGTGAAGCGGCTTTCCATGGCATCCCGGCGGCGGCTTTTTCACACTATCTGGTGCGTAATTTGGTTGTGGATTGGGTGCGTACCGCGGAGTGGACCCGATTGGTGTTAGGCGAGCTTCTCGATGAATCTTTAAAGGATGGGGAATTCTGGAATGTGAACTATCCGCATCTGCCCATGGGAATGATCGACGTGCCTGCGCGGGTGCGGTGTCATCCGTGCCGTGCCCCGTTGAATGTGTCGTATGAGAGCGAGGAAAAGGGGAGTGCGGTGACGAGTTATCGGTATACCGCGACTTATGCGGCGAGACCGGTGGAGGATGGGTCGGATGTGGGGGCGTGTTTTGGCGGGGGAATTGCGGTGAGCAAGGTGGGTATCTAGATAAGGTGGCAGGCTCTTAATCTTAATCGTAATCCCTCTCCAATAGAGGCCGCACTTGGATGTTACGGCTTCGATTAAGATTAAGATTGAGACCCGCCTGCCGCCTTTCCACCCACCATCAAACACCCATCCACCCGATAGTCACTCCGCCACTGTCCCGGCGAAGTTCCCTCCCAATGATGAAACGCGCGAAAGAACGAATTCGCGTCTTCGTACCCCAAAAGATAGGCAGTCTCACTCAACTCCAGCGAGCTATGGCCGAGATAATGCCGCGCAAGCTCGCGGCGCGCTTCTTCGAGCAATTGCTGAAATGTCACGCCATGATCTGTCAGCCGCCGCTGTAATGTCCGCGTACTCAACCCGAGTTGCCGGGCCACGTCCTGAATCGCCGGGCGCTGGCCGGCAAGGAGCCGTTTCAATGCCGTCTTGACCTGCTCGTGCAAAGCCTGCGGGGCTTTGCGCTCGCTGAGCTCCGCTTCGAGTTGTGGGCCGAGCATGGCCAATAACTCCGCGTGATGAGTGACAAAGGGCCGTTCCAAATCGCTGGTTCGAAAGATGATCGCGTTCCGGTCGGTCTTGAACTTTACCCGGCAGCCAAAGTGAGTTTCAAGAAGATCACGATGCGCCGATGGCCGGACCAGTTCCACCCGCAAAGGATTCAGCACATTGCCGGTGCCGCGACGGCCGATGGAGAGGATCCACGAGAGACAGAGATCGACAAGTACCGATGGCTCCGCTTCCCGCGCGAGCAGCCACACGAATTCGACCGTGCACTCGCCGTCTGCATTGGTTACGCGAATTTCCTCCGGACAAGTGATTTGCTTATATCGCGCGGTCCGGTGGAGAGCGTCGCGGAAATTCTCGCTATAGAGCGCCGCAATCGCCACCGGATCGTAGCGCTCGATACGGCTCTCCGTGCCGATCTTGAGGCCGATAGCCGGATCGCCGCTGAGTTCGGCAATCGCCCGCCACATGGCGAAGAATTCCTCTGTCGTCGCGAAGATCTTTTCCTGAAGGAAAAATCCCGCCGGCAGCCCCGCGTGCCGGAGCACGGCGGGGAGCGGCAGGTTCAGTTCCTCCAGCTTGCGCGGGAGAAGGCCGGAAACTCGGAACCGGTTGCTCATCAAGCGGCAACTTCGGACCGGAGCGAAGCCATGTCGATCACGAAGCGGTAACGCACATCCTGCTTGAGCAGGCGTTCCCAGGCTTCATTGATCTTCTGGATCGGGATGAGTTCGATGTCCGAGGTGATCCCGTGCTCGGCGCAGAAGTCGAGCATCTCTTGTGTCTCCGCGATGCCACCGATCGCCGAGCCGGCGAAATTGCGGCGCGGCAGGAGCAGGTTGAAGACGGAAACGGGCAGCGGCTTTTCCGGAGCACCGACGAGTGTGAGCGTGCCGTCGAGCTTCAAGAGGCTCAGGTAGGCATTGATGTCGTGCTCGGCGGAAACAGCGTCGAGGATGAAGTCGAAACTGGCGGCGTGCTTCTTCATCTCGTCTTCGTTTTTGGAAACGACGACTTCGTGGGCACCGAGACGAAGGCCGTCCTGGATCTTGCCGGGCGAAGTCGTGAAGAGCACGACATGCGCGCCGAAGGCCCGGGCGAATTTCACGCCCATGTGACCGAGGCCACCGAGCCCCACGATGCCGACCTTCTGGCCGGGGCCGACTTTCCAGTGGCGAAGCGGCGAGTAAGTGGTGATGCCGGCGCAGAGCAACGGGGCCGTTGCCGCGAGATCGAGGCCTGCCGGGACACGAAGCACGAAGGCTTCGTCAACGACGATGTTGCTGGAGTAACCGCCAAAAGTGACTCCGCCGAGGGCCTTATCCGCGCCATTGTAAGTGAAGGTGGGAAACGAGAGACAGTATTGTTCATTTCCGGCCTGGCAATTCGGGCAGGTGCGGCAGGAGTCGACCATGCAGCCGACGGCGGTCGTGTCGCCGACCTTGAATTTCGTGACCTTGTCGCCGACGCGGGTGACGCGGCCGACGATCTCGTGGCCTGGGACACAAGGGTAAACGGTATTGTGCCATTCATCGCGCGCCTGATGAAGATCGGAGTGGCAGACTCCGCAGAAGAGGATTTCCATTTCCACGTCCGTGGGACCGGGTTCACGGCGACGAATCGCCATGGGAGCGAGTGCGGAAGATGCGCTTTGAGCGCCGTATGATCTGGTTGTGAATGCGAGCATGGGAGCATCATGCCGCAGGGAAGGCAACGGCTGCACTGGCGGAACGCGCCAAAGTACTTGCAAAACGCGCCATGGCGGCGCAATCGAGAAATAGGAAACCGCTCAGAGCGTTTGGGATGATGCGAGGTGGACGCAACAAGTAGGCGGTGTGTGAATTCCGGTTTGAGGTCTCGGAATTTGGCGCGTTAGGTGGGCAAAGGTGCGCAATGTCTTGAGCCTTCAAGTTATCAAACGTCTGGGGCATATACGCTCCGTAGTGCAAACGATAAAAATCACCTCGGTTTGCGTAGATTTTTGGGTGCCAATTTTATGCCTTTGTTGCGCTGCGAAGGAGCGCGGTTATTCTTTAACGCAAAGGCCGCGAAGCCCGCAAAGGTTCGCAAAGATTCAGAGAAAAGAAGAACATACCCTCAGCTTTCGCTTTTCGGATTTCTCACGGCGAAGCGTAGGTAAATCAGATCAACCTTCTCAAAATCTTTGCGAATCTTTGCGCCCTTCGCGGCCTTTGCGTTAAAACGTAACCGTCTCTTTCACGAAGGCGCAGATTGGGTTGCGGCTTCGCCGCGCTGTGTACAACGGAAGGAAACTTGCGCGCACGGATGCTGCTTAGAGACACTCCGCGTGCCTGAATCCGAATCATTGCTCCGTGAGTTACTGGCTCATCCAATCCTGGGTGAGACGGCGCTGGGCCGTCGTCGGTGGACCTATCGCGAACTGGCGCAGATCCAAAAAGAGGAGCGATATAAAGATGGAATCGCCGCCGTTCAGGAATTCCCGACCTGGCAAAAAGCGTGCGATTTGATTCGCAAGCTCGGCATGTTGAAACACGGAGCAGCCGTGCCGGCGCTGGTCAGGCTTTGGGAAGGATGCCGGGTTCAGCCGGTATGGTCACAGGCGGGATATGCGCTCTTCCATATTGGAACTTCCGAAGCACATGCCGCATTGCGACGCTCGATCGAGTTAGCCGATCACCCAGCGACTTTTCTCGCGATCCAATCGATCATCGTTTGTGATCTGCTTGCCGCCTTTGATTCGCTTCGTTGCTATTTCGAACCGGATGCACTGGAAGATCCGGCAATGAGGCCGATTGCTCAGGAGATCTTTCGGTTCTTTGGCCCAGCGACCTGGTCCAACAAAGGGCCGGGCTGGCATCCATTGTCGACGACATTATTGCGAGACGATCCGCGCTGGGTGGAGCTTGCGTTGCATTTGCGGCGGGATCGCAAGTTGGGCTGGAGTGCACGACATCTTCTCTCGACTTTGACCAGGGAGGAAATCGATGCGGCACTTCTTCGTTGGCCGGATCCACCGGCTCCGCAGCCACCGGTTTATCAAGGTCCATTGAATTTCCTCGCACGTTATGAGGCCGGAGAATACGAGGCCGTGTGGAGAGAGTTATCCGCTCTCGGTCCTTTGGAAGATGGGCCTTTGCGCCGGGAAGCCGAGGCTGTGGCGGAAGCAACCATGTACCGGGTGCGCTCCAATGTGGACTTAGTCACAGAGCAACTGACCGAAGCCGGCTATCCCTTTGACAGCTTCGCGCCGCCGTGGACACCTCCGACAGAAGACGTCGAACAGGATATCCGAAAAATTGAGACCGCATCTGGAGGGCCTGTGCCGATCTCACTTCGCGCTTTCTGGAAGACTGTTGGAGAGGTGCATTGGAAGCATACCGAAGAGCCTTTTGAGGATCCTCCGTGGGGGAAGGACTTTCTGTTGGAGGAAGCAGACCCCTTGTGTATCACCTCCGCGGGAAATTCCTATTGGTCGGTCGAAGCGTGGCTGACAGGACTGGAAAGGCGTCATCCAGAGGTGGAAGGTCCGCTGCTTCTCGAATTGGCGGCTGACTATCTTCACAAGGCGAATGTCAGCGGAGGCGCGCCTTATGGGATGATACTGCCGAATCGGTGCATGGATGGTATGTTTGAACAGGAGGAGCACGATCTCCCGTTCATCGATTACCTTCGCCTTTGCTTCCGCTGCGGCGGTTTTTCACGCATTGGTGATATGAAGATGTCCGAAAAGGCGCGGCAATTCATCGATCGCCTGCGCCGAGATCTAGTGCCATTTTAGAAGCGTTAAGAGGTTTGTCGTTCGCGCACGAAGAAATAGGCGACATCCCCGCTTCGCATCATCTTCCCGTCATTTCGGATTGATATATTGGAGCCGTGATCGGAGCCGTCAGGCCTCCAGCGATTCTACCAAAATGGTGGAATCGCGCGATGCTCAGCTAACGAAACCCCTGAAAATAGAACAAACATGTCCTCGTTCCTTCGTTTTCAATTCGCTGCGTGGTTATCTCTTCCGTTGCTGGTTCCCGCTCTTGGTGGCGGGAAGGAAGCGGCGGATGACTCCTTCCAAAAGGAATTTAACGTCGAGAAGACCGCATGGTCTTCGAAGGGCACGAACCCGTTTTTCGTCCTTGAGCCGGGATATGTGACCGTTTTCGAAGGAAAGGAGAAAGGAAAGACGACGGTTTTGACGATTACGGTATTGAACGAAACGAAAGCGGTCGACGGTGTCGAAACACGTGTGGTCGAGGAAAAGGAAACCGTGAACGGCGAAGTCGGGGAAGTGAGCAGAAACTATTTCGCCATGTCGAAATCAGATGGCGGTATTTACTATTTCGGAGAAGACTCAGCGACTTATGAGCACGGCAAGGTGAAAGATCACGGTGGCTCCTGGTTGGCGGGGGTGAACGGCGCGCATTTTGGGCTGGCCATGCCCGGGCATCCCGAAAAGGGAATGAAATACTATCAAGAGGTGGCGCCAAAGGTCGCTCTGGACCGGGCCGAAATCGTCAGTACCGACGAGGTGGTGACAACGCCCGTTGGAGAATTCAAACACTGCCTGAAAATCTCAGAAACCACGCCGATCGAGAAGGGCAAGGAATACAAGTACTATGCGCCGGGGATCGGGCTGATCGTGGATGGTGAACTGAAGCTGACCAAGGCTTCGGTGGTAAAATAGTGCGCGGAAACGTCCGGGGCGAAGGAGCCTACCCTTGCTAGTCAGGCTGAATCGAAGCGTACGCGACAAAGAATTGGTCTCGGTCAAGCCGCCGGACGGAGTCAAGGACCCACGCAAAATCGATCCATGCCGGAGGAAGTCCATATTTCCCGCCCACCGCTCCGTAGTGGATCGTCCAGAATTCGTTTTTAGCAATCCGTACCGTGCAAGGAGAAGTCTTTTTGAGGGTGTCGCCTGCCTTCAATTTCATGGTGATTTTTACTTCGTCCGACCCACTGCAGCGGCCGAGCGTCATGGAAAGTTCTGCTACGCCGGTTGGAGGGCGGGCGAGGAATTCCGGCATCAGGGCTACGAGTGGTTTTGTTTCAAAGGGCCCGCCCTGGAGTGCCTCCACTTTCTTTTTCCAAGCTCCGGCGAGTTTTGCGGAATCACCCACCCATTCGATCGAGCCAATTTTGGTGGTAAATGGACGTGTGGCACTTGGAGATAGAGACGGTTGCGACGAAGCAGGTGCAAGTGCCGCTTCGGCATTCCGCGTCCAGATCTCGTGAATTTCTGTGTGTTGCCGATCGCGATCCACCAGGAGAGTAGGTTGAAAATGATATTTAGCCGGCCAGCATCGCGCGAGATAACTTGCAGCGATGTCGTTAATCCGGGGATCAGGAAAAGCCGTTCCAGTTTTGAATAAGAGATCGGTGCAGGAAACGGGGGAGTTATCGGCCAGGAAATTAATCAAGACCTGTTCGATGGAGCGAAGTGCAGGGTCAGAGATCGGATGCAGTTTGTTGGGTTCGAAATCCCGACCGAGCCGAATGCCCAAGCTATAAATCAGATCCAATCGCCAGTTAGTCGGGAATCGGCGGTAATCTTTGGCAACGAGGAGAATCCCCTCAGGGTCGCGTGAACCGCTTAGATAGTCGGTTAGCGGAGCGACGGAGGCCTCGTTGTCGACCGGTTGGGATGCTTCCGTTTTAGAAAGAAAGCGTGTCCATTCGGCTTTCATCAGGTCCAGGGCCTGTGGATCATCAGTGGGACTAAGCTGGCATGCAGCGGCTACACGAAGACGCAAGTCCGTATCGGATCGCAGTTGCCGGCAAAGAAATTCTCGATATTCCGGCGTGCTGTGTCCCGAGAGACGCCTAATGAGCTCCGAACGAGAGCCCGAATCCTGGGCTGATGTGGCAAGCTCGCGCGCTTTCTTCAGGGCTTCTTCTGGAAATCGTTTCGCGAACAGTTCCGCGACGGGGAGTGGATCAATTTGTGAGTCGTCCAGTTTCGCCGCAAAATATGCCGCTTCGTTATTTCTGCTGGTTTGCGCCCACCAGGAACGGATCTCTTTTTTGAAGGCGTCACTTCTGTTTACATGATTGGAGATCAGGCAATCGAACGTAAATCCAGCGATTTCAAAAAGAGCCCTTTGGGCCAGATCGGCCACCGTTTCGACGTCGATGCCTTCTCCGCTCTGGACGGCATCCATGACCGACCTGGTCGGTACTTTGGAATCGGTATCGAGCGCAGAGAGGAGTGCGGGTACGGCATCGTACCCCATGCGAACCAATGCTGAATAGGAGCCGTTACTTTGCATTGGTGCCTCAATTGCGGGGTAAAGGGACGTGTTAAATCCCTTCCCTGTTTCGTCGCGCAGCCGAAAGATCAGCTCTGTGGCACGCTGGGCTGGTGGAAGTGTAGCAATGTCCGAGTCAGACATCTTCTCGTGGCGGATATCTTCTTCTTCGATCGACCCTAGCCTATCTCCGTAGCGCTCGATCCGTGAATCCTGCGACGCATAGGGGCAAAGCTCGGAGATTCTCAGAAAGCGCGAACGCAATTCCTCACGCGAAAGATCGGTCGCCATGGCACGCACAGCGTCTCCGAAAAGGAGCGAGGCGAACTCTTCGTGGAGTTGCGACTCCACCGTTTCTGATCGGGGTCCGCTGTGTTTACGCCAGACCGCCACCCGATCGATCAGTGCGCGGGAAAGTTCCGGATGGCCACGCCGATCGCAGATTCGCGCGAGGGCGAACAGTTGCGAGAGCCGAGCGAGGCGCTGCATGTGGTAAAGCGTCTGCCACTCTTCGATGTCGATGTCGGTTTCCGGCCTGGAGACGAGCTGACGCATATCGTCCTCGAATTTGCGCGGTTTATATCCGACGTAGTTTTCATCTCCTGGCCTGCCGTGTTTGGTAAATAGCGCGGTGGCCCAGTCTTGCGTGACGACTTGAAAGGTATCTCCACTATCTTTCAGGAGGAATGCATTGATCACTTCATCCGGATGAGAACCGGGAATGCGGAATGGAGAGAGTCCAGTCGAGACTTGCACCCATTGGCAACGATGAACGTCTGGCAGCGGCAATTTATCAAACCAGTCAAAGAGTTCGGCGACCTTTTTGGCCGGAGGTCGCAGCTCTCTCTCCGCGCCGAAGAGAGAGCAGGCGGTGCAGAGCAGGAGAAGAACAAGCGTGCGCATGAGGTGGGGAGGAGCGATCCCCCGGTGAAAGCCAGAGAAATCGGGTAAAATGGGTGACGGCGATTCATCTGCCACCGAATCAGATGAATCGCAATCGTGAAGCATTTGCTTCGGGATCAGTCCCCAACAGCATCAGCGCCGCAGCAGGCCAAAGCCAAAATTGGGACCCAGGCCTTTGAAGATGGCGAGGTGAATCCAAAGCAGGGCGTAGGGCTCGAGCAGGCGGGAGGCGGTGAGCGCTCCGGCATCAATGGCTTCAAATCCGAGGTCCGCGATCAATCGAAGAACGGCCGGTTTTCCCTCGCCGTCGCCGGCGACGAACATGACGGGCTGCAAACCTGATGGGAACTGCGGATGATCCATCAGGCCATAACCGATCTGGTTCATGGCCTTGAAGACTTGAGCACCCCTGGCCCATGCCGCAACTTGTTCGCCGCCGGATGTATCCAGGCCGCGATCGAGGCCGGAGAGATCCGGTTTAAGTGGGTTCGTGGCATCGATGATGATTTTTCCGGTGAGATCTCCGCAATCGCGGATCGCGGCTTCCGTGGCGCTCCACGGTGTGCAAAGGGCGACGACTTGTGCTTCGCGCACGGCGTCCGCGTTTGACGCGACCCGTGCGTCTGGCTGTGCGGCCTGGAGTTGTTGCGCTTTTTCTCCCTGCGGGCTCCGGATTCCGTAAGAGATGCGATGGCCGGCCTTGGCCCATCCTGTGCCGAGCGCGGTTCCGACATTGCCTGCTCCGATGATGGCGATTTGCCTGGCTTGGTGTTGCATAGCGATCGATCTTGTCTCCACTCTGCATTCCCGCAAGAACCCACTATTTTGTGTCATGGTTACCTAAAAGTAACCTCCTTATGAAACCCGAAGACTGTCCCGTGCATCGCGCCATGAAATTCATTGGCGGTAAGTGGAAGCCGATCATCCTTTTCTACCTGAAGGATGGAACCATTCGTTCGGCGGACCTCGCGCGGCAGATTCCGGAGGTCAGCGGGAAGGTGCTGACCTCCCAATTGCGCGAATTGGAGCGGGACGGAATCATCGCGCGCCGCATCTATCCAAGCGTTCCGCCAAAGGTCGAGTATTCCATGACTCCGCTTGGAGAATCGATCCGGCCTGTGCTCAAGGCGCTCGCTGAATGGGGCCGCGCGCACGCGCCGCAAGCAGAGGCGACGACGACTGACTACTGAGGCGCTGCCGCCTTCGCCTGCAAAACCTGATCGATCGCCGAAAGCAGCGATTGCTCGCCTTTGCCGTCAGTATCGAGAGACCAGATCATCACGCCCGCGAGTCCTTCATCGAGCACGTATTGTGTTTTGGCTCGAATCGTGGGAACGCCGTTGTACCAGATGGTATTGCCAGTCTGGTCGGTCTTCTCTGCACCGGGATGGGTGGCGACGATCTCTGAATAGCTATAGTCGCTTTTGCGGAAGGCATCGCCAAAACCGTACCCGTAAAAAGGAACGCCAAGAACGGCCTTGGATTTCGGCACGCCGCGACCGAGCCAATAGGCGACATTGGATTTGGCAAAATCGAAAGACGAATGCTGGCCGGGCTTTTTTGAATTCCATGGTCCGGTGCCGTCGTAGGCCATGATATTGACCAGATCGAGTTCCGCCAGGGCGGCATCGGGAATCTTGTCTCCGCCGTAGCCTTGCGATACCGCGGCGGTGATGAGCTTGCCATTGGCGTGGAGCGCTTTCGAGAGATCAGCGACAAAGGCGCCGTAGTCCTGGCCGATGCCTGGTCCTTCGAGGTCAACATCGAGCCCGTCGAAATTATGAGCCGCGACATAGGTGGCAAGTTTCGCCACGAATCCGGTCCGTTTTGCGTCGCTCAAAAGATCCGCATAACGTTTGAGCAGCGTCTTGTCGCTGGAAGCAGAGCCGCCACCGATGGAGACAAGGATCTGGACGTGATTGGCGTGCGCCTTTTCCACGAGCGCATCGTCCTGGCGATTGAACGAAAGATCGCCCTCGGCATTCGTCGCGTTTTCGAAAGCGACATTGATATGCGTCAGCTTCGCATAATCGATCGTTTGCGAAAAGGCCTTGAGATCGATCCAGTTTGGCACATAGGCGACGACGTTTTCCCGCGCCCGGAGAATGGACGGTGTGAGAAGAGTGAGAATGGCAAGAGTTGTGGGGAGCGCTTTCACGGGGAGAGATGTGACGGGTTCGCGTTGTTACTTACCCGGCGGCCTTCGTGCGTTCCAGCTTTCTTCTGGTCCACTAACGTGACGGAACGCGCAGGAAGCGCACGCTTCGCCGTACGCAAAATGTGCCGATGGCCAGTTGCACAGCCAATCCGAGAAAAACAAGGCCCGGCACTAATCCCGAATGGTAGCGGCGCGTTTGCGCGACCGGCTGGCTGGTGAGCTGACATAGGATCGCAGCTTCGCCGAGGAGTGGAGCATCCTGGGAATCGGAAACAAGCCTGGGCAGGACGAGCCGGCCATCCGGCAAAGGCCAGCTCAGGGCGATCATTTCCAGGCTGAGCGGATAAGCCTGATCGAATCGCCCATTTCTCCGTGCTGCTGCCACACCGAACGCGGATGCGGCGAAGCCATTTCCTAAAACAACGGGGCCTGCATCCACATCGAAATACCAATCTTTGCCTGTACCGCGGGGAAATTCCCGAAAGCCGGTAGCCAGCCAGTTTTCCTGCCAGAAATATTCCACGTGGCGATTGTACCAGGTGCCCGCGATTTCCGGCCAAAGCGTCGGTGCCAGCATGCACGCATTCGAATTCGAACAACCACGCGAATTATCGGCCGGTTGGCCAGATCGCGAGTCCGCGAAATAGGGAGGCAAGCCGAGCGCTCCCGCGTGATTCCCGGTAAAGGCGCGCAAGGCGTGTGCGATTTGCGGCGAGTGATTTGTGCCCAGGACGGCATCCGCCCGATGAATGGCGTCCCAGGCTGAAACGATATCGGTGGGATAGCATTGTCCGGGGTAATCATCGAGAAGCCCGAAGGGCGAGGCAGTAAGTTCCGTGGAGAGCCCATCTGCCTGACGGCGCAGGAGCGGAAGAAACTCATCGCTCCCGGTGAGTCGCCGGTGGGAGACGAGCGCCGAAATCACGAGCATCCGATAGAAGAGATCTTCTTTATCGAGATAGGCTTCTCCCCAATACTTTTTCACCCATGCCGCGTGATTGGGATCGATCACGAGCCGCGTGGCTGCATCGATCGCGTCGCGAGCAAAAACACGCGGCTCTTCGGAGAGCAATGAGTGATCGCGGTCCCATGCATCCTGAAGCGCCTCTTCCGCTTTCAGATAGAATACCGAACCGTAGAGCGGCCATTCGGTGCCCGAAACGTTGCCGAGCGAGAGCTTCGCCGCTTTGCCTTCGGCGATTCGCGCCGCGGCCCATTTGGCATAACGTGGCGTGAGGGAGCGATGCAGCCGCCGCGCCATCTTCGGAACGCCTGGACCGTTTAGTGCCGGATCGAAGATGGCTTCGATGAGTACGCCTGCCGGGCAGAGAAAGAGCACCACACCGGCCAGCACAGCCAAGAAGGCAAAAACGACCCGCACGAGAGAGAACCGCCATTCTCGGACCGGCGCGCGGTGGGGACTCGAACGGCTTGTGCTTCTGGTCATGGCGATGGGTTAACTGGAAAGCAGGAAGCCTGCGACCAAAAGGGGCAATCGGCTTCTTTACCGGCAATGCGGTCGTCGTCACCAAAGCTTTTCCCCTTTGAAAAGCGCATCCAACGGATTGACCGATCTAAACGCTCCCCACCATGCACGTCTCCCTTACCGAACGCAGCACTCTGAGCCGCCGCACTTTTCTGCGCGGGGTCGGTGTGACCCTCGCCCTCCCCTTTCTCGATGCGATGCGTCCGGCTTTCGCCGCAGCCGCGGAAATGGCGACGCCCCGGCGCATGGTCGTGATCGAGACGAATATGGGCATCATGCCACAGTTCTTCTTTCCCGATAAGCCGGGACGCGACTACACGGCCAGCCGGTACCTGGAACGGCTTTCCGTGCATCGCGATCAGATGACGGTCTTTTCCGGCGTGAGCCATCCCGGTGTGACGGGCGGCCATGCTGCCGAGCGTTGCTTTATGACCGGTACGCCGCATCCGGAGCGTGGCGGATTCCGGAACTGGATCTCGCTCGATCAGTTCGCGGCTGAGCAGGTAGGAAATCAGACGCGGTATCCGTCGCTTATCCTGGCGATGAGCAGTGAGGGAAATGCCACGCTGAGCTATACGCGGAGCGGCGCTCCGATCCCTTCGGAGAAGAGCCCGAAAAAGCTCTTCCAGAAACTCTTCGTCCAGGGCAAGCCGGAGGAAGTCGCTGCCAGCGTCGAAGCTCTGCGGCAGGGGCGTAGCATGCTCGATTTTCTCGGGGATCAATCAAAGCGGCTCAATCAGTCGCTTTCCCGTGCGGATCAGGACCGCATGGATCAATACTTTACCTCGGTGCGCGAACTCGAGCAGCGGCTGCATAGTTCGGAAGCGTGGGAGCAGAAGCCGAAGCCTGTAGTGAATGCCAAGCCACCGGAGGACATCGAAGATGCGCGTGAATTTGTCGCCAAAACGCGCCTGATGTTCGACGTGATGAAGCTGGCGTTGGAAACGGATTCCACCCGGGTCATCTCGCTCTTCATTGACACGACGGTGATTCATAACATCACGCATCACGGCAACCGGCCGGAAGTGATCGCGGAACTGGGAGCCAAGGAAGAGGCGCAGTTCGACGCGCTCAATAGCTTCCTCACTGCGCTGGCTTCGACAAAGGAGGGAAGCGATTCGCTTCTCGACCGGACGATGGTTCTCTACGGTACACCGATGGGCAGCGCAAATTCACATTCGAATGTGAACCTTCCGGTGCTGATTGCAGGCGGCGGATTCAAGCACGGCCAGCACCTGGCTTTCGATACGACGAATAACTATCCACTGGCGAATCTCTATGTCTCGATGCTGCAGCGGATCGGGATCGAAGTAGGCGCATTTTCGACTTCCAAAGGCACGATGCGCGGCCTGGAAATGGCATGAGCGGCGCTAACTCGAAGAAGGGTCTTCCTTCTCAAGGTCTGTCCGGCGTATGGAGGGCGCTGCTTCATCTGCGCCGCGGCGGGGGCAGGGGGCTCGTCGCGGTTGCCGCACTAACACTAACATTCACCGCCGCGCCACTTACTCGCGCCGCCAATGATCTGCCCGGCAAATACTTCGATTCCCACTGCTATGACTGCCACGATGCGGACGAACAAAAAGGCGGACTCGATCTCACTTCGTTAAAACCCGACTTTGCGAATCCCGAGGCCTTTGGCCGTTGGGTGAAGGTATTCGATCGGATCGAATCCGGCGAGATGCCGCCGAAGAAAAAGGAACGCCCTTCAGCCGACGAGAATACCGCGTTGTTACAATGGCTGCGTTCTTCGCTCCTTTCCGCCGAGCAGGCGCGGATGAAAAACGAGGTGCGGACCGGTATCCGCCGCCTGACCCGCGCCGAGTACGAAAACACGGTGCGCGATTTGTTTGATATGCCAGGGATCGCGTTGGCGGGTGACCTGCCTGCTGATGGCAGTGCACATGGCTTCGATAAGAATAGCGACGCGCTCGATATCTCGCACGTCAACCTGGCGAGATATCTCGATGCCGCGAATCACACGCTGGATCTCGCCATTGCCACGCAGCCTCATGCGCCCACGGTGCACAAGCGCCGGATCTCGCTGGCGAATCCCGCCGGCTTTGTGGCGAGTATCACTATGAATGGCGACGGCGTCCTGCTCAAAGACAAGAAGCCGGATCCGGACTTTCCGCCCGCGGGTGACGAAGCCCATATCGACATGAGCGCGCACGAGCGCATGGGTTCCTTTAGCAACGGAGCCAGCGTCGGCCTCTTCCGTCACGAGGACGAATCGGTGAGCCCGTATTTCATGGATCATGTCACGATCTACCCAGGGCTCTACCGTGTGCGGACGTCGCTCTGGAGTTTCCAGTGGGACAAAGGTCAGGTGCTGCCTTCGCGGGGGACGGAAGCAGCGCGGCTTTCCGTCGTGCAACTCACTGGCGATGGACGCGGAGGGCAGCATCCAAGTTATGTTCTGGGTTATTACGACGCGCCTTCCATTGAATCGCAAGAACACGAAGTCACAGTGTGGCTGAATCAGAACGAAATCATTGGCTTCAACACCGCCTCGCTCGCGCCCACGGCGAACTATGCGAGAAAAGGCCGCGCCATGTCTTTCACCGGGCCGGGTATCGCTTGTGATTGGCTCGATATCGAAGGGCCGCTGCACGATCAATGGCCGCCGAAATCGCACGAGCTGCTTTTCGCGGATCTGCCGATCACCGAGTTCAAGCCCACGGAAAATCCCGCAACGCGCCCGCCGGCGCGTCCGAAAGTACGGCAGATCGGCGCGGGCAAAAATCGGCCCGATCCGGACAAAGGCATCTGGACGGTGCAAAGCGGCCAGTCTCTGGCGGACGCCGATCGTTTGCTGGCCAGTTTCCTGCCAAAGGCCTTTCGCCGTCCGGTCGAGGCTGAAGTGCGCCAGGCCTACGTGGCGCAAGTCGATGCGCGGCTCAAGGCCGGCGATTGCTTCGAAACCGCCATGCGCTGGGTTTATCGCGCGGCCCTTTGTTCACCGGATTTTCTCTATCACATCGAGCCGCCGGGACCGCTCGATGACTATGCCCTCGCCTCGCGCCTTTCTTATTTCCTGTGGAATTCCCTGCCGGATGCACGCCTCTCGCAACTCGCCGCGGACGGCACGCTGCATCAGCCGGAGGTTTTGCACGGGGAAGTCATGCGCCTGCTCAAGGATGCCAGGGCGCAGCGGTTCATCGACGACTTTCTCGGGCAATGGCTGAAGCTGCGCTCCATCGCGGCGAATGATCCGGATAAGAAACTCTACCCGGAATTCAGTCCTTATCTTCAGGACTCAATGGTCGCGGAAACGCGCGCCTATTTCCGTGAACTAATCGAGAAAGACCTGGATGCCACTTATCTCGTGCGCTCGGACTTTGCGATGCTGAATCAGAAGCTCGCCACGCACTATGGCATTCCCGGCGTCGTGGGTTCGCAGATTCGCCGTGTGGAGTTGCCGTCTGAATGTCCGCGCGGTGGATTCCTCACGCAAGCCGCCATTCTAAAAGTTACCGCCAATGGCACGACCACTTCGCCGGTACCGCGCGGCGCTTTCGTCATGGCGCGTCTGCTGGGCCGTCCGCCTGAACCACCGCCGCCAAATGTCCCCGCCGTGGAACCCGATGTCCGTGGCGCTGCGACGATCCGCGAGCAACTCGACAAACATCGCTCGAATGCCACCTGTGCCTCGTGCCATGCGAAGATCGATCCCGCCGGATTTGCCCTCGAATCATTCGACGTGATCGGAGGCTACCGTACGCGCTATCGTTCGCTCGGTGAGGGCGATCCGGCGCCAAGAGGGAGCATCGACCCGATCATCGGGATCTCTTTCAAACTCGGCCCGCAGGTCGATCCCTCCGGCGCGCTCCCGGACGGCTGTAAATTCAAGGATATCCGTGAATTGGAATCGGCCCTGGCCACAAAGCCCGAGCTGCTTCTCCGGAATCTCGCCCAGCAGCTTGCCATCTATGCCACCGGCCGGGACCTGGCCTTTGGCGACCGCGAGCAGATTACCGCGATCGTTTCGCGTACGCAGGCGCACGGTGGCGGCGTGCGCACGCTCCTGCACGAACTCATTCAAAGCGAACTTTTCCACACCCGATGAAGCCCCTGCCGATCTTACTCGCCGCGCTGTTTGTTCGGGCCGTCACGACATTCGCGGCCGATGAAACGGTCACCTATCACGTGATCGGCCTCTTTTCCCACGATCGCGAAGCAGATCTCCGTGCAGTGGTGGAAGACTTGCCTGGCATCACAATCGCGAGCATCGACTTCGATCACGCCGAGGTGGCGTTCACTTACGATCCGGAGTTCATTTTCAAAGGAGTGAAGCGGGAAGAGATCGTGAAGCGTCTCGACGCCCTGGTGCGCGATGAAAGCAATCGTACCTTTGCCATCGAGCCGGTGATCCCGACGCCCAAGGAGCAACTCACACAGATTGAAATCCTTGTCGCCGGCCTGGACTGCAAAGCCTGCTGCCTCGCCGCGTACGAAGCGGTTGCCAAGATCGATGGCGTCGTCCAAGCGACCGCGAGTTTCAGAGAGGGCCGGGTCACGGCACTCATCGATCCGGCAAAAACCAATCGTGCTGCTCTCGAAGAGGCTCTCAAAAAGAAGACGGTCAAGCTCGTCACCCCGGCAAACTGATCGCGGGGTCGATCTCAGTCGGGCTCCTCGCCGTCGTTGGTTTGGAGATCAATCACGCTCATTTGACCTGCTGACAACGAGAGCGTAGCGGCCGTTTCTGCCGTAAGCTTTGCGCCCGTGAGGTCCGCGTCAGAAAAATCACACTCCGTGAAACTGCAGTGCCCGAAGTCGACATTGCGAAGCGACGTACCCGCAAATCGAACCTCCTGAAACGTGCAGCCGCGAAAATCACTTCGCGAAAGATCAGCGTCACGGAAGTCAACCTCTACAAAATCGTTCCAGTTTGCCGCCGATTCAGACAGATCGGTGCCGCAAAAGCTGACCTCCCGCGCCTCCGACCGGCCGAAAAATGTGCGAGGCAGTGTTAGCTCGTCGAGTTTCGCTTCGGATAACTCGGTACGAAAGAATCGAAGCCCGAACGGTTCCTCATCATCGAGACGCGGTGATTGTGATGGCAGCGGAGGAATCTCTCCTTCTTCAAGGATCTGCAGCCGCTGCAGTTCCCGGCAGGAATCTTCGTATGATTTCCGTTGCGGCATATGGGAATCGACGCGGCCCACTGCGGGCTTCGATAAATCGTACTCTTTCGGGCACTGCTCGCCCATGGTGAGTCGTTTGCCGCAATCAAGCATTTGCTCAGCCTCTTCGCCGACATAGTAAGCTTGGATTTTCCTAAAATGTTTACGCACGGCCCGCCTCAGGGGCTTTAACAAACCTGAGGCGTACGCTTCTTCCCATGGGCCCTCGAAAGTTCCATACAAGAGCACATCTTTTCCCCAAAGCCCTCCCGGAGTGAAAGCGACGGAATCGAATAGCTGGTTAACAAGGTAGCTGGATTCGGCTGCTTTCTCCATTCTCACCTCTTCCTCCGGATGGCACATGAGGTACTCTCGACATGCAACCGCGGACTCGTACTGAGCGTATCCCAAATCCGGCAAGTCCGAGATGGTATGAAATGACTCCACGACCGGATTCTCGACTCTATAGGCCACGTATTTAACCGGGTACCGTGCCTCGATGGGCGTCAGAAGAGCTATGAGGTCATTTCGAGTTGCAAAAAAGCGAATGGAGGAAGCCATGGTCAATACTCCTCCATTAGATCCTCGAGAGGTCGTACTCACGTGGACATTGTTCGGCTGCCGTGAGTCGCTTGCCATCGTTAAGCATCGCCTCTGCTTCGGTGCTGAGATAGTAAGCTTTCACCTTTGCAAATTGCTTTCGAATTGCAGATCTTAATAGCTTCATCAGACCTGCTGAAAAATCCCGTCCGCTATAAGCAGTACCGAAGGAACCCTCCAAAAGGATGTTCCCTCGCCAAAGTCCGCCGGGCGAAAAGGAAACGGAGTCAGGATTGAACAATTGATCGAACGCGTACCTTGTGCCCCCGGCCACTGGTCTGGGTTCCACGACTTGGTTGCGATCGAAAATCAAAAACGATCTACATCCGACAGCAGACTCGGATGAGGCAATTCCGAAGTCTGGAATTTCAGCGGCATGTTGGTACTCGACTGGACTTGGGGTCTCTCTTCCCGCACGTGAAACATATTTGATCGTTTTTTGCTGCTCCAGGGCTCCAAGAAGCAAAAGCAAATCGCTCCCGGTCGCAAAAAAGCGTATTTCAGAAGACATTTGGCTGCAATTTGGAATCGAATGCGGAATATCGCGAGGAAATCCTTGTGCCATTCGAGGTTAAAGGTCGCCGCGAGTCGTCTCGTTCTGTAACTGGTGGCGCATTGATGCCCTTGCTGTAGCCATCGAGCCATATTCCAAAAAAACTCCCGTTGGTTTGTGTTGCGACTTTCAAAAATTGCCGTCCGCGGTGAGCAAATAGCGCGACTTCGACACAGTATAGCGAACGTCTTCCTCCAGAGCATCAATGACCTTCTGGATGCCGGACAGCATGATGCATTGTGAGTCGCGCAATTTCACTTCCTCACTTTCGATGTGGCCCCGCATCCAGTGCGCGAGGAAAGAAATCGAGCCGCAATTTTCGCCCTCCAACAATGCCTCGATACCAGCGACGAAAAGTCCGGTGTGATCGTTGTTATGCGTCCGCCGAACACCTGCTTTTCCGATGAGCGATGCTGAACTTGAGCCGATCTGTAGAAGGACAGCTTTCCAGGACGCATTTTTCCCTCGAGTTGCCATTCCAATCGGAAAATTGGATGCATCAGTTTGAAAGATTCGCTTATCGAAGGACGTGGTAACTCGTTCAGACAACCCAGACGGGAAAGCCAAACAGAGGAAGTACGACATTTGAACTCCTTGTACCCGATTTTGCCAAAAGATGCACCTCGCGATCACTGAGTCTGCTATTACTTGGAAACATTCAGTCGTGAGCGAGAAAAGTTCCCGTCCTGCGCTTTATCGGGAGCGCCTGCTCGCGATGAAGAACGAAGGACGTTCCGTGGAATCCATCATCGAGGAGTCCGCGCGGGAAGGAACCAGGTTGCACTCAGGTGCATTGCGGTCCTTTTTCAAAAAGGAAGCCCGGTTGGAGTCTCCAACTGGAATCAAGCGGACGCATTTCCCTGGCCTGAAATCTAAGTAGTACGTGGGGCCGATTGCATTGGTCCGCCTCGACCGCCGAAGCCACCCCAAAAGATTTTAAAAATTCGTTGTCCAAAAACTCGGAGGCCGGACCTTCTGGCTCCGAAACATGGATCCCATTCCCCCAGATTCCACGGAATCCACGGAAGTCTATCTCCGCTTGCTGGCGCAGCATGATCGCTGGCTGGCCACCTACGTCTACAGCCTCGTAGCGAGCGCCGCCGACGCACAGGACATCCTGCAGGACGTGAAAGTGACGATGTGGAAGCAGTTTGCGAATTTTGAGCCGGGCTCCAATTTCCGCGCCTGGGCGCGAAAGGTGGCCACGAATCAGATTTTGAATTACCGGCGATCGGAAAAGCGCCGTCCAAGTTCAGCGCTGGACCAGGAATTCATCGAAGCCATCGCGGCGGAAATCGATCGGCGTGCGGATACCCTGGAACGGGAGATGGATTTGCTCAAAGCCTGCCTCCGCAGGCTGCCGGAGGCGCATCGGAACATCGTTCTCTGGCGATACTATGAAGACTGCGGAGTGGAGGAGATCGCCGAGAAGAGTGCGCGCTCCGTGGAAGCGGTATATCGTCTCCTGAGCCGAATCCGCCAGGCGCTCAAGGAGTGTGTCAGTCGCCAGCAGGCTCAGTTACAGACGCCATGAATGCTTCCTCATCAAATGACGATCGCATCCAGCGCGCGCTGGATGGGTTGCTTTCCCCGGAGGAGCACGATGCGCTGAAGGCGGATATCATTCGGGATCCCGAACTCCGTGCGGCGTATGTGGATCAGGCCTGGCTGCATTCCGCACTGCGGGCAGATCGGCAAGCACTGGCCGAATTGCGCAACGAACCGGTCGCGGCCGAAGAGAAGATCGTGCGCCGCTGGCCGATAGCCTTGTGGGCGGCTTCCGCAGCCGCTTGCGTGACGCTTGCCGCGAGTGTCCTGATCTTTAACAAGGGAACGCTCTTCCGGCGCCCAGTGGCGACGCTCGTCCAGGCTGAGAATTGCAGATGGGCAGGCTCCGATCTCCCAACGGTCGTCAATGCGAAGCTTGGAGTGGGAAAGCTCTCCCTGGCCGAAGGGATCGCCACGCTGAAATTCAAGAGCGGTGCGACCGTGACCCTGGAAGCGCCGAGCACGCTGGAGATTCTGAACGAGAAACATTGCCGGCTGATCGAAGGGTCACTCACTGCCGAGGTGCCGGAGCCGGCTCACGGTTTCACCGTGGATACTCCCGATATCAAAGTCGTCGATCTCGGAACGAAATTTGGTGTGACGGCGAGTTCCGTGGGAAATTCCCAGGTGCGCGTGTTCAAGGGAGAGATCGAGATCGGGGGAATGTCCGATGGCAAGGTGAAGCGGCTGACCGAAGGCAAGGGGATGCAGGTAGGGACCGGAGCCACTGCAACTGGCCAGGAGCCGACGCGCGGACAGCAAGTGCAGGAAGCCGATGGCTGGACAGCCATCCCGACTTCATTTGGCCATGGCAAAGATAGCTATGCCCGCCGCGGAGACAGCGGCGCGCCGATGGGCTCGCAACCCCTGATCATCATCAAGCACTCGGAGATCGGTGCCAGCCATCATAACGAACGCCGGGCCATTGTGACTTTCGATATCTCGCAGGTCGCGACGCGGGCGTGAAAGAAGCGGCAGATCGTTCTAGATCCAAAGCCGAGCGGTTTCGGTTTTTCTTCGCTCGTGCCGGATTCGCGGTTCGCCGTCTATGGCGTAACCGACGAAGGATTGGATAACTGGAGCGAGAAAGAAATGCGCTGGGCCTCGCTCCCCGGCTGTGCTGATGATGGGCCGGATCCAAATCTGACCCGGCGGCTGGCCGAGTTTTGGATTCCGCGCGGTGGGATTAGCGGCCCGGTGACCGTGCGTTCCGATGCGCTGGCGGAATTCATTCGTTCGAAAACGGATGGCCTGGCCAGCTTTGTCATCGTGCGCGAAACGGGCGAGACGGATCCCTCCGGTCTTGCGCACGCCTTTGCCTCGAAGGAACATCCCACGGGGCGTCCTCCCACTTTGCGCCTGAAATGATTTCTCTCCCCTCCATGAAATCCGCCTCCCTTTTGCTTGCCGGGTTGTTCGCCGCCGCCGGCGTGTCGAGTGCACAGGATGATCCGCAACGCGCGGCGGAGAAGTTCTTCGAGAACGAGGTGCGGCCTATCCTGGTAAATCGCTGCTCCGATTGCCACGGCGAGAAAAAGCGGAAAGGCAGTCTTCGCGTGGATGATATTAATTATCTCCTGACCGGCGGTGACTCCGGACCCGCGCTCGTGCCAGGGAATCCGGAGAAATCGATCATGATCGGCGCGATCCATTACGATGATCCCGATTTTCAGATGCCGCCGAAGGAAAAGCTTCCGGACAAGGAGATCGCGATCCTGGAGAAATGGGTGAAGCTTGGCGCGCCGTGGCCACAGAATGACGCTAATCGTATTCGCATCGATCAATACGGGTTCACGGAAAAGGACCATAAATTCTGGTCCTTTCAGCCGGTTGGGCATCCGGCGCCGCCCGAGGTGAAAAGCGCATGGGCGCGGAATGATATCGATCGTTTCGTCGCGAAGAAGCATGCGGAACTCGGACTGACGCCGGCGCCGGAAGCGGATCGCTGTGAACTCGTGCGCCGGCTCTATTTCACCCTGCACGGGCTGCCGCCCACCCAGGCGCAAGCGGATGCTTTTGTGAAAAGCACCGATCCTCAGGCCTATGAAAAGCTTGTCGATGAGTTACTCGCCAGCCCGCACTATGGCGAGCGCTGGGCGCAGCATTGGCTGGACCTGACGCGCTATGCGGAAAGCGATGGATACAATCAGGACGCCTATCGCCCGGCGGCGTGGACTTATCGCGACTATGTCATCAAAAGCCTGAATGAGGACAAGCCATACGATCAGTTCGTGCGCGAACAGCTCGCGGGCGATGAGCTGGATCCGAAGAATCCCCAGGTCCTTGTGGCGACTTCATATCTGCGCAATCCCATCTACGAATATAATCAACGCGATGCGCGCGGGCAGTATGAGGTGATTCTCACCGACATGACGGACAATGCAGGTGAAGTCTTTCTCGGCCTGAGCGTGGGATGCGCTCGCTGTCATGATCATAAGTTCGATCCCATCCTGCAGAAGGATTACTATCGGCTGCGTGCGTTCTTCGCACCGGTGCGGTGGCGGGATGATCTCAAGCTGGCGACCGACGAAGAAAGGGCGAAGTTCGCTGTGGAGCAGGAAAAATGGGAGACTACCACGGCGGAAATTCGCACACAGATCGACGCCATCGTGGGACCGATGATCGCGCAAAATATCAAGAAGGCGTACGAGAAGTTCACGGTGGATATCCGTGCCATGGTCGACAAGCCGCCGGCCGAGCGCACACCGGATGAGTGGCGGTATTCCTACTTCTGCGAGCGCCAGATGCAGTATGAGCGCGAGCGCTTCGAACCCCTGAAGTCCATCAAGAAGCCGGAGGACAAAACGCGTTATCAGGCGCTTATCGAAGAGCTGAAGAAATTCGACGACATCAAACCCAAACCGCTGGTCGATGCCTTTGTCGTGAGCGATGCGACGTCCAAAGGGCCGCCGAATGTTCTCAAGACGCGCAAAGGCGAGATGGATGTCGCGCCCGGGTTTCTCACGATTCTTGAGGCGCAGGAGCCAAAGATCGTGCCGCTGTCAAACTCCACCGGACGCCGTTCGGTCCTCGCAGCCTGGATCACGCGCCCGGACAATCCGCTTTCCACGCGGGTGATTACCAATCGGGTCTGGCAGTATCTTCTTGGGCGCGGTCTGGTTTCGACTCCGAATGACTTTGGCCGGTTGGGAGAAGAGCCATCGAATCCTGAGTTACTCGACTATCTGACCCGACGCTTCATCGAGGGAGGCTGGAGCCTGAAGAAACTGCAGCGCGAAATCCTGCTCTCGGCCACTTTCCGGCAGACGGCACACTGCGCCCCGTCGGAGGCCGCGGCGAAGGTCGATCCGGCGAACAAGTATTTCTGGCGATTCAATCCCTGCCGGCTCGATGCGGAAGAAGCGCGCGATGCGATGCTCATGGCGAGCGGCGAAATGGATTTTGCGGAAGGCGGTCCTTCCACGGACGCCAACGGCACGCGCCGCTCCATCTACACGATGAAAAAGCGCAATAGCCAGAACGAGCTGCTGCGTAGTCTCGATGCGCCCACCGGCTTTGCCAGTGCCGCCGAGCGGCAAAGCACCACCACGCCGACGCAGGCTCTTCTCCTCGTCAACGGCGATTGGGCGCTGGCTCGTGCGCAAAAGCTGGCCAGCCGTGTTTCATCGGTGGAAGAAGCCTGGCAAACCACGCTCGGGCGTTTGCCTACGGAAAAGGAAAGGCAGATGGCGTCGTCGTTTCTGGCGAAACGGGGAGGAACTGGTGAGCCGCAGGTGGAGGCGCCCGTCGATTCAGCCAATGCCGCCTTCTTCAAAGAGAATACTTCACACGAACGGCTCGTCGTCCGCGCGCCGGAGAAGGAAGGAGACGAGTTTACCGTGGAGGCCATTGTTTCGCTCGATAGCATCGATACCAACGCCGCAGTACGGACGATTGCTTCGCGATGGAACAACGGCAAAGACAACGTCGAAGCCTTCGGCTGGAGCATCGGCGTGACCGGCGAAAAATCGCGTTTCAAGCCGCGCAACCTCATCATCCAACTCGTCGGCGAAGATGAGAATCGTAATATCGCTTACGAACCGATTGCGTCCGACTTACGCCTCGAGTTGGGCGTGACTTACCATATCGCGGTCAGTGTTTCGTGTAGCGAGCAGACGGTAAGCTTTCTTGTTCAGCCGCTAGACAAGCCCGGCGAGCTTCCGCGCACGGCTGTGGTGTCGCACCGGGTTCGCGCCGGACTTAGCCAGGGCGCATCGTCCCTCGTCATCGGAGGTGTCAGCAAGCGGGCGCCGGCACATCAATGGGATGGCCGCATTTCCGCCGTGCGCATCTTGCGCGGTCAGGTGGCGGATGAAGTATTATCGACCGATCCGACGAATTGGACCGCACCTGCGCTCATCGCTTGGAATGCCAGCGCGGCCGCGGATTCCCAGTTTGCCTGGGCCGGCCCCGAAAACGCAAACGGTGCCGGTTCCTCCGATTCCCGCAAGCAGGCGATGACCGATCTCTGCCATGTGTTGCTGAATACCAACGAATTCTTCTACCTCCAATAGGAACGCGCCATGCCCTGCCATCACTACGATCTCCCCACATCCCGTCGTGAATTCCTCCGCCGCGCCGGATGCGGCTTTGGCGCCGTGGCGCTCGCCGCGCTCATGCGCGAGCCGGTGCTTGCCGCGGAAGCCGCGACTTCGAATCCCGCGCTCTCTGCTCTGACCCGCCGCGTGGGAGCGGCGAAGAGTGTGATCTTCTGTTTCATGGAAGGCGGTCCGAGTCATCTCGATACCTTCGACCGCAAACCGCTCCTGAATCAGCTCGCCGGACAAAAGCTCCCGGCCAGTTTCAAGGAACCGGTGCTTTCCATGGGAGAAAGCGGCGCGCCGTTGCTCGAGTCGAAGCGCACGTGGAAGCAATATGGAGAAAGCGGGCTGTGGATTTCGGATTGGTTCGAAAATGTCGCGGCGCATGCCGATGATCTGGCGGTGATCAATTCCTGCGTGTCCGATGGAATCAATCACGCGGGTGGTGTTTGCCAGATGAATACCGGATCGATTTTCGGTGGGCGCCCTTCGCTTGGCGCCTGGGTGAATTACGGACTTGGGAGCGTGAATCAAAACCTGCCGGGCTTTGTGGTGATCAAGGATAGCGAAGCGGGCGTGATCAACGGCGTGCGCAACTGGGGCAGCGGATTCATGCCGGCGGTGTATCAAGGCGTGGAGTTCAATTCCGAAGGCGTGCCGATCAAGTATCTCGATGCGCCCAAGGGCGTCAGCGCCGAGCGCCAGCGCGACAAACTCGATCTCCTCGCCGATCTTAATCGTGACTATGATGCGACGCGCACGGATAACACCGAACTCGAAGCCCGCATTCGCGCCTACGAACTCGCCTACGCGATGCAAGCGGAAGCGCCGCATGCCGTGGATCTCAGCAAGGAAACTGATGCCACCAAGGCGCTCTATGGCATGGATCAGCCGGAGACCGCGGTGTACGGACGGAACTGTCTGCTTGCCCGGCGTCTGGTGGAAAATGGCGTGCGCTTTGTGCAACTCTACAGCGGCGCAGGCAGTAAGTGGGATTCACACGCCAAGCTGGAGGAAAACCACAGCAAACTCTGTCGTGCCGTGGATAAACCGATTGCGGGATTGCTCACCGATCTGAAGGCCCGCGGTTTGCTGGACGAAACGCTCGTCATCTGGGGAGGCGAATTCGGCCGCACGCCGATGAGTGAACAGGGTGGGGGACGCGATCATAATCCGAACGGTTTCACTATGTGGATGGCTGGTGGAGGAGTGAAAGGTGGACAGACGATTGGAGCCACCGACGATCTCGGTCTTTATGCCGTGAAAGACCGGCTCCATGTCCACGACTTACACTCCACGATCCTGTATCTGCTCGGAGTAGACCACACCAAGCTCGTCTACCGTCATCAGGGCCGTCCGGAGCGCGTCGATCAAAACGATGGGCACGCTTATACGAAGATCACGGGGTAATCCCCGCCTCTTCCTCTTCCTCGTCATCATCATCATCATCATCATCATCATCATCATCATCATCATCCAAAAAGAAGAAGACACCTGATGGCGGTGACAATGGCCTAATGGCCGATCCGGGTCACCCACTTACTGAGTCTTGCTCTTATCCGAAACCGACTTTGAGGTCGTCTGCATGAACGCCTCGTACACGGCGAAGATCTCGTGGACCAGCTTGCTGCCGCCAGCCAACACGGCACCGGTGAGGAGGACGTCGGCAGCGACGAACATCGATCCCTGCGGTGTCTTGCCCAGCACGCTGGCGTCGACGATTTGCGCAAGAAAACGGTAACCAGCCGCTGAGACGAAAACGCCGATCGCGAGGCCAATCCATGTGCTTACCTTCTGTGTGCGGGCGCGAAAAGGAATGAGCGCTTTTTCCTCCACGTCCGCATTTGCCATGGCATCTTCGATGGCGGCACGTCTTTCCTGCAGCGTCTGATCAATTTCATCCTTCCGAGACGGGCTCGGTGGAGTCGGGCTGGTGAGCTCGTTTGTCAGCCGTGTCACATCCTTTTCCAGTTGCCCCTTCCTGGTCTGCCAATAGTCGAGATTCTGTTCATGCATGGCGGTTTGCGGGTCGCACCATACGGATACAAAGACCTCGATCACCCGTTCCACAAAGAGCGCGACCAGGAGCAGCGAGGAAAACAGGCCGGTAATATTCAGGTCCTGCTTGATCGCCAGCGCCTCGGAACTGGACATCGCCGCCACCACCCAGCAGAGCAATCCGAATGAAGCGGCGATGGCGATGGCCAGCCGATCGTGGTTCACCTCTGGCGACGACTTTTCCAGAGCCGCGAGTGCATCATGGGTCCGTTGGAGGGCCAGCTTGGCGACCGGGAGACGTCCGGCTGGAGCGCTCGCGGTGGTCGACGTCGCCGCGGTAGTGGTTGCTGCGTTCGCACCGGCGGCAGGCGCTGCATTGTTCGAATCGCCATTTGCGGGTTTGCTATCCGTGGGGGTGATGGTCGAATCCATGGGGAGTTAAAGGCAAAGAGTCACTCAACCCGATTTGTAGCGTTTCGCATTTCGGCCGGTAAAGAAATCGCGGTTGCCTGTGGGCGACAAACGGGCGCGTGCTCCCGATCGGGAATAGGTCTCACGCGGAGACGCGGAAACGCGGAGGAGGAGAAGAGGAGAAGAGGAGAATATCCGGCGCCGTTGTGCAAACCAGGGCAACGCTGCGTACCTTCCACCCCTTTTTCGTGGACCTTTCCTCCCGACCGGCGGAACCCGTTGCCAAGGGTTCCGCCGATGTTCTCACTTGATTTACCTGGCAAGAGCGGCGTCGAGCTGGTCGAAGCTGCCGGTCCAGCCGAAGTTGTGGCGGTCGCGCAAATCGCCGGAATCGAAACCCGTCTGGGTCAGCGTGAGCAGCGTTTCGTTTCCGACCGCGGCGAAATCCACGGTGACGACTGTCTCCGGCATTGTATCGTCACTGAGTTTGCGCCAGGTAAAGACGAGCTTCTCCGGGCGTTTGATTTCGCGATAAGTTCCCCCGACCGTCGAGCAGGTCCTTTCTCCGCTCCCATCCGTACAGGCCGCGTTGTTATGTAGCACATAAGTGCCGCCCGGGCGGAAATCCACGGTTCCGTCGATGACGATGTAATCGCCCGGACCGAGCCAGAGTTTCAGCATATCAATGGAGGCGAAGGCGTCGAAAACGCGTTCGCGGGACGCCTTGAAGCGGCGGGAGATTTTCAGCGTATGTTGTTCGGTAATGACAGCAGACATGGCTAGTGGCCTTTCTTTTTTGGTGTTGGCTTTTGTGGTTTTTCTTCTCCGGAGATTGGTTCCTCGAGCAGCTTTTCCAAACGATCGAAGCTGCCTTCCCAGAAGCGGCGATGGCGTTCGATCCATTCGGCCGCCTGGGCCAGCGGTTCGGGATTGGCTTTGAGAAAATGGGTGCGCCCTTCCACGCGGCGCACGAGCAGACCCGCGGTTTCCAGTACGCGCAGATGCTTCGATACCGCCGGCAAAGACATGGCCAGCGGCTCAGCCAGTTCGCAGACGGTCGACTCGCGTTCTCGCAGCCGTTCCAGCAAACCCCGCCGCGTCGAATCGGAGAGTGCGGAAAAGACGCGATCGAGCGATTGTGGGGATGCGGATGCTGCAGCGTGAACGGAAGCTGGCGTGGAGCGCGGTTTCATGTGACGCCGATAACATTTAACCGAAAGGTTTAATGTTCAAGCGAAATTTTGGGTCTCCCGAAAGGATCTGCTCCCCGCATCGCTCCGTCCCATAGATCCCATGTGTCGCATGAGTCGCATCCGCCGTACGAAGCACTCTTTCATCCTGAGCGCTTACTGTCTTTCTCTCCTTCTCCGCGTTTCCGCGCCTCCGCGTGCTACCCCTCCGCTGCCGCCGGCGGCGCTTTCGCCGCTGCCTTCCGCTCCGCCGTCCGTCGTGGCGGAGCCGCCCTGAGCTCCGATTCGGCAAAATACATATCGATCTCCCCTTTATTCTTCGCCGCGACCTTCCCGCGATAGTTGCACTCGAACCAGCGCTGGACCAGGGCATAAGTCGCCCCCGAGATATTCACCTTCCCGATCTCTCCCGCCGATTCCATCCGCGACGCCGTATTCACGGTGTCGCCCCACAGATCATAAGCGAATTTCTTGTATCCCACGATGCCGGCCACCACAGGCCCGGTATGAATGCCCACGCGCATCTCAAAGTACGGATCGCCCACTTTCATCTTCTCCCTTTTGAGCACAGCCATATACCGCTGCATCTCCAGCGCGGCATTGACCACGTCGCGCGGATGCGTGCGGTTTTCCTTCGGTAAACCTCCCACGCACATATAGCTGTCGCCGATCGTCTTGATTTTTTCGATCTGATAGCGGCTGGTGATATCGTCGAAAGCGCGAAAGCACAGATCGAGCTCTGAAACCACCCGCTGTGGGCTCAATTGCTCGCTGATCTGCGTAAATCCTCGGAAATCGGTAAACATCACCGTAACGGATTCATACAGCCGGGCAGGGGAGACTCCCCACCGCTTGAGTTCGTCCGCCGTTTCATTGGGCAGGATGTTGAGCAGCAAATCATCCGCCTTCTTCTTCTCTCGCCCGAGTTCGAAATTGGTCTCCGAGAGCTGATCCTCGACCGCCTCGCCGTGCTCGATGATGCTTTGATGGAGGATCTGCAATTCGGCGAGTTCCTCCTGGAGCCGCTGGTTTTCGCGGAGCAATTCCTCGCAGCGAGCGGCAAGTTGTTTTGCATCGGCGGACGGCTTCATGGCCCAAGGCGTTTATCACTGTGCAGCGTGGTGGCAAAGGCGATTCTGGGCAGGGTTCGTCTTTCCGGCTATCCGCGCCGATCTGGAAAACGCTCAGCGTTCCGCGGCGCGGGCGGGTTCGGCAATCCTGATGCCCGGGCTGCCGGCGAAAAGAATCCGCAATCCGCGATCCACAATCCGCAATTTCCCATGGGCGTTTTCTTCGGTCGCCGTTACGTTCCCTTCGAAGTGACTGCGCCTCAACTCAGCCCGAAGAAGCGGTCCGGCTCCGCAAGCCGGCAGGAATTCAAAGTGTCTCCATTGATCGCGGAAGTCGCGCGGATGGATACGAAGCTAGTGCCGGAAAAACTCGGCATAGCAACCTCGGGACTCACCCACGAGCAAGCCGCGGAGCGGCTGGTGCGGCATGGGCCAAATATTGTGGCCACGGAAAAGCAGCATAGCTGGCCGTGGCGGCTCTATACTGCGGCGCGCAACCCGCTCGTGATCCTGCTCACGGTCCTGGCCATTTTATCCTACGCAACCGGCGATGCCCGGGCCGCGACGGTGATGGGGCTCATGGTGGTTCTCGGACTCTCGCTGCGTTTCGTCCAGGAATCGCGGGCGGACGCCGCGGCGGCGAAGCTCAAGGCAATGATCCGGGTGACCGCGACCGTTCTTCGCGATGGCCAACCGGAGGAGATCCCGCTGTCGCAAATCGTCCCGGGTGATGTGGTGCAATTGGCCGCGGGTGATATGATTCCCGCCGACGTGCGCCTGCTCTCCTCGCGCGATCTCTTCATCACCCAGGCAACTCTTACCGGCGAGTCGCTGCCGGTGGAAAAGATGGATGCCGCGGATCTTCGGCCTGATCTTTCGCCGCTGGAATTTTCCAATATCTGCTATCTCGGCACAAGCGTGGAAAGCGGCAGCGCACAAGCTGTCGCCGTCGCCACGGGACCCCATACTTACTTTGGCGGCATGGCGGGGAGCATCACCGAGCAACAACCCGAAACCAGTTTTGATCGTGGCGTGCAAAAGTTCACGTGGCTGATGATCCGCTTCATGATCGTAATGGTGCCGCTGGTCTTCGTTATCAATGGGCTGACCAAACATAACTGGCGGGACGCCTTCTTTTTTGCACTCGCTGTCGCGGTGGGGCTCACGCCGGAAATGCTGCCGATGATCGTCTCCGTCTGCCTTTCCAAAGGGGCGATAGCCATGTCGAAGAAGAAGGTCATCGTGAAGCGGCTGCATTCCATTCAGAACTTTGGCGCGATGGATGTGCTATGTACTGATAAGACCGGGACGCTCACCATTGATCACGTTATCCTGGAACGGCACTGCGATGTTCTAAAGCAGGAGAACGAGGAGGTCCTGCTCGATGCCTATCTCATCAGCCATTTCCAGACGGGACTTAGAAACGTTCTGGATCGCGCGATTCTGGAATATCGGGATAAGTACCAGCACACGCCGTCGGGGTACGAGAAGGTGGACGAACTGCCGTTCGACTTTCAGCGCCGCATGATGTCGGTCGTGGTTCGAAGACCGGATGGCGACTGGCGAATTCTTACCAAAGGTGCGCCCGAGGCGGTGTTTGCGCGCTGCAGCCGGTTTGAGCTGGATGGTGAACTTTTCCCGATGGAGCCGATCCTTGTCGGCGATTTGATGGAGCAGTATCAGGAGCTAAGTGCCGATGGATTCCGTGTACTCGCAGTGGCGTACCGGCAGATCGAGCAGGATAAAGCGCTGACCAAGGACGATGAATCCGACCTGATTTTGAAAGGCTATGTGGCTTTCCTTGATCCGCCCAAGGATACGGCGCGCAAGGCGATCGAAGCGCTGGTCCAGCATGGTGTGACGGTAAAGGTGCTCACGGGAGATAATGATCTCGTGACGCGCAAGGTATGCCGGGAGGTGGGGCTGAATGCAGACGATATCCTTCTCGGGAATAAGGTGGAGACAATGACCGACGATGAGCTTTCGGATGCGGCGCGGAAGGCGAATATCTTCGCCCGGCTCTCTCCTGCACACAAACGGCGCATTATTCAGGCGCTGCAACGCCGCGGCCATGTCGTTGGTTTCATGGGCGACGGCATCAACGATGCGCCGGCACTTCGCACCGCGGATGTGGGCATTTCCGTGGATACGGCGGTCGATATTGCGAAGGAGTCAGCGGATGTCATTCTCCTCGAAAAGAGTCTGATGGTGCTGGAGGAAGGCGTGATCGAAGGCCGGAAGGTCTTCGTCAATATCCTCAAGTACATCCGCATGGGGGCGAGTTCGAATTTCGGAAATATGTTCAGCGTACTCGGTGCGAGCGCGTTTCTTCCCTATGTCCCGATGGTTCCGATCCAGGTGCTGACGAATAACCTGCTCTACGACTTCTCCCAGGTGCCGATTCCCACGGACTATGTGGGACCGGAGCAAACCACCATGCCTCGGCCATGGAATATGGGTGAGATTACCCGTTTCATCGTCTATATCGGTCCGGTCAGCTCAGTCTTTGATTACTCGACCTACTTTGTCATGCTGTATCTCTTCGACTGTTGGAAACCGGCGAATGCTCCGCTTTTCCAGACGGGCTGGTTCGTCGAGTCACTGATGACGCAGACCTTGATCATCCACGTGATCCGTACGAACAAAATGCCCTTCATTCATGGCCGCGCCAGCGCGCCGCTGACGCTCACGACCATTCTCATCATGATCGCGGCCATGTGGCTGCCCTACTCACCCTTTGCCGAAGCACTCGGCTTCGTTCACCTCCCGCCACTCTATTGGCCGATCCTCTTCGCGACACTTGTTTCTTACGTGGTTCTGACGCAACTCGTGAAGATGTGGCTGATCCGGAGAGCGTGGCTGTGATGAGTAGCGGCTAGTCCTTGGCGTTCTACCCGTTTCGGAAGACCGGAGGTTTTGATTTTGGACTAATTATAGCCGCCCGAAGTTACCGCCGGGTCCGCTTTGTCGAACGTGCCTATGGCCTACGCCTCCCGCCAATGTGCATCACGCAGGGCAGGGAAATCCCGCCGCCACGACTGCACGACATCCAGTTCAACAGCGGAAGCTAAAACACGCTCTCGTTCGCCAGCGTCCGCGATGATGATCCCGTGTGGATCGACCACCACGCTTCTGCCTGCATAACTCAACTCCGGCTCCTGTCCGACGCGATTGACGCCGATGACGTAGGCCTGGTTTTCGATAGCCCGCGCCTGCAGCAACGTGAGCCAGTGCTGCTGCCGTCTTACCGGCCATAGAGCCATGACCACAAAAAGATTGGCGCCGCGCGCCGCCGCGGATCGAAAGATCTCAGGAAAGCGAAGGTCGTAACAAACGAACGGCGCCACGGAAAATCCGTTCCAATCGAATAGAACGATCTCATTCCCTGCTTCGTGTCCCTGTGCCTCGCCGCCAAGACTGAAGGGGTGGATCTTTGTATACCTTGCGAGAAGATCGCCCGACGGAGAAAACGCGACGGCTTGATTTCGGCCCATGCCATCTTTGCCAGGGTTCACCACACCACCTGTAAGAAAGATCTGAAATTCGCGCGCTGTTTCTGCGAGAAAAGCTTCATCTTCGTGCGCCGATCCTTGAGTTGTGGCTGCCAGGTTCATGGAGAAGCCGGTGGAAAACATTTCCGGCAGCACGACGAGCGAGCCCGGAGGCGGCGCGGCCGCACCGATGAGTGCTCGGGCTTTGGCGAAATTCGCGGCTTTGTTTTCCCAGGCGATATCGGGCTGAACGGCAAAAAGATTCATCGGAGGAGGGAGTCTAACACCAAAAAAGTACCGGTTCGCAAAACATCCGTTGAGGAGACTTCCAAGCCGAAGGGAAGTTGTGATACGACGAACTCCTATGCCTACTCCCACGACCCGCGTCTTCCTTGTTCGCCATGGTGCCACGGTGCTGACCGCCGAGGACCGGTTTGCCGGAGCCACCAATGTGCAGCTCTCGGATGAAGGTCGGGAGCAGGTTCGCCGGCTCGCGATGCGGCTGGGGGAGGAATCACTCGCGGCAGTCTACGCTTCGCCGCTGGACCGTACGATGGAAACAGCGCGCATTCTCGCCGAGCCGCACAATTTGCCGGTGGATCCGCGGGATGGTCTGCGCGAAATCTCGCACGGCCGTTGGGAACAGATGACCCGCGTAGAGGTCGAGCAACAGTATCCCGAGGAAGCCGCCGCTTGGGACAAGGATCCGTTCACGTTTGCACCTGTCGGTGGCGAAAGCGGCCTTGCGGTCACCGCTCGGGCGCTCCCCGTCCTCATCGACCTCGTCCGGGCACATCCTGGACAAAAGATCCTCGTCGTGTCGCATAAGGCTACCATCCGCCTCCTGCTTTCTTCGTTGCTGGGATTCGATCCGCGCCGGTATCGCGATAACCTCGACCAGAATCCCGCCGCGCTAAATATTGTCGATTTCAAGGACCCCGTCCGGGCGCGGCTCACGCTTTTCAACGATACCTCTCATTACGCCGAAGCCGGCCTGGCGATCCCTGCGATGCCCACCGGCCGCCTCTCCAAATGGTGGGATCCGGCGGTGAAGCACTAAGGAGCTGAATTCTGACGCGAAGACCGTGAAGTTCACGGCGCAGTAACCGCATCTGCGTCTTTGTGAAAGGGACGGTCACGTTTTAACGCGAAGACCGCGAAGTGCGCAAAGGCTCGCAAAGAAAAACGGGATGGCAGTCGAGCCAGTGTGACATCTTTGCACTAATACCCGTTAGCTTCACGGTATTGTTGAGAGGCAATAATCTTTGCGAACCTTTGCACGCTTCGCGGTCTTGGCGTTAAAACTTCGGCGGAGTGGTTGGAATTTCGCTTCCTGTCGGAAGCGCTTTCTTCGCGTTGTCAAAGAGTCGGAATTGTAACGCGCCTGTCACAAGCCGCTGCAAGATCCTCGCGGATCATCCGATTTAATCTCCTGTGAAGCGCTGTTTTGCAGCGAAAGATTGCCATGGTGACAATTGGGTAACATTTGGCACTGGAATGTAACAATAGAGGACTGGAGGGGCTTAGAGGTCCGATGCTAGATAGCCGCCCGCAAAATTTTGCCTCTAGCTTACATCCAAAACGAACCAACTATGGCGAACATCACACCCGCCGTGGCGTTCCCGTCAGTTGCTCAAAAATGGGGCGGCGCTTCTCAAGTCGCCCGTCCTGTTTCTGGCTTGGCGTGGGTCCACGGAATGGGCGCCGAAAAGGAGGATGGTTTTGGAGTTTGCCTGAGTCGAACGAGCGAAATTTTCACTGGACTGCCTCCGCTGTAAGTCCCTCTCGATTCAAGAGTTAAGGGATGGCCAGCCAAAAGAGGCCAAGTCCGAACTCTGATCGTGACCGTCATGGTACCCGCCAGTTTTCCGGTGGGGCCTGGCTACTCGAACCGAATTGTCCACGCGAAACTCCATCCCCGCTAATCGTTCCGGCGGCCGGCTTGAAAGCCGGCGACCCCGGAATCAATCGGTCGTATCTTCGCCTCTGCTCGCACTTGCTGCATCGGTCGGCATGGCTGCGCATTCGTGGGCCGCTGCAACTCCGGTCAGAGATGCGGTTCAGAGTGCCCAGTCGACCAGGGCGGCTGCCGCTGGACAAGCGGCCGAGAGCGCGAAGGCAGCTCAGGAAGCGCAGTCCGCCATGCCGCCGGCGGCAGGAACTCCAACGCCCGCAGTCATCCCTGGCGCCGCTCCCGCAGCCCCTGTGGTGGGGAATCTCTACATCCGGGAGTACCGGGTGCTTGGGACGCACAATCTGCCGAAGATCGACGTCGAGCAGACGGTCTATCCTTACCTCGGGCCGGGGCGTACGACCGCCGATGTGGAGCAGGCGCGCGCTGCGCTGGAGGAAGCTTACAAGGCAAAGGGCTTTCAGGCGGTAGCGGTCCAGATCCCGCGGCAAAGCGGACGGGGCGGTGTCATCTATCTCAACGTCCTTGAAGGGACGGTGGCCAGGCTGCGAGTTCATGGCGCCCGCT
>Ga0207695_10000645_pt1 | contig 69294 bp, 63 predicted proteins | sample KBSC54metaG_FD_184354 | JGI IMG/M metagenome (GOLD analysis project Ga0207695, IMG submission 184354) | Corn rhizosphere microbial communities from Kellogg Biological Station, Michigan, USA - KBS C5-4 metaG (SPAdes) (version 2) | ecosystem: Host-associated > Plants > Roots > Rhizosphere > Soil...
AAGAAAGGAGTAGCGAAATTTATGCACCGCAGAAAGAAAGACCCCAAACAAGTTAAGAAATACTTTCATCATCCAAAGGTCAGGTACGCCGCGTGAGGGTGATACTATTTATTGACCCCAGTAATAAAGTAAACGTAGGCTCCGCACAGCTGATCGATTGTTTTATTCGTCAACACGGGTGTTCGGTGTATGTACGATCGAATCCTGTCGTGTGCGTCTTTGATATCTTGCAACGTTGGCATGCGTATTACCCGGAATACAGGCACATGGGCCGGCTTTCCGCTCCCTGCCGAAAAGTACGATAAATTGACCTACGTCGCCTTATCTTTTGTGTTCTTGACCAGGGCAATACCGGAAAAAAAGAAGATAGCTCCCAAAACAACGGCAAAGGTGTGGATCGTCGATTGATTATCTGAAGGCCAAAGGTTATCTTCAACCTATGAAAAAGAAGCAAAAGAAAGCCGCCAATTCACGTCTGATCCCTGTGATCCCTTCCGGACGCCGGGAAGCTACTTCCATTGACCTGATCTTCGACATCGTCCGCCAGATCCCGCCCGGCCGGGTGACGACCTACGGGGCCATCGCAAAAGTGCTTGACATTTCAAACGCCAGACAGGTGGGCCACGCCATGCGCTCCGTAGACGAGAGAGGGAAACCGGTGCCGGCCCAGCGCGTGGTCACCTCCTCGGGTCGTCTGTCCCATGACGTCACCGGCGCCCGCCGCCGGCTGCTCCTCAAAGAGGGGGTGCAATTAAAGGGGGACAAGATCATCGATTTCTCCAAACTTTTCTGGGACCCCGGTCAGGAGCTTTGATATGACATCAACAAAAGGGATCATTCAAACGCCGGCAATCCGCTTCTTATATTCAGCCAAAGCCTCTTCCAGTCTCCCCCTCGCGGTAGTATCGCCCGGCACGTTGTGCGAAGGATGAATATACAGTTTCACCCCTCGGTCCGCCAATATTTCGGCCACGGTGGTTACGGTCATCCAAACGCAGGTAACGAATGCCATCGTGGAAACCGGGCCGATCTTGTCCTGATGGTTCTTTAGCGGTACGGAGGCATCGCCGATAGGGGCGCAGGTATCTACAACGATATCCGCCAGCTCGAAGATGTTCTTGCCGGTTGAATGGCGGGTCTGCTTACCCTTCGCCCCGGCGGCGGAGCCGAACACTACTACCTTCATCCCCTTTTTCTTCGCTTCCAACGCTATGTCGATATTGACATTGTTGATGCCGGAATGCGAGAAAAGCCACATGGTATCCCGGGTGTCGAAATTATACCCTTTCATGATCTCCACGCCATAACCTTCCACCCGCTCGAGAAAAACAAACTGGTGCACGCCCATCTCGCCGGTGATCCGGGTAAAGAAGGTGAGGGGCAGCTCGATCATGGGATGAAAACCTACAAAACCTCCTATCCGGGGATACATTTCTTCTATAGGCAGCGTAGCATGGCCGCAGCCGAAAGTGTGTACCCACCGCCCGCATTCGATAGAGTCCGCCATCAACGTGGCCGCCGCCTGTATCTGTTCTACCTGGGTGTCCTCGATCCGTTGCATTACGTTCCGTACATTGCTTAACCATTGTTTTGCTAACATAATTCCTGATTTAAATGTTTCGTGTGCGTTAGCGATCTTTTAATGAAGAGGCACAATATGATCATCCCCGCGAGTTCTGCCATCTCCAGGTTGACAACCTGCCGGATGCCGTAGTGTTGGGTGATCAGTCCCGCCAGGTAATTGATCAACATATTCCCCAGCAGCGCGATGACCAGCACGAAACTGAATGCCGTACCCGAAAGCCGGGTATAACGGTGTCCCACAATACCCAGCATGATCGGAAAGCCGCCGGCCAGACCGGCGCCGGTCAGGATCAGACCCGGGATCGTCGGGGCAAGGGTAGAAGCCGTTCGCGTCAGCAGCAGTCCCACGCCGATGAGGCCAAAGGATACCAGCAGGATACGGAAGCCATCGATATTACGGAACAGGCTGCCGGTTAGCAGCCGCATCCCCGCCATACCGGCCACGTAAAGTGAAAGCGCGTACAACGCCTGGGTTTCTGCGACCGAAAATTTTTCTACCAGCAATAGGGTGGTCCAGTTGTTCACCAGCGCTTCAAACCCGCTTTGGAGGAACAAGAAGAAGGCGACCATCACCAGCAACCCATCCCTTGCAAGCGAAAAACTTTGCTTTAGCGGAAAGCCCTGCTGCCGCTTGGGAGCGGGAAAAGGGATGAACAGGATAAAAAGGGACAGCGCCAATGTCAGTACGGCGATAAGGGTGAGCACCGTTTCAAAAGAAAAGCGGCCCTTTAAGAGGCCTAAGACCACGGGCATGCCGAGCGCACCGATACCAAAGAACACACCCAGTATGCTGAGGTTGGCTCCTTTGCCGGTCGAACTGATATCGGCGACCAGCGCGTTGGTGGCTCCGTTGATGGCCCCGCTGCCTGCGCCGAAGAAAAAGATGCACGTCTTCAGCAATTCCAGGTCACCGGCAAAAGCGATGCCTCCAAATCCAACGGACATGATCAGGCCCGACGCGGCCAGCAGCCGCCGGTAGCCATACCTGTCGCAGACGGGCCCAAACAATAGGGACCCCGTTAGGATGCCGAGGGGGAGGATAGAGAACAGTGTGCCGGCGGTGACGCCATCCAGCCCGAACTTTTGCTTAAGATCCGCGCTTACCGAACCAAGCGTGATAAGGCCCACGCCGAACAAGAGCATGCCGGCGCAGGCGGCTCCAAACACCAGCTTTTTATTGAACATTTCCGGGTAATGTTTTATGGTTATCTGTTGCAAGCAACTGCAGTGCTGTATAGGCCGCACCATAAACGCCCGCCTCGCCTCCCAAAGCGGCGGCTTCGATGCTGGCCTCCCTGAAGCCAAGGGGTTGCGCCCATTTTTGGGCTTCTATTCCGATGGCGGGAATAAACCGGGAGGCAGGGCCAAACACTCCCCCACCCAAGATCAGCTTTTCTGAGTTAAAAAGGCTGACGAGGTTGGCAATAGCCATCCCCCAATAGACAATGCAGCCGCGGATGACGGCCTCGGCAATGGGATCATTGCTGTCGTAAGCGGCAAATACGTCGTGGCAGGTGATTTCGCCGGCGGGCTTATTCCTCAATGCCCCCCGGTAATCCGGCCGCTGCTGCAGCATCTCCGCCGCCTGCCGGGCAATGCCATTGCCGGAGGCGTAATATTCGAAGTGACCGCAGCGCTTGTATTTGTCTTCGAAAAGACCGCCGAAGCTCATCCAGCCGATCGCGCCCGATATATCACCCGCGCCGCGTAAGATGCGGCCGTCGGCCAGGATGCCGGCGCCGATGCCCGTACCGACTGCCAGGAAAATGGCATTGCGGCAATTGCGTGCGTTGCCCTGCCATACTTCACCCAGTATGCAGCAGGCCCGGTCGCTTTCTATTCGTATGGGAATGTCTCCGCATGCCCGGCTTGCTTCTGCCAGCAGGGGGTAGTCGTCCCAGCCAGGAATATTGGGGGCCCATACCATCCCGTTACGGCGGCTTATGCCCGGCACGGAAATGCCCACCGCCTGCACAGGATCGCTTTTGAACGCGTCACCGGTAATACAGGACCGGATGCTGGAAGAAATGAGTTCGCCAACGGCGGCGCCTTCGCGGCCGTTCAGCAGCAGCTGCTCTTTATGCAGGATGGCGCCGGAAGTGGTAAACACGGCCATCCCCAGTTTGGTGCCCCCCAGATCGATTCCCAGTAAGGACATAGTTTAACTCCTCATGCGGAAATTTACAACAAATCAAACTACACAATAAAAAAGATACGAAGTTTGAATATGTCATCAGCCATGTGCTGACCCTGGGGACCGGAATCCCGGTATGCCAGCCTTGGATTGGCAGGTGCGGAATTTGGCGGATTGCATCAAAGAGGAGGTATTTCCCGATGAGGATCAGTACAGGGTGTGCGCTTTTTGGATGAGCTCGGCCACGTTGTTGGCCTTTAACTTTTGCAGCAGGTGCTTGCGATGGGATTCCACGGTGTGTTTGCTGATAGAGAGTGCACAGGCGATCTGCTTCGAAGAAAAGCCTTTGGCTACCAGCTGCAGTATTTCTTTTTCGCGGGTGGTCAATAGGTATGCGGAAGCGACCATGGCGGCATCCCGGCTTTCCAGCTTCTGTTGCGTGGCAAGGACGGCGTCCAGGAGCCTGCTGTTCGTTCTTTTGCCGGCAAGGGTGGCGAACTGTTGTTCTGCCAGCTTTTTTTGTTGCGTGGTACAGTCACGGAAGGTCATCAAAACTTTGTCCAGCAATCCGGAGCGGGTAAGGGAAAGCACCAACAATTGCTGCGTCACCCACCTCCATGTGCCATCGGCATGTTTGAATCGGTAAACACACTGAAAAGTGCCTGCCTCCGGGTCCCCGAACCAGGTGGCCGCGGGTCGGTGCGACGCTTCCATGAACTGAAGCAGGGACGGCAGATCCATTGGATGGGCCCGGGAGATGACAAATTGCACGCCCTCATCGATAAATGCTTTGGAAGGGTATCCGAGGATGGAGCGAAAATTCCGGCTTGTAAAAAAGGTGCACACCGTCTCGCCGCAAGAAGAAAAGATTATTACTTTATGCCGGTCTGTGGGTACGATGCGGCCCAGCATGGAACGCTGCTCGCCGGTCAGTTGGGAAAACGATTGAAGGAACCTTTGCACTTCACCTTGCGCCATGCAGTAAATTTACGGTTTTGGCGTCTAAAAATCACTGTTTTCAGGGATGGGCTTCCGACGCGCAGCGGGATAATTTGCATCATTTATCACCCTAAAAAATTTTAGTCATGACGGAAACCAGACAACAGGAGGAAGCCCTTTCGGTAATCGGGCACGACATTACCGTGAAACTCGGTGCTGAGCAAACGGACGGTATGTACAGCGTATTTGAGCTGATCGTTCCACCCGAAGTGGGAACGGGTTTACACATCGACCAGGATTGGGACGAGTATTGGCACGTGATGGAGGGAAAATTTGCATTTATATTGAACGGCGAGCGAAAGGAACTGACTGCCGGTGGTTTTGCCCTTGGGCCCAAGGGCATCCCTCATAGTTTTCGAAACGTGGGTGAGACCGTTGGCAAACTGGTCATGATGACCGTACCCTCCGGGCTGGAAGCGTTTTTCAGGCATGTTCACCAGGCCTCGCTGCAGGGGCGGCCGGATAAAGAAGCGTTTGTCGGTATTATGCGGGCACACCACATCGAGCCGGCGTAAGGCCGGAGTTCATGGGAGAGAGACCCGAATGGACAAGGCATCTTCCAGCTGCTGAAACTCCGAAACAGTAAGGACTTTTTGGATCACACTCATGCTTTCGGCAAAGAAATCCGGGGGAGCCATCCGTTTGAAGCCGGTGAGGAGACCCACTCGCCCGGCATGGGTCTGGGCGGGGATGACGAATTCAAACCAGGTGAGCAAGGTCCGGGGCGGGTTCCGGGCCATGATCTCCCCGCGGTGGGCGGCCAGCTCCTCGTCGGTGAAGTGCCGCCAGAGCAGACGTTGCGTCACGCGCTCCTCTTCGGCGGTGTGCTCCAGGTATTTGCCATGAAATTCGCTGAACGCGAGGTAAAATTCCGAGCCCGCATCGGTCATATTCTTTCCCTCGCTTGCACCGGCGCCGATAGCGGCGAGCTGGGCTTCGAGGTTTTGCTGGGCCCGGTGAATTTCCTGGTGGTCATCGAAATCATGCTGAGCACAGCCGGGGCAGCGCGTCTCGAGATGGGCGAGGGTCACCGTATCCTCATCTTCTGCGTGGATCGAAAGAAGGGTGAACAGGCGGGTTCCAAGCTGATGCAGCCGTGCAACCTCACCGGGGTTGGAATAGTCGGTCCGGCCGGCCAGCAAAGATAGTTGCGAGAGGCCATTCCGCAGGCCTTTGTGAGGGGCGTCGTAGCTGTTGTACCGTTGCATAGTCGATAATTTTTGTATCACAAAGGTGGATACGGGCGGACGCGCGGAATTGTAAAAAATCGTTTTTCTATCGGTCCCTGAAAAAATTTTCGGGGGTATCGCCGGTAAAAGCTTTGAATTCCTTTATGAAGTGAGCCTGGTCGTAGAAGCCCGCTTCGTAACCAAGTTCGGTGAGCGAACCGGTTTTGGGATATTGCTGCAGGAGACCCTTCAATCGGACTATCGAGGCAAACTTTTTCGGCGAGGCCCCTACCGCCGCGCGGAATCGTTTTTCCAGCGGGCTCTGGCTGGTATGTAGCTGCTGCGCAAGGTCTTTAATACGGATATTTCCCTTGCTTTTGTGGATCAGGGCCAGCGCGGCAAGAACGAGCTTGTCCGGATCGCCCCCGGTCATTCTGCCGATAAGGAATTTTTCCAGCCGTGCTATCCTTTCAGGGTTCGACCGTGCTTCGACAAGCTGCTCTTCGAGACAGAGGAGTTCCGAACGGAGCATGAAGTTTTCCAGTGTGACGCTTTCGCGGAAGATCTCGTGCAGGGGCTGGCGGAAGAATGGAGTGGTCCCTGCTTCTTTAAAGAACACCAGGATCGTACCGGTGCCGGGAAGGTTCCGAAAGCTACGGCGACGATCGGAAAGTCCCGAGATGCCGGAGGTGTCCAGCGCAATAGCGTTGCCGTCGTCGAGCCGGAAGAGCCTGCCTTTGTACTGAAAGCCGATGACAATACCGGTGTCCGGAAGCACCTTGTACGTCGCCTCCTCTGCCGCCTCCTGGATGGCAAATGACCTGATGAAAGGCTTGAGGGGATCGGACGGTATGTAGGTTTCGTATTCCAGCGCCTGGAAAAGTACTAAAATATGTCTTGACCGCGGACTACAGTTTCTGAAATTTGCCCTGTAAAATGGTGGTCCCATATTGAACCTCGATGTAATAGAGCCCTGTCGGCAGGTTCGAGACCGGTATAGTGATCCGATTGGCGCCCGGAAGACCGGATACCTGACGCGACGAGACCAGCACGCCCATGCTGTTATTGATCTGAATGTCGACCCTGGTGTAGGAAGGAAGATTGACGGTCAGGTTCACTTGCGAGGTCGCCGGATTGGGATATGAGCTGAGATACTGGTCGGCCGCCGCGGAGACGCTATCGATGTGGATCAATTGACTATTGGAGACTGCGCATCCGGGACTTGCCCCGGCCCTCACCTGCACGTCATAGTCACCGGGTCCCGGGAACGTATATTCGAGCGAAGACCTGAGATAGGGGCCCGCGAACAGCGAATCGGGGCCCATGATCGTCCAGGTCACCGAATCGTATCGCTCCTCGTCCACCACGGAAAAAACATATTGGTCAGGTCTATGGGAATTAGGTCTTGCCGTGAATGCGATCGTGCAGGTATCCGGCGGCGGCGGCGTGACCCCTACCGAATCAGGATTGACCCTAACGCACGCCTGGGCCTGGCACCCGCCGCTGGTGGTAAATAATGCGCATATCGTCTCCGGCCCGTCGAAGTTGCGTGTCAGGGTGCTCCCGCTGCCCGCCAGCGTATCGTTGACAGTCCAGGTGACAGAGTCCGGCGTCCCGGCTCCTGCGCCCAGCGTAATATTGGCCACAAACGTAAATTGGCGCTGGGAGGAATCGATGCTTTCCGAGATCGTCACGCCGCACGTGGGCGTGGTACCCGAGGTGATGGTGACAACCTGCGAACTGCTTTGCTGGCAGTGATTGGCCGAATGGGTGACGGTTTGTGTCACCAGATAATTGCCCGGACCGGCATATTGGTGACTGATGTCCACGCCGGCGGTCACCAGTTGCGTGCTATCCCCGAAGGTCCACTGGTGTATAACGCCCGGCATCGAATCTGCCGGGAAGAAGCTGACGAGGTTCCCGGATATGGCAGTCGTAAAGTTCGGGTTGCAGGAAGTGGTGTCCTGGGCACAGGCGCGGGTCAGACCGCCGAAAAAAAGCACTGTCGCCAACAAGAAGTAAAATTTTTTCATTTCGCAAGGTTTTAAGACCGGAACGTACAACCACAAGATAACGATCGGCATGACATTTTGATGGAAGAGTTTATAAGTGCGCTGAATTCCCGGTTTGGCGCGCCGTATACGCCATAAGTGCGCTGCCAATGGCTCTGCCTGCCGCGGAAGGGGCGCAAGTTGGAGGAACGTATGGGGATTTACTTATGCTGTCTGAATAACCACTCCATCATCAACGGATCGCTGTATGCCCCGAGCCATGAGAAGTGCCCGACCTCGGGGTATTGCGTGAAGCCCGGATGTGCGCCGGCGTTGGTCAACGCTTCGAACATGGCCAGCCCGTACAGAGGGCTGACGGCGGGGTCCTCTGCGCCCAGGTAGATCCACATCGGGATATGAGCGATCGAGGCGGCCCGCGAGGTGTCACCGGCACCGCAGACCGGTACCGCAGCGGCAAACAGGTGAGGGTATCGCTCGAGCGCATCGTAGGTCCCGTAACCGCCCATCGACAGTCCGGTGATGTATATGCGGTTGGTATCCACAGGCATCGTCGTCTCCAGTTTGCGGATCAGACCGATGAGGAGGCGCATCGGGTTGCCCGGCGCGGCAATCAGCGTCATCTTGTCCCGCGTGAAATTGCTCCAGGTTTGGTGCTCAGGGCACTGCGGTGCGATGACGATAGCCGGATGGGCAATCATATTCTGATCGGTCGCGAAATTCGTCACTCCCCATTTCAACTGCGCGTCGTTGTCACTGCCCCGTTCGCCCGAGCCGTGTAAAAAGATCACCAACGGGTATTTCCGTTGCCGGTTGGCATCGGGAAACAACATCCGGTAGGACAGGGTGTCGCCGTTTTCGATGTATTTTTCGCGACTGAAGCGCGAGGGCTGGGCTTGCGCCAGGCCGGCGGCCATGACGCACAGGAGGAATGCAAGCAATGATTTCATAGGGCCTAATGTAGGCTATTTTCGGTTAATTGCGGCGGGGCAATTATGAGATACGGAGATGCAGGGCCGCAAGTGTGGACCGCCTATTCGGTACGCAAAGACTTCACCGGATTGGCCCGCGCCGCCCGTATCGCCTGAAAACTGATAGTTGCGAGTGCAATAATGATCGCAACAAGACCGCCGGCAGCAAATAGCCACCAACTGACGTCGATCCGATAGGGGTAATCCTGTAACCACTTATGCATGTAATACCATGCGATCGGGGTGGCTATCGCCAATGCGATGGCGATCAACAGGATGAACTCCCTCGAGAACAGATAGACGATACTGGTGGCGCTCGCGCCCAGCACTTTCCGAATGCCAACTTCCTTTATCCGCTGAACCGCCATGAAAGAGGCCAGGCCATATAACCCAAGACAGCTGAGGAATATCGCGATCGCTGCAAAGATCTTATATAACCGGGCCAGCTGATCTTCCTGTTTATAAAAGCTGCCGATCTTATCATCCAAAAACCGGTATTCAAAAACAAAATCAGGCATTGTTTGCTCCCATATCTTTTTAACAGAGGACATCGTGGCAGGAATGTTCGTCGTCGCCAGTTTTATTGCGGCCTGACTGTACATGACGACGTCCGTAGTAATCAGCAATGGTGCAAGATCACGGCGAAAAGACCTGTCATTAAAATCTTTCAGCACGCCGACAACGGGGCATTTTATATGATCCCCCCACATGCTAATCTCTTTGTTCAATATATCTTCCGGCTTTTTAAGCCCCAGGCTTTTCACGAGCGACTCATTCACCAGGAATTCCCTTGTCATATCAGAGGGCTGCAAGTTCCTTCCGGCCACCAGTTGTAGTTTGTAAGCCGGCACAAATTCGTTATCGGCGAATTTGCTAATGGCATAAAAGTCCGTTTCTTTGGCCGCATGGTTGAATCTGAACGTAGTCCACATGTCATTATCGTCTTCGACCGGCGTGTTGGAGCTGAAGCTGACCGCCCGCACGCCTTTCACCGACAATAGCTGTTTCCTTAAGTAATCCATCCTGCTGATGCGAACGCTATCCGTGCGGAAAGGGACATTGACGATCGCGTCTTTATCGAAGCCTAACGGTTGATCCATGAAATAATTCATTTGCCTTACAATGATGAGCGTCCCGATGATGAGCGCCTGCGCAATAATGAACTGAAACACGACCAATCCTCTTCTCAACGAGATCCCTTTTGTGGTATTGGCCGCCAGCCGGCTTTTTAGAGCATGCACTGGATTGAAACGGGACAAAACGACAGACGGGTAAAATCCGGCGACGGCGGTTACAACGATCGTTACAGCGAAAAGAAATATAGTAACTGCGGGATCGCGGAGTATATCGAATGAAAGCGAAAGTTCCAGGAGCCGATTTACGTAAGGCAATAAAAGAATGGAAATGATCACCGCAATGACTGCGGCGCCAGCAACCATCAGGAATGCCTCAACGATGAATTGCGTTTGCAATTGGGACCTGTTGCTGCCCAGGACCTTTCTTACGCCGACCTCTTTTGAACGGTTGACGGCCTGCGCGGTCGAGAGGTTGATGAAGTTGACGCAGGCAATCAACAAAATGAATGCCGCTATCAGCCATAAGACATTGAGCAGCTGGCGACTGATCGTTTTGTTGCTGTAATCGCCTGTTTGCACGTCGAAGTGAACCGCGCTCAACGGCTGAATGATGTGGCTGTCTTTGTTTTGAGGCGATTCAACCGTCCTGGAATATGCTCTCAGCTGCCGATTGAAATCATCAATAGAAATAGTCGACGGCAGCAGGATGTAACAACCGAAATTTTGCCCGATGCCGTCCCAGTCGGTGGATTTTGCAAAATAGCCGTCAAAAAATGTCCGATAAGAGACAACCAATTTCAGCTGGAAGTCCGTATTTGCGGGTATGGTTGCAAGGATGCCTGAAACCTTCAGTATATCCGTGCCGTGGCTCCATATGGAGCCGCCCGATTTTAGCGAGATGGTCTTCCCGACCGCGGATCTCCAGTCGCCGAAATATTTTTCGGCGATCTCTTTGGTGATCAAAACATTGTTACGATCTTTTAGCGAAGCATAAGAACCGGCGAGCAGCGGAAAATCGAATATTTCGAAGAAAGAAGGACCGGTATAAAATACACCACTTTCTTCTTTGAATTTCTTTATCGGCGATCCGTTGTCATCCAACACGTCCAGCTGATCGTTATGACTTGCATATATGGGCGCCACCTGCTCTATTTGAGGGAAGGTAGTTTTCAATCCTACGGGCATCGGATACGGAACTTCTTTCCCATAAAAAATAGTGGCGGCATCGGCGTGGTGATATTCCGTCAACACGCGGTAGATGTGATCTCTTTTCGAATGAAAATCGTCGAAGCTGGTTTGAAATCGGATAATGATAAAGATCATCATACAAACCGCGATCCCGATCGCGAGTCCGGCAATGTTGATAAAAGCATAGTTCCTGTTGCGGACTATGTTTCGGGATGATGTTTTGAAGGAATTCCGAATCATGGCTGCAGAATTATAATGTGGTCTTAATTTGAGCGATCTTATGAATTCGGGCCGAAAATGCTTTATCACGTTCCATAAAAACTGCCGGCGCGCCTTTGCCGGCGACTGTTCATGGCGGCGGTGGAAAATCTCGATCAAATCGCCTTCGATCTCGTCCAGGTAATCTTCGCGGCAGAACCAACGGAGAAAAAGCAATGGCCGTTTGGGAGGTCGGGCTTTCATCGGCCAAAGGATATTTCAGGGATCATTTTGTAAAGACCGGTTCGTAGCTCATATTGAGTGTCGAGTATGCATTTACCGAGAGCGGTGATGACATAATACTTTTTTCTTCTGCCTCCCCTGTCTTCGGTGATACCTCCGAACCGGGATGTGACAAATCCTTTATCCTCCATCCGCTTCAAAGCGACATGGATGGCGCTGATGTTGATATTCTTCGATAATTTTTCGACAAGGTTTTCCCGGATGCTAACGCCGTAGGCTTCGTCATGCAGAGCAGCAACCATCAGGAGTACCAGCTCTTCGAATTCACCGATTGAAGGATGTTTCATTGTGGCATTTACTTAACAATAGTAAATATAATAAATTTTGGAAAAAAGTGCGAAAAAACTTGCGCAACTGAATAGTTGCGCTTATATTTGCAACCGAACAGTTGCTAAACCCAAATAAAAAGGACCCTTTATGAGAAGAGATATTTTCCAGGCCATCGCCGACCCGACGAGGCGGGCGATCATCGCCCTGATCGCATTGCAGGCCATGACGCCCAATGCGATTGCCGAAAACTTCAACACCACCCGACAGGCCGTCAGCAAACACCTGCAGATCCTTGCGGAATGCGACCTCGTCAAACAGGAGGCCCGGGGAAGGGAAATTTACTACTCGCTTGAAATCGAAAAAATGAAAGAGATAGACAAATGGCTGGACCAATTCAGAAAGATATGGGAAACCCGCTTCGATCAACTTGACAAATTTCTATCAACTATTAAAAAACAGAAAAAATGAACAGCAATCTGGTATTCGACTTTACCGTCGACAAGACAACCAACACGGTATTCGTGAACAAGGAATTTGCCGCCGGGCTGCCGCTGGTGTGGGATGCTTTTACGAAACAGGAGATCCTCGACCAGTGGTGGGCGCCAAAACCATGGAGGTCGCGAACTAAATTCATGGATTTTAAGGTAGGCGGACGGAGATTTTATGCCATGGTAAGCCCCGAAGGGCAGGAGCATTGGTCCCTTCAGCAATACACCTCCATCAGCCCGACAACCAATTTCAAACAATCGAATTTCTTTACGGATAAGGATGAAAATGTCCTCGAGGGGATGCCGGGCTCGAATTGGGATCTGACTTTCAGCGAGGAAAACGGTACGACAACCGTAGCCATCGTAATAAAGATGAAAACGCTTGCCGACCTGGAGCAACACATTCAAATGGGCTTCAAGGAAGGATTCACGATGACGTTGGATTACCTGGAAACACTGTTGCAAAATTTAAAAAAATAACCATGCGAAAGATCATCGTTACCGAGTTCATCACCCTCGACGGTGTCATGGAAGCACCCGGCGGCAAGGAAACCGACCATCCTCATGGCGGCTGGCAGTCCAAATACATGCATCCGGATAGCGGGAAATACAAGGTCGAAGAACTGGCCGGGATGGGGGCCTTGCTATTGGGTAAGAACACGTATGAAGCGTTCGCCGCATACTGGCCGAACCAGACAGGTGCAGGCTTTGCGGATCCCATCAACCGGTTGCCAAAATATGTCGTATCCCGGAGCCTTAAAAAAGTGGAGTGGAACAATAGCCACATCCTTCGAGATGCGGCAAAGGACGTCGCCGCGCTGAAGCGGACCGATGGGGGTGATATCCTCGTCTACGGGAGCGCCACCCTCGTCAAGGCACTGCTTCACCATGACCTCGTCGACGAATTGCATCTGCAACTGTATCCCATTGCGATCGGCGGCGGGTTGGGGATATTCAATGACAACCGGGAGTTGAAGAATTTCGAGCTGAAACAATCGCGCGCGATCGATAATGGTGTAATTATCCTCGAATACCGGGTGGTGAAGTGAGGGATGGCCGGGGGAGGTGAGGTGAAGGGGGATGGGTGAGGTGAGGGGCGATGGGCGGGTGAGGCGCGATGGGCGGGTGAGGTGAGCAGGGAAGAGCCGGGAAGGTGAAGGAGGACGGGTCGGGAAGGTGAAGGGGGACGGGTCGGGAAAGCCGCGCCGATAGGGTGCGGCTTTTTGCGTTTCCAACTTTTTCAGCTTTTACTCCTCTTATTAACGGGGTTTTTGTAACCTTGAATTGTAACCAGGACTTGCGGCAGCCACCCAACATACATGAATCGACCGTAGTCAGTGCGGGGCGGGGCGACCGTGACGCGCAGGCTGATCTATATCGCTATTACGGCACGGCTATGTACAATATTTGTATCCGGATGACGGGTAATGCGTCGGACGCGCAGGATATGTTGCAGGACGCCTTTATCGACGCTTTCCGGCACCTGGGGCAATTGAAACAACCGGGAGCCTTCGGCGGATGGCTGCGACGGATCACGATCAATAAATGTATCCAGTTCAGCAAGAATCATGTCCGGTGGAGCAGCCTGGATCAAGATGAGGAGACCCCTGTTGCGGACCAGGAATCGGCCTGGTGGCTGAATGTGCCGCTGGCGCTGGTGCAGGAGGAAATCAAGAATCTTCCCGGTGGTTGCAGGGAAGTATTCGTCCTGTTCGCGCTGGAGGATTTCGGCCATAAGGAAATTGCACGGGACCTGGGCGTCTCGGAAAGCACCAGCAAAAGCCAGTACCAGCGCGCGAGGAAATTGCTGAGGGAAAGGATAACCAAAAAAGTGCATCTCGATGGATAAGCTGAAGGAATATTTGCTCAGTCACCGGGCGGAGCTCGATGTGGATCCCCCGGCAAACGATTGCTGGGAAAATATAGCGTCGAAATTGCGGCCAGGCCCCGGATTTTCGCGACGGGTGATATGGTATGCCGCAGCGGCTTGCGTGATCGCATTGGCTGGAGCTGGGTTATGGATGGTCATGCAGGGAAAGAAGGGGTCGGCCGACATAGCAAAGCATGTCACGGAGGGCGTTGAAAAAGGGGCGGCGAACGGTGTTGCGCATGGTCCGAAGGTGGACGTTGGGCAGGGGCCGGCGAAGGGAGGTGCGGAAGAGGCGGGCGGGCGGCGGCATAAGGCCAGGGCCCGGCGGAGACCGGCGGAGAGACCCGATGAGATCGAAGCCATCGATAAGAGCTATTCCAGCCTCATCGACTACCAGCTTAAAAAATTACGGGCGACGCCTTTATATGCGGAAGATGGCCATTATTTTTCGTTCTATACCGAGCAATTCAAGCAAATGGACCGGGACGAACAGCAGGTGAGGAACGATATAAAAACGTATGGCCTCACGGGCGAGTTCCTGGAGCAACTGATCAACGTATACCAGCAAAAGCTCAATGTATTGAAAAACCTGCAGACGGAAATAAATAAAATGAACAATAAGGTAAGGGAAAAGCAGTCTCCCTCGGGAAAGGCCGAAGTCCACTACCTGAATATATAAAAAGCGCTATGGCAAAAAACAGCATCATCCTGAAAGCCTGCCTGCTGCTGTGTCTGACAGGCGGCGGTCTACACGCCCAGGAACCCAAACTAATAGAGGTCACGGATGAGATCCGGTGTGATGCCAATGCGACGGTCTTCATCGGCAATATCATCCGCAGGGTAACGGTTCGGACGACGCAGGAAAACAAGGTGAGATTGGTAACGACCGTCGCCTATGAGGGCAATTGCCGCTATAATAATGAAGAATGGCTGGACAAACTGGAATTGAAGGTGGGTGGAAATACGGCGGATGTATATGTAAAATGCGGGAACATGCAACCGATGGATAACAGGCCCTTCCAATCCTCTCCCCTACCGTTTTCCAGGCCGTCTGCCCGACCTCATCGCTTGCCTGACCTGCCTCAGCGGCGGACGCTCAATAATCTGACCCCCAATGGCACGGTCGTATTCGATTCCGATGGCCACTGGCTGTACAAAAAAGGCAATATCAGGCGCGACATTGTGGTATACGTCCCTTTTGGTTCCAGGCTGGATATCGATTCGAGGTATGCCGAAATCATCCTTGACAGCAATATAAGGGAAGTGAACGCCGACATCGCGAGTGGAGGCCTGACCATGAGGGACGCAGGTAAGTTGATTTTGAACAGCTCATACGGAAGCATCTATGCCGGCAATATCGGTCAGGCGGAAGTAGCGCTGAATCATGGGTGGTTTCATGCAAAAGATATGTCCTCGCTCGATATAACCTCAAAGGTCTCAACCGTCGAGCTGGGCGCAATCGGACATGTAAAAATAAACAGCAATGACGACCAGTATGAATTGGAGGCAGCAGGTGTGATCAGCGGTGGAAAAAACTTCGGATCGCTCAGGGTCCATACGCTGCGAAATATACTTGACCTTACCGGCGTCAATGCCGATATCAAGGTGCACAACATAGAGCCGGGTGTTTCCCTTGTAAAGATCGACGGGCAATATGCAGATCTGCGGTTGCCGGTAGACAATTTAAAGGATTATACGGTCCGGTTCGAGGGCACAGGCAGCAATTTGTATACCCCTTTCAGCACGCCTCATGCCACAGATTCTTTCAATGTGACGGTAGGTACCGGAAAGAAGAATTCTTTTCGGCTAAAATGCAGTAACTGCACGCTGGATATGAAATAACAGCTCATTTATCATACTAAAACTATGTTTATGAAAAGACGATTCTCTTTTCTATGGGTGGCCTTTGCCGCTGGCATAGCCTTCACCGCCTGCGCCTCCTCCGAATCCAGTCAGGCGCCGCGCTCCGCGTTGGTAAAAGTAGAGTGCCGGGACGCTTCGGCAAGGCAAATACTGGAACTCCTCCGGTCCAGCAAGGGCAAAGACATCAGCATGAGGGCCGACGGCTTTTGCACGGAGATCACGGCAGCCTTTAGCCCGGCGGATACCCCTGCGTGGAAGCTTCAACAGACGTTACACGATCTGAATAATTTGTATGGCGTGATGCATGTGGAGATCATGGAGAACCCCCGCCCTATCCTGCAAAATTTCTGAATGGCTGTGCGCGGTGATCACGGGTTGTGACGCACGGTGGCCGCGAGTTGTGACGCACGGTGGCCGCGAGTTGTGACGCACGGTGGCCTCCTAAGGCTTTTTTGTGACGCCGGCCGCATTCCAGCCTTTCGGTCCCCTTTCTACGGTGTAATTCACCCAATCACCTTCCTTTACGGGATAGGTCGTCTGGTTGATATGAAAGAAAACCTTTGTGCCATCATTTTGAAGGATGAAACCGAAGCCTTTCGATGTGTCAAAATAGTCGATCTTCCCTTCTTTCACCGGGTCTTCCCTGTCTTCCCTTTTCGGTATGGCTATCTCGATGTCTTCCGCGTTGATGACTTTCCTTTTTCCGGGGTCGGGAGGAGTGGAAGTGATATTCCCGTCCTCATCCACGTAGGCCAGCATCTCGTCCAATGACTTGCCCTTGGACTGGTTGGCCCTGCGCTCTTCCATCTTTTCGGCCTTTTCGCGCTTTTCCTTTTGACGCTGCTTTTCTTTTTCCCGCTTGTTGGAGCTTTGTTTGGATCTCGCCATGATTTTTTGTTATCTCATTTCATTACCAACGGTTGTTCCTGGACCCGCCGCCGCCATTGCCCCGGAACGGTTTATCTTCCCTGGGTCTTGCTTCCACCACTTTGATATTGCGGCCGTCGACGGAGGTATTGTTCAGCTCCTCCATGGCTTTCTTTGCTGCCGCATCGTCTTTCATCTCTACAAAACCGAAGCCCCGGGATTGACCCGTTGCCTTGTCATTGATAATCCTGGCGGAGGTAACCTCGCCGTAAGGTGTAAAAAAACCTCTCAGGTCTTCTTCCTTAACATTGAAACCCAGGTTAGAAACATACATATTCATAATGTCAGAAATTGTAACGCGAAGGTACGGCTTTTGTTCATATAATAGCCACATATAAGCTACCCGAAGGCACAACGGTCGAGCTTTGCGGCACGGAATACGGCAGATAGAAATAACCATGGTATCCTGCCGTTGGCGCTCAGGGGATTATACGTGTAACTGCTGGTACTCAACGCCTCGAAGATGGGTGGTAAGGCTGGCGCCGATCTGCCCCTGGTCCCTGGTTAACCCCGTGGATCACTTGTCGCCAGGTTCAAACAATTCAATTTTGTTGCCTTCCAGGTCGAGGATGTGGACGAACTTCCCATAGTCATACGTTTCTATTTTGTCCAACACCGTCACTCCTTCCTTTTTCAGCTGCTCAACGAGAGCCTCGAGATCTTCGACCCGGTAGTTGATCATGATGTCTTTTGTCGAAGGCTCAAAATATTTCGTCTTTTCGGAAAAGGGGGTCCACAGCGTATATCCTTTTTTTGTCGAGTCCGCATCTTGTCGCCAGTCGAATTTCGTCCCGTACGGGCCTGTGTCAAATCCGAGATGGGTCTTATACCATTCCTTGACCTTCTCCGGGTCGTTGCATTTGAAGAAAATGCCCCCGATCCCTGTTACGCGTTTCATTTTTACTTGTGCTTTAGTTGTCCGGGCCAATATTGCATTGAATGCGAAACCAAAACCGAATGAGATCGCAAGCGCCAGGAAGATTAATGTTTTATTGAACACTTATTTTTAATGAATATAAGATAATTTCATAAATTGAACAGCACCTGAAGGACAAAAAAAGAGATCAGGCACCGTGCCGGCGGCAAAGTACCTGATCTCGCGGATATTTAGGAGTTCTATTTCTTAATGAGGGTAACTGAGCCAGCATTCGTCACGGCACCTGTGCTGACACTTACGCTGAAGGTCGTGTCCTTATAGGTTGAATCGAGCGCATGGAGCGAAAGATTCCACGAACCGGCATTTACGCCACCGAAAAAATAATAGCCGGTTGCCGTATCCGGTAAGGCCAACAACGTGTCGGTCCCCTGTATGGCAAATACTTCAGGTCTTGCAGCGACGGGAAGCACAAATCCCTTGATGCTTCCGCCGATAGCCTCGGTGTAGGTGCGGATCACTGGTTTCAGGATGTAGCCGCCGTTCCCCGTCGTCACTATACTGCTGCCGGCGTCAAAATCGATCCAGAGCCGGTACACGATGCCGCCGGTCAATGTGGCGTGGATGTTGAACTTTAGCCCGGACTGCATGGACGAGGGTGTAGCTAAGGGATAGGACTGCCCGTTGATGACCACGGAATTGTTATTGCCAAGGATCAGACGCATCTGCGACAGCGTTCCTGCCGGGAGATCTGCCGAGGCGAGCACCGTGTCAATGCCATTTCTGAAATCAAGCAGATTGTAGACGCCCGGATGAAGCAGCGGCAGGGTTTGCCAGCCTGACTTCGTACCGGTATCGCCCGACACATTCACTTCCACTTTTGCTACATCGATATAGACGGCGTCATATGGGCCGGGACCGTCCGTTAGTCTGACCTCGAGGACCCCTCCGGTGGCGCTGCCGCTCTTTTTACACGACACGAAGATGGCCAGACCGGCTGCGAGAAGAAATAAAAAGATAAAGAGACTGCGCATGTTACTGTTTTTCATTGAGTATGATTTTGGTGAAGGGAACCCGTCATCGGCCGGCGGTATCTCCCGTTGCTGTCTATAGGACAATTAAACTGACCCGGGGGACCTATTGACTTTGGTTCTTTTTTTGTTACCTGAAAGTTAAAAAGTATACGTAGTGCGTGGGACGATGCTTATTATCAATGACTTTGCGGTGGAATGATCCTGTATTTGCCACTCACGTGCAGCAGCGCAAACATATAAAGCAAGCCATCGTAATAAGGATCGAAATAGCCGTCCGGATAGGGGCCGAGCTTCGCATTCCACAGCGCGCGCAGGAATTCAAAATTATTGTTTCGGTTGTACATAAACGTCGTTGTGGCCGCGCTCGCCACCAGGCCCAGCGAATGTCTTAATTTACGGAACCCCCCGGCAGGCAGGATGAAATCGGGTGTCGAGCCGTCGGTATTGAATTGATCGGGGAATGAATCGATGCCTTTCGATAAAAGGAAGTCCTGCAAACGACGGGCATAGGCGCGTTGCCAGGCCGTATCCTTTCCGAACCAGTTGTAATCCATTGCTATATTCATGGGAACCCGCCAGGAGTCATAACGGAATGCGGGTGGCATCCACCGGGTGGCATGCGGCGCGCCGCTGAATTCTGTGTAATCGGTATTCAAGCCGGTGGTAGGATCGCAGGCCCGGTGCAGGAAAGCGCGTGACGAATCGGCGCATTCGCGGTAGAACCGTTCGTGGCCATCATGCCCGTACATTGCCCATACCTCGAAGAATGCCGGCAGATTGTACGATGGGTCGGTCCAGTTGTGATTGTCGCCTTCGGGCGTAAAGGTCATCAGATGGCGCCCGGTATTGACAAAAGGGAAAATGCCACCGGAACCATCCTTTTTCCACATGGCGTCGAGGATCGCCCTCGCTTCCCGATAGTAATCGATGCCGGTGTGGTTGCCCCACCGATTGGAAGCGAACAGCAGGTCCGTAACAAAATATAGCTCACCGTCCGAGGCCGTGCCCTCCGAATTCTTGTGCAGGGTTTTCGGATCGATGCTCCATGCAAAATAGCCGGCGCGGGGGCCGTCCTGGTGCTGCAGGTATTTTTTCGACCAGCGCCAGATGCGGTCGAACACCTGTTTCTTGTCCAATTGCACGGCTATCATCATTCCATAGGACAGGCCTTCGGTCCTGGCGTCGTGATTTTTCAGATCGGAGACATATCCCATCGAATCGCCTACCTCGAAATAGACCTTGTTCGGTCCTTCGAAAAGATCGTGATAGGTGTTGTTCAATTTGGCATCGATGTCGGACTGGCGGTATCCGGCTTCCAAAAACAGGTTTCGGTAGCGGGGGTGTAATCGGTGCGAATCGGGTTGAAATTGGGCGGTGGCGGCTTGTCCTGCGATCGCAGTCAGGAGAATGAGGAAGAGTTGCTTCGATTTGGAGATTGCGGGCATGAGGCGGGATGATTTGGGGGACTAAAATACGATAAACAGGTGATCCTGCAATCGATTGCAGCATACCCCAGGGAGGCAGGCCGCGAGTTTGGGCGTTCGGGCCGAATCGGTACATTTGGTAACCATGCGATGTGCCATTCTGCTTGTGCTGATGCTGTCCCGGTACGGGATTGCCTGTTGCCAGCAACAGTACTTTTTTCAGCACATCACACCCGGAGATGGCCTTTTCGCAGACCCCAACGTCAGTATCTACCAGGACAGGGAAGGCTATTATTGGTTCGGTTCGGTCAAAGGGCTTCAGCGCTATGATGGAAGGAATTTCGTGACCTATCCTTTTGACTACAAAAAGAAAGGGGATTTTCCAGATAATACGGCAGTATCGGCTTTGGAAGACCGGGAAGGAAATATCTGGACCTGGAATCCGGAGGGAATATCTATTCTCCATAGAAAAAGGGCCAAACTCGGGCGGCTGTACCTGGATGACGCAGCGGACAGCAACACCAGCAATATCTGCAATATCCTGAAGGATGCCGACGGACGGCTATGGATCGTTACCAACAGGGATATCCTCGTGTACAATGATGAGTTGCATGCGCCGGCGATGGTCTATCACGCTAACGAAGATCTGATGCATGCAGTGTATGACACTAAAAGAAATGGCATCTGGCTTATCTTTGTTCAGCCGCCCCATGCGTTTGTCTTTTTCGACTGCACAACCAGGCAAATGAGCCGCCCTGTGGACTTGAGCATCGACGGGCTTTTCGGATATTATAACCCGCTGTCCCTTCTTAAGTTCGACCGCGACAACCAATTATGGATTTCGGACTACATGGGAGATCTTTGCCGGTATGACCTGGGCAGCCAGCGAGGAACATTTTATGATATCCTCCATCGAAGCCGCTGGGGCAATACCCACGTGCCCAATCCCGCGGTTTTCGATCTGGCGGACGATGGGTCGTCGATCTGGTTCTCTTCGGATAACTATACGGGAATATTGATGTTCCCGAAATCGGGCGGAAATTTCTCCTTCATTCCGAATAATAACAGCAGCCAGAGCGGTCTGCATTTCCAGAACGAATGTTACAATCTGTTCCTCGACCGGGAAGATAATATATGGGTAGATACGGACGCGGGATTGAACATCTTCAACCCGAAGCGGCAACGGTTCAAATACCTTGGCAGCAACGACCCTTCGCGCGACCTGCCTTTCAGTCGCGATGTGACCTCTTTCCTGCAGACTGCCAACCGGGAGATCTGGATAAGCACCTGGGGCAGCGGTATTTTCCGATATGACAGCAATTTCAGGTTGCTGCAAAACTATGTACACCGTGACGACGATCCCTTCTCGCTGGGCGAGCCGCTTAGCAAGACCTGGTCGCTTGCGGAAGATAGCAGCGGAAAAATTGTAGTCGGATGCCAGTATGCCCTGCTTGCGGTGCTGGACCCCGCGACAGGAAGGTTTAGCAATCGTCCGGTCAGACAGTTCGACAAAATGACCATCATGCTGGTCGCTGGAGACAGGCAACACAATTTCTGGTTCGGTTTGCATAGCGGCATCCTCGGGAAATGGGATGTCGGGCACAATAAGCTATTCACGATCGACAACCTTTATGGAGCAAACGAAAAGATCAACCACGGTATCGACGGGTTGTTCATGGACGCAAAGGGGATCATCTGGTGTGCCGCAGGCGATGACGTGGTCAGGTATATCGACCCCGCCAACGATAGCGTTGAACGGACGGATATCCGGGGGTTTCACCCACTGGCGTTGTCCAGTCTGGGGGATTCGCTGATCCTTGGGGGCAGCTATGGCAACGGACTTTTCGTTTACAACAGGTACACAAAAGGGCTGCGATTTTTCACCACCGAGAACGGTTTGTCTTCCAATATCGTCTATGATGCATTGGCCGATGCTCAAAACAAGATCTGGGTGGTCACGAATGAATCGATCGAGCGTCTGGATCCGCACACGGGTAAGGTCACGAAATTTGGTCCTGAAGACGGGATCCGAGATCATGTGTTCCAGCGGGCGGCCGTTAAACTGAGGAATGGGACCGTGATGGTCGCCGGCAGTTCAGGAGTCCTTTACTTCGATCCGGCCGACATCCAACCCGATCCGCCACCCCCTGCGGTAACGATCACCGGAATCCGGATCGGGCAGCAGGACCTGTCCGTGGACTCGCTGTTGGAAACACACCGGATCGATATACCCTTCAACAAGGGCCCGATCGCCATCGATTATAGTTCGCTGTCCTTTAGCGAGCGGAACGACCTTGACTATTTTTATCAGCTGAGCGATGCCGATACGGGATGGGTAGGGGCAGGAAAAGCCCGGTCGGTGGTCTATGCCAACATCGCAGCGGGCCACTACCGGTTCCAGGTGAAATGCCGGGACAGGGATGGGCAGCTATCACCGATCACCCTCATAAACATCATCGTCCGGCCGCCGTGGTGGAGGACATGGTGGGCTTTCCTGGTCTGGATGTCTTTGGCAGCGTCCATCGGTTATTCGGTTTATCAGTATCATCGGAGAACCCGCCGGCAACTGGCAGACGTCCGGCAAAAGATCGCCTCCGATCTCCATGATGACATCGGCTCGACACTCAACAGCATTTCGGTTTACAGCGAAGTGGCCAGCCAGCAGCTGGAAAGCAACAAAGAAAACGCCGTACAGCTGCTGAAGAAAATGGGCTCGGCATCGCGGGGGATGATCGACAATATGAATGACATCGTGTGGGCCATTCATCCCAAAAACGATCAGTTCGAGAATGTGATCGAGCGGATGCAGTTCTTTGCCGCCGAGCTCCTGTCGGGAAAAAACATCCTGTTGGATTTCAACATCGATGACCGGTTGAAAAGGGTAAAGCTGCCGATGGAGAAAAGAAAGAATTTCTACCTCATCTTCAAGGAAGCCGTGACGAATGCCTATAAGTATTCCAATGCCAAAGCCGTAAAGGTGATCATCACTTCGGAGAACAATTGGTTGATCATGCATATTAGTGACAATGGATCGGGGTTCGAACCGGGCGGGAAAAATGTGACCGGGAACGGGTTGCGGAATATGCGATCGCGGAGCAAGGAGGTCGGAGCGGAGCTGTCGGTAATGAGTTCGCCGGTCATGGGTACCAGGGTGGAGCTGAAAATGCGGTTAAGACGATAACTACCCGGCGATGTAGGCCTATAAGGGGTTTGTCCATCTGAAATTTGGGATTATGGAAAAAGACATTGCTGTCGCGATCTTCGAAGACAACTACCTGCTGCGGGACAGCTATTATCAGCTGATCAACGGCACTCCGGGTTTCACCTGCGTCGGGGCCTTCGACAGCGCCGCGGAGTTGCTGTTCAAGATACGCCGTTGCCATCCGGATGTCGTGGTGATGGATATCGACATGCCGGGTCTCAACGGTATCGATGCCGTAAAGATCATCAAAGAAAACTTTCCCCCGATCCATGTCATGATGCAAACGGTATTCGAGGACGAGGACAAGATATTTCATGCCATACAGGCGGGCGCAGAAGGATATATTTTGAAAAAGACCCCGCCGGCAAAGATGCTGGAAGCCATTTCCGAGTTATATAACGGCGGGGCGCCGATGACGCCGAGCGTTGCCGCAAAAACCCTGCGGCTGTTCCGGTTTGCGGCCCGGCCGATGGCAGATACGGGTGTCCAGGGGCTGACGGAAAGACAAAAGGAAATCCTAGAGTGTATTGTGGGTGGGATGAGCTACAAGCTGATCGCCGAAAAGCTTTTCGTTACGGTCGACACCGTGCGGTATCATGTGAAAAATATTTACCAGATCCTCCACGTACACTCCCGGTACGAGTTGCTGAATAAACATCGAAAATGATGGGTGCGTTGCGGCTGCCGGCCGGGGGCAAAAACTACATCTCCGGGTAGTCCTGAGTTAAGATGCCGGTCTCACCTTTACGGCATTAAAACTAACAGTAATGAAAAAGCTACCAATTCTTATCGCGGTCGCCGCGGTGTTGTCCGCAAGCATTGCCTTCATACCGCCCGCAAAAAGCATCGTCGGCAAATGGGTGATCACTTATAAGGGCGGGACCAAGACCTACGTGCAGTTCCATGAAAATGGGATTGCCAAGGCACAGATGCCCTCCGAGCATTTCGAGGTAGGGGGAAAATATAAGTTCAGTCAAAACACGGTAAAAATCAGCGACACGTCCTGCAATGCCGCCTATTGGGGAAGCTATAAATTAACCTTTCACGGAACCGACTCCATTTATTCCGAGGTGATCGCAGATTCTTGTGGTCCACGCCGCGGTTCGCTGGACAAGGTGTTTCTGATCCGGGAAAAATAAGAGCTGGTGAAGACATCAGCCATCTCCAGGATCTTCCGGACGGCTCGGTTAATTTTTGGCGGAATAAGGATATGGCGGCCTTGTATTCGTTCCTCAAACAATGGTATTATCAACTTCCTACGGCCGGTATTTGAAAAAAGGGTTAAAGACATTTCGTCGCAGGCGGGGGTCGAGGTCCGGAAGGGAGAAAGGCTTGGCCATTTCGCCTATGGCGGTTCGCTGGTGATATTGCTTTTCGAAAAAGGCAGGTTTACACAGGTCTCCGTTCAGCAGGGGCAGCAAATTGGAGTGTTCAATCCGCCGCATCCATGACTTCCCGAATCCCGATACTCCGGCGGGGTTCGCAGATGGGGCAGCGCCCCGGCTTTTTATATTGATTTCAAGTGGAACAAAATTTGAGTCGTATCGGGAGGCGGGGACTAATATGGCGAGAATATTTATAACCGGGTCGACGGACGGATTGGGCCAGTTGGCTGCGAGTGCGCTCATCGCGGAAGGACATGCCGTTACGGTGCATGCCCGGAATGAAAAGAGGGCGCGGGAGACGGCGGCGAAGGTTCGGGCTGCGGAGGCGGTGTTGGTCGCCGATCTGTCGAGCATGGAAGAGACGAAAAAGCTCGCGGCCGATGTCAATCGCATGGGAGGCTTTGATGCGATCATCCACAATGCAGGCGTTTACCAGGTGCCGAATAATGCAGTCGGAGCGGATGGTTTGCCGTTAGTGCTTGCCGTCAATACGATCGCCCCTTACCTGTTGACCTGTCTGATCCGGCCGCCGCAACGGCTCATTTATCTCACTTCGGGGATGCATTCCTCGGGCGACGCCGAGCTCCACGGATTGCAGGGAGATAAGCCGAGGGCCAGCTATTCGGATTCCAAGCTGCACGATCTATTGTTGGCGAAAGCCGTTGCACGGAAATGGCCTGCAGTATATTCCAATGCGGTAAACCCGGGATGGGTGCCGACAAGAATGGGCGGGGCGGGGGCGCCCGACGACCTGGAAGCCGGTTATCAGACGCAGGTTTGGCTGGCGGTGAGCGACGATAAGAAGGCGCGGGTCAGCGGCCGTTGTTTTTTTCATCAGCGGGAGTCGCGTTATTTGCCGGCGGCGGATGATGTCGCTATTCAGGAGAAATTTCTAGCTTTATGCGAGCAGATCAGTGGCACCCGGTTCCCGGCAGGTGCACGATCGGAAAAAAGACACCTATGACCGCCGAAGACGCAGAAAATGAGGGATCGGTGAGGCAATTAGTGGCAAATCTTCCCCAGTTGCGTCGACAGGTGGTCGCGGAAGGCAATATCGGAAAATGGCCCTAAAATTGTTTTACCAGCAGTAACCATAAACGACCGCCATGTCAACCAACTCCAATCAAAAAGACCCTGCCGCTTCCCGTATCAAAGAAGTGCTGCTGATCGAAGACGAAGGAGAAATGTGTTTGCTCCTCAATCTTATTTTGGACAATAAGGACCTGTCCATCAACCATGTAAAAAGCCTTGCGGATGCCGCCGCGTTCCTGCGGAAGAAACAGCCCGATCTGGTCCTGCTCGATAACCGGCTGCCGGACGGTTTTGGCTTCGACTTTATCGGATTCGTGAAGGCTCAATGTCCCGCCACCAAGATCATCATGATCTCGGGCGTGGATAAAGCCGCCGGCGATTTTGCCCTGGACATTGGCGCCGATCTCTTCCTTTCCAAGCCTTTCACCAAAGACGCATTGGTGCAGTCCGTCAACAAGCTGTTGAATTAACGCGTCTACTGCTTTTCAATCCGGTAGATATCACCGTCATCGGTGATGGCGTAGAGTGCGTTGTCCAGGCAGGCGATGTCCCGGAACCGCTGGTGTTTGTCTTCGAGCAACCGCTCCTCCCCTACTACCTTGTTGTTCCGGATGATGAGGCGGTCTACATGCTCTCCGCTGAGACAGGCAACAAACAGATTGTTCTTCCATTCGGGGATGGCGGTCCCTTTATAAAAACAGATGCCGCTTGGCGAAACGACGGGGTCCCAATAATAGACCGGTTGCTCCATTCCCGCTTTTTGCTGTATGCCTTCACCGACCTTGTCGCCGGAATATTCGAGACCATAGGTGATCACCGGCCAGCCATAATTCTTGCCGGGACGGATCCAATTTATCTCGTCGCCGCCGTGCGGTCCGAATTCAGACTCCCACAGCTCGCCGTTCGCCGGGTCGATATCCAGCCCCTCGGGATTACGATGGCCATATGAATAGATCTCGGGCTTTGCGTTCGATTGATTGGCGAAGGGGTTGCCGGCGGCGGGTTTGCCGTCCATCGTAATTCGGATGATCTTTCCCAGGTAGGAATTCAGCTCCTGCGCCTGTACACGGACATCCGGAGCAAATTTCTCGCCGATGCTTACGAAGAGGTCTCCATTCTTTTCGAAGACGAGACGGGAACCGAATTGCAGATTGCCTTTTGTAACCGGTGTGGCCCGGAAGATGACCGTGATATGGTCGACCTTGCCGGCTGCCTCGTCGAGCTTTCCTTTCGCGACGGCAGTCACACTGCCACCCGGCTGTTTCTCCGAGTAGCTCCAATACATCATTTTATTGCTTTCAAAATGGGGGTCGAACGCTACATCCAGCAGGCCACCCTGGCCGGCATACACCACCTCGGGCAAACCGGTGATCTTTTTGACCAGCGCGCCATTCTTATCGTGGATCTCCATGGTACCCGATTTCATTGTCACCATCAGCCGGCCGTCGGGCATGGCAACGATCGCGAAGGGGTTGCCCAGTTTGCCCGCAATTTTTTCCACTTTGTAGGGCGTGGTGGTTTTTGCGCCGGCGACCCTTGTTTGCCCCGCGAATGCCGGTTTGTAGTTGGCGAACCCGGATTTCGTTTCGACGGGCGGCAGCGTGTCATTGGCATTGGTGTTGACCCTCGTATTACCATTCGCGCATGCGGCGAGCGTGACAAGCGACAATATCGCCACCGAGAAAAATGAACTTCCTTTTTGCATGATTGATCCAATTTTGTGTAAAGTTATGCAGGAGCGTGAGATTGCAAACGCCGCCGCAAAAGAGCAAGGACTAAGTGTAAACACCTATCATATAGCAAAAAAAATGTCTATTAAGGCCATCTGTCGGGGTCGAGTTTGCGTTCTAGTAATAACCCTAATCTTCCTATATGAGGCTTACCCAATATCCACTTCTCTTACTGCCGCTGCTGGCTGTATATTGTGCTCATTCTCAGCCACAATACTTGAAATTTACCCATATCGGGACCGGCGCGGGTCTGTCGGCGAACAATGTCACCTGCATTCTGCGGGACGATCAGGGCTTCATGTGGGTGGGTACGCGGGACGGTTTGAACCGGTATGACGGGTATCGTTTCACCGTCTACCGGAACATCCCCGAGGATCCGCAAAGTATCAGCAGCAATTTCGTGACCTCGATGATCCTTGACCGTAAGGGAGACCTTTGGGTCGGGACCTGGGGCGGCGGGTTGAACCGGTTCGACAGGGCGAAGCGCCGGTTCGTACGCTATGGGAGCCTCATCCATTCCGATTTCATCAATTCATTGCTGGAAGACAGCCAGGGGCGAATATGGGTAGGGTCGAACGACCATGGGGCCTGGATATTCGATCCGGCTACCGGGAAAGTTTTATTATTGACCTCGATGGCCGGGAATACCGGCGGTCTGAGCGACAACGACGTGTTGTCTATAGTCGAAGATCATACGCATCATATCTGGCTGGGGACCTCGCGCGGCGGGCTCGATCGTTACGATCCGCGGACGCAATCCGTCGTGCGGTATATACACCGGCAGGGTGACGAGGGGTCGCTGGCAGCCAATACGGTTGAGAAGGTCATGGAAGACCGCCAGCAGCGGTTGTGGGTGGGCATGAGAGATGGAGGGTTGGACCTGTTCGAGCCGCGAGACGGGACTTTCAGGCATTTCGGAAATGGAAGTTGGAACGGGGCAAGGAGAGGAGGCGGGCGCGGCGGAAGAAATGGAGGCGGGAACGGGGAAAGAAGAGGCGAAGGGAACCGGACGACCGAGGGAGGATTGGTGTCGAATGTGGTGCTTGCGCTCGAGGATGACGAGCAGGGAAATCTTTGGATCGGAACCGAGAACGGAGGTATCAGTATCCTCGATAAGAACCTGGGCAGCCTTCGCACGTGTGCGCACGACGATGTGGATAATACCAGTCTCAACAATAATTCCATCTACGCGCTGTACAGGGACCCGGAGGGAAATATGTGGGTCGGGACGGCTGACGGCGGTATCAATCTTTTCAACCGAAGCGCCAACAGTTTCATCCATTACAAGCACAACGCATCGCCGCAGAGTCTTGGCAACAACAATGTGCTCGACATCCTTGGGAGCAGGGGGCATTTGTGGATAGGGACGGATGGCGGCGGGCTCGATGAGCTGGATGAGCAGACGGGGAAATTCACGCATTTTGTACATGGAGGGGGTGGCGCGGGTGGCGCGAGTGGTGGGGGCGGTGAAGGCGGTGCTGCCGGAAGTAAAAGCATCAGCGGCAATTATGTCCTTAGTCTTTGCGAAGATGCGCAAGGGGATCTGTGGGCAGGGACCTGGGGTAATGGGATCACGGTGATCGGAAAGGACGGTAAGGTGGTGCATCAATACAAACACGACGATGCCGACAGCAATAGTCTCGGCGGAGATAATGTATATGCCATCACCGATGACGGCGAGGGAACGGTCTGGGTGGCGACTTACGGGGATGGTCTTAACCAGTTCAACACCAAGACAGGCGGTTTTCACCATTATAAACATGTCGCATCCGATCCGAACAGTCCCGGTAGCGACCGGCTGAATACGCTGCTGTCGGACAGTAATGGCATTCTGTGGATCGGCACGTATGACGGAGGTTTAGACCGGCTCGATGAATATACCGGCATCTTCAAGCATTTCGTCCACGATGCGGGCAGGAACAGCCTCAGCAATAATACCGTCAATTATATCTATGCCGACAGTCGTCACAATTTCTGGATCTGCACGGCGGACGGTTTGAACCTGATGGACCGGAAGACGGGACAATTCAAAGTATATGGAGTGAAGGACGGCCTGCCGAGCTCGGTCATCTTCGGCATCCTCGAGGACAACGACGGCCGATTATGGGTCAGCACCAACAACGGGCTTTCGCGTTTCGATCCGAGGACGGGACAGATCAGGAACTTCTCGGCGGCTGACGGGTTGCAATCGAACCAGTTCAAGTCACATGCGTGTTACAAGAGTCCTTCGGGCGCCTTATATTTCGGCGGAGTGAACGGTTTCAATAAAATCTATCCGGATAGTATCCGTGATTATCCTTTCGATCCGCCGCTGCTGATCACCGGGTTTTCCATCTTCAATAAGGAGGTGCCCATCGGCGACTCGCTCCATCCGTCGCCGCTCGCCAGGGATATCACCATGACGAAGGCCGTCACGATACCCTATCAGAATTCCGTCATCTCGTTCGAATTCGCCTCGCTGAACTATACGGTGATGGACAAAAAGCATTACGCTTACCGGCTGGATGGATTCGATGACGGCTGGAACGATGTCGGAACGAAGCGAACGGCCACTTACACCAATCTGAACCCCGGCACATATACCTTCGAAGTGAAGGGTTCGGATAACAACGGCAACTGGTCCCCCACCCTGGCCAGTCTCGAAGTGACGGTGTTGCCGCCCTGGTGGCAGACCTGGTGGTTCCGTTTGCTGGCGGCGGTCAGTATCGTCGCGCTGGTGTTCGCGGTCTTCCGCCTGCGGCTGCGGGCTATCCATCGGCAGAAAAGCAAGCTGGAAAAGGAAGTGGATCAGCGTACCCTTCAGCTGGAACTGTCGCGGGATGAGGAGCGGCGGGCGCGCGAGCTGGCGGAGAAGGCCAGTCTGGCCAAGAGCGAATTCATGGCCAATATCAGTCACGAGCTGCGAACGCCCATGAATGCGATCATCGGGTTCACGGACCTTACCCTGACCACCGAATTACAGCGTTTGCAGCGGGAGTACCTGGAGAATGTCCATCGATCGGGTTACAATCTTCTGGGGATCATCAACGATATCCTGGACTTTTCGAAAATAGAAGCGGGCAAGCTGACCATCGAGAACCGGGCGTTCAATCTTTGCCAGCTGGTGGAAGAGACGGTGGATGCGCTGGCGATAAAAGCTTTCGAGAAAAAGCTCGAGCTGATCTGCGAGAGCGATCCATCGCTGCCGGTGCAGCTACTCGGGGACCCGGGCCGCATACAGCAGATCCTGATGAATTTATTGGGGAATGCGATCAAGTTCACCGCGAAGGGCGAGGTCGTGGTGTCGCTGAAGAAGGGATCCGCGATGCAGGGCCCCGATGGCCAAAGGGTACAGCCGATAATGCTGGCCGTGCGCGATACCGGTATAGGCATACCGAAGGAAAAGCTGGAGCGGATCTTCGAGAGCTTCACACAGGCGGATACGTCGACCACGCGCAGGTATGGTGGAACGGGGCTGGGTCTGACGATCGCGCGGAACCTGGCGGAGATGATGGAGGGAACGCTGGTCGTGCATAGCGAACCGGGGCAGGGAAGCATCTTCACCTTACAGCTGATGCTGGAGATCATCAATGAGACCTCGACGGTGGCGCCGATCCAGCGTACTGCGCTCAAGCGCGTGCTGGTCGTGGACAACAATACCACCAATTGCCGCTTGCTGGAGAGTATCTTTCATTATATGGGCGTCGCCTGTACGGTCTGCACCAGCGGAAAACAGGCATTGAATATCCTGGCCGCTACGGAGGACAAGCAACGGTACGACCTTATCATAACGGATCACCAGATGCCGGTGATGGACGGCATAACGCTTGTCGGAAAGATCAAGGACTCGTTGAGGAGTCAGCCACAACCGTTCATCCTGATGTTGTCTTCTCTGGACAAAGGGATGTGCCTGGAAGACGCGGGACAGGCGGGGATCGATCTTTTCCTGTCGAAGCCGGTGAAGCTGCAGGAGCTGAACGCCATCTTGCAATCAACATTCGGGTCTGTACAGGAAGATGTGTCGGCAGTGCCCGCCAAACCGGAGATCCATCAGCTGGCCACCAACGATGCGAGTATCCTGGTGGCAGAAGACGATCCGGTGAATATGCTGCTGATCTCGGAGGTGCTCACCAAAATGGGATTCACGGTCATCAAGGCAACGGATGGCAGGCAGGTGCTGGACCTTTTGGGGAACCATCGGCCCGCCCTGATACTGATGGATGTGAACATGCCGGAGATGGACGGTTTGGAGGCCACACAGATCATCCGGACGATGGCGCAACCGCAGGGGAATATTCCAATCGTGGCATTGACGGCGGCGGCGATGAGCGAAGACCGGGAGAAATGCCTGGATGCCGGGATGAACAGTTTTATTACCAAGCCGTTCAAGCTGCAGGAATTGGAGGAGGTGCTGAGAAAGTATGTGCGGGCGGCCTGATGGGTTGCGCCGTGGGGTGCGAGGCGGCGCAATGGGACGCGGAGCGGCGGAATGGGACGCGGAGCGGGTAAGGGGACGCGGGGCGGGTCGGTCGCGGGACGTTGAGAAGCGGGTTCGGCTCACGGTTCCCTTTTTTGGAAGAAATTGTCCCAGACTGGGAGAGCTCATGTGAAACCCAAAGATTTTGGGGTTTGTGATCCAGGGCGTTATCAATTGGCACCGGATTGGCAGTCTTTCCATATCTCCCGCACCCATATCCTCGGAATTTCCAACCTCCTACATCCGATCTCCTCTACTCTTTCTTCTTCCACATCCTAAGAATACCTGCGGATCCATCCTTCTGAAAAGCGTTTAACCGGACCAAGATCACGTCCCTATAAAACTCGTACCATGAAACGCTTCTACGCAGTACTCTTTACAACTCTTGTTTTCACCGGCCTGGCAAATGCCAATGAGCCCGTCACTCCCAGCACTCCCGCTGAAAAAGCTCCTGCTGCTGCACATAATGCCCGCGCGTGGCAAAAAGAAAATGACCTGATCGTCGGCCATATCCGCAATACCCGCCTGGCCGCGATGAAAAATACTTCCGCCAGCATCATGGCTTTCTTTCACGACTCCGTGCTGACCGAAGGCGGTTTCAGCCCGGTATGGCATGGTGAATACTTCCCCGCCGTCAACGGCGGTCCGCAGGTGCACTTCGGTATCCGTTGCCTTTTCAACAACGACGACAATACTTCCTCGGATAACGATCTCACTATTTTCGCGAATGACCTGGGGCCCCTTGTCGGCCATCTGACCGTCAACAATAACGATTATACCACGCTGCGCGGTTATGCCGGCAATCATGGCGGCGCCCGTTTCGAATTCGACGTGGAAAACGGTCTGCATGTAAAAGCCTGGCTGGTCACTTCCGACAGCAGCGCGCTTCCTTATATCCCCGTAACGAGGAAAGAATATCTCGATCAGGCGCGTAAGGAACTGGATGGTCTCAAAGATGTAGCGATAGCCAATAACCGCGGCAAGGTGCATATACGCAGCGCTGCCGAGCAGGAAGCCGAGAAGCAGGCGATGCTGCAGCAGCTGAGGAATACTTACTCCGGTGCCGAGCTGGAAGCCCGTATCAAAGTCTATCTCCACAATTATATGAAGGATGAGGATCTGCTCATCCAGACCATCGCCCGCGATGTTGCCGGTTTCAACCGTACGATCCGGATGATGGACAGCATCGAGCGGAACAGCACTGCGCAGCAGATGGCCCAACCTGCCGTCGTTAGCGTGGCTGCCGCGGACTTTCACGGTTTTGAAGACGGTCAGGCGGGCAGCTCGATGCTGGTCCGCATGAATACAGCCTTCTTCACCGGCGGCGATGATGCTGCAAAATGTCTCCTGGTTTGCTGGCGTTATAATCCCGAGCAGGCGCTGGCCGGAAATATCGACCGGCAGCTTGCCGAAAATTTCAATGGCGGATCGCTGGGGTCGTTGCTGGCTGCACGGTAGATGCGGTGAGGTAACCGTTGGCAATGCGGCGGCGCCATCTGATGATCATACCTCCCTTGCCATCTTCAGCATCAGTCCGCCGTCGATGAAATAGGTGGCGCCGGTGACATAATCGGACGCGGGTGAGGCCAGAAAAAGAGCGAGTTTTGCAATTTCCTCGGGGAAACCGGGGCGAGGCAGGGGTACCGCGCTGCCTTTTTCCTTTTGTTCGGCGGGGTTATTCATCAGGTCCTTATTCATGGGGGTGACGATCATACCCGGTCCGATGTTGTTGACGTTGATCCAATGGGGGCCCAGCTCGAGCGCGAGGGTGCGGGTCAGGTTCCTGAGTCCGCCTTTTGCCACATTGTAATCCGCAGCGTCCGTGAACATTACTTCTTCGTGGATGGAGCTGATGTTAATGATCTTGCCTTTACCACCCTGTTGTATGCGGTGTCTGGCGAAGTGGCGGCAGGCAAAAAAAGGTCCGTACAGGTCGGAGCGAAGTGTGGCTTCGAAGTCTTCGGTCGTCATGTCGACCACCTTCTTTTTCGCGCCGTTGGTGCCTGCGTTATTGACGAGGATATCGATGGTCTTGAATTCCCGGAAAGCCTTGTTAAAGAGGGAGTCGACGTCCCTTTCGTCTCCCATGTCGACCTGGACCTCGAGGGCCTGCTGTCCGATTTCCCTGATTTGCCGGACCACTTCGCTGGCCGCCTTTTCGTTCCGGTGATAACAGACGACTACATTGGCGCCGTTCCTGGCGAACTCCAATGCTATGGCTTTTCCTATGCCAGAATCGGAACCGGTGACGATGGCGTGCTTTCCCTGAAGATCGTTCATATGAGGGCGGGCTGCAATTGATGTGCCCCCGCGGGGGCGAAGGGGAAATGAGGGCCGGAGACGCGTTTACCGGATCATTTGCCGTATCATCCTGACCAGGCTGCCTCGCCTGTGGCTATGGCGGCTGGTGATGGCGTTTTGTCGTGGGCTGCGGGTTTCCCGCTGGCGGAGTGAGGTGTGACGGTGGCATAATTATTACTGCCCTGCCATAAGAGGGAAGAAATGATATAAGAGGGTAGAAAAAGAACAAAAAAGACGAACATGCAAAGCAAGCTATTGAACGCGGGGCCGGAGAAGACCTATGCGTTGATCCTTCAATATGGGGAGGAAGCGATGGAAGAACTGAAGAAATTTGCGGCTAAAGAAAAATTATTCGCCTGCCGGTTTACGGCCATCGGTGCGTTCAGCAGCGCCGAAGTGGGCTTTTTTGATTTTTCGATAAAGGACTATCTGCGGATAAAGATCGGTGAGCAGACGGAAGTGCTGAGCCTGGTTGGCGATATCAGCGTGTACGAGGGCAAGCCAAAGGTGCACGGCCATGTCGTATTGGGAAAGCGAGACGGAACGGCGCATGGAGGACATCTGCTCCAGGGGACCGTAAATCCGACGCTGGAGATCCTACTCACGGAATCGCCGATATGGATGCGGAGGAAAATAGATGAGAAAAGCGGGATACCGCTGATCCAGTTGTGAAGCTTTGCACGGCCTTGCCGGTTGCCAGATCCACCGGCATCGAGACATGTTCGAGCGCGATCAGCCAGTCGTCGCCGATCTTGCGATAGCCGTCTGTAACGCGAACCATCCGATCGACCGGACGACCTTGCTTATCGGTTCCGGTGATGCGCTGGAAACTATGGCTAAATGCAACGTTGCCGCCGACGGCAATGCCAAGATCGGTGATAACGATCTTCGGTGTACCCCTGAAATGTGAGAAGAAGTCTTCCCAGTCTTTGCGATAATTATCGGCGCCGTAATATTCTTTGCGCGGCACGACATCAAAGACGAAGAGACTTGTATCCCGGACATAGTTCTTCATGATCGCGTCGAAATCTCCGGCGTTCAGGGCCATTGCAAACCGGTCCTCGAGCGCCCGGATCGCTGCTTCGTCGTCCGTTGCCGAGACTGTTTTTGTCGCCGGATCGCCTGTATTGGTCGTCATAGACTGATCGTTTTTTCTTTGGGCATTTGCGGAGAGGCTGCATACTCCTGAGATCAATAGCAGCATCAAGATAAAATTGCGGGACGTGGTCATCGTGCAAAAGGTGCAAAAGCCGGGCCAGCAGACACGACATGCCCGTCACTCGGTGCGGAGGTTCTTCACGGGGTTGGCGAGGGCGGCGCGGATGGACTGCGCGCTGATGGTCACTACGGCGATCACGACGGCCAGGATGCCGGCCACTATAAAGACGCCGGGGCCGAGGGGGATGCGGTAGGCAAAATCCTGCAACCATCGATACATCATCCATCCGGCGACGGGTGTGGCGATCCCGATGGAAATGAGCACCAGCCGGATAAAATCGCGGGACAGGAGAAGGAGGATGTTGCTGACGCCGGCACCCAGGACCTTGCGGATGCCGATCTCCCTGATACGTTGCCGGGCATTGAAGGCGGACAGGGCGAAGAGGCCCATGCAGGAGATGGCGATGGCGATGACGGAAAAGGTCAGGATAAGGGCCGACAGTCGTTGGTCGGCGCGGTAGAGGTTTTCGAATTCCTCATCCATGAAGCTATACATGAAGGGATGTCCCGGGTTATAGCTGCGCATCAGGGTGCGGGCTGCCGCGAGGGCGCGGGAGGCCTGGCCGGGGCGGGCTTTTACGAAGAAAGTGCTGCGCCAGTCGTCGCGGTTAAAGATGACCATGGGGGCGATGGAAGTATGCATGCTGGTAAAATGGAAGTCCTTTACGACGCCGATGATGGTGCCGGTGTCGCGCTGAAAGACGAAACGCTGGCCGAGGACGGGTTTATGCATTTTGAAATCAGCCACAGCCGTCTCGTTGAGGATGAAATTATGCCCGTCCGCCGGATTGGCGGGCTCGAACCATCGGCCCGCTGCCAGTTGGATGTGAAAGAACTGCCGGTAGTTGTCGTCGGCCGACAATTGATTTATGACGGGCTTGTAACTGGTGTCATGTCCTTCCCAGTCGGCATTGACGGTGGAGCTCCTCAAATTGACGATGGACTCGCTGGCCATGCAAACATCGCTGATGCTGGTTTGTGACGCCAGGTCATGAAGAATGCCCGCATAGGTGGCGGCTTTTGTTCCGGCGGGTTTACCCACGAACGTCGTCCAGGGCAGCCGAAAGGAAAATACCTGTGCACGGTCATAACCCGGGTTGGTGGTTTGAATATAATTGAGCTGGCGCTGGATGATGATCGTGCCGATGATGAGCATGATCGAAAAGGTGAACTGGAGGATGACGAGCCCCTTACGCAAAGAGACGTCCCTGAATCTGAGGATGCTTGCGCCTCTAAAGACATTCAACGGATTGAACGAGGAAAGGAAAACGGCGGGATAGACCCCATTGAGCATGGTCGCCGCCAGCAGCGTGATCGCAACGATCTTCCATAGGACCGGCGAGGTCAGCGGGTTGGCGAAGGTTTTGCCGGTCAGGTTGTCGAAGAGAGGAAGGCTTAGACGCACCAAGACGATAGTAATGCCGAGCGAAATGATGCTGATCAGCAGGGACTCCAGCATAAACTGCACAAACAGGCCTTTCTTTCCGGCGCCGACGATCTTACGGATGCCAACCTCTTTGGCGCGAAGGCTGGCGCGTGCCGTGGTCAGGTTGACATAGTTGATACACGCGATGACGAGCAGGAAGATGCCGAGGGCGCTGAAGATGTAGACCGTCTTGGGGTCGATGGCATCGGCGCTTCCATGTGCAATGTCTGATTCGAAATGCATATCGCGAAGCGGTTCCAGGTCGATGATGGTGCCGGCCTGTTTCTGGTGGCTGTTGATGATGGTGGAGATCCGCTGCGCCGTCTGTTTCGGATCGACGCCCTGGCGGAGACGGAGGAACATGCTATAATTATAGTTGTCATAAGTCATTTCGCCCGGTCGTATCAATGGGTTGTCGAGCCAGGAATTCAGAGGCATGAGGACGTCATACTGAAAGCTGGAATTGGAGGGGTTGTCTTTGATGACCGCGCGGACCTCGTAAGTGGCCGTATCGATGTTGATCGTTTGCCCGACGGCAGGCCGGTTGCCGAAGTATTGTTTTGCCTTGCTCTCCGTGAGTGCGAGACTGAAGGGATGGGCCATTAACGATGCAGCATCGCCTTCGACAAAATCGTAATGCACCAGGTCGAACCAGTCCCTGCCGATGTAGGCAGCGTGTTTTTCTTCGAAGAAGTCGTCACCTACATGGAACCACGTGCTATACGAAGATCTTATGACGGATGTCTTTTCGACCTGCGGGAGTTCCGTCCGTATGGCATCGGCCAGGGGAAGGGGGGCAGTGGCCCATTTCCTATGGATCCTCGAGATCGTGGAAGTTATCCGGTAGATGCGGTCGGCGCCGGGTTGGTACGAGTCGTAGCTGGTCTCGTTCTGTACCCACAGGAAGATGAGGATGGCCGCGGTCATGCCCGCGGACAGGCCGGCAATGTTCAGGATGGTGACCGCGCGGTGCTTCCAGCAGTTGCGCGAGGCGGCGCGGAGATAGTTTTGGAACATTTGTGTTCGGATGAGTTATTCTAAAGGTAGCAGTCGTCCGTCAAAATGTTGCATAGGGGTTCGGGAGGCGGGCTACACCGAAGGTGCGTACGGGCGGTCAGTATAATCCGTCGTGGTCGGTCAGTATGCTTTTGGCGTCCTGGAGGCCATCCACGTTGGCGGAGGCCCATACGATAGAATAGATTCCGCCGTAGAGCAGATGGATGCGGGTGTAGCCTTCGCCGGCCAGCCGCCGGGAAAGCGCCGAAAGGTCGACCACCGGTCCGGTGTTCATGGAACTCATGGCAGGTCCAAACGCGCCATAGATCAGGATCGGCGTATTTTTGGGTTTGCCCCGCAGGTATGCTTCCAACTGCGAAGCATCCTGAAAATTGACGGCATCCCGGATACGACCGAGGTTAAAAAAGCCCTGTTTCGACTTGTTTTCGAACTGGTCTTTGGGTCGCATATCGGCCACCACCAGACCGGGGGAGTGGCTGACCAGGTCGACGGCCTCCCTGACGCCCGTGAGCTGGTACGGCGGGGCAGCCGTGATCCATTGCTTCCGCACCGGCGAGGTGGAGGAAAAATTGAGCAGGAAGGTATCGAAACCGTTGAACAGCACGGCAACGTTCTTAAACCCCGCAGCCGCCAGTCTGGCCGCTACTGTCATGGCATTGGACGTGTACAGGTCATATATCAGGATGGGTTTGTCCTTGTATTTTTCGAGGGCGGCAATGGACCGATCGAGCTGCGCCCCGGGTATATTGATCGCGCCTTTTATCCGTCCGACATTGGTTATCTCGGCGGTGTCGGCGCCATTGAACTGCGAGGCGGGACGGACGTCGATGATCACATTGTTCCTGTCTTTGATGAAGGCGGCGGCATCTTCGGGGCCTATCAGCCGGTAAGGGAGGTTGGAGGTGTACAACGACTCTTTGCAGGGGAACGAGGCATCGGACTCCCGGTCGACCTCTGTCATTCCGCCGTTGAGGCTGTATATCTTCGTGAAGCCGCTGTCGCCCAACAGCCGGCTGACGGCCCTGCTACGCTGGCTGTGCGAACAATAAACGAGAATGGTCCTGTCCTTATATGGCAACAGATCGTGATAGTGGGTGAGGATCGAATCTATCGAGATATTGATGGCGCCTTTGAGCCTGCCGATACGCGAGGAAATGTACCGGGTAGTGTCGGCATATTCTCCCGGAGAGCGTACGTCGAGTAGCAGGAGGTCGGGGTTTTTGGCGATCAGGTCGCAGGCTTCCTTAAAATAGATGGCCCTGTAGTTGGTGTTGTCATATAGCTGGCCCTGCTGCGCGCGGGAGGTCAAACAGGTCAGCGTTAGCAGCAGGTTGACAAAAGATGCGAATTTCATGACGGTGATTTATGGGTAAATGTAGTGCAGCGGGTAGTAGGCTCCAACCAAAATGGAGTAAAAGCGGTTATTAATGGAGTGAAGCAAAGAGACATTGTCCACAATTTCGACAGGATTCGGGCGTATCTTTGCCGCCCGTACTAAAAGTTTTTTACATGGGAAAGGGGATCCTCAGTATTGTATTGGCATTTTTACTGGCTGTGGCTTACGGACAGGACAAGACCGATCAAATCACAACCGGCACTGTCGTTGGAAAGCTGATCGATTCGGCTGCTCATGTTCCGCTGGAATCCGCAACGATCACCATCTATGCAACCGGAAAGACCAGGGCAATACACCGGACCACGACCGATTCGAGCGGCGAATTCGGGTTTACGGGCATCCGTCCCGGCAGCTATACGGTCGTCATCGAGTTCGTCGGATTTCGAACGATAAACGTCAGGAATATCCTGATAACACAAAATCTGGACATCGTCAACCTGGGGCGCATCAATGCCACCCGTAAATCCGGGGCCCTGGAATCCGTGGTTGTGACGGCGCCGCCGAAACTGGTCGACAACAAGATCGACAGGCTGGTATTCAATGCGGAAAGGGATCTCACCTCGCAGACCGGCGTAGCCACCGATCTGCTGCAGAAAGTTCCCCAGGTCTCCGTGGACGTGGACGGGAATGTGGAGCTGCAGGGCAGCACCAATATCCTATTCCTGATCGACGGCAAGCCTTCGACGATCTTCGGCGCCAATATCACGGACGTTCTGCAGGCCATTCCTGCAAGCGAGATCAAGAGTATCGAGGTGATCACCAATCCCGGTTCCAAATATGACGCCAATGCAGCAGGGGGCGTCATCAATATCATCCTGAAGCATAACAATGCGCAGGGGGTGAACGGCGATCTTTCCCTAACGGGAGGAACCCTGATCCAGAACGGCTCTTTCAATCTGAATGTGCGGAAAGGCAAATTTGGGATGAACGCCTTTTTCAATGGCAATACGCGGCTCTCCACGAGCACACCCACCAATTCCCTTCGAACCTCCGCCGACACCGCAACTAAAACCACATCCGTATTACAACAAGACGGCAGCAGCGACTTTACCCGGCATGGTTTGCAGGGTGGCATTGGGTTCGACTGGAGCATTACCGATAAGAACAGTCTTTCCGGCGGCCTGAGCTATCACGATTTCGGCAACCGGTCGAACGGCTATGTCAACCAGTTGCAACAGACGCAAAATGTAGCCGGCGGCCCATATATGGATACCAGCTCCATCAATCGTATCAGCAGCGGCTTCACCCAGCATAGTTTCGATCCAAGCCTGGATTACAAGCGCACGTTCGAAAATAAGGACCAGGAGCTGGAGATTGAAATGGACGGCAGCTTTGCGCATCCTTCCTTCAACGCCGGCAGCGATCAATACGGATCGGCGCAGGGTTCCCTGATATACGGCACCAGGAATAATAACCCGGCAAAGGAGAACGAATATGAAATTAAAGCAGACTATACTCAGCCGATACGGGAACAGGTCAACCTGGGTTTGGGAGGTAAATTCAGCGGCTATGATATCTCGACTGTGGCGGATGCCCTCGTCTGGAACCCCTATTCCAAAAATTACCTGTACGACGCCGCTTTGTCGAACAACCTGAACTATCATCAACGGGTGTACGCCGGATATGCCGAACTGAACTTCCCCATCGGCAAAACCATCGACGCCAGGCTGGGCGGGCGGTATGAACGTACCCAGGTGACTTCATTCTATGCCAACGCGCAAAAGACGATCGATAACGGCTATAATACCCTGATACCATCCTTTTTCCTGATGAAAAAGATCGACGAGACGCAAACCGTCAAACTCAATTTCACGATCAGGATCAACCGGCCGGATTATTCGGACCTGAACCCCTTTATCAACACGAGCGATCCGAAAAATATCTCTACCGGCAACCCCAGCCTGAAGCCGGAGATCTGGGACCGGTACGAAGCCTCCTATAACAAAGACCTCGGCAAGGTGGGGTCGTTCCTGGTCACGTTATTCTACCGGCAAAGCAATGGGGACATTCAACGTTTCATCGTTTATTACCCGACCCTCGAGGTGGGCGATACGACCTATACCAACGTAAACCTGACGACGCGTGAAAATATCGGCGTCGAAGAAAACCTGGGCGCCAACCTGTTCTTCGATCTTCATCCAACCGATAAATTAAGTATCCGATCGAATACGACCGTTTTCTACCGGCATACGATCAACCACGTCGACACGGGATATAACTCCAGCACCGGCATCTATCGCTTCAACGTCAACGCAGATTACCAATTTCCAGGCAATTTTGCCGTGGAGTGCTTTGGGAATTTCAGCTCGCATCACCATGAAGCGCAAGGGTTCTATCCCTCCTTCGTTTCTTACAGCCTGGCGCTGAGGAAGCAGTTTTGGAATAGGAAAGGGAGTATAGCCCTGACGGCGAACAACTTTTTCAGCAAATATGTGGATCAGGAGACCGATCTATACGGTCCCGGTTTCGTAAGCAGCAGCCTTCGCAGGGTGCCCTACCGGTCGATCGGGATCAACTTCACGTGGAAATTTGGAAGACTGGTCCTTAAAAAGGAAAAATCCGACGAGAACAGCATCGATCTGAATGCGCCCGCTCCATAGGAATGGATGCATGGGGCCTGTTAATGGATGCATACGGCCTCCTATGAGCCCATGCGCGGTGGAAAGGCGGGTGGGGCGCACACGCGGTGGAGCGCACGCGGGGTGGAGAGGGGCGCACGCGGGGTGGAGCGCACGCGGGTGGAGAGGGGCGGGCCGGTCACCGTTTTGAATTGGTCTGATCCAGTGCGGCCTTCAGTCCCTGCGCCAGGTTCGCCGGCGTACCGACGCCCCAAAAGTGCATCATGAACAGGCGGGGATCGTCGTGCAGCATATGGTTGTGGATGGCGGTGACGGTGATCCCATGGGTCGTCAATGCCTTCACCACCTTGTTCACCTCATCCGCGGTGAGCACGAAATCACCCGTGGCGCCTGCGCGGGCGCCGTCCATCTGCAGACCGATACCTGTGGCCATTCCCATGGGCGCCGGCATCTCCATGCCGCTCTCCATCAATTTCTCGTTGCGCGGGAAACTATACGCTATGACATTGCCGCTCTTTTTCCCTTTCGTGCCGAGGGCTGCTTCGACGGCCGACCAGTCGGGTGTGGCCTTATTGGCGGCAGACGGTGCGCCGAGCGGTGTTCCGGTCACGGCCAGCACCTGCCTGATCTTTCCGGCGAGCGTCAGCGCGTCTCCGGTACCGCCGAAATGCAGGAACTTGATCGCGGGTTTCTCGCCGATGAGGTGATTATGGATAGCGGTCACCTGGAGTCCCAGCTCCACCAGCTTGGCGACTACTTTGGGTTCTTCGGAATCGAGCATGACCATGTCGCCCATCATCGTGGATCCCGACCCCATCTTATCCAGCGCTACCCAAGAGGTCAGCGCGAGACCGGGGGCTACGGCAAAATCGCCGACAGTGATCTTCAGATCGGTCCTCGGGAAGGTGACCCGGTAGACGTTGCCGGTGACTGTGCCTTTGCGGCCGAAGATCCTGTTGAGACCGGTGGAATCTACCTGGGCGTTGCAATAAAACATCGTCATCGTTGCGAAAAAAAACGCGGCTAGCTGTTTCATATCGAGAGCATTTTATAACACAATTCTACACCCGGATTTAGAAAAAATTTGGAAAGCCGCCTGCGTCTTCCGATACGCCGCGGGGGCCGCCCCATCTAAATTCTTTCCAAATTCCTTTCTACCTTCGTTCAAAGCCAGACATGAAGTTACTCGTGGTCGAAGATGAACCAAGCCTCCTGAACAGCATCACCCGCTACTTCCGGCAGGAGCAGTTCCTTTGCGAAGGCGTCACCAACTTCACCGACGCGCTCCGGCGGATGGAAGACCTGTCCTACGACTGCATCATCCTGGACATCAACCTCCCCGGCGGCAGCGGTCTCCGACTGCTGAAGTATCTCCGGGAGGACAAAAAAAAGGACGGCGTCATCATCATTTCCGCGCGAAATTCTCTCGACGACAAGATCACGGGCCTGGACTATGGCGCCGACGACTACCTTACCAAGCCCTTCCATTTGCCGGAGCTAAGCGCGCGTGTCAAAGCCCTTCTGCGCCGGAAATACTCCGACGGCAGTTCCATAGTCGACCTGGACTCCCTGCGCATCGACCTGGACTCCCGTATTGTCACAAGCAACAATAAGGCCATTGGGTTGAGCAAGATCGAATTCGACCTGCTGCTCTTTCTCGTCACCAATAAGAACCGGGTGGTCAGCCGGCAAGCCATCGCCGAACATCTCTATGACGGCCCGGCCGACCAGGCCCCCGGCCCGGAATTCGTGTATTCGCATATCAAGAACCTCAAACGGAAAATGAAAGAAAAAGGCTGCCCCGATATCATTCAGACCGTCTATGGCCTTGGGTATAAACTTGTCGTATGAGCCGACCCCTCCAGCAAAGAAACACCCGTTCCCTGCTGACCTGGCTGCCCCTGGTCATGCTCGCCGGCTCGGTATTCCTGTATCTTATCCTGATGGGGCATATCCGGCACATGAAACACCAGCAACTTCAGCGCAAGCAGGATAATGTCTGGAATGCATTTGTCCTGGACACGCTTCACTTTCCCATGAAGATGCCCGGCGAATACCTGGTCACACGAGGCTCCCCAAAGGAAAACCTGACGGCGGACTCCGCCAACCAGGCATGGTTGACACAGCTGCACCGGCTCGATGGAAACCCTTATTCGGTCACCACCTACATCGCTGCAAAGGAGTTCCGCCACCTGCTGATCAAAGTCGGTATCGCGGAAGGCATCATCTTTATCGTGCTGCTGGTCGCCATCGTCATGGTCAACCGTCGCACGTCTTCCCGTTTGTGGGCGCCCTTTTACGTCACCATGAACAACATCCGCGGTTATGACATCCGCCAGAACAAGCCGCTGTCCCTCGATACGACCACCGGCACGGAAGAATTCGACCGTCTCAACCATACCCTGTCGTCACTGATCGGCAACGCGGATCAGGCCTATCGGAATCAAAAACAATTCACGGAAAACGCTTCGCATGAACTACAGACGCCGCTTGCCATCATCCGGTCGAAGGTCGAGCTGCTGACGGAAGCGCCCGGTCTCACGGAAGACAGCGCCCAGTTACTACAGGAGATCAACGATGCCAACGAGCGTCTCAGCCAAATGAACAAGAACCTGTTGCTGCTGGCCAGGATCGAAAACAGCCAGTACCCGGAAACCGGGCGGGTGGAAGTATCGGGTCTGCTCGAGCGGCTGATCACTTTCCTGGAGGATTACTATACTAACGAGGGGATAAAGACGAAGGCGACCATCGAGGCAGGGGTGGACGTGACAGCGAACCCCGCGCTGATCGAGATACTGGTGAATAACTTGTTGCGAAATGCTTATATTCACAATGTTCCCCGGGGATGGGTCGACGTCCGATTGTCCGGCAAGGGGCTGGTCATCAAAAACAGCGGCCCGGCCCTCGAAGGAGATCCCAAACGATTGTTCGACCGTTTCCGTAAGGGCCGCGTCGACAACCGCACGACCGGTCTCGGCCTGGCGCTGGTTCAGCAGATCGCGCAATTGTACAGCTTTGATGTCCGCTACGCTTATGAGGCGGGGGTACACCAGTTGACGCTACTGTTCCGATAGGCGCTCAGGCGCTTTCGAAATATTTTCCAAATCGGGGGATAGTTTTGTCCCATAAAGAAAGCCAGTGACATGAGCCACCGCATTCGCCTTGTTATCCTCACCGCCGCCAACCTGTTGTCCTTCGCGGTCACCCATGCCCAGGAACGAGTGGCCACGCGTGCCCAGCAACGCCCGCTGTCGATCAAAGAAGTGCTGACCCTTATCGAGACCGGCCAGCCGCGTATGCATGCATACAAAGAACAAACCGCGGCGGCGGGCGATAACATCAGCCTCGCCCGCAATACGCTCGTCCCCAGCCTGACGGCAGGTTACCAGGCCGGGTATGCGACCGACAACAACAGCACCGGCATGATCTATCCCGGCCTGCTGATGCCGATATCCGGTCCGGTCAACGCCCGTAGTTCGAACAGCCTGATCCCCGGCACCGCGCTGGCGGCCTTTCTTCAATGGACGCCCGTCACTTTCGGTCAGCGCGCCGCCGCGGTAGAAAAAGCAGCGGCCGAGTACAGGCTCTCCGGCAGCGTCTACGACAATGCCCTTTTCCAACAGCGTTACACCGGCATCCTCACCTATATCAGCATCGTCTACCTGCAACGGCTGTTGAATACCCAGCAGGCCAATATCCAACGAACAGCAACGGGACTGCAGCAATCGCTTGGCCTCGCCAGACAGGGCCTTCGACCCGGGCTCGACACCGTGCAATTTCAATCCCTGCTTGCGCAGGCGACGATGGAGGTGCTGAATACGCAAAAGCTCTATACGGCCCAGGTGCTCGAACTGTGCCGGCTCACGGGTTTGACGGACCGGCCCGAAGATCTCCTGTTCACCGACACGGCGCTGGCCACGCAACTCCCGGTGCAACCCGATACCACGGGGGGTTATGCGCAAAACCCGGTTTACCGATATTACCAGGCACAGACGGCAGTCAGTGCAGCCAATCTAAAGGAAGCCGACCGGGGGTGGCGGCCCCGGATGGACGTGTGGGCCAATGCGTATTCCCGTGGCTCGGGCATCGATCCCAGCGGTGTAGTCAATAAGGCCGATGGCTGGCAGCTTTCACGCAGTAACCTGGGCGCCGGTGTGCAGCTCAGCTTCCCCGTCCTGCAGATCGCGCGGGTGAATATTCAAAAACGGCAATATCGCAGCCTGCTGCGGGCCGATCAGGACCAGCTGGCCCAGGTCGACCAGAATCTCCGGCGGCAGGTGGAGACGGCGGAATCCAACTACCGGCAGAACCTGCTCATCGCCCGGGAGGCCCCTGTACAATCGAAGGCAGCGCGTCTCTCCTATCAGGGTCTCGAACTCAGCTACCAAAGCGGCCTGGTGGACTTTACCCGTTTAACCCAGGGACAATACCAGTTGCTGTATGCGGAAATGACCGAAGCGGACGCCAACCTCCAGGTCTGGCGGGCGCTGCTCGACATTGGCGTAGCCAAAGGCAATCTCAACTTATTCACGGACCAACTGAAATAACCGGATCATGAAACTCATTATCTCCGCGCTCCGCCATCCCATCACCATTCTCGTCACGGTGATTGCCATCCTGTTCTTTTCAGTACTGGCCATCCGGAATAGCAAGATCGACATCTTTCCCAAGCTGGGGCTTCCAACGGTCTATGTTGCGCAGCCTTATGGCGGTCTTTCCCCCGACCAGATGGAAGGCTTTGTCACCCAGTATTATGAATACCACTTCCTCTATATAACCGGTGTCAAATACGTCGACTCCAAAAGCGTGCAGGGCGCCGCGCTGATCAAGATCGAATTCAATGAAGGCACCGATATGGCCCAGGCGATGGCCGAAGTCGTCGGGTATGTCAACCGCTCGCGGGCGTTTATGCCGCCGGGTACGGTGCCGCCATTCATCACGCGTTTCGATGCCGGCAGTGTTCCGGTTGGACAGCTCGTCTTCAGCTCGGATAACCGTTCGCTCGGAGAAATTTCCGATCTGGCCCTTTTCCGTGTTCGTCCTATGTTCGCCACGCTTCCTGGTGTCAGTGCACCGCCGCCATTCGGAGGGAACCAAAAGACCGTGGTCATTACCGTCAATCCCCAGAAGCTGCAAGACTATCATCTCTCTCCCGACCAGGTCGTCCAATCGCTCGTCAAATTCAACAGCATAACGCCCGCCGGTAACGTCAGCATCGGCGACACGACCTATCTGACGCCGCAGAACAGCGTCATCGAGGACGTACAGGACCTCCAGGGTGTTCCTCTGCGGCTGGGCAGCGGTCCGGCAGTTTACCTCAGGGATGTCGCCACCATCAGCCTGGGCGCAGACATCACTACCTCGTATGCGCTCATCAACGGCAAACGCTCGGTGTACATTCCCGTCACCAAACGCGCCGACGCCTCGACCTGGGAAGTAGTGCAGCGTGTCAAGGCCGCTCTGCCCGACATGCAGGCAGCCATCCCGGCAGATATAAAGGTCAGCTATGAATTCGATCAATCCGGGTATGTCATCAATTCCCTCAAAAGCCTGCTGTTCGAAGGCGGGCTGGGGGCCCTGCTCACGGGACTGGTCGTATTGCTGTTCCTGCGCGATTTCCGCAGCGCTCTGATCGTCATCATGACGATCCCGCTCGCGTTGCTGTCCGCTGCAACGGTCCTTTATCTGTGCGGGCAAACCATCAACATCATGACCCTTGGCGGGCTGGCGCTTTCCGTGGGTATACTGGTCGATGAAGCGACCGTGACGATCGAGAACATCCACCGGCACCAGGAGGCGGGCAAGGAGAAAGGCCGTGCGATCGCCGACGCCTGCCTGGAGATCGCCTCACCGAAACTACTGATCCTTCTCAGCATATTGGCCGTCTTCGTACCGGCGTTATTTATGAATGGCGTACCCAGGGCCTTGTTCCTACCGCTGTCGCTGGCCGTAGGTTTTGCCATGATCGCCTCTTTTTTGTTGTCGCAGAGTTTTGTGCCCGTTGTCTCGAACTGGCTGCTCAAACACCATTTAAAGGAAGTTGCGGCGAATAAAACAAGCGTCTTCACCCGATTCAAAACCTGGTATACAAAGGCCGGTGAGCGATCGAAACACCGGTATGTCCTCTCCACTATCGCCTTTCTCGCAGGAGGGCTGCTGCTCGTCTTCATCCTTTTCAGGATCACCGGGAGCCAGCTGTTCCCCGACACCGACAGCGGACAGGCCCAGGTACGGTTACGCCTCCCCGTGGGCACCCGGTTCGAGCGTACCGAAGACGCCACCCGGACCCTGCTTGCCCTCGCCGACAGTATCGCCGGGAAAGGAAACATCGAGATCACGTCCGCCTTCATCGGCACGCAGCCGTCCAGCTATCCCGTCAACCTGATCTTCCTTTGGACCGGCGGCCCTTTTGAATCGGTGACCAAGATCAAGATCAAACACGGTGTCCTGCACATCGGGGACTTCCGGGAACGGTTACGCGCCGCCGCCGCCCGGGCTCTGCCCAAGGCAAAGCTGTCGTTCGAGCCTGGCGACCAGGTAGAGCAGGTGCTGAATCTCGGAAGCAACAATCCCGTCGAGATCGCCGTCGCCAACCGCAACCTGGAGCAGGGCAAAAAGACCGCCTCTGAACTCCTGCATAAACTGGCCGCGCTGCCCCAACTGCGCGACCTCCAGATCGCCACGCCCCTCGATTATCCCGCCATCAAGGTTAATGTCGACCGAATTCGCGCCGGGCAGTTGGGTGTTTCCGGGGAAGACGTCGCCCGGTCCACCGTTGCGGCCACCTCGAGTTCGCGGTTCACCACCCCCAGTTACTGGCTCGACCGGGCCACCGGCACCGCCTACCAGGTACAGGTGCAATATCCCAGTTACCAGATGAACAGCACCGCCCGGCTGGAAGCTATCCCTGTCTCTTCCGGAGCGAACGGTCAAACCCACTACCTGGGGGAACTGGCCAGTTGGAGCCGCACTGCTGTTCCCGGAGAATATGATCGCCTCAACCAACAACGGTATGTCACCATCACTGCGAACATTGAGGATAAAGACCGCGGCGCCATTTATGCAAAGATCCGTCGCGTCATCGACAGCATGGGCAAACAGCCGAACGGCGCGCGTATACTGCTCCGCGGTCAAAGCGACCTGTTGCAGCAAACTTTACAAAGCTTGCAATTCGGGCTTGCGATCGCCGTCGTCGTCATCTTCCTGGCCATGGCCGTCTATTTCCAATCGTTCCGCGTGGCTCTGGCTACCCTGTCCGTTATACCGGCCGTCGTCGCCGGGGCGCTGTTTCTGCTCTTCGTCACGGGCAGCACGCTCAACATACAATCCTATATGGGTACTATTATGGCGGTCGGCGTGGCCATCGCCAACTCGGTGCTGTTCATTACGAATGCCGAGCAATTGCGGCGCGCGGGTAGGGCAAACGCCCAGCTGGAAGCCGCGGGCCATCGTCTCCGGCCTATCCTGATGACCAGCGTAGCCATGATCGCCGGTATGATCCCCATGGCGCTTGGCCTTTCGGAAGGAGGCGACCAAACAGCCCCGCTAGGCATCGCCGTCATCGGCGGGCTGCTCTTTTCGGCTTTTGGCGTCCTGTTCTTCCTGCCCCATGTCTACCATTTGCTGGCGGGCAGGAAAGCCTACAAACCGGTATCACTTTATCCCGACGATATTCAACCCAACTAAGACCATGCAACATACTATGCGTAACATATTCATCCTCTCCACCGGCGTCACGCTCTTCACCGCTTGCGGCGGGTCCTCCACTGGAACGGCTGCGAACAAACCGGCAACGCCATCTCAGGACACGGTCGCAGTCTTTATCCTCCATACCGACACCCTGAAAAAATCCGTGGATCTTCCCGGCGAGCTGCAGCCCTATCTTCAAACCGATCTGTTCGCCAAGGTCCAGGGATATGTCCGCGATATGAAGGTGGATATCGGGGATCGCGTTCATAGGGGACAGACGCTCGCCGTCCTCGAAGCCCCTGAAGTCAATACTCAGGTGCTGCAGTCCGAAGCCGCGCTGGCCTCTGCGAAATCCAAATACACTGCCAGCGCAGATAGATACCAGCGGCTCTACCAGGCGTCGCAAAGTCAGTCCCCCGGCATCGTCGCGCCTGTCGATCTCGTCACCGCCCACGACCAGATGGCCGCCGACAGCGCCACCTATGAAGCTCTCCGCCAGCAGTCCAAAGCCTATAAAGAAGTATCCGGCTATCTCTATATTACCGCCCCCTTCGACGGCATTATCATCGCCCGAAAGGCCGATCCCGGCGCCCTCGTCAGCGCCAACAGCATGCTACTCACGATACAGGACAATAACATCCTGCGCCTGCGCGTATCCGTTCCCGAAACCTATGTGGCTGCGGCCACCGGCAAGCGGGATCTGTCGTTTGCGGTAGATGCCTATCCCCAGCAACGGTTTACCGGCGCCCTTACCAGGAAGAGCGGCACTATCGATCCCGTCACACGGACCGAATTGTGGGAATACGACGTGGACAACCGGCGGCAGCTGTTAAAGGCGGGAGCCTTTGTCTATGCGCGTCTCGATCTCGAGCGCGCCAAGCCGTCGCTCATCCTGCCTGCCGGCGCGGTCGTCACCACACTCGAAAGGAAATTCGTCATCCGAGTACATGACGGCAAAACCCAATGGGTCGACGTCCGCCAGGGCATGACCACCGACAATGGCGTGGAGGTCTTTGGCGAGCTGCATCCGGGGGATACGCTGTTGTCTAAAGCGACGGACGAGCGCAAGCCCGGCGCCACGGCGTATTGGAAGGTAGGTCGGTAGCCTCCGCAACCCATCCAACAGTATTGGAAAGCTGGAGACCGGGTTCTCCTCGCCTGCCGTATTTTCGAGAGCGATCAAGAATTATTATGGTTATTCGCCCGAGCAATTGCGTCAACTCCCTCACCGGGAGCGAATGGGCATCCTGCACGGCAGACAGCCTCATCCTACAGCATCGGCACCATCGGCGGGTATCGACAATGTGGGCGCAGCGGCAACAATAGGGTTGTGCATATGGTGGTTCCCAGATCTGAGCTTTTTTGCAAAGGTATTTTAAAAATATTTTTTTTGCGTGAAGAATTTATCGTAATATTGCAATGAAACGATAATTTGATGGGCGTCACGAAATCCGAAATATTCAGCGATAAGCAGAACAGGCTGGCGGGCATGATGAAAGCGCTGGCCCACCCGGCGCGGATAGCGATCATTCAGCGCCTGCTCAAAGCCAATGCCTGTATTTGCGGGGACCTGGTCGGTGAGCTGGGGCTGGCGCAGCCAACCATATCACAGCATTTGAAGGAGCTGAAGACCGCCGGGCTGATTCAGGGCACAATCGAGGGGACGAGCGTATGTTATTGTATCGATCCGAAGACCTGGGCGCAGTATCAGAAGGAGCTGGCAGCCTTGTTCGCCGCTTATAAAAGTGACGGGAATTGTGCCTGTTAATTAATAAAATCATTTTTTATGCAAACGACAGAAGAACTTAAAGACCTGGTCCGCGAGAAATACAGCGCCATTGCGCTGCAAGACAAGGAAACCAATCAATCCTCGTGCTGCGGATCGGGCTGTTGCTCGAACGAGGTCTACAATATCATGACGGACGATTACTCGAACCTTGAAGGATATAACGCTGAGGCAGACCTGGGTCTTGGTTGCGGACTGCCCACGCAATTCGCGCAGATCAAAAAAGGCGACGTGGTGATCGATCTGGGATCGGGAGCGGGTAACGATTGTTTCGTCGCACGCGCAGAGACGGGTGAGACCGGGAAGGTGATCGGCATCGATTTTACCCCGGCCATGATCGACAAGGCCCGCGCCAATGCGGAAAAGCTTGGTTTCAACAACGTCGAGTTCCGCCAGGGAGATATCGAGAAAATGCCGGTTACGGCCGGCGTGGCCGATGTCATCGTCTCCAATTGCGTATTGAACCTGGTGCCCGATAAGGAAGCGGCATTCCGTGAAATATTCCGGGTGCTGAAGCCGGGCGGTCATTTCAGCATATCGGATATCGTACTTGCCGGAGAGTTGCCGGGAAAAATCCGCGAGGCCGCAGAGCTATATGCCGGTTGCGTGGCAGGCGCGATCCAGCAATCCTCATACATGGGGCTTATCTCTGCCGAGGGTTTCGGCAATGTCGTTATTCAAAAGGAGAAGCGCATCGTCCTGCCGGACGATATCCTGTCCCAATACCTGGGTGCCGAAGAGATCGCCGCATTCAGGGCATCGGGCGCCGGCATTTACAGCATCACCGTCTACGCTGAAAAACCAAAGGCCGAAGCCTGTTGCGCGCCGGGGTGCTGCTCCTAAACGCCATCACGCCATGAAAATCGCGCTCTTTTCGGACATACATGCCAATCTTCCGGCGCTGGAGGCCTTCTTCGCCAGTGTCGAGCGGCAAAAACCCGATGCCGTCTATTGCCTGGGCGACCTGGTCGGTTATAATATCTGGCCGAATGAAGTGATCAATGAGATCCGTCGCCGCGGCATCCCGGCCATCGCCGGCAACTACGACTTCGGCATCGGTCGTTCGAGCAACGATTGCGGCTGCGCCTATAAGACCGACGAGGAAAAGTCCAATGGCGCGGTGTCGATCTCGTATACGAATGATATTGTGCGGCCCGATGAACGCTCCTATCTCCGGTCTTTGCCCGCCCATATCCGCGTCGAATTCCAGCTGAACCAGGACAAGCTGAATCTCGTGATGGTACATGGCAGTCCCCGGCGTATCAACGAATATTTGTTCGAGGATCGTGAAGAGAAAAGCATGCTCCGGATCATGGAGGACGCGGATGCCGATATTCTATGTTTCGGGCATACGCATAAGCCGTATCACCGGGTGCTACCCGCGGCTGACGGGGGAAGCGTGAATGACCGGGGCTTACCCGCGAATGGCGGGGGAGGCGGGAAATATCGGCATGCCATCAATATCGGATCGGTCGGTAAACCGAAGGACGGGGACCCGCGCGGTTGTTATGTGCTCCTGACTATCGGGGAGGATAGCCATGTTGGCAATAAAGACAGCATCGGGGTCGAGTTCGTGCGATTTGAATATGACGTGGAAAAGGCTGCACGCGCAGTAGAAGACAGTCCGCTCCCCGGCGCCTATGCGGAGGCGCTGCGAAAAGCCAAATAACGGCTACTATATGGTATGTCGTTTGCGGCGGCAAGGGTATGAAATCAATGCGAAGAGACCCGCCCGACGCCGGCGACCGCCGCCAATTCGTCAAACAGGGTCTACGGGCAGGGGTTATCCTGCTTACCGGTACTACGGCGCTGACTGCGTGCTCCGGCGGCAAAGGAGAAGACAAGGAAGTCTCTCCACCCGAAGACCTGATGCAGGAGCATGGCCTGCTCAATCGCATCCTGCTGATCTATGACCACAACCGGCAGCTGATCGCCGGAGGGCTACCGCCCAATCTTCCATCACTGAATGCGTCGGCCGGCATCATCCGGACATTTGTCGAAGACTATCATGAGAAGCAGGAGGAAGACTATCTATTCCCGAGATTTCACAAGGCCGGGCAGCTGACCAGCCTGGTCGACACGCTGCTGCGTCAGCACAACGCGGGCCGCCGGATCACGGACGAGGTGCTGCAATTGACGAAAGCGCCATCTCTTAAACCGGCTGAAATTCAGCAGCTGAACAATCTTTTGACAGCTTTTAATACTATGTATCGTCCTCATGAAGCGCGTGAGGACACGGTACTTTTTCCCGCTTTTCGCAAACTGGTCTCGCGTCACGAGTACGACTCGCTCGGCGAGGAATTCGAAAACAACGAGCACAAACACTTCGGCCAGGATGGTTTCGAGACGATGGTAGGAAAGGTGGCGGACATCGAAAAACAGCTGGGCATCTATGACCTCAGCCAGTTTACGCCATCTTAGACTTGTGTGGCCTTAAGAAATAACGAGCCCCCGATGAACGGGGGCCCGTCTTACAGTGATGCATTGACGTTAATTATCCCTATTTTTTGCAGCAGGATCCGCCTGTGCAGCCCGGAGGGCAAGGATGAGGGCAGTTGGGGCCGCAGGTCTGCGTGGTGTGCGCTTTCTTTGCGGGTGCCTTGGGTTTTGCGCCGCTGGCAAAGGCCGTAGTGCTCAATGCCAACATCCCGATAAAAGCCAAGTTCATTATATATTTCATATATGAATTCGTTTTTGAAGATTAAAAAATCTATAGATGTCCTATGAAATGATGGAAGTATCGGGCGGTTTCCATTGTTGCCGGGCAAAGTCAGAAAGGTGAATGATGGGCATCACTGTATATTCCGGCTTATCCGGTAAAAGCATGAATTCAAAACGGCAAAACGGCTGGAAGGTCACCGGGGTACATAAGGGGCAGTCCATGCAGTGAGCGGCACATCCCTGCGGGTGTTCACCGCTGCTCTTGCCGGCTTTCTTACAACTGCCATCGTTACAACAATCGTGCTCTGTGTTAGATACGGCGTTCCTTTCGCATGTAAGGGTGAGCGTGTTGCATGTAGGGGTGGGCGTGCAAAAAGAAAGCGCTTTCGACCATTCGATCGAAAGGGCGGCCAGGGGGATCAGCAACAGTATTGCCACTGCTTTTTGCATGTCTTAAAGATACAATTAAAATCGGGAAAAGTTTTGCTTTATTCTGATCATAATCCTGCGACCCGATAGATCATCCCGGCTACAGAGTCGTATCCCGCCGGTGTAAAATGAATACCGTCCGACGGATTGACCAGCGATGAAAAATGGACATTGTCATTGCCATAGGAGGAGATGCCTTTGTACTTGCCGCTGTTCCACATTGAATTGATGTCGATCACGGTGGCCTGAACGCTATCGAGCGCACCGCGGGCCAGCCAATCGTTGAGTTGGGAGATCATTTTGATTTGCCGCTCATCGAACACGCCATACCCCTGGCCGACGCAGTTGAGGACGATACATCGGATCCGGTTTTGTTTGCATGTCGAAGCCATCCAGGCAAGATTGGCTTTTATGGTATCCAGGGGAACGGCATCCTGGATGTCGTTGACGCCGCCTTCGATCACTACACAGGTCGGTTTCCGCGGCAACGTGATAGGCCCGCGCCCGTCGCCGGGGTTGGAGGAATCGCCGATCGCATCTCGCAGGAACCGGTGTTTGATCTGGACCGTGGTCTGGCCGCCCCAGCCACGATCGATCCAGCGGAATTCTGTCAGCCGCGACAGCTGGTACGCTATCTGTCCGGCGCTATCCGGGTAATTGAGTTCGCCTATCTCTAGACCGGAATACCGCCAGGGATGTCCGGCGATGATGGAGTTCCCGATGCAGACGCCGGTGGGTATGCGGGGATGGATAATGTAGGTCCTGATCGAGTCCACTTTCAGCGGCCGCGGGTTCGTTTTCTGGCAATCCCAGGTCAGCAGGGCAAGGAACGGAAGGAATTTCCAAAACGTCGATAGGCGCATACTGCGGTTAATGCCAAACTTGTGCCCGGATGGGGGGCGGCGAGAGCACGGGGTTTGGCCGCGTGAAGGGAGTATAGGGGGCGGCGCGAGAGCGGGGCAGGATCGAGCCGAATGGTGTATCTTCGGATCAATGGAAATCGAATACTTGTTACCGGAGCACTGGCCGGTTGTAAAGGCCATCTACGAGGCGGGGCTGGCGACGGGGAATGCCAGCTTTCAAACCAGCGCGCCACCGTGGGAGGAATGGGACAACGCGCATCTGACGCATAGCAGGCTGGTCGCCGTGGATAGGGATGGTGGTGGCAGTGGGTTTGCGGCGGATAGGGATGGTGGCGTTGGCAGTGGGGTTGCGGCGGATGGGCGTGTCAGCGACGCGGGAGCAGCAGGTGTGCGTGGAGGGGTTATCGCCGGATGGGCGGCGCTGACGCCGGTGTCGGGCCGTTGCGTTTATGCGGGGGTGGCGGAAGTGAGCGTTTATATCGATACGCGTTACCGCGGGAAAGGAATAGGCAAGTTGTTGTTGCAGGCGTTGATCGGGGAAAGCGAGGCGCATGGGATCTGGACATTGCAGGCGGGCATCTTCCCCGAGAATGTCGCGAGCATCCGGCTGCATGCCGATGCGGGATTCCGGCAGGTGGGCATACGCGAAAAGATCGGCAAGATGAGAGATCGCTGGCGCGATACGGTGCTGCTGGAAAGAAGAAGTGCGTCCGTGGGGCTTTGAGGCGGCGGACCTGGGAAGCGGTGGGCCTGGCGGATCATTCCGATCGCAAACTGGTGACGGGATTGGCTGTAGCGGCGCGAATCGCCTGGTAGCTGACGGTAATGAGGGCTATCCCCATCGAAAACAATCCTGTTATCACGAAGACCGGCCAACCGATACGGATCCGATAGGAATAGTTTTCGAGCCAGGAATGCATGACCCACCAGGCTAGCGGTGAGGCAACTACAAAAGAAATGCCTACTAGTTTCAGGAAATCCCCCGATAAAAGCGTTGCGATGCCGGTGACGGATGCGCCAAGGACTTTTCTGACGCCGATCTCCTTGATGCGGCTTTCAGCCGTATAGGCGGCGAGCGCAAAGAGACCGAGACAGGAAATCAAGATGGCCATGCCACCGAAAAGCATCGACTGAATGCCGGTGCGCCGTTCGTTCTCCAGTTTCTGCGCGTCCTCCTGGTCGACGAACCGGTAGACGAATGGATAATCCGGGTTGTATTTCTTAAAGATCGCCTCGACCTTTTGCATGTCGTCGGCAATAGCATAGCGCGGGTTCAGCCGGAAGCTGACAGCCCCGAACCAGTTTTTTGGTCCCTGGATGATCATGGGCAGGACAGTACGTAGTGGTGAGCCGGCAACAAAGTCCCTGACAACACCTATGACGGTCCAGTTGCCCTGCTTGTTGGTGACGACCTGACCGATCGGGTCCTTAAAATCCATGATCTTTGCCGCAGACTCGTTCAGCAGGATCGCGGTTGTGTCGGTTGGATACATGTAGGTGTTGATAGCGCGGCCGGCGGTGAGGGTTAGCCCCATTGTCGTCAAAAAGTCATTGTCGGCGTGAAACTCGGCAAAATACATCCTTGTTTTCGGATCCTTACCCTGCCAGGTATAGCTGTCGTCACCGCTCCATGTATCGGTGATCGGTGAATTGCTTCGGGTAACGACGGTAGCCGCGCCGCTGTTCAGAAGGTCTCTCCTGATCAGCGCGTATCTCTTGTTGATCTCGCCTTTTACGTACACGAAAGCCAGGTGATCCCTGTTGTAACCCGGATCACGGTCACGGCCGTATTGGATCTGCCGGTAGATGATGATCGTACAGATGATGAAGGCGATGGCAAAACTGAATTGAACTACCACGAGGATCTTGCGGATGCTGACCAGGCTGTAAGCGGTTTTAAAAGTGCCCTTCAGGACGCTGATCGGTCTGAAATTGGACAGATAAAAGGCGGGATAGCTTCCGGCGATGATCCCTGTTACCAGGATAAATGCGCCGATGCCCAGCCAGAAATACGGATTGCTATAAGGGACGGTGAGGTTATCCCAGGTGAGCCAGTTGAACCCCCCGATGGTCATCTGCACGATGATCAAGCCAAGGATGCCGGACAGAAAAGTGACGAGGATCGACTCGCCCAGGAACCGCAGTACGATCGACGTTCGCATTGCGCCAATCACCTTGCGGATGCCCACCTCTTTCGCCCGCCGGATACTTTGGGCGGTGCCCAGGTTCATATAATTAATGCAGGCGATGAGCAGGATGAATGCGCCGATGATGGCGAACAAACGGACGGTCTCGATCCCCCCCCCGACAATTTTCCCATTTTCAAAACGCGAATAAAGTCGCCATTTGCTCAAGGGATGCAAAAAAACTTCATTATCCACTTCGGGGACATGTGTCCTGATGACGTTGCGAATGCTTGCATCGGCCGCTTTTTCGGTGACGCCGGACTTCAGCAGCACAAATGTCAGGATCGAAAAATCTTTCCAGCTGGGGTTGTACCAGCCGGCGTCCTTCATGTAGCTGAACGGGATCAGGTATTGGCTATTGAACCAGGTATTTTTCGGCGGGTCTTTCATCACGCCCGTCACGGTAAAATTGTTGCTGTCGACGCGGATCAGTTTACCCATCGCATCGTCGTTGCCGAAGAGGTTCTTTGCAAAGCCCTCTGTAATCACCATCGAGCGGGGTGTGTTCAGGGCGGTTGCCGGATTCCCTTCGGCGAGGGGGTAGCTGAACATCTTCAAAAAACCCGGATCGGTCATCATACCCTCCTTCCCCTCGAAAACTTTACCGTTGACGGTCAGGGTAAACGGAGCGGTTCCATTTATACGGGCCACTTCTTCGATCTGCGGATAATCCGCCTTTAGTGCAGGCGCCAGCGCCTGGGGCACCCCGGTGAAGACTTCCAATTTGCCTTCATACTTTCCGCGGTTTTCGAGGATATAAATGCGGTCTTTTTTCTCGTGGAACTGGTCGTAGCTGAATTCGTTTGCGATCCAGAGCAGGATCAGGATGGCGCTGGCCATGCCGATGGCGAGGCCGGAGATATTGATCAGGGAGAAGATCTTGTACCGGAAGAGGTTCTGCCAGGCAATCTTGTAGTAGTTGGTCAATATGCTACCGGCATTGAAGACGCGGCGGGGTTTGGAAGATCGCGGGGGCTGAGCGAATGGCGAAGGCTGATGGGATGGCAGGGGCTGGGAGGATGGCAGGGGTTCGGAGGTTAGCCCCGGCTGAGAGGATAGCGGGATTTTCGGAGAGTGTGCATGATGCGTCATCCGTTGCAGATGGCGGGCATAAGCACGTTCGATCTCTTCTTTGTCCGGATGATCGGCTGGCGTCCAGCGATGCGACAGCACTTCTATGAAATAGCTTATTTCCGGGTTTTCCCGGATCATTCTTTCCAGCTCATGGGTCTCTTCCCCGGTTGCCGCGCCAGCTATTCTTCGGCTAAGCAAAAGCCAAATGCGTTCCGGTGTGCTCATTTCATGGGATTTTCGTTCAAACAGGAGATGCTCCCGAAGACACCTGATCTCCCAGCAAAGGCAATACCTACTATGTATAATTTTGAATAATAGTTACTTACGATCACGGACTTGCATCGGGACTGTCCGGGTTCGATACACCGCCTATCCGGTTTTGATTATCGGAACAGCCGAAAACGAGGCTTTGCCGGCGAATCCGATCGGACAATATTCAATCAAAGTGTACGCCGGTCGCTTGCTCACTAAACCGCCACAGGGCAGCCGCTTTTTCAGGATCGAGGGCATAGGCGCGTACACCTGGCCGGGGACCGGGCGGGGCATCATCCGGGATAACGGTTGCGATATTGCAGTCTTCGCAATAGACGCCGCCCATTCCATCGAGCTGCCCGCTGATCGCGCACCAAACGGTTGTGGCGGCGCCCTGTTGCGGCGTTTTGAATCTTTTTACGCCCTTCTTCCATTCCTGCAGCTGGTCTTCCGTCATATAGCGGAAGACATCCGTCTCGATGGCGCCGGGATGCAGGGAAAAGGCGCGGATGTTGCAGGGCTGCCCGATCTTGTCCAGTTGGACCGTGAAAAGTATCTCTGCAGTCTTGGACTGCCCATAGGCTGCCATCCCGTTGTAGGGATGTTTTTCGAAGTTGATGTCATCGAGGTCCAATCCGTGATGCCGGTGACCGGTCGACGATACTGCTACCACCCTGGTGCCGCCGGCCTTCTTCAAGGCGGGCCACAACAGGCCTGTTAATTGAAAATGCCCGAGATGATTCACGCCGAATTGAAGCTCGTAACCCCGCTTGTCCTTCAATAAATTCGGCGGCCGGAAGAGGCCCGCGTTATTGATGAGGATATGAAGCCGGTCATGCCGGCGCAGGAATTGTTCCGAAAATTGATGAACCGATGCCGGATCAGCCAGATCCAGGGGTATAAAGGATACCCGTTCGAGATCCGAAAGCTGTTTGTCTGCCTTGTGGCGGTCCCTTGCTCCCACCACTACTTCTGCTCCGGCGTCTGCCAGCGTCCTGACGGTCTCCAGGCCGATGCCGGAATTGCCGCCGGTGACGATGACGATCTTACCGGAGAGATCATGGCCTGCGACTACTTCTGCCGCAGTGGTTTGCGGGCCGAAGTCCGAATGGATGGGTTGTTGTGCTGTTTTCATTCAACCGAACCGTGCAAATTTTCGGCCAGCCGGTGCGAAAATTTCTGGTAACTTGTAATCCAATATGGAAATGCTGGAGAAACTTTGGGAATACAACCGTTGGGCGAACGACATCGTCCTCATGACCCTGGAAAAGTATGGGCAGGAGGTGCCGGCTTTGTCGATCCGGCTGATGAGTCATATTGCAAATTCGCAATCCGTCTGGTTGTCCCGGATTATCGGGCAGCCTTCGCCGACCGGCATCTGGGATGAGCATGCTATTGCAAGGATCCGGCAATTGAATGGTGATTCGCTTCGAGGCCTCAAGGCGGTGATCGATGAGCAGGGTGACAATTTGGGCGCCATCGTGGCCTATAAGAATTCGAGCGGCATCGCTTTTGAAAATTCGGTGCTGGACGTCCTGATGCAGGTGTTCACCCATGGCGGCTATCACCGGGCGCAGATCGCGATGGACCTCCGGCAGGCCGGGCTCGAGCCGGTGAATACGGATTATATCAGCTGGGTGCGGGCGGGGCGAAGGTGAGGGGTGGGGGTGCGCGGACGAAGGTGAGGGTTGGGCGACGGGTGGCCGGGCGCGCGGCGAGGTTGAAGGTGTCGATTTAAACGATCGCTTATGCAGAAGGAAGATGGTTTGGCCGAGGCGATATTGCGCGACTGGACGATCAATAACCAGGTCGACATTGCCTTATTAAAAATGCTGCCGCCTGTGCTATGGCCTGAGAAGGCGCCGGGCTATGAGCGCAAGACAATACGGATGATCGGCGCGCATTTTCATAATACGCGATGCAGCCATATTCATCATCTTGGCCGTAAATGGAACATCGATCCGCCGGAGACCGTCGACAACCAGCAGATTACATCCGCGGGTTTGATAATAGCCCTGAACAAAAGCTGCAAAATCATGTACAAACTCCTGGAGACCGGCATCCGGAACCAGGACAGGCTGCCGGGTTTCGCGCTCGGCGCTGTCGCTTTTACACATTATATGATCGCGCATGAAGCGCATCATCGGGGACAACTGATCATGGCAGCCCGGCAATTGGGGCATCCGCTGCGCGTAGAGGACAGCGGGTTGTTATGGCAATGGAAGCGGTTGGGAAAGTGAGCGGCGATGGAATGGCCGGGCGGGGCGAAAGTGATGTGTTGAGCGCGGCGGGCCGAGAGCGAGGGCACCGCGGGTGAGAGGGAGGGCGCCGCGAATTCAGAGTAACTTCAGAATCTCTGCCGAACTTTGCTGCTGCGCATGAAGCGTCTCCGACCATATCTCCCTATTCTTTGGACATTGGTGCTTAACGTGGTGAACCTCTGCTGGCGGGTTGCCCGGCAGGTCGCGTTGCCCGGATGGAAGAAGAGCGGCAATTTGCTGACCAGCCTTTTCGATCTTTTCCAGGGACTGGTAGAACAGCTGATCGGCTGTCGCCGGGCCGTGCTCGGCGTTCCTTTGGCTATTACGGGGAAGATCCCCGCGCAGGAAAAATTGGAGCTTGCCTGGAATTTCGGAAAGGTGTGGATCCGGCGAGGCATGCTGATGGCGGCGTGGGGGCTATTTATCCTATCATCGTTCGAGTGGATCTGCACGGGCTCTGCGGAACGGAGCGAAGGTCCCCTGACGGAAGCATCGGCTGCGATGGGGCAGGCCGGTGAAAATTCAATCAGTGAGGCCGCGGTCGTGGACAATGCGGGCCGTAATCATTTGGGTACTCTGCCGGAGATTTGCGGAAAGGTCGCCTTTCAGCAGCTGAATATACGGCCGGCGGTGAAACGCTGGCTCGTGCTTTGTACAATTCGCATTTGAGAGATGAAATGCTTTCGGTTTGGCGGCGGAGGATCGCCGCGCTGGCGGGAGATCGCCTCGCCTACTCATCTTTTCACATCAAATGCAATTCATGAAACTATTTATAGGGCTATTGCTGCTGGCTTGCAGCGAGCCTGTTTTTGCGCAATCTACTGCGGCTCCAGGGATGGGGAAGGTGGCTCCGGGGACGGGCAAGGCGGTACGGCGGGACAGTGTTCCGGCCGCTAAACGTGACACGATGGAGGAGACGCTACAGAATGTCATCATTTCGTCCACCCGTACCAATCAATTGCTGAAAAATACCCCGATCGCGGTGCAGGTGATCGGCCGCGAGGATATTGAAGAAGGGACTGCCCAGTCTCCCGCCAATATCCGCGAACTACTGACCGAGTTATCCGGGACACAGATGCAACAGACCTCCGCCGTTTCGGGCAACGTGACCATTCGTCTGCAAGGGCTGGACGGTCGTTATACCCAGCTGCTCAAGGACGGGTTTCCGCTATATGGCGGTTTTTCGGGCAGTCTCAGCATCCTGCAGGTGCCGCCGCTCGACCTGCGGCAGGTGGAAGTCATCAAGGGCGCCGGATCGGCGTTGTATGGCGGCGACGGGATCGCGGGGATCATCAATCTTATTTCGCGTACACCGGATACGGCTCCGCACCTGGATGCGATACTCAATCAAACCAACAGGGGCGGCACCGATCTGGGCGGGTTTTATAGCCTGCGGGGGCGGCACACGGGTTTGACGATATTGGGCACCGCCAGCCGGCAGGGTCCTTTCGATGTCAATAAGGATGGGTTCACCGATCTGCCGCTGGTGTGGCAGGGAACGATAAATCCTACCTTCTTCTCGTATCCCGATGACAGCAGCACACTTCGTTTGGGGGTCAATTTGTCTTCAGAAGATCGCTTGGGCGGGGATCTCGAGGCGGTGCGGCACGGTGTGGACAGTCTTCATCCTTTCCGGCAACATAATCATACGGACAGGGATTACTATCAGCTGTCGTACGAGCACAAGGGGCATGACCGGCAGAGCCTGTCGCTGAAGAATTCGATCGGGTATTTTTATCGTTCGATCGGGCAGACGATGGGATCGGCCGGAAGCGGTGGCGCGGGGATTGGGGGAAGCGGAGGCGCGGCCGGCGGTGGCGCGGCAGGCGGGGGCCTGGCAGGCGGGATGAATGGCGTTTCGACCACGGGGTTCTCGGGGGGCGAGATCTCGTCGTTCACGGAGGCCAGCTATGCTGTTAGCCGGGGCGCTCATCAACTGGTCGCGGGTGCGGGTCTTGTCACCGATGCGTTCCGGCCGGATGCGGCGCATGCAGGATTGGGCTATACGCATACTACCGCCGGGGTTTTCGCTCAAGACGACTGGACTGCTAGTAAAAGGATCACGCTGGAAGCGGGAGCCCGTGCGGATGTGGAGCGGACGGTATATTTTCTTCCGAGGCTGGCGCTGCTGTATCGCCCGGTGCATGGGCTGGTTGTTCGTGTTGGCGGCGGTTTGGCGTACAAGCTGCCGACCATTTTCAACGCCGCGGATGAAGAAGACGCCTATCAGCAGGTGTATCCCATTTCTTCCTTGGTCCGTGCAGAACGTTCGGCCAGCGCCAATCTCTCGTTCAATTACCAGGGTTATATCGGCGATGCGATGCGGCTCACCATCGATCAGAATTTTTATTATACCCGGTTGACCGATGCGCTGATCCCGCAGCCGGATAGTCTGCAAAAAGGCTGGCTCTATTATCTCAACGCACCCGGTGTCGTGCTTTCGCGGGGATCGGAGACCAATGCGCGTTTGTCATTGAGCGATCTTTCGTTGTACCTGGGGTATACGTATACCGATGCGAGAAGGGAGTATCTGCCAGGTAGTCCCGTATTGCCATTGACGCCGAAGAACAGGCTGGTGAGCACGCTTAGCTATGAGGAAGAGGGCCGGTGGAAGGCAGGCATAGAAGGATTTTTTACCGGTGCGCAGGTGCTGGATGATGGCGGGACGACGCCGTCCTTCTGGAGGTTCGATGTGATGGTGCAGAAAAGCTGGGGACATTGTTCGCTGTTGCTCAATGTGGAGAATTTCACGGATATCCGGCAGAGTCATTTCGGGCCATTGCATAGCGGCACAATGCAGAACCCGGTGTTCGATGAGGTGTATGCGCCGCTGGACGGAAGGGTCGTCAGCCTGGCTTTTCGGTATAGACGGTGAGGAAGGGGGGGCTTGGAATTATCATGCGACCACTTATATTTATATTCCCTGCACCAGCATAGACTATCCGCAGGCGCGTAGCATAACCGAACAGATCTGCACGGCCATCCATGATCTGGCCCCGAATCGTCCACAACGGAAACCAGCATAGCCCGACGCGGCGACCTGGTCTATGTCGACCCGTCGCAAAACGATTATGCCGACACTCTTGCCGCACTCTACTCCGTCCGTCCCTTCCACATCCCCACCGTCTCCACGCCGCTCGAATGGAAAGAGATCAACCGGCGCCTGAACCCACATGCGTTCACCATCGACAATACCCTTGCGCGGCTGAAAAAGAAAGGCGACTTATTCGCCGGCGTGCTCGATAAAAAGATCGCTACGGCCAACATGAAGATCTTGACCAAGCTATGATAAAGGCCCTTCTCCCACCAAAATATCGTGCAAGGGCCTTCCTTTGCTCCATGCGAACGGCAAGGGTACCTTTTGTAATGTTTGCGCCGAAAATCGGGACGAAGCCATGCAAATATTACAAAAGGCGTATTTAAATTAGGACCGCCATGAACGCCCGCCTTCCGAAAATAATTACTCGTATGCCCCTTTCCGAGCTTTGGGACGATAACGGATCGCACTATCTCCCTTTGCGACGGCACCACCCGGTCTGGCGTCCGCAAATTGCCCGAGCCGATGAACCTGGAGAATATCCGCGTGCACGCCTGGCGGCTCTCGGCCGAAGTATTGGCAAGAATGTCATTTTCGCAATCGCCTGTGACACTCCTATGTTCCTTTTCTCTCTTCTTCCCTTAATCCGAGGTGATACATTAACTAACACCATTGTAGTTGAAAGTTTGGGCTGCTTGCCGTCGAACGCACAGTCCAACTCCTTAATGGTCAACACCATTATTTCGAATACTTTGATAGCAAACCATCAAATTCCTTCCAAAATTCATTATTGCATTCCACATCAGCCCCGTCCAATCTTCGTGGTTTCGATCGCGCAAAAAATCCCTTGACCTGCCTTGCAACTTTAAGAATCTCATGCTTATAGTCATCAATATGCACTATTCCAACCAGCCCATTATAGTCAACCGCGTCCTCGTCTCTCGTATTAGGATATTTCTTTATTTCTTTTATTATGACCTCACTCCCTTCATGATTCAAAACCCAGTCAATAGCAATTGGACAAGAAATCATCTGAATCATCCCGCAATGAATTATAATTCCAGGGCCCCGGTCTTGCACAAAATCACTTTCAATTGTTCTCAATAGCCGCAAGACCGATGTACTCGTTGTCCAATCCTGGATCGTATCTTCCTGTGTTAAAATTCCCTCCCCGGCAATTGAAAGAATGAACTGACCATGAGAACATTCGTCCGATTCATTGTTCGGGTCATTATCGATCCAATGATGATTTAAAATATCAATTTCAAAGTTGTCCACAAATCCCACTTTGCCCTTAAATTAAGCAAGAAGTTCTTGCAAAGCAAATGCTTCCTTGCCAAACGTCTTTGACTTCTCCTTTATCCGTATTCTCCAGCCATCCGGTGGTCGCCGCCCGTAAGCAGCCGGCCGCCCGTTAGCAGATCCTGCAAGTCGGCTAGTACCTCCGATCCACAATACTTCCCAAACCCTTATCCCGGTCCATAACATTTTAGCGGAATTAGGAAATTAGCCAAATCATATGGGAGAAACCAACAGATTTTATTCTTATTTTAATACCAGATATGAACCGACTCCCTCCCATACTAGCCATTGCCCTCATTTTGGTCAGTTGCAACAACCATCCCGGCGTAAAGCCCGAAGTCCATTCCCTTTCCCAGCCTCTGCCGCACGCTTCCAGGGTAAGACATCTGTATTCCGCAGACACAGGCACCATTGCGCCCGAATTGTTAAAAACATACAAGGAAGCCTGTGTCCATGACACCAATTCCTACGACAAGAAGTTTATTGCACATTTCGCTGATATCATAAAACAGTTCAGCGGCAAAAAGCTAGACACCACCCTGCTGACCATCGGCAATTTAGATGGCGACCCGGCTCAGGACACAATAATCACGCGTGTATATTACCACTCAGACAGCATCTATGTCGACTCAAAATGGATAAAGGATAATCAGGTCTTATGGACGGATAAATACACCGATCCTTTTACGGAATTAAACGCAGATGTGTTCGGGCACACCAGCAGGAATACCTGGCCATGTTTCGCCATAGGTATACTCTATGGACCTCCTGATATTTATCCCCGTACTGAGATGACGGCCAACTCGATGGTTTACACTCAGGGATTGGAAGATTTGAAACAAGCGGGTATCCGTCTGACTATGGACCAGTACAAAACTTATCTGCAGGAATTCAAAGGGCAATTGATAGCCTGTGGGGACCCAAATTCCCGGGAGCGTCTGTGGATCTGGTATAAACCGGCCGGGCGGATGATCACTTATTACCAACCGTGACCCGGCCAAACTAATTTCTATAACCATGGATTCGATCATAATCAGATGCCCAAAATGTAGATGGGAGCCGGACGGGAAGCCTTACTGGCGATGCTCCTGCGGGCACATATGGGATACCTTTTCAACCGGTGGAAGATGCCCCGCCTGTCAAAAAGTGTGGGAAGACACAAAGTGCCCGGGGTATGCGGGCGGTTGCAACCGGTGGTCGCCGCATTTGGACTGGTATGAGAATCTGGACAACGTTGTACAGGAAATCAGACATGAAATTTCGATGCCTGATCTAATACCCAAATAGAATGCCGATGTCTCGTTACGAAATATTAGACCATCTGCCGCCCTATGGGCCCATGTATATTCCCGTAACCCGCGACGGTGAACCATGCTATTCCGAAGGGTACGCCGTTCGCTTCTATAAATCGGATGGCTCTGAATGGGTAGCCAATTTCCAGCTCGGCTGGACCGGCCTCCGCACAGTGCTCGAGTTGACTGAAACTACCAACTTGTTAATCATCGCAGACGGCGCATGTTACCTAATCGATCCCGATAAAACTGTTCCCATCGGCGCATTCGGCGCGGATTTTTCAGCGATTTTTACTCTAAGTGAACAACGCTACATCGTACAGGGCCAAACGGAAAAAAAGGAAATGACTGGTTTGGTCGACGAAGACCTACTTGTCGTAGAAGATCCGCAATGGGTATATTCCAAGATGGGTCTTGCCAACCTGGCACAGCTTTGCAATCATTACCGTCCCTCGAAGTGGAAGTCGATAATCCGGGAACATTTCGACGCCATGAAGTCCCAGGCCGAATTCGAATCGGAATTCTACGAAAATGTGCACGATTATTCATACGCCGCCCCTTTCATCGCAATCCGTGTTCATCCGAAAGAGTATGCTTCGCATCTCGGGGAGGAATTCACCATCAAACAGCAAATCGCTGAGGATCTCATCGCCCTGTTGGTATTCGACTTCCCTCACGGGATCTCCACCATCAGGCCGGAGACGAGGGCCCGGCTCCATCAGCGAAAGCCTTTATTGGTGGCATAAAGGCAACCTAATCCGCCAACCCTATTCCGTCGAAGGCGATAGCCTGCATTTCGAGCCGACAGGGGAATTCATCGAAATGATGGACAGTTTGCCTGCACAGCCGTGAAAATGATCCCAAGTTATCTGGGTGCCGGCATTTGTACTCCGATTTATCATCGTTGGGCTATTTGCCGCGTCACTCTTTTTTACGCCGAATCTTCTTGTTCACCAAGTCATAGAGTCCCTTAATATCTGCCTGCCAGTCAGGTAACAAAAAGATCATCACCGTCTCCTCGATCAGGTCCACCCCTGTTGTAACCACCGTCAACATGAACAGGGCTTGCGGCATGCTCGGCAGGAAGAAATAAAAGATCAGGAAAATACCCTGTAAGACAGCGGCCGCCTTGGCAAACCAGGTGTGAAAGCTGGTCGGTCGGCCATACTTCACCAGGGCCGCCGTAAGCTGGAAGCAGTACAGAAAGGTCAGGGAAATGATGGGCACGATTTCGCTACGAAAAAAAGCAGGATCGAAAACGAAAAGCCCGATAATGGCCACGAGGACAGTTAGATCATCGCCAATGGAATCCAGGACCGCGCCGGCCCTGCTGATCACTTTGTATTTACGCGCTAAATATCCGTCGACGGCATCCGTCAGAAAGCTTGCCACCAACATCCACCTCCATAGTTCCCATTCGCGCCGGAAGATCAACAGCAGCAGAAAGGGAACAGCCACAATGCGATAAAGCGTTATTCCATTGACAATATAAAAAGCCGGCCTGCTCACAGGCAAAAATACATAATTGCCCACCGACATGGTTTTTTTGCCCCGCCTTTCCAGGTGCCGTCGATGTACCAGTTTTCATAATGATAAAGCCATAGGCTTTTCCAGGGAAGGATGGTCTCTGTGATGTGGTACCAACATTCGCCACGAAGCGGCATGCACCCCGCGCTGCCGTTCCTTGCGTAATTTTCAGCAAAATTGTACTTTGAGCCGAACACTCAAAATAACGATATACCTCGTCGCGACACTATGTTGTTGATTGAGGTATTAACTGGAAATTACGATCTGGATCACGCAGTTGCACTAAAAATAGCCGAATTGAAACAAAGGCAGAAGATCGATCCTGTGGTGAACTTTAAGTTCCATCACAACGCGGACAATTCTGAATATCTGCTCGACTTTATAGTTAGCGAGGGCAAGTCAAAACTAACGATGGTCGAATGGAATGCCTATCGGTATAGGCTCTTCAAAGACGGTTCCGGCAATCATGGCGTAATGATTTTTGGCATCAGTCTTCGGGAAACCAACAAAATAAGTCAATTTCTTGAATCATTAGGTACAACCCGACGAACCGAAATCAATGCAATGGAAAATTTCCAAATTCCATCAGTCGAGATCAAGTGACCTCTACCTTCAACCATTGTAGGCCCCATGTTCTGGAAACCCGATTCTTTGTAGATATTGCAATATCTCGTCCTTGACCGTCTTATTACTGGGGTCAATAAATAGTATCACCCTCACGCGGCGTACCTGACCTTTGGATGATGAAAGTATTTCTTAACTTGTTTGGGGTCTTTCTTTCTGCGGTGCATAAATTTCGCTACTCCTTTCTT